>Ga0190265_10001772_pt1 | contig 14229 bp, 17 predicted proteins | sample Popmic124T_FD_133135 | JGI IMG/M metagenome (GOLD analysis project Ga0190265, IMG submission 133135) | Populus adjacent soil microbial communities from riparian zone of Indian Creek, Utah, USA - 124 T | ecosystem: Environmental > Terrestrial > Soil > Riparian zone | place: USA: Utah | collected...
ACCAATCGACCGTCGAAGCATCCAGGTCGAAGCCGCGAGCCAGGAACGATGCCATCTGGCCTCGCGTGACCCGTCCGTTCGGGCAGAAGCGCCGCGCGCCGCAGCCGAACGTGATGTCGGCTGCCGCGACGCGGTTGATGGCCGCCTCGTGGGTCGTCCCGTCGTCATCGTCGAAGGCGTCGCCGCTCGCGGCCGGCAGGTCGAGCGCGCGGTCGAGGAAAGAGGCCATCTGGCCGCGCGTGACGAGGCCATCGGGGCAGAAGCGCCCGCTTCCGCAGCCGTTCGTCAGTCCCTCGAGCCGCAGCCAGTTGATGTCGGCCGCGAACTTGTTGCCGGCGGTGTCGGAGAAGGGGGGAACGATGGCCGCCACCGGCCCGACGGAGGCGCCGAGCAGGACGGCACCGGCCGCCAGGATCGCGACGAGTCGTCGCCGAACGCGCATGGACCGATTACGCCCCATGGCGCCCACTGCCGCCATCCCCCAACGGTCCCAACGGGCGGGAGAAGCTCAGGCGGGGACGCCGACGAGGTCGGCCAGCGCGGCGTCGAGCGCCGCGCCCTCGGCGGCGGTCAGCTGGCGCATCGGCGGTCGAACGGCCGGACGGAGCGGGACGCCGCGGCGACCGAGGACGTGCTTGGCCGCGGCGATGAACTGGCCGCTTGCCTCCATGGACCCGCGCACGCGCGCAAGCTGCTCCATGGCGGCCGCGTCGCCGGCGTCGAGCCCTGCGCGCACGACGTCCGGGAATGCCGCCGCCATGCCCGAAACGGTGCCGATGGCGCCCCCGGCCAGGCCCTGCGCGATGAGGGGCTCGTTGCCGATGAGGACCGGCAGCCCCAGCTCGAGATACGGTGCCACCTTCTCGAACGGCGACTCGCTCACCTTCAGGCCGGCGAGGTTGCCGATCTCCCCCTGGATGCGGCGAATGACCTCGACGGTCAGCGGGTAGCCGGACCGTGGGCTGAAGGCGTAGCAATAGAAGGGAAGGGGGTCGCAGGCCCGCGCCGCCGCCACGAAGTGCGTGGTCAGCGAGTCCGCGTCGAACGGGTAGTACGGCGGGGCGATGACGGCCACCGCATCGGCACCGACGTCGCGCGCATGCGCCGCCAGCGCGACCGTCTCGGCGGTCGTCTGTGCCCCGGCATGGACGACGAGAGCGCCGTCCAGCGCCGCGCGGAAGGCGGACGCCACCCTCTCTCGCTCGGCGAGCCCGAGCAGAACGCCCTCGCCGGTCGTCCCGCAGGCGAAGACGCCATCGGCTCCGTGCGCCGTCAGAAACGCGGCGTACGGGGGGATGGCATCGGTGTCGACCGCGCTGCCGTCGTCGGTGAGCGGGGTCACGGCGGCCACGATGAGTGGCCGATGATCGAGATCGGTGAGCTTCACGAAGATCATCCTAGCCGGTGTAGACTCGGAAACGAGATGACCTACGTGATCGTCGAGCCCTGCATCGGTGTCAAGGATGCGAGCTGCGTGGACGTGTGTCCGGTCGACTGCATCCATGCGACCGATGACGACCCGCAGTTCTACATCGACCCGGACGAGTGCATCGACTGCGGCGCCTGTGAGCCCGAATGCCCGGTGACCGCCATCTTCGCGGAGGACGCCGTCCCCGAAGACCAGGTGCAGTTCATCCAGATCAACGCCGACTACTTCAAGAAGTAGGGCATGCCGCGCCTGATCGCCCTCTACAACGTCCCCGACGATCCGGATGCGTTCGACACCCACTATCGCGACGTGCACTCCTCGATCATCGAGCGCTATCCCGGCCTGCAGGAGGTGCGGCTCACGACGCCCGTCGGCGTCGCGGGCAGGCCGGCGCCGTTCCACCTGGTCGCGGAGATGTTCTTCGAGACCGATGGGGACCTCGAGGCCGCCCTCATGTCCGAGCCCGGGACCGAGAGCGCGCGTGACCTGCGGAACTTTGCCGGAGCCGGCGTGACGCTCTTCATCGCGCCCGATGACTGAGCCCGGCGGGCCGGTCGCCGTCGATCCGTCGTCGCTTGGCTTCGAGCGCATCCGATACGAGCGCGACGCTGCCACGGCCGTCGCGACGGTCACGATCGACCGCCGCGACGTCCTGAACGCGCTCGACTTTCCGACCATGCGTGAGCTGGCGAGGGCCTTCGAGCAGGCGTCGTGGGACGACACGATCGCGGTGGTCGTCGTCACCGGGGCGGGCGACCGAGCGTTCTGCACCGGGGCGGACCTTGACGAGCAGGCTCGGATGGGATCGACCTCTGGCCAGTACTGGCGCTGGATGGGCGCCTTCATCGAGATGCACGACCGGCTGCGCCAGATCGGCAAGCCGACGATCGCCCGCATCAACGGGGTCTGTGTCGGTGGTGGCCAGGAGCTGCAGCTGGCCTGTGACCTGTCGGTCATCGTCGACGACACGTACATTCGACATGTGGGCCCGGAGCATGGCTCGGTGCCGGCCGGCGGCGCGACGCAGTGGCTGCCGCTCGTCGTCGGCGATCGTCGAGCGCGAGAGATCCTCATGCTGTGCGAGCAAATCGCGCCATTGCAGGCGCTCGAATGGGGTCTCGTGAACCGCGTTGTCCCCCGTGCGGATCTGGACTCGACCGTGGCCGGGCTCGCCGAGAATCTCGCGCGCAAGCTGCCCGAGACGATTCGCTATACGAAGACGCAGCTCAACTGGTGGCGCGACCTCGTCTGGGGCCAGACGATCCAGCACGCCCGCGACTGGCTCGCGGTCCACTCCACGTCCGACGAGACCCACGAGGCGGTGAACGCCTTCCACGAGAAGCGCGCCCCGCGCTTCGCCGAGCTGCGCGCGCTCCAGGCGGGCGACGGACCAACGTGCGCTGAATGCGGCGAGACGGGGCTGTCGGCGACGGCGAAGTTCTGCTCGGACTGCGGGGCTGCACTGCCGAACCCGTGGGAGAAGGTCCAGTGAGCGTCAGCCGCGGAGGCGTATCTGCGTATCTACGCCTCGGGCATGACATTCGGCACGATCCCCTCAGCCGATATCTCACAAACGATAGAACCGCTGATCGCGCCGCCCTCGCGGGTGAGAGGCGGGCGTGAACGACGAAGCCCTCGTCCTCGTCGAACGCCAGGCCGAGCAGCGTACGGCGCTCGTCCGCCTGAATCGCCCGAAGCAGCTGAACGCGCTCAACGGCGCGGTCATGGACACGCTGTGCGCCACCCTGGAGGAGCTCGACCGCGACGAAGCCGTGCGCGTGATCGTCGTGACCGGCAACGAGCGGGCATTCGCCGCGGGCGCCGACATCGGCGAGATGGCGGGCGCGAGCCCGATCGACATGCTGCTCACGAACCGCATCGGCCAATGGGACCGCATTCGGAAGGTGAGCAAGCCGGTGATCGCGGCGGTCAACGGCTGGGCCCTGGGCGGCGGCTGCGAGCTCGCGATGACCCTCGACCTGATCGTCGCGGGTGAGAGCGCGAAGTTCGGGCAGCCGGAGATCGGGATCGGCGTCATTCCCGGCGCCGGTGGGACGCAGCGCCTGACCCGTGCCATCGGCAAGTCGAAGGCGATGCGGATGATCCTGACCGGCGACCCGATGACGGCCCGCGAGGCCGAGGCGGCCGGTCTGGTCGCGCTCGTCACCCAGGACGAGCTCGTCGTCGAGGATGCCCTGGCCCTGTCGGCGGCGATCGCTGCGAAGTCGCCGATCGCGCTGCGGCTCGCCAAGGAGGCCGTGAACGCGGCCTACGAGATGAGCCTGACCGATGCGCTCGCCCACGAGCGCCGCCTCTTCTACCTGCTCTTCAGCTCGGAGGACCAGAAGGAGGGGATGGCCGCCTTCCTCGAGAAGCGCAGCCCCGACTTCAAGGGCCGATGAGCCTCGGCAACCCCGATCGGCCGGTCGGCGGCCTCGCCGTCCCACGGCCCGAAGGCATCGAGATTCGACCACCGGGCCGGGACGATGCGGATGCGGTCCTCGCGCTGGTCGCCGAGCTCAACGGCGCCGATGGCGCTCCAGACGAGGACCGGCGCGCCGCTTTCGAGGCGATCGTGTCCGACGTCGACCAGGTGCCGCTGCTGGCGCTATCCGGCACCGAGCCGGTGGGCGTCATCTCCTTCGGCTTCCGGCGCCGCCTGAACCACGCGACGTTCGAGGGCTGGATGAGCGAGATCTTCGTGCGGGAGCCGTTTCGGCGGCGCGGGATCGGACGGGCGCTGCTGGCATCGTGCATCGCGGAGTGGCGGCTCCGGGGCGGCCACCAGGTGGAGACCGAGCTGCGCCGTGAGCAGGTCGCGGCAGCCGGCCTGTGCCAATCCGCCGGATTCGTGGACCGGGGCAAGTTCTACGCCATCGCCCCGGTCGCGACCCGCGACATCGGACGGCAGCCCGGAGTCGACGTGCGCCCGATCGAGGACACCGACGCGGACTTCGATGCCGTCACACGGCTGCTGGCGGAGCTCGGGCGGCCCACGCCGTCGGAGGAGCAGCTGCCGGCGCTGCGGCGCACGTACGCGCAGCACGTTGGGCGGGCCACCACGGGATCAAGACTCGCGTCCCTTGACGGGAGGCCGGTCGGATTCATCAGCCTCGAGCTGCGGACGCGCCTCCGCGACGGGCTGCCGGAGGCCTGGATTCCGGATCTGATCGTTGCGGAGGCGGCGCGCGGCCGTGACATCGGCGCGGCGCTCCTCGACGCTGCGTTCGCCACGGCTGTCGAGCGTGGAGCGACGGCCGCCAAGCTGGAGAGCGGTTCACATCGCACCGTGGCCCACCGCCTGTACGAGGCGGCGGGGATGGTCGACGTCGGCAGCTTCTTCACCCGGTTGCGTCCCGGGTCCTAACGATCCCGCGGCCTTGGCACGGAAAGCGCATGATGGGACCCGGCCGGTCCTCGACCGGTTCGATCGGAGAGGGTACTGGAGGAAATCTGAATGGGCCTCGTAGCATGGATCGTCGTCGGACTGATTGCAGGCTGGGTCGCGGGTCGGGTCGTCCCCGGCGCGGGTGACTACGGCGTGCTCGGCAGCCTCGTTGCCGGCATCGTCGGAGCGATCGTCGGTGGCTACCTGTTCGCGCTCTTCACGAGCAAGGAAGACTGGCTGACCGGCATCGACCTCCCGACCATCCTGGCCGCCATCGTCGGCGCGATCGTCGTCAGCTTCGTCTGGCAGACGCTCACCGCAAGGCGCGCCTGATCCCCGGACGCGATGCGCCCGGCGTCGAGGAGACGCCGGGCGTTCGTCGTCTCCGGCGTCGGTACAATCGCCCACGATGAACGAGCGGGCATCCGAGAGCCTCCTCAGCGCGACGGACGCGGGCGTCGTCACGCTCACGCTCAACCGGCCCGACGCGCTCAACGCGCTGGACGCCGGCCTCCGAGCCGATCTGCTGTCCGCCGTCCGCGCGGCCGGCCGATCCGACGAGACGAGAGCGGTCGTCATCACCGGCGCCGGCCGTGGATTCTGCTCCGGCGCAGACCTGCGTGATCGGGATGCGGAGCGCGACTTCCGCGCCGTCCTGACCGCCGAGTACAACCCGCTGATGGCGGCGATCCGCGGTCTGCCGAAGCCGGTCGTGGCCGCGGTCAACGGTGTGGCTGCCGGCGCCGGGTTCAGCCTCGCCATGGCGGCCGACCTCGTCGTCGCGTCCGGTGACGCGCGGTTCGTGCCGGCCTTCGCTCGCATCGGCCTGGTGCCCGACTCCGGGCTTGCGAGGACTCTCGTCCGCGCCGTCGGGCGGCACGTTGCCTTCGAGATCCTGGTCGGCGAGCGGCAGCTCGGCGCTGAGGATGCCCATTCCATCGGCCTCGTCAACGCCGTCGTGCCTGCGGAGCGCCTGGCCGAGACCGCCGCCGATCTCGCCCGCCGCCTCGCCGCCGGGCCGACCGCCGGACTCGGACTCACCAAGCGGCTCCTGAACGCGGCCGAGGACGCGCCGCTGGCCGACGCACTGGAGATCGAGGCGGCTCTCCAGGCGATCGCCGGGCGGACGGAGGATCATCGGGAGGGCGTGGCCGCCTTCGCGGAGAAGCGCGAACCGACGTTCCGCGGCCGATGAACGAGATCCGCCTCGTGGGCGTGCTTGGGACCGGCACGATGGGCGCCGGGATCGCGCAGGTTGTCGCGGAGGCCGGGCTCGAGACCATCCTCTTCGATCCGGTTGACGGCGCGACCGGCCGTGCGTTGCATCGGATCCGGGGATTCCTGGAGCGCAAGGTCGAGAAGCAGCAGATCGGCGCCATCGATGCCGGAGCGGCGCTGGCACGCATCCGCCCGGTCGAGAGCGTCGAAGCGCTGGGCGCCGCCGACCTCGTGGTCGAGGCCATCCCCGAGGAGCTCGGGCTGAAACGTGAGGCCTTCCGGCGGCTCGACGCGACGGCCGCGGACGGGACGATCCTGGCCACGAACACCTCGTCGCTGTCGGTGGCCTCCATCGCCGCCGCGACGGCTCGGCCCGAACGCGTGGTCGGGATGCACTTCTTCAACCCGGTGCCGCTGATGGCGCTCGTCGAGGTCGTGGGCGGCCCGCTGACGGATCCCGGCGTCGTGGACACGGTCGCGCTTTTCAGCCGACGGCTTGGCAAGACGCCGGTGGTGGCCGCCGACACGCCAGGATTCATCGTCAATCGCGTGGCGCGGCCGTACTATCTCGAGGCGTTTCGGATCCTCGGCGAGGGGGCCGCGGGCATCGGGTCCATCGATGCGGCGATGCGGGGAATCGGCTTTCGGATGGGCCCGTTCGAGCTCATCGACGCGATCGGTGCCGATGTGAACTACGCCGTCAGCTTGAGCGTCTTCGAGCAGTTCTTCGGCGATCCTCGCTATCGGCCGCATCCGCTCCAGCGGGCGCTGGTCGAGGCCGGGCGGCTCGGTCTGAAGACGAACGGCGGCTGCTACGACTACGACGTCGATGGCGCGCGTGGCCTTCCCTGGGCTGGCCTCGGGCACCGGCCAGCCGGACCCCGGCCGGTCCAGCTCGACCCGGCACAGATCGAGGCGCGAATCCTGGCCGCGATCGTGAACGAGGCGGCCTCCGCCGTCGCCGACGGCGTGGCGACGCCGGACGCGATCGACACGGCCATGCGGCTCGGCACGAACTGGCCGGAGGGTCCGCTCGGCTGGGGGGAGCGCATCGGCCTTGTGTCGGTGATCCACACGCTGGATGCGCTCCATGCCGCGGTGCCGGACGGTCGATATCGAGCCGTCCCGATCCTCCGGTCACTGTCGGCGTCGAACGGGTCGTTCTTCGACACTCGGTCCTGACGTCGAGATGCCGGTCGACGGCCGATACCGCGCAGTCGTCTTCGACATGGACGGTCTGCTACTCGAGACCGAGGACCTGTGGCACGCCTCCGAGAGCGAGCTCTTTCGGCGTCATGGCGCCGAGTTCACGCATGCAGACCAGCTGGCGCTCATCGGGACCAGCCCGGACGTCAGCTCGCGCTTCTACGCCCAACGGCTCGGTTTCCCGGCCGAGCAAGGCCGTGCGCTCTTCGACGAGATGATCGGCCTCATGCACGAGCACGTGCGTCGCGAAGTCGGCGCACGACCCGGCGCCGTGGAGCTCGTCGAGGAGCTCGGCCGCCGTGGTGTCCCGCTTGGCCTGGCCTCCAACTCGCCCCGCTTCCTCGTCGACGACGCGCTGAAGACAGCCGGCCTCACGGAGGCCTTCGCCGCGATCGTCACCTCCGACGACGTCGAGCATCCGAAGCCCGCTCCCGACATCTACCTGCGCGCCTGCGAGCTGTTGGGCGTCGCGCCATCGGATGCGCTGGCCCTGGAGGACTCGACGTCGGGCGTCATGGCCGCCAAGGCAGCCGGCCTGGCATGCATCGCGGTGCCCCTGTTCGCCGAGACCGATGTCTCGGCGGCAGACCAGGTCGTCGCGTCGCTGGAGGACCTCCTGGCGGGCTAGGCCGATCTCGAGGTCGCGGCGTATCCTGTGCGCATGTGCCGAAGCATCAAGACCCTGCGAACCGGCCCCGTGCCGGCGAGCGACGACGAGATCACCGCAGCCGCGCTCCAGTTCGTCCGCAAGGTGAGCGGCTACCGCAAGCCGTCGGCCGCGAACGAGGCCGCCTTCGAGGCAGCCGTCGCCCAGGTGGCAGCCGCCTCGAAGGACCTGCTGGAATCGGTGGCGTTGACGCACCCCCAGGCTCGCCGGGCCTCCTAGAGGACGCAGCGTGACGCTCATGCAGATGGCGGCGACCGTCGAGATGGCGCGCTGGTGGTGGGCCTTCGTCCTTCGCGGCGGCATCGCGGTCGCCTTCGGCGTGATCGCCCTCGTCTGGCCGGATCTCGGGCTCCTGACGCTCGTCGCGCTGTTCGGGTTCTGGGCGCTGCTGGAGGGCATGACGAGCTTCCTCGATGGTCTCCGCAGCCGCGGCCGCATCCGGAGCTGGTGGGTCGCGGTGCTCGAGGGCGCGATCAGCATTGCCGCCGGCGTGCTCGCCCTGCTGTTCCCGCCGTTTGCCGCGGAGATCCTGTTGATCCTCGTCGCGGCCTGGGCCGTCCTTATCGGTGTCTTCCAGGTCTATTCGGCGATCCGCCTGCGGGACGAGATCCGTGGTGAGTTCTGGCTTGGCCTCGCCGGCGCGGCGGCGATCCTCCTCGGCATCTCGATGGTGATCTTCCCGTCCGCCGGCGTGCTCAGCCTGGTCTGGCTGATGGCCGCCGGCGCGATCGCCTTCGGGGCTTTCCTCGTCATCCTCGGCTGGCGCCTGCGGCGGATCAACGAGCTCGCGAAACGCGACGCGGCGACCGACTACAGCCGCGCCTGACGCCGGTCAGTGACCGAGCCGATACCCCAATAGGCGTGGGAGGCGAGCCAGGGCACGCACGATCAACCCTGGGTCGCGCCCGGCGTCGAGGGCGTCGTCCTGGCGGATGAGCGCCTCGCGCACGAGGCGAGCACCGATGAACCGCAGCGGCTCGGGTGGGAACGGTCGCTGCCGGCGACCCACGATCGGCAGGCGGGCGAGCGGGTGGCGTGGATCGTCGGCCAGGGCGGCGAGGATCCGACCGGCCAGTCGTGAGGGCCCAGCCCCATTGCCGGCGAAGCCGTGCGCGTAGTGGACCCGGCCGCCGTCGCGGGAGCCGATCTCCGGGAAGCGATCGGCGGTGATGTCGATCGGGCCGCCCCACGCCGCTTCGAAGCGAACGTCGTTCAGCATCGGGAGGAGATGGCGAAAGTTGGCGACAACGCGCTGGATCGCGCCTGCATCGTGCGTGAAGCGGTCGCCGATGCGGCCGTCGAAGCCTGCCGCTCCGACGCCGGCGCCGAAGGCGATTCGCCCGTCGCGGGTGGTCCGGAAGTAGCTGATCGTGAATCGTGAGTCGCTCAGGAGCTCGCCGCCGGTCCAGCCGAGCGCGGCCAGCCGGTCGGGGATCGGTTCGGTGACGACCATGTAGCTGCCCCACGCCAGGGTCCGCAGGCGGAACCCCGGCCATCCCGCGGCCCAGGCATTGAGCCCGAGGATCGCCTGGCCGGCCCTCGCGGTTCCGCCTTCGGTCTCGAGCTGGACGCCGCTTGGTCCGGCGCGCAGGCGCCGGACGCGGGTGCCCTCGAAGATGCCCACCCCGCGCTTGAGGAGGGCACGGCGTAGGCCGCGTGCCAGGCGGGCGGGCTGGATCGACGCCGCGCTGCGCATGAAGACACCGTCACGGAACGCCGGGCTGGCGCAGATGGCCTGGACCTCCGTGTCCGAGCGTGGCTCGAGCTCGCTGCCCGCGCCGAGCTGGGTCAGGTGCTCCACGGTACCCGTCCAGTCGCCGCGCTTGATGCCAAACCCATTCACCCGCAGGTAGCCGGCAGGCGTGTACCAGGCGTCGACCCCGTTCGCCTCGCACCAGGCGCCGATGCCGCCGACGACCTCGTCGGCGGCGCGAGCGATGTCGACCGCGGCGTCCGGGCCGTACTGGCGCGCCAGATCGGGGACGTTCTCCCACCAGCCGTGCACGAAGCCGCCGTTGCGGCCGCTCGGTCCGCCTCCGCAGATGTCCCGTTCGAGCAGGACGATCCGGGCGTCGGGCGCGCGCTCCGACAGGAACCAGGCGGCCCACATGCCGGTGTAGCCACCACCGACGATCGCCACGTCTGCCTCGACGTGACCGCTCAGACCCGGGGCGGGACGGGAGTCTTCCTCGGCAGCCAGGGCCTCGCGCAGCCACCAGCTCCGCTCGGTCCCGGGTCGCGGCACGCGTTCGTCGGCCATCGGTCAGGCGTCAGACGCCCGGCTTGACCACCATCAAGACGATGATCGTCAGCACGATCGCACCGAGCGCCGCGCCGAGCAGCCGGCTGCGACCGGTGAGACGCGCGAACTCCGCCGATGCCGGACCGCCGGCCTCGTAGGCCGCGATCTGCGCCTTCAGGGTCGGCGAGTAGAAGGCCAGCGCGACAGCTCCCATCAGCACGTACAGTCCAATCGAGGCAACCAGCCAGGCCTGCTCGAACCGATACGGCCCGATGAGCACCATGACGATCCCCGCCACGAGGATGCCGGCGTACGCGGGGTTCGCGACCCGGTCGTCGAGGAACTTGATGCCGCGCAGGGCGTAGCCCATGTGCTGGGGTTCGCGGGCCGCTCGAGCCTGCCAGATGGCGTAGCTGATGTTGAACCCGACCGCCACGATGGCGAGCAGGATGTGGATCGTCTTCACCCACGGATAGAAGTCCATCGGAGGTCTCCGGTGCGTCGTTCCATCCGTGATGGTACGCGGCGGGACTTGCGATCCTCGGGTGTCCAAGCGCACACCCAGGACCGGTGAAGGCGAGCGGAGTAGGATCGCAGGGTGAGTTCCCCAGCCGATCGCGTCCCGGTCATCGTCGACGGGGTGCGCACGCCGTTCGGCCGCTACGGCGGGGCGCTTCGCGAGGTCCGGCCCGACGATATGGCCGCGCACGCGATCAAGGCGCTCGTCGGGCGTAGCGGCATCGATCCGGCAGCGATCGACGACGTGATCCTCGGGGCGGCGAACCAGGCCGGCGAGGACAATCGCAACGTCGGGCGCATGTCCGCGCTTCTCGCCGGGCTGCCGATCGAGGTCGCCGGGCAGACCGTCAACCGCCTGTGCGGCTCGGGCCTGCAGTCGGTGGTCAGCGCCGCGCACGCGATCGCCTACGGCGACGGGGACGTCTTCGTGGCCGGGGGCGTCGAGTCGATGACCCGCGCGCCGTTCGTGATGGCCAAGCCGTCGTCGGCGTTTCCCCGCGGCGAGCAGACCGCCTACGACACCACGCTCGGCTGGCGATTCACGAACCCGCGCCTGGCCGATGCGTTCTACCCGTACTCGATGGGCGAGACGGCCGAGAACGTCGTCGAGCGCTGCGGCGTCACTCGCGAGGAGCAGGACGCATTCGCCCTGAGCTCCCAGCGCCGTTGGGCGGATGCACACGCCGCCGGTCGGTTCTCAGACGAGATCGTCTCGATCGAGGTCCCGGATGGCAAGGCGACCCGCACGGTCGAGACAGACGAGCATCCGCGACCGGACGCCACGCTCGAGTCGCTGGCCGCGCTCAAGCCGGCCTTCAAGCGGGATGCGTCCGGATCGGTGACGGCCGGCAACTCGTCGGGGATCAACGACGGGGCCGCCGTCCTGCTCGTGACGTCGGCGGCGCGCGCGGCGGAGCTCGGGTTGCGGCCGATCGCGCGGATCGTGTCATCGGCCGTGGCCGGGGTCGACCCGGCCACGATGGGGCTTGGACCGATCCCAGCGTCCCGGCGCGCGCTCGAGCGCGCCGGCATCGGCGTCGACGATCTCGACCTCGTCGAGCTGAACGAGGCGTTTGCCGCCCAGGCCGTCCCGTGCATTCGCGAGCTCGGACTTGACCCGGAGAAGGTCAACGTCAACGGCGGCGCCATCGCCATCGGTCATCCGCTGGGTGCCTCTGGCGCCCGTCTGGCCGCGACGCTGGTGCACGAGATGCGCCGGCGAGGCGCCCGCTACGGGCTGGCGACGATGTGCATCGGCGTCGGCCAGGGGATCGCGGCTGTCTTCGAGGCAACCGAGTGAAGGCGGACCGCAGGGGAATCAGCGTGAGCGCGGAGGGCGAGGCGTCGGCGGCGCCGGACCTTGCGATCGTCTCGTTCGCCGTGAGCGGCGATGGGAAGGACCTCGGGCCGACGCGCGACGACGTCAACAAGCGCTCGTCCGCGGTGCTCGCGGCGCTGCGCAAGCTGGAGGTTGCCGATGGCGACATCAACGCGCCTGACGTCGGCATTCACCCGCAGTACGACTACCGCAAGGGACAGCGCCTCATCGGCTACCGGGTGGCGCGGCAGATGAGCGCCAAGGTCCGCGACCTCGATCGGCTTGGTGACGTTCTCGACGGCATCGTGGGCGCGGGCGCGAACGAGGTCTCCGGCGCGCAGATGAGCACAGCCGACCCATCCGCCGCCGAGCACGCCGCGCTCGAGGCGGCCGTGCGTGCCGCCCGGGCCAAGGCCGAGGTCCTGGCCGCGGCTGCGGGCGTGAAGCTCGGCGCCGTGGTCCGCATCGAGGAGGAGGCGTTCGCAGGCCCGCCGATGCCGAAGATGCGGATGATGGCCGCCATGGCCGAATCGGCCGATGCGCCGACCGAGGTCGTCGCTGGCGACCTCACGGTCACGAGCCGCATTCGCGCAACGTTCAGCCTCGACTGATCGAGGCCTCGCGGGTCAGCCCGCGAAGGCGATGCCGCCCCGCTTCGCCTGGTACATCGCCGCGTCGGCGCGACCGTAGGCGTCGAGCAACCGCTCGCCGGCAGCCGGGGAGGCCCAGCCGATCGAGATCGAGAGGCTCAGCTCATCGTGCGACCCGCGCCAGGCAGCACTGGCGGCGCGGACCCGGCGTTGCACGGCCTCGGCGCTCGACCCGTCGGCGTCGGGCAGGATCGCCGCGAACTCGTCGCCGCCGACCCGGGCGATGACGTCGCCACCCCGCAGCGCCCCACGCAGGACGTTTGCCGCCGCGATGAGCAGCTCGTCGCCGACGGTGTGGCCGAACCGGTCGTTCGTGGCCTTCAGGTTGTCGAGGTCGATCGAGAGGAGGACGAGCGACCGATGGTGACGCTCCCAGCGTGCCTGCTCGATGGCCAGCATGACGCCCCAGCTGGTGCGATTGCCGAGCCCGGTGAGCGGATCGGTCCGCGCCTCTTGTGCGAACCGATCCCGCTGGGCCGCCAGCTCCTCGTGTGCCATCGCCTGGCGCAGCGCCGGTTCGGAGGCATCGGCGAGTGCACGACCGACGCGCTGGCAGAGCTGGGTGAAGCCGCGAGGACGGGCATCGGTGTGGCCGACGATCAGGGCGCCGAGCGGCTCGGACCTCCCGATGCCGAGCGCATAGCACGACACGATGCGCAAGCCGCTCACGCCGGCCGCCGCGAGGTCCTGCTCGACGACCGGGCCCTCGGCCGCCCGACGTGCGAGCTCGTGCAGCGCTGCGCACAGCGCCTTGTCGCCGGCGAGGTCCGCCCAGGCGGGGCCGCCACCGTGGACCTTCGTCTCTCCATCATGGAGGAGCAGGACGACGCCGATCTCGCACGCCAGGGCATCCGAGGCGACGTCGGCGACGTGCGCCGCGGTCTCGGCAACCGTGCGGGGGGCGTGGTCGGTGAGCTGGCGGACCGCGTGCACGACCTCCAGCTCATCGGCGAGGAGCTTCGATGGCGGAACGTCGCCGATGGCGGCAACGGCCTCGGCGGCGCGGCGCGTCAGCTCGGCGGTCGACGCCCGGATCGGTTCGGGTGCGCCGACGACGACGAAGTGGTCGCCCGTCCGGGCGAGAGCGGCATGGGCGCTCCAGTACGGACCGACGACGTGCACCGGGGCTGCCTCGCTCAGGCGAACGACGCCACCGCCGTCCAGCAGCTGCTGGACGCGCGGCTCATCCGACACGTTGAGCTCCACGACGCCCGCCCAGCCCGCTCCTCGACCGGACCCGCCGCGCAGGCGCGCGTGGTCGCCGGACAGCTCGAACACGAGCACATCCTCCACGCCGAGCGCGGCCGCGACTTCCTCCGAGGGTTGATCAGTGAACGTCATGGGCGGGAGGCTATCGCCCCGTTCGGGTAGCGGCGATGACCCATCGGTAGGAAGCCAGAGGGGTACCCGGACCCAGGCGACCGACGCTCAGCTCAGCTTCAGGTTCGGAAGGACCTTCTCACCGAACGTCGCGATGAACTCCGCCTGGTTGCGGCCGACGTTGTGGAGATGGACCTCGTCGAAACCCATGTCCACGTACCGCTGGATCTGCGCGGTGTGCTCCTCGAGATCGGCGCTGATCAACATGCGGT
>Ga0190265_10001773_pt1 | contig 14225 bp, 12 predicted proteins | sample Popmic124T_FD_133135 | JGI IMG/M metagenome (GOLD analysis project Ga0190265, IMG submission 133135) | Populus adjacent soil microbial communities from riparian zone of Indian Creek, Utah, USA - 124 T | ecosystem: Environmental > Terrestrial > Soil > Riparian zone | place: USA: Utah | collected...
ACGCCCAGGCCGGCAAAACCGGTCCACGGCTCGCGCTCGCCGCGGGTCGTCCCGTCCTCGTCGAGCACCGCGACCCGCACCGGGGACAGCCCCACGAACGGGCCGAACGCCAGGGTGGAAGCGTGCCGTCCGAAGCCCAGCGCGAGCTGTAACGCGAGCTCCATGCTCTCGTACTCCAGCGTATCGGCCTCCGCGCTGCGCAACGCGGCGTCGAGCCTGCGCCGCAGCGACGCGGGCGCGGAGAAGCGCGCGGCCAGCGCGAACCACAACGGCTCGCGACCCCGGTTGAGCTGCGCTTCGAGCCCGAGCGCGAGCCGGGCCAGGCTCAGCTCCGCGCTCGGGCTGCCGCTCAGCTCGACGCCCGCCGCCACCGCCAGTCCGAACGGCCAGAGCGCGCCCTGCTCGCTGGTCGCAGCTTCGGGCGGCGCCGGCTCGGCGCGGGGCGAGCCAGCAGCACTCGCGCCCTCGCTCGCCAGCGCTTGCGCACCGTCACCGCCGCGCGGGGTCGCGCCCAGCCACTCGAGCAGCTCGGCGATCGCCAGCGCGACCGCGTACGGCGACTGCTCGAGCAGCTCCGCCGAAAGCACGCGCGACACGCTGGTGCGATCGGCGGGCCGCAGCGCATACACGCTGTCTGCGGTGCGATCGATCACGACCACGTAGCGCTCCGGCCACGCTGCGCGCGCGTCGTCCATGATCGCGCCCAGGCCGCGCGCATGGCTCTCGGCGCGCTCGCTCAGCGGCTCCTCGAGCATGCCCGCGAGCTGCGCGAGCACCGCGCGATCCTCGGGACCGCGGCTGATCAGCGCGACCTGCGCGGACGCGCCGCCGTCGAGCGCGAGCACCAGCGCACAGCCCGCGAGCAGCAGCGCACAGCTGCGGCGAATCGACTGCCTCGCGCGCTGGCTCCCCACGCGGCACTACACTAGCACTCTCGCGCTTGCGCTTGTGCTTGCCCGATCTTCAGAACCAGTAGCGCCCCCCGATCGCCGCGTCCAAGTCGAAGTTGACCCTCTCGACCAGCCACAGCTTGGCCGCGACCTCGAGGAACACGTCGAAGCGCGCGGGATTGAACATCACCGCTAGACCGAACGGCCCGCGCGCGCCGATGTGGATGTCGTCGTTGTCGTCGTTGCGCCCGTTGCCGCGATCGTGAAAGCCCAGCACCGGCCCCACGCCCAGATAGAGATCGAGCGCCGCCGAGTCCCACTGCTTGATCGGAAAGTGCCACAGGACATCGGCGTGTATGGACAGGTTGTGGCCGTGGATCGCCTCGACACCGATCGCGCCGTCGATCGCCATCTCCTCGGAGAGAAAGCCCTTCAGCGTCAGGCCCGTCGGGTCGCCGATGATCAAGCCGAGACCGAAGTCGCGGTCCTGTTGGGCCGAAGCCGCCGAGGGCGCGAACCAGCCGAGCACGGCCAGAAGCAACGAGAATAAGCCAAGCCGGAACATGGGTAAGCCGTGCTCAGATGTCATCGTCAGTCGTCGGAGCTTCGGAGCCGGGTCGACGCGCTCGCAGGCGGTGTGCCCAGTGAGCTCAGTCGACCATGCAGCCCGGTAGTGCCGGGTTCTTGGTGCAGTCTACCGGATTGCCGCCGTTGGGAGGAACACCGGCGTCGCCGCACACCTCGTCCGGATCGCGCGCCCCGCACACCTTGCCCGGAGGCGGCGGCGGTGGATTGTCGTGACAGCCGTCGGGGTCCTGGCAGGGCGGGCACTTGCCGGGCTCGACCTCGATCGTGTTGCTGCTGCTCTTGGCCGGCGAGGCGTGCACGTACTCGATGGTCGCGCCGCCGAAGCCCCCGGCGCCGAACGCCTCGAGGGCGATCCAGGCCTCGTAGACCACGCGGTAGTCCCACTCCGGCGTGTCGGCGTTGGGCGTGTAGTCCGCGTCGGTCGCGGGCGAGTCCACGATGTACGACGCGTAGCCGCGGTCGTTGAGGTTGCGGTCTTCGGACGTGGACCAGCGCACCACGTGCGCGGGGTTGCCGATCAGCACCTTGCCTTCGCCGCCGAGCACGCCGAGCGCGCCGTAGCCCGAAGAGCTGTCTGCGTCGACCGACAGGTAGTCGAGCTTGAAGCGCATGACGATCGCGCCGTTGCCGTCCTCGAGGATGATCTCGGCGTGATCGCTGCCGACCAGGTCCTTGAACGTGTGACCGCTCTTCCCCATCTTGGGCATCTTGGGCATCTTGCCGTCCATGCCCATCGGCGCGCCCATCATCGGCGCGCCCATCATCATCGGCGCAGCGGCCTCCTTGTCCCAGCCGATCGCGTTCACGCCGTAGCTGTTGTCGACGAACCAGGGGTGGAAGGTCAGCCGCAGGTGCACGGTGTCGGCGTCTTCGACGCACTCGAGCACCTGCTCGAGCGTGGCCGCTGGCCCCGTGCTGGGGTCGTTCTTGTCGAAGAAGCAGCGCTCGACCCGCTCCGGGATCGGCGTCTCCGCACCCTCCACCCAGTCGCAGAGCATGCCGTTGGGCAACGGATCCGCCGCGTTGCTCGTGCCGGCGCCCGGGAAGCTCGGCAAGGTCGTCGGCACCACGAGCCCGCTGGGGTCGTGCACCGAGCTACTCGAGCCGCCGGTAAGATTGCCGGCGGCGGGGTCGATGCCGTCCGCGCGACTTCCGTTTCCGGCGTTGCCGAACGGATCGTCGCCGGCCTCGGGGTCGCCGGTGGAGTGAGAATCGCCGCAGGCCGCGGCGAAGACAGCGATCGAGAACGCGGCAACAGGGCCGAGAAATGGCATGCGCATGGGCGGTACGAGCCTCCTGGTTCCTTGAGTCGCGGCACCCGGGCGCCGAGATGAAAGAATCTGGAGTTCAGCCGCCGATGGCCGCTGCCGGGGGGGGCCGCCAACCGTCCGAGCCGGTCGGAGAGCTACAGCCCGCAGCCGGTGACTTCGAACTTGGCGGGCTTGTCGTTGCCGGGCGCGGTGATGTGGCGCTGGAAGGTGGGCTGCGCCCGGTTCTCGATGTGGACGCAGTGCAGCGATCCGGTCACGCCGTCGCCTTCTTGCTCGATCTCGATCGAGCAGGGCTTGTCGTCGGTGGGATCGCCGTCGGTGCACTCGCCCTGATAGACGTTGCTGCCTTCCTTGGCGGCGACCCGACAGCCGTCGCCGGGCTCGCCCGAGTCGATGTTGACCTGGTCGACGGATAGCGAGAAGTCGATGCCGCCGAGCTTCGCGTCGGTGTGCTCGAGCGAGAAGCTGACGATGCGGTCGCCACCGCGCTCGATCGTCGAGCAGTCGATGGTCAGGCCGTCCTCGCCGTCGACCGCGTGGACGTCGCGCGCTGGATCGTCGTTCGAGCGCGGATCGCAGTCGCCGCAGCGAACCTGATAGTTGATGTCGAGAAAGAGCGCGGCGGGATCCTCGTTCTTACAGCCCGCCCCGCAAGCGAGCGCACAGCCGAGGCAGGCGAGAACGAACAGACGGCGCATGGGCGCAAGCTCCAGGAATAAGAAGGGAGCCGCGATCTTAACCCGCCTGGCTGCAAACCCGCAACTCACTGCGTTTGGCTCACTGCACGCTTACCAACGAGCTTGCCAACCGTGAGCGCACGCTCGAGGTCCGCGCGCAGGTCGGCTTCGGCCTCGATCCCGATCGAGAGCCGCAGCAGGCCTTCGGCGATGCCGAGCGACGCGCGCGTCGCAGCTGGAATGCTGGCGTGCGTCATGCTCGCGGGGTGCTCGATCAAGGACTCCACGCCGCCCAGGCTCTCGGCGCACACGAACAGCTCGACCCGGCGCAACAGCCGCACGGCCGCCGCGCGCCCGCCGCGCAGCACGAACGAGATCATCGCGCCCGGCGCCGCCATCTGCCGGCGCGCGAGCCGGTGCTGCGCGTGGCTCGGCAGGCCCGGGTAGTACACGCGCGCGACGTTCGGGTGACCCTCGAGCCAGCGCGCGAGCCGCGCCGCCGATGCGCTCGCCTGCCGCACGCGCAAGGGCAAGGTCTTGATGCCTCGCAACACCAGGTAGCAGTCGAACGGCGAGGGCACCGCGCCGGCGGCGTTCTGGATGAAGCGCAGCTGATCGCGCAGCCCGTCGTCGCTGGTGACGATCGCGCCGCCGACCACGTCGGCATGTCCGTTCAGATACTTGGTGGTCGAGTGCACCACCAGGTCCGCGCCGAGCTCGAGCGGGCGCTGCAACACCGGCGTGGCGAAGGTATTGTCGACCACGAGGGGGACCTTGGCGCGGCGCGAGATGCGGGCGAGCGCGGCGATGTCGACCAGCTTGAGCAGCGGATTGGTCGGCGTCTCGACCCAGATCAAGCGCGTGCTCTTGCGCAACGCCGCCGCGACCGAGAGCAGGTCGGTCATGTCCACCCAGCTGACCTCGACGCCCATCGGCCGCGTGAGCTTGTCGAAGATGCGAAACGTGCCGCCGTACACGTCGTCGCAGGCCACGATGTGGTCACCGGGCCGGAGCAGCTGCGTGATCGCCGTGGTCGCCGCGCAGCCCGAGGCAAACGCGATCCCGTGGTGGCCGCCTTCCAGCGTCGCGATGCACTGCTCGAGCGTGCGGCGCGTCGGGTTGTCGGTGCGCGCGTACTCGTAGCCGCGGTGCGCGCCCGGCCCATCCTGCGCGAAGGTCGTCGAGAGCTGGATCGCCGCGTTCACCGCGCCGGTGTGCGGGTCGGGCGCTTGCGCGGCGTGCACCGCGAGGGTGTCCAGCGCGTGTCGCGCTCGTGGGATGGCAACGCGATCGGCGGGGACGCGGGTCGGCCTTTTCATCCGGGGCATGGCTTGGTCAGTGTATGGGAATCGCGCAGCCGCTGATGCACAATCCCGAGCGTGCATGTCTCGAAGCTGCTGGTTCCGGACATCCTCAAGGCGCTCGAGAGCGAGCCCGAGCAACTCGCCGAAGACTTGGCCGAGGTGTTCGCCGAGCTGCACATCGAAGACCTCGCCGAGGTGATCGCCGAGCTGCCGCAGGACCGAGTGGTGCAGCTGCTGCACGCGCTGCCGCTCGACCTCGCCGCCGAGGTGCTCAGCCGCCTGCCCGGTCAGGTCGGCTCGGAAGCGCTGGAGCAACTCGACCCGCAGCAAGCCGCCCGCGTGCTGGTCTCGATCGCGCCCGACGACCGCGCCGACCTGGTGCAGGAGCTGCCCGAGGAAGCGCGCGAGACGATCCTCGACCACATCGAGGCGCGCCAGCCCGAGGTCGCGGAAGAGGTCCGCGCGCTGGCCGCGTACGGGCCCGACACGGCCGGCGGCATCATGACCACCCGCTTCGTGTCGATCGCGCCCGAGCTGACGACGGGCAGGGCGATCGCCGAGGTGCGGCGCTTGATCCGCGAGCAGCACCTCGAGCTCATCTACTACCTGTACGTGGTCGCGTACGACCGCCTGCTCGGCGTGCTTTCGCTGCGCGACATCATTACGGCGGACCCGGACCAAACCGTGTCGGAGGTGATGACCAGTAACGTCGTGCAGGTGCTGCCGTCCGAGGATCAGGAAGAAGTCGCGCGCCTGATGGCCAAGTACGACTTGTCGGCGATCCCGGTCGTCGACGAGAACGGCTCGATGCTGGGCGTGGTCACGATCGACGACGTGGTCGACGTCATGGTCGAAGAGGCCACCGAAGACGCGCAGAAGATCGGCGCCGTCATGCCGATCGACGCCAGCTACTTCGCGACCGGCTACGTGTCGTTCGTGAAGAGCCGGCTCACCTGGCTGGTGGTGCTGTTCATCGGCGAGCTGGCCACCGCCACGGTGATGCAGAGCTACGAGCACCAGCTGGCCGCGGTGCTCGACCTGATGATCTTCGTGCCGCTGATCATCTCGTCCGGCGGCAACTCCGGCTCGCAGTCGTCGTCGCTGCTGATCCGCGCGCTCGCGCTCGGCGAGGTGACGCCCAAGGACTGGCCGCGCGTGTTCTGGCGCGAGGCCAGCATCGGAGCCGCGCTCGGCGCCTTGCTGGGCGTGGTCGGCTTCGCGCGCGCGGCAGGCGGCGCCATGTTCTCGGACCGCAGCGGCCCGAGCCCCGTCGCCATGGGCCTGACGGTCGCGCTCAGCGTGCTGGCGGTGGTGATGCTCGGCACGCTGGTGGGCTCGCTGATGCCGCTGGCGATCCGCCGCCTCGGGCTGGACCCGGCCGTGTCGTCGACGCCGTTCGTCGCCAGCCTGGTCGACGTGTTCGGCCTGGTCGTCTACTTCTCGCTCGCGCGCTGGATCCTGCAGCTGGGGTGACGGCGGCGCGTTCTTTCCTTCCTAACGACCGCTCATCCCGTCCGCTCAGCACGTACTACGAGCGCGCAACGGCGCAGGCGCGGGAAGCGCTGGCCGGCGAGGCCGAAATCGACACCATCACGGGCCTGGTTGGCTCGCGAGAGGCCGACGGCTACCAGGTTCCCCTATCCGTTCGCCGCTCCCGACGCCGGCTGAGCAGCGTAGCCCATCACCCGCCGATGCCCGCCGCCTCGGCGACCTCGCGCACGACCGGGGCCACCGCTGCGAACGAAGCCGCGTTGCAGGCCAGGATGCCGCGCGCGACTTTCATCTGCGCGCTGCGGTAATCGATCAGGTCGCCGTACAGGTCCGTGAAGCGGCCGCCGGCGGCGTGCAGGATCGCGTCCGGACCGCAGGCGTCCCAGAGCGACGCGTGTCCCGACATGTGCACGTACAGGTCGGCGCTCTGCTCGGCGATCAGGCCGACCTTGAGCCCGACCGACCCGCTCGGCCGCTCGGCGCTTATGCCGAGCCGCTGCACCACGGCGTCGGTGTCCTTGCTGCGGTGCGAGCGCGAGACCACCAGGCGCAGCGCGCTCGGCGCGGCCTGCTCCGAGACGTGCAGCGCGCGCGTCGTGGCGCCGTGCTCGAGCGCCGCGCCCTGCCCCACCACGCCGCGGTACAGCTTGTCGCCGTCCGGCTGGTAGACCACGCCGAGCACCGCGCGGCCGTCGATCGCCAGCCCGATCATCACCGAGAACTCGCCGTTGCGCGCGATGAACTCCTTGGTGCCGTCGAGCGGATCGACGAACCAGCAACGCCCCGCGCGCGCCGAGTCACCGTGGTCGAGGCTCTCCTCCGCCACGATCCCGTCGCTCGGGAAGCGCGCGCGCAGACCGGCGACCAGGAACGCGTTGGCGCGCTTGTCGGCCTCGGTCACCGGATCGGACTTGCCCTTGAGCTCCACGGCGAAGCGCGACGCGTACACCTCGAGCACCAGCGCCCCGGCCTGGCGCGCGAGCTGGGTAGCAAGATCGAGCTCGGTCTGCAGCATGCGGGCGCACCTTAGCACACGCCTGCCAGCGCATACGCCGGAACGCGTCCCCGCACATGGATCGCTTGCGGCGCACACGCGCGGTCGCGGACGATCGCTGGGACGGCAAGCGACAATCTGAAGGCCGTCGGGGTGAGCATGGCGGGAACGAAGTGGTTGGCGGCGAGCTTGCTCGCGTTCACGAGCGGCTGCCTGGCGGTGCCGCTGGACGGAGAAGAAGACGAGCTGGCGGACGGCGCGGAGTGCGAGCAGAACGCCGACTGCCGCAGCGGCACGTGCGGCCTGCGCAGCCGGATGTGCGCGCACAGCCTGTGCGACTGCCCCGGCGACACGTGCGATCCGATGGGGGAGCCGTCGGCCGACTGCGCCGACGGCTGGGTGTGCGCGTACTACGAGTTCATCCTGGGCGACGCTGCCGAGTTCTTCGGCGTCGAGCGCGACGAGGACGGCGGCTACTGCCACCCGCTGTGCGAGGGCGGCTGCCCCGAGCACTACACCTGCAAGGACGGACACATCTGTGCCCCCGACCCCGACTGGGCCGATCCGATCGCCACCGTCAGCTGGAGCGGCGGCGCCGAAGGCACCACCAGCGGTCGCAGCGGCATGGCCTCGTCCATGCTCGAGCGCGGCGCTTCGGTCGAGCTCAGCGCGAGCGCGACGTCGCCGATCGACGCGCCGATCCGCAGCTTCAGCTGGATGATCGTCGAGAGCTCCGGCATGCGCGCGCCGATGGAGGGCAAGAGCATAGAGCTGTCCCTGCCGCTCGACTCGTCGTTCATGCGCGCCGAGCTGCGAGTGCTCGACGATGCATCGCGTTCGGCGACCATCTCGGTTTCGTTCGACGGCTGCTCGGGGACCGGACAGACCTGCGGCTACCAGGGCTCGGGCTGCTGCCGCAGCTGCGCGGACGCAACCAACACCTGTCTGTAGCGCGCAGCACACGACCCACGGCGCGAGCGGCGTAGTCGCGCGCGAGCCGTGGTGGTATGACCGGGCCCTCGCGGTCTGCAGGCGCAGCTCCGCGTTCTTCATGGGAGGGCTTCATGGTGCGCAGCGCGTGTGGACTTGGGATCCGTGTGGCGATCGTGCTCGGGCTCGGCAGCTGCACGACGGTGGGGCAAGGCGGCGCCGGCGCCGAGAGCCAAGGCAGCGCGGGCGGTGAGCTCGGCGCGCAGTGCAGCGGCGACTTCGGCGTGTCGGCCGCGGCGGGCAAGCTGGAGACGTTCCTGCAAGCCACGGCCGAATTCACCGGCGCTGCGGCCGGGCTCGAAGGCTCCTTGATCGCGGCGTGCACCGACATGGGTCGCGAGCTCGGCATGAGCGACGCGGAGCTGGCGGGGCAGCCGGGACAAGCCAAGGTCAAAGCCACGTGCGAGCCGGTCGCGCTCAAGCTGCAGGCCGAGCTCAGCGACCTGCGCGCATCCGCCAAGCTCAACATCGCGGTCTCGGCGCAGCCGCCCGAGTGCAAGGCCAAGGTCGACGCGTACGCCAGCTGCGTCGGCCAGTGCGATGCGCAGGTCGACCCCGGCAAGCTCGACGTGCAATGCGAAGGCGGCGAGCTGCGCGGCAAGTGCAGCGCGGAGTGCAGCGGCACCTGCGCGGTCGAGGTCAAGGGCGAGTGCAACGCCAGCTGCGAGGGCACCTGCAGCGGCGGCTGCAGCGGGACCTGCCAGGGCGCGTGCGACGGCAAGTGCTCCGCGACCGGCGCCGACGGCAGCTGCAACGGCTCGTGCAAGGGCGAGTGCAAGGGCAGCTGCTCCGCGGGCTGCAAGGGCTCGTGCGAGGGCAAGTGCGTGGCCAAGGCCAAGGCCAGCTGCGAGGGCGAGTGCCGCGGCGGCTGCAGCGTGAAGTTCGAGGAGCCGACCTGCACGGGCGAGGTGCGCGCGCCGAGCGCGAACGTCGACTGTCAGGCCTCGTGCGACGCCAAGCTCGACGCGCAGGTGAAGTGCGAGCCGGGCAAGGTCCACGTCGCCATCGACGGCGCGGTCGACTCCAACATCGAAGAGCGCGTCGGCCGCGTGCGCGCGGCGATCGAAGGCGGGATGGGCGCCGTGCTGGCCGCCCGCGCACAGCTCGGACGGCTCGCCGCGAGCGGCCAGGCGATCGTGCAAACCGCCGGGAAGCTGCCCAGCGCGGTCGGCGAGCTGGGCCTGGCCGCAGGCGCGTGCGCGACGCAAGCCGCCGCGATCCTCCCGCGCGCCGTCGCCTCGGTCAGCGCGTCAGTCGAGGTCTCCGTCCAGGTCAGCGCCTCAGCGTCCGGCAGCGTGAACTAGGTGATCATGTTCGAAGTCGTGCCTCGGCCACAGCGAGCGGAGCGAGGCCGGCGCGGTAGCGCCGAAGGTGGGCGCACTCTGAGGACGCGCAAGCGTCCGAAGAGGCGAGCTCATGCGCTCCGCGAGAGCGCATGAGCGACGGGGGGCTTTGCCCCCCGGTTAACGCAGAACCACCGCGAGCGCGCCCTTGCCGCCCAGGGTGGGATGCGCGCTCGCGACCGCGGCGACCAGCGGGGCCGCGACCCCGGCCGTCAGCGTCTCCACCGCGGCGGTGCCGAGCACGCCGACGCCGTCGGCCGAGTGCTGGCCCTTGCCCACGATGATCAGCAAGCGCCGAGCGCCGCGCCGGTGCTCGGCGCGCACGAACTCGCCCAGCACCCGCTGGGCTTCGGCGCGCTGCCGACCGTGCAGATCCAAGCTCGCCTCCGGCTCGAACCGCGCGCTGCCCGCCCGCGACAGCGCGCTGCTCGCGCCGCCGGCCCGCAACGCCTGCACGAAGCCGTCATCCCAGCGCACGTCGAAGCGCACCCCGCCGCCGACCAGCGCCGCCAACCGCGCCCGCGCTGCGACGTCTTCGGGATCGACCGCGCGTCGCCGAATCGGGGACACGTCGGGCACACCCGCCTTGCGCTTGCGCTGCGCGCGCCGGATCGGCTCGACGTCGCGGTACGCCTGGTTCAACGCCGACAGCTCGGCGGTGCTGTACGGGGCGCGCGGCTTCTGCGCCGCCGGCGGCCCCGCGCCTGGCGCCGCGCCGCCGGAGCTCGCCGCGCTCGGCGCTCGCCCCGGTTGCGCCGCCAATCCGACGCCCGCATACCCCGCGCCGCGCTGCGCTTTGGCCGGCTTCTCCGGTTTCTTCGGCAGCGTCGACAGGCCGGCGCGCTCGAGCAGCGCCTTGAGACCTGTCCCCACTTCGGGTGGCTTGGACGGCTTCGGCGGAGCGTCCGAGTCGGACTCCTCCCGACCCTTGTGCTTGCGGCGATTGCGAGGCACGGCGCGAGCATAGCACTCGCACCTGGTGAGACTTGACGCCCGGGCCGCTGGCGGGGCTCAATCGCCGGTCGTGTTTTCCATCGTGATCACCGAGCGCGGCGGCGCGCAACGGCAGCTCGAGCTCGACGCGCTCGAGATCAGCATCGGCCGCATCGAAGACAACGACGTCGTGTTGCCGCGCAGCAACGTGTCCAAGCGCCACGCGCGGCTCGTGCTCAAGGAAGATCGCTACGTGCTGATCGACCTCAAGAGCACCAACGGCACGTACATCAACGGCCGCAGGCTGGGCGCGCCCATGCTGGTCGGCGTCGGCGACAAGATCTACATCGGCGACTTCATCCTGTCGTTGCAGGAGCCGTCCCGGCCGTCGGCGATCGCTCGCTCCGCGCGCCATCAGATCACGCAGCCCCTGCGCAGCGTGAGCAGCGAGCCACCGCCGCTCGACATCGCCGTCGCCAGCCACGCGCCGCCCGGGGCCGCGTTCAGCGACATCACGCGCGCGACCGGCACGCCCACGGCGATGAGCGCCCCGCCGGTTCCGATCCCGATCTCACCCACCCCGCAAGCCTCGCCCCCGCCGCCGGTCCCGCCAACCGGCACACCTCCCCCACCCCCGCCTTCCGTGCTCCCGCCACGCCGCACCGGCCCGCCGCCGCCACCGCCCACGCAGCCGCGCGTGCCCAGCCATCGCTTCGAGGACAACCCCACGCTCGAGCAGATGCCGCGCCTCAGCGGCCCGCCCGCGCCGCGCATGTCCAGCACGCCGCCGCCACGCGTGCAAGATCACGAGAGCGCGCAGGGCGCCGCGACCTCGCCCGCGGTGCTCGCGCCGTCGATCCGCTTGCAGGGCGCGCTGCAGACGCTGATGGAGCGGCTCGCCACGCGCATGGACGTGTTCGACGCGCACGAACGCGCCCTGCCGAGCGAGCAGCAGCGCGTGCTCGAGAGCTTGCTCGACGAGCTCTCGAGCGAAGGCGTGATCGGTCCCGACCTCGACCGCCGCTTCCTGCTGCAGGCCGCGGTCAGCGAGACGGTCGGGCTCGGCCCGCTCGATCGCGTGCTCAACAACCGCGCGGTGCGCGAGCTGGTGGTCGAGGGGCCCTCGCGCATCCTCGCCGACCTGGGCGGCGGGCTCGCGCCCGTGTCGAGCTTCTTCTCCTCGCCGCGCGCGGTGCAGGCCGTGCTGCAGCGCCTGTTCGCGCGCGGCGGTCGCTTGCTCGGCCCGGGCCCGGTCGAGGAGGTTCAGCTGCCGGACGGCAGCCAGGTGCAGGTGCTGCTGCCGCCGCTCTCGCCCAGCGGGCCGCTGCTCAGCATCCGCTGCCCGGTGCGCGCGCCGATCTCGCCGGACAGCCTGGTCACCGAAGGCACGCTCTCGATCGACATGCTCGCGTTGATGCGCAGCGCGATGCACCGCCGCGTCAACGTGCTGGTGGTCGGTCCGACCGGCGCGGGCGTGAGCACCTTGCTCTCCGCGCTGGCTTCGTTGTGCCAGGACCACGAGCGGATCGTGACCCTGCAGGAATCGCCCTCGCTGGCGATCCGCCACCCCAACGTGCTCCCGCTCAGCTTGCCCGGCGCGGGCGAGCGCCGCCTGGCCCAGGTGCTGCGCCACGCCGCCAAGCTGCGCGCCGACCGCATCGTGCTCGACGACGTGCGCACCGACGACGCGCTCACCGTGCTGACCGCAGCGGCCGCCAGCCGCGGTTTCCTCGCGGGCATGCACGCGGCCTCGCCCGACGGCGCGCTGGAGCAGCTCGAGCTGTTCGCGCAGCTCGCGACCTCCGGTTCACGCGCCTCGCTCGCCACGCTGATCACCCACGCCTTCTCCGTGCTGATCCACATCGCGAGCGACGGCAGCGGCGCCCGCCGCGTGCAGAGCATCTCGGAGATCCGCAGCGCGAGCGACAACACCCTCGAGCTCAGCACGCTGTACAGGTACGACGGCGCCTTCAAGGCCGAGCAACGCCCCACTTTTTAGTATCGGGAAGGGCACGCGCCCTTCCCGCCCCGCCGGCGAAGCCGTCGGGGCCCCACCCATCCGCGGGGTCGTCGCTGCGCTCCTCCGCGCCGCGGCCTTGGCTTGTGGTAGACCAGGCCCATCATGGATTCCTCCCTGCCCCTCAACATGCACGGCTGGACCCTCGAACGGCACATCCTCGAGGAGCAGCGCACGCACCCCGACGCCACCGGCGAGTTCACGCGCCTGTTCCAGCAGCTCGCGCTCGCCGGCAAGATCATCGGTAGCCGCGTCAATCAAGCGGGCCTGGCCGGCGTGCTCGGCGTCACCGGCGAGGTCAACGTCCAGGGCGAGCGCGTGCAGAAGCTCGACGTGTTCGCCAACCAAGCGCTGATCCACGCGCTCGAAGCCGGCGGTCAGGTCTGCCTGATGGCGAGCGAAGAGGTCGACGACCCGATCCCGATCCCGACCGATTTCCCGCGCGGCAGGTACGTACTGATGTTCGACCCGCTCGACGGCTCGAGCAACATCGACGTCAACGTCTCGATCGGCACCATCTTCAGCGTGCACCGCCGGATCAGCACCGGCGACGAGCCCAAGCTGAGCGACTGCCTACAGCCTGGCTTCAAGCAGGTCGCCGCCGGCTACATCATCTACGGCTCGTCGACGATGTTCGTCTACACGACCGGCAAGCGCGTGCACGGCTTCACGCTCGATCCCAGCGTCGGCGAGTTCTTTCTCTCCCACCCCGACATCAAGATCCCCGAACGCGGCGCCATCTACTCGGTCAACGAGGGCAACGAGAGCAAGTGGGACGCCAAGGTCCGCGACTGGGTCCGCTGGCTCAAGACCCCCGACGAGGCCATCGACCACCCGTACAGCGGCCGCTACGTCGGCACCCTGGTCGCCGACTTCCACCGCACGTTGCTGAAGGGCGGCATCTTCGCGTACCCCGCCGACAACAAGAACCCCGACGGCAAGCTGCGCCTGCTCTACGAAGCCTCGCCCATGGCCTTCATCGCCCACGCCGCCGGCGGCGACGCCACGACCGGCAAGCAAAGAGTGCTCGACGTCATGCCGACCGAGCTGCACCAGCGAGTCCCGCTCTACATCGGCAGCAAGCTCGACGTGGCGGACGCCCTCAAGCGCATCGGCTGAAGCAGCAGAGGCGCGTACCGCCCGATCAGATCGGCGTCTCGTAGGCCATGAACCGCCAAGGCGCCGAAGACGCCAAGCAGCCCGTCTCGGCGAGCACCGGAACGTGGACTTGGACTTTGACGTGGTCGTTGACCGCGACGTGGACTTGAACGTGGTCTCGCGCTCGAGTCCGCCTTATCCCCGGTCCCGTTTGCTCGAGTCCGTCCTTGGCGCTCCCCGGCGCCTTGGCGGTTGAACCTCCTGTTTCATCCGAATCCGTTCAGCTGCAGGTCCGCGCATCCTCCCTAACGCTTGGCCGCTTCTTGCACACGTCGAATCGACACCTCTCCCGTTGTGCCACGCGGCGCTCGGTGTCAGGCTTCGCTCGTCGTGGCCGATGCACTTCGCCATGCCTTCGCAGATGTCGACGGCGTTCGGTTGCACTGGGCCGAGCTCGGTGAGCGCAGCGAGCGCACGCCGCCGCTGGTGATGATCCACGGGCTGACCGACTCGCACCTCACCTGGCGCAAGGCGGCCGAGGAGCTCGCGCGCGATCGCTGGGTGTTGATGCCCGACCTGCCCGGCTGCGGTCTGTCCGGGCGGCCGAACGCGTCGTACGAGCTCGAGTG
>Ga0190265_10001774_pt1 | contig 14223 bp, 16 predicted proteins | sample Popmic124T_FD_133135 | JGI IMG/M metagenome (GOLD analysis project Ga0190265, IMG submission 133135) | Populus adjacent soil microbial communities from riparian zone of Indian Creek, Utah, USA - 124 T | ecosystem: Environmental > Terrestrial > Soil > Riparian zone | place: USA: Utah | collected...
AAGTCGCGGTTGCCGTAGCCGATCGCGACATGATCGGCATTGCCCCAGCGCGGATCCTGGAGGTGCCCGGGCGAGGCATAAGGCCGCCAGTCCATTTCCTCGCTGACCTTGGGCATGACGATCCAGGTGTGGACGCCGTTGCTGCTGATGAAGATGGTGATCCCTTGCGCAGGCTGGTGGAAAGCGACGTTTGCCGGGATGGTTCCGAGGATCAAAGCGGCGAGCAGATAAAAGAGCGGGACCGCGACGATCCCCGCCACGATCCTGAGCGACCAGATCGCCGCCCGCCTTCGCCATGTTGCCCGCCGCGCCACGGCCTTGTGCTAGCGCGCGCGGCGGACCACAGCCAGAGCCGATGCGGACCGATTTGGGACAGATCTGGAGCGCCGGCGTGGCCGCATGCCACCCGGCGCGCGTGCTCCCGCCGCACCTGCCGCCGGCGCCGGAAGGCCGCGTAATCCTGCTTGGCGTCGGCAAGGCGGCGGGCGAGATGGCGGCGGTCGCCGAGGCGCATTTCGGCGGCAAGGCCTGCGGGATCGCGGTCGTGCCGCACGGCTTCGAGGCGAAGCTGGAGCGGATCGCGCTCCTCCACGCCGGCCATCCCATTCCCGATTCGGCCAGCGTCGCGGCGGCCGAGGCGTTGCTCGCGCGCGCGGCCGAGGCCCGGCCCGGCGATCTGGTTCTGGCGCTGCTCAGCGGCGGCGCCTCGGCTCTGGCCTGCCTGCCGAGCGAGGGCCTGAGCCTTGCCGAGAAGCAGGCGCTGACGGACACTATGCTCCGCTCGGGCGCGCCGGTCCATGAGATCAATTGCGTGCGGCGGCACCTCTCGCGGATCAAGGGCGGCCGGCTTGCCGCCGATCTGACGCTGGCGATTTGCGACGTGACCGGAGGCCGCCCTGAAGACATCGGCTCGGGCCCGACCGTCGACGATCCGACCACGGTCGCGGACGCAAAGGCGATCCTCGAGCGTTACGGACTCGACGCACCGCTCGTCGAAACGCCGAAATCGGCCCCCGGCGCGTTCCGGATCGTGGCGAGCGCCGCCGACGCGCTCGCCGCCGCGGCGGCGGAGGCGAAATCGCTGGGCTACCGGCCGATCGTGCTTGGCGAATGCGCCGGCGAGGCGCGCGAGGTCGGCCGCGAGCATGCCGAGCGCGCGCTTGCGCTGCCGCCCGGCAGCGCGCTGATCTCCGGCGGCGAACTCATTGTCACCGTCTTGGGCGACGGGCGCGGCGGCCCCAATCTCGAATATGCGCTCGCCGCCGGGATGGAGATCTCCGGCCGGCCGGATATCGCCGGCCTGGCGGCGGATAGCGACCGGCTCGACGGCACAAGCGGCGCGGCCGGCGCCTATTTCGGCTTCGCGCCGGCGGCGGGCGCCGCTGCCGCGCTTGCGGCGAACGACAGCGCTTCGGTCGCGGACCTCTTCGTCACCGGCCCGACCGGCACCAACGTCAGCGACTTGCGGATCATCCTCGTCAACGGGGACGGTTACCGGTAACTGTCCCCGTCATGAGCGAGTGGGTGATCGGCATTATCGGCGGTTCGGGCCTCTACGGGATCGACGCGCTCGAAGACCCGCAGTGGATCGCGGTCGATACTCCCTGGGGGACGCCGTCCGACGAACTGCTCACCGGCCGGATCGAGGGCGTCCGTTTCGTCTTCCTTCCCCGCCACGGCCGCGGCCACCCGATCGGCCCGAGCCATCTCAACTACCGCGCCAATGTGGACGCGCTGAAGCGGGCCGGCTGCACCGACCTTGTCGCCATCTCCGCCATCGGGTCGCTGCGCGAGGAGTTGGCGCCGGGCCGTTTCGTCGTCGTCGACCAGTTCATCGACCGCACCGCCGGGCGCGAGGCGAGCTTCTTCGGGCCCGGCCTGGTCGCCCATGTCTCGATGGCCGATCCGGTCTGCCCGCGCCTCTCCGATATGGTCGCCGACGCCGCGCAGGCGGCCGGCGCCGAGGTCTCCCGGACCGGCACCTACGTCGCGATCGAGGGCCCGCAATTCTCGACCCGGGCCGAGAGCCGCCTCTATCGGACCTGGGGCGGCGACGTGATCGGCATGACCGCGATGCCCGAGGCGAAGCTCGCCCGAGAGGCGGAGCTGCCCTACGCCCTTATCGGCATGGTCACCGATTACGATTGCTGGCGCGAGGGCGACGCCGTCGATGTCGCGGAAATCGTCGCCCGGCTCCACGCCAATGCCGACATCGCGCGCCGCCTCATCGTCGAGCTGGCGCGCGCACTGCCGATGGAACGCCCCCCCTCCCCGATCGACACCAATCTCGACAATGCGATCCTCACCGCGCCGGACGCGCGCGACCCGGCCATGCTCGCGAAGCTGGACGCGATCCTACGCCGCTAGGCCGTCGACCGGCGGCTTGAACGGTCGCGCGCGAATCCAGCGACTTGCGATCAATTTCTCGCCCCGCGTGACGGGAAGCCCGGCATGGCCGGCATCGGGATCGCGCCGCCCGTCCGGCAGCGCGTTGCGGAACAGGAGCGCATCGCCGGCCCGCCCCTTGAGCTTCGCGCCCGTTTTCGCGAACATCGTCTCGCCGCCCGCATAGTCCTCGTTGAGCCAGACGATCATGGTCAGGATACGCTGGTTGGCGAAGCCGGGAATGGCGTCGAAATGCGGCTTGTACTCGCCGCCGGGCCGGTAGCGCAGCACCTGGAGCGGCTCGCCCTGCGCGATATCCGTCCCGCTCGCCGCCGCGATCCGGCGGTTGAGCGCATGGATTGCGGGATTTTCGAGCGGCAGGGTGAAGCCGACGCTGTCCGAAATCCGCACCGGATCGGGCCGCTGCCGCCCGGTAGCCGTGTCGATCACCACGGAAGGTTCGAGCATCGGGGTCGCCGCACCGATCAGATAGCGGCATTCGGCCTCGGTGAAGAGCCCGCGGAACAGAGTCAAATGCGGCGCCTCGCTCAGCACCTCGCCAACGGGAGGCGCGGCCTCCAGGTCCATCGCTTCGACGATGGCGAGCTCGCGCCGGCAGCGCGCGCTTACCTCGGCAAGCGCGCGGAGCAAGGCGATTCCCCGCTCCCAATCGCCGCCGCTGGCCAGAAGGTTGCAAAAGACGATGGCCGCGTCGCGATGCCCCGCCGCGCCCGCTCGCGCAAAGAGTTCGCGCGCCTCGGCGACCCGGTTGGCCCTGAGCCGCTCGGCCCCTTCCTCGAACAGCGCGTCGGCGTCCATCTCCTCTTGTTGCCCGGTTGACCGGTTCCGTCTAGGCGCCGCGCATGAATCCGCTCCCGCCCTACGCGCAATTCCTCGGGATCAGCACCCGCCGGTCGGACGGCGGCGAGCTCTTCTTCGTCATGCCGTTCGCCGACGTGGTGTTGGGCCGTCCGGGCTATCTGCACGGGGGCGCCATTGCCGGCCTGCTCGAATTCGCCGCCTTCGGCGCGCTCTTCGAAGCGCTCGGCGGGCGCGAGGGCGTCACCGTGAAGCCCGTCAACGTCACGGTCCAATATATGCGCGGCGGCACCCAGCTCGACACCTTTGCCGCCGCCACGATCACGCGGCTGGGCAACCGCGTGGCAAACGTCGAGGCGCACGCCTGGCAGCTCGATCGGGCCAAGCCGATCGCGGCGGCGCAAATGAACCTGCTGCTGCGGCGAAGAGGCTGATCCGAAATCGATCTATTTTCGTGACTGGCCAGCAACAATCGGATAAAAGGGTCGCTCCTCAAGGGGGAATGACCATGGACGGCAACAAACACGGATTTCATCTCGCCAACATCATTATCATCATCATCCTGATCGTGATCATTTATCTCTGCTACTTCAGGACGATGTAAGGCGATCTAACCGCCGCGTTTGATCGTCTCACGGGCGATCACGAGTTGCTGAATCTGGCTGGTGCCTTCGTAGATGCGGAATAGCCGCACGTCGCGGTACAGCCGTTCGATTCCATAATCGGCGACGTAACCCGCGCCGCCGAAAATTTGGACGGCGCGGTCCGCGACGCGGCCGACGGTCTCGCTGGCGAAATATTTCGCCGCCGCCGCCTCGAGCGTAATCGGCGCCCCTGCGTCCTTGAGCGAAGCGGCTTCCAGAACGAGCGCGCGCGCCGCCATCGTCTCGGTCTTCGAATCGGCGATCATCGCCTGGATCAGCTGGAATTCGGAAAGCGGCTTGCCGAATTGCCGGCGCTCCACCGCATAAGCCACGGCGTCGGCGATCAGCCGCTCGGAGATGCCGACGCAGACCGCGGCGATGTGCAGCCGGCCGCGGTCGAGCACCCGCATCGCGATCCTGAACCCCTCGCCTTCGTCGCCCAGCCGGTTGCCGGCGGGGACCGGCGCCGCGTCGAAATTCACGTCGCAGACATGGGCGCCCTGCTGGCCCATCTTCTTTTCGGGCCTGCCGACGCTGACGCCCGGCAAATCGGCCGGCACCAGGAAGGCGGAGACGCCGTGCGCGCCCTCCCCGCCCGTGCGCGCCATGACCGTGAACAGCGCCGCCTTGTCGGCATTGGTGATGAAGCGCTTGGTGCCCGAGAGCTTGTAGACCTCGCCCTCGCGCACCGCGCGCGTCTGCACCGAGGCGCTGTCCGAGCCGGCGCCGGGCTCGGTGAGCGCGAAGCTGGTGACGATCTCGCCGCTGGCGATGCGCGGCAGCCACTCGGCTTTCTGCGCGTCCGAGCCGGCCATGACGAGCCCCTGGCTGCCGATGCCGACGTTGGTGCCGAACACCGAGCGGAAGGCCGGCGTCGTCCCGCCGAATTCGAGCGCCACCCTGACCTCCTCCGACATGGTGAGGCCCAGCCCGCCGAATTCCTCGGGGATGGAGAGCCCGAACAATCCCATCTCGCGCATCTCGCGGACGATTTCGTCGGGGACCTCGTCCTCGTCCGCGACTCTCGCTTCGAGCGGCCGCAGCCGCTCGGCGACGAAGCGGCGGACGGTCTCGATGAGCGCGTCGAAGGTTTCGGGATCGAGTGCCATAAACGCGCTCAGGGAGTCTGGAAGCCCAGCGCGCGCACCTCGATCTGGTGCCGCCGCGGGTCTTCCCTGAAGAACAGCCCACCGCTCCGCCGCGAATGGCCGGGCACATAATCGATGACGGCGCTGCTCGTTTCGATCGAGGCACCGCCCGATTTCAGCTGACCTTCGATCTCGACTCCTGCGGCCGTGCCGCCCGACCGATTCACTGCCTCGATCTCGACGACGAATCCGGAGCCGGCCGGGGCGATGCGCCGGATCGCCACGTCGATGGCGGGAAGCTGCCCGGCTTCGCCGCTGAGCGCCTCGCGCAGGAGCAACGCGAGCATCGAGAGGGTCAGCAACAGGCCGATGCCCGATGCCACCCACTCCAGCAGCGGCGTTCCGGACCTCTTCTTTTGCCGCACCATGCCCTGCTCCCTCAAACGACCAGGCGCGCGATCGCGGCGCCGATCGCGGCCGGAAAGGCGAGGACCGTCACCGTGCCCGCGATCTGGCTCAGCGAAGCGCCGTCGGTCTGACCGAAGATCCACAAGACGGAGAAGCTGACCAACAGCGCGATGCCATAGCCGACGACGGAATAGCTTATGAAATTCCACCTGTAGCTATTGCCCACCGGCACGGGCTTCTGTCCGGCAAAGCCGAGACCGTGGACGAGCGCGTCGAGCAGGAGAAGCGACACGATCACGAGAGCGACGCTGTGCCACGGCGACATCAGAAAGCCGATCAGGACCATCTCCTCGGTCGGCGCGACGTTGAAGGCGAGGAACAGCGCTCCCGCCGCCATCAGGAACATTTGCCCGCCATAGCCCCTCGAACGCAAGGCATGCTCTTCGTCCGGCTCGCTTTCGCCGCCGGTGAGTTGCTTGCGGGCGAGCATGGCGCCGAAGCTCCCCGGCACGCTTTGGATGGCAACCTTGCCGACCAGCTCGCCGAGCGGCATTCCCGCCTCGATCACGCCGAACAGGAAGAGAGCGGCACCCGAAGCGACGATGCCGACGCCGTAAGCGGCGAAGGCGTCGAGCACATCCTCCGCCAGGCTATAGGTCCGCTCGAATCCGCCGAAGCGGGACAGCCCGACGAGGATGAAGAAGTTCAGCGCCAGAAAGAGCAGCAGCCGCAAGGGATGCGAGGAGAAGCCGAGCGACCACATCTCCATCGTCATCAGCAGCGGCAGGCCGAAGATGACCGCGCCGCCGAAGGCGCGGGCCAGCCCCAATGCATATTCGCGGTTCGCGCCCGCGGGGACGCCGGCGGATATCGGCCTAGTAGCCATGTATCCGCGCCAGCTTGTCGGCGTGATAAGCGGGGTCGCCGAACAGCTCGTTGAGCACCCGGTCGCGCTTCATGTAGAGGCCGATGTCATATTCGTCGGTCATGCCGATGCCGCCGTGCATCTGGACGCCCTCCTGGACCGCGAGCTGCGAGGCGCGTCCGGCCTTGGCTTTGGCGACCGAGACCATGGCTTCGGCGTCGGGATTGCCTTCGTCGAGCAATTGCTGCGCCTTCAGCGTCGCGGCACGCGCGATCTCGAGCTCGGAATAGAGGTGCGCGGCGCGGAATTGCAGCGCCTGGAACTCGCCGATCAGGCGGCCGAACTGCTTCCTCTGCTTCAGATAACCGACCGTCATGTCCATCGACGCCACGCCGATTCCGACCAGCTCGGCCGCGGCGCCGGCGCGGCCGGCGTTCAGCATGCGCGACAGCACCGCCTCGCCGCCGCCGACTTCGCCGACCACCGCGTCGGCATCGACCTCGACAGAATCGAAGGTCATGCGCGCGCCGATGCTGGAATCGGCGAGGCGGACGCCCTCGACGTCGAGGCCGCCGGCGTCCTTCGCGACGGCGAACAGGGTCAGGCCTTCATCCGTGTTGGCGGCGACAAGCGTCACATCCGCCGACACGCCGTGGACGACGAACTGCTTGGCGCCCGAGAGGCTGAAGCCGTTGCCGGACCGCTCCGCCCGCATCGCGATCGCCTCGGGGCGGTGCTTGGCGCCCTCGTCGATTGCGAGCGCCGCGACCGTGTCGCCGGAAAGCACGCCCGGATACCAGCGCTCGCGCAGCGCCGTGCCCTTAAGCGCCTCGACGAACGCGACGGCGCTGGTGAGGAAGGGCGAGGGCGTCAGATTGCGGCCGATCTCCTCGAGCACGATTCCAGCCTCGACATGGCCGAGGCCGAGCCCGCCGTCGGCCTCGCCGATCAATATGCCGGTGAAGCCCATTTCGGCGAACTGCTTCCACAGGTCGCGGCCGAAACCGTCCTCGAGATTCGTGTCGCGCCAATGGCGCAGCTGCTTTGCGATCGCGCCTTCGCCGGCCATGAAGCTGCGCGCGGTATCGCGCAGCATCGCCTGATCGTCGGTGAGGTAGAGCGGCATGTCAGGCTCCCGGCAATTCGAGGATGCGCTTGGCGATGATGCCGAGCTGAATCTCGCTGGTCCCGCCTTCGATCGAATTGGCCTTGGTGCGCAGCCATTCGCGCGGCGCTTTGCCCTTCTTCGAGCGGTCGCTCTCCCATTCGAGCGCGTTCGAGCCGCCGGCGGCCATGACCAGCTCGTGGCGCGCCTTGTTCAATTCGGTGCCGGCATATTTCATCATCGAGGGCAAAGCGGGATGCGCCTGCCCCGCCTTCAATTCGTCGATGAAGCGTTCGGACATCGCCCGGAACGCCATCTGATCGACGTCGAAGCGGGCGACGTCGGCGCGCAGGACCGGATCGTCGGCGAGCGCATGGCCAAGCGCCGCGCCGAGCGACTCCCCCTGCCCGCCAAGGCCCATGCCGGAGATCATCTCGCGCTCGTGGCCGAGCAGATATTTGGCGACGTCCCAGCCCTTGCCCGCCTCGCCCACGAGTTGGTCCTTGGGCACCTTCACGTCGTCGAAGAAGGTCTCGCAGAAAGGCGAATTGCCGGAGATGAGCAGGATCGGCCTGGTCGAGACGCCAGGGCTCGCCATGTCGAACAGAAGGAAGCTGATCCCCTGATGCTTGGGCGCCTTGGAATCGGTGCGGACCAGGCAGAAGATCCAGTCGGCCTTATCGGCATAGCTGGTCCACACCTTTTGGCCGTTGACCAGCCAGTGATCCCCCTTGTCCTCGCATTTGGTTTGCAGGCTGGCGAGATCGGAACCGGCGCCCGGCTCCGAATAGCCCTGGCACCAGCGGATCTCGCCCTTGGCGATCTGCGTCAGATAGAGCGTCTTCTGCTCTTCATTTCCGTATTTCAGCAGCGCCGGGCCGAGCATCGAGATGCCGAAGCTCATCAGCGGATTGCGCGCGCCGATCCGCGCCATCTCCTGCTTCACGATCTTGGTCTCGGCCGGCGAGAGGCCGCCGCCGCCATATTCGGTCGGCCAGTCGGGCACGGTCCAGCCGCGCTGCGCCATCACGTCCATCCATTGCTTCTGCGCCGCGCTCTTGAAGGCGGGATTGCGGCCGCCCCAGCAGGCGTCGCTTTCGTCGCGCATCGGCTCGCGCATCTCGGCCGGGCAATTCGCTTCCAGCCAGGCGCGCGTCTCGCTGCGGAATGCGTCGAGGTCTGTCATTCGCCCCTCTCCTTTACGTTAACGTCAAGTGCCGCGCCGCGCGGCCCAAGTCAACCGGCCTTGCGGAACGCCATGACCTCGTCCGCCACCGGGCCGAAGCGCAGGGCGGCGAGATCCTTGAGGTAATTCTGGTGCACCCGCCAGGGCGGCTTGGGCCCCTGCCCCGGCAGGATCGCGGCGGCGCGCTGGACGTAGCCTGAGCTGAAATCGAGCATCGGCCGGCGCTCGATCCGCGCGCCGCCCAGCACCGCCACGCAGATCGCATGGCCGTGCCGGTCCATATAGTTGAGCAGCCGACAGAAATAGCGCGACGTAAGGTCGCATTTCAGCGTCCACGACGCGTTAGTGTAGCCGAAAGCGAGCGCGAGATTGGGGACGTCGCTCAGCATCATGCCTTTGTAATTGAACCGGTCGGCGACCTCGACCGGCTCGCCATCGACGATGAGCGCGATGCCGCCGAGCAGCTTGACGTCGAGCCCGGTCGCGGTGACGATGATGTCGGCTTCGATCTCGAGCTCCGAGACGAGGCCGAGCCCGGTGGCCGTGAACCGTTCGATCGTGTCGGTGACGATCGAGACGGTGCCGGCGTTGATCGCGGCGAACAAATCGCCGTCCGGCACCAAACAGACTCGCTGGTCCCAGGGATTGTAGGTCGGCGCGAAATCGCGCGCGACGTCATAGCCGGCGGGAAGCTGCTCGGTGACGAGCCTGAGCAGAGTCGCCCGGACGCGATCCGGCGCTTTGCGCGAGCGCGAGAAGAAGAACATGCCGAGCAGCACGTTCTTCCAGCGCGTCGCCTTGTCGGCGAGCCCGAGCGGCAGCCAGCGCCTCAGCCCGTGGGCGATGCCGTCGCGCGAAGGGCGCGACACGATATAGGAGGGCGAGCGCTGCAGCATGGTCACATGCGCGGCGGCCTGCGCGAGCGCGGGCACGAGCGTGACCGCGGTCGCGCCGCTGCCGATGACGACGACCCGCTTGCCGGCATATTCGAGGTCCTCCGGCCAATGCTGCGGATGGACGATGCGGCCGGAAAAATCCGCCTCGCCCGGCCATTGCGGCCGATACCCTTGCGCATAATCGTAATAGCCCGAGCCCAGGAACAGGAAGGCGCAGCTGAAGCGGCGGATGGCGCCGTCCGCCTCGACCTCGACCGTCCAGCGCGCCTCGCGCGACGACCAGGACGCGCGGGTGACGCGGTGGCGGAAGCGGATGCGCGCGTCGATCTCAAACGCACGCGCCGTATCCTCGACATAGGCACGGATGTCGGCCCCCTCGACGATCGCTTTCTCCCCCGTCCAGGGCCGGAACGGAAAGCCCAAGGTGTACATGTCCGAATCCGAGCGGATGCCGGGATAACGGAACAGGTCCCACGTCCCCCCGATCCGATCCCGCGCCTCGAGGATCAGATACGACTTGCCCTTGCAGCGCGTCTGCAAATGGTAAGCCGCGTCGATCCCCGAAATCCCGGCGCCGACGATGAGGACATCGACATGCTCGGGGAAGGAGGCGGCGGACGTCTCGGGCATCGGGCGAGGCTAGGGGCCCCGGCGCGCGCGGGCAAGGCGCTGGTCTTGCGGGGCCGTTGCGGCCATCGTCCAACGATGCCAGTCTGAAGCGGACGGGGGAGCGCGCATTTGAGCGACAGGATCAGCGCAGCGGCGGCGGCGCGGCGGCGATGACAAAGGCCGGCCGGACGATCATGCGCGGCGCCTCGGCATCGGTTGCCGGGCTCGGCGCGCGGCTCGGCGCGCGGCTCGTCTTCCTGGTCATCGCCGGCCAGCTCTACGGCGCCGAATTGTTCGGCGCCTATGCGCTCGCCGTCGCCGCGATCGAGCTTGCCGTCGCGCTCGGCGGGCTCGGCATGAAGAAGCTCCTCTTCCAGCATCTCGACGAGCGCGGCGAACGGCCCGCCGATCACGTCCTTGCCGACGCCCTTTTGCTGGTGACTTTGGCCAGCTGCGCGCTGGCCGGCGGCCTGATGCTGATTCTCGCGCTGCTGCCGGAGGGCTGGATCTCGGCCAACACGGCCTGGGCGCTGTTCGCGATCGCCCCGATGATCCTCGGCCAGGCGTTGATCGACGTGCTGCTCGCCGCCACCCGCTGGCGGCATCTGATCCGCTACGAGGTAGCGGCGCGCTCGATCGTCGAGCCCTATGCCGCAGTCGCGGCGGCGGCGGCGGCCTGGTACGCGGGCTATGGGACGAGCGGCCTGCTGATCGCCTATTGGGCGGGCACGCTGGCGGCGCTCGGCTTCGCGTTCGCCGGCGCGCGGCACTGCTTTTCGCCGTTCGCGCTCGGCGCGTGGAGGATCGAAGCCGGCCGGCTCGGCGCGATGCTGCGCGGCGCGCTGGCGAACACCGCGACCGACGGCTTGAGCGGGCTGTTCCTTCGGCTCGACCTCTATCTGGTCGGCATCCTGCTCGGCGAGCGGACGGCCGGCATTTACACTATGGCGCGCCAGCTCGCGCAGCCGATCCGCCAGGTGCGCCAGGGGTTCGACGGGCTGCTGACGCCTTTGGTCGCGAGGACGCTGCACCAGGACGGGCCGGAGCAAGCGGCGCGCGCGATCGCCTCGGCGACGCGGCTGATCCTGGCGCTGCAGCTGCCGATGGTGGTGGCGATGTGCGCGGTCGGCGGACCGCTGCTCTTCTGGCTGGGGCCCGAATTCGTGCCCGGGCTTCTCGCCGCGATCCTGCTCGGCTGCGCCGAGACCGTGCAGGGCGCCTACGGCATCGGCGACCTCATGTTCGTCTACCGCAAGCCGCGGCTCGGCCTGCAGGTCTACGGCGCCATCGTCGGCTTGGCGCTGATCGCAGGCTATGCGCTGACCTCCAGCTACGGGATCGACGGCGCCGCGGCCGCGGTGCTGATCACCTATGTCGTGCGCGCCTGGCTGCGCCGAGCGGTGCTGCGCGCGAGCCTCGGCGTCGGCGTTCCGATCCACCACAGCCTGGGGCCGATCGTCGCCGCTACCGCGGGCGCGGCGGCGGCGCTGCTGGCGCCGTTCGCCTGGCCCGTCGCGCTGGCGGCTGGGCTCATCGTCTACGCCGCCTTGCTCTTCGCCTGGCTTCGCCTCGCCGGCGAGACGCTGGCGCTCGAGGGGTTCAGCGCCGAATAGCCGATTGTCGCCTCATTCCCGCCACCTTAAGGAAGGCTTCGACTCCATGCCTTCGGGAGCCACCATGATCATCGCCGCCGAATCCGCCGGGCCCACCTTCTATTATGTCCCCTATCAGCGCTTCCTCGACGAGCTCGAGGCGGTGGCTCAGGCGATCGAGGCCGATGGATGGCAGCCCGATTTCCTGGTCGGGATCGGGCGCGGCGGTCTGGTGCCGGCGGCCTACCTCTCGCACCGGACCGGGATCGCGATGCTCTCGGTCGATCACAGCTCGGGCGAGGAGGGCTTCGCCGACGAATTGCTCGGCAAGCTGGCGGCGAAGATCAAGGACGGCCGGCGCATCCTGATCGTCGACGACATCAACGATTCGGGCGGCACGATCGCCTATCTGCGCACCGCGATCGATGCCAAGAGCGGCGCGCCGGCCGGGCTCAGGGTCGCGGTCCTGGTCCACAATGTCCGCTCCAGGGCGAAGGCCGAATATCGCGGCTCGGAGATCGACCGCGGCCTCGACAAGAGATGGTTCGTCTTCCCCTGGGAAGCGGTCGCGCCGAAATCGACGCTCACGATCGAGGCGCTGGCGGTGCCGGAGCGGCTCGCCTGAGGCTAGCGCCGGGCTTCCCGGCGGAGCATGAAGGCCAGCCCGGCGGCGACGATCAGGCCCAGCCAGCTTGCCCATTGCGGCACGGCAGCGCCGTGAACGATGACCTCGAACGGCCGGATCAGCCGATAGAGATGGACGAGCGCGATCAGCGCGAAAACGGCGATGGCGAGCGTGGTGAAAGGCTTCATGGCGCAATCTCCCCCGCGCCGGTCTAGCACCGGGCGCGCAGGGGCGCCAACAGGCTCAGTAAGTGAGGATGACGGTGACCCTGCCGGCGGCGCCGGGAGTGACCAGGATGGTGCCGTCGCGCGCGCGCATGGCAGCGCCGCCCTCGGCGGTGACGATCGCATGATCGGCATTGCTGATCGTGACGGCGCCGCGCGCGATCGCGACCGCGGGCCGGGGCGCGGGGCGGACGACGGTGGCGCCGACGCTGATCGACGCCGCGGCTGCAAAAGCGATCGGAAGCGTGAAGATCATCGCCGCCCAATGCGGGCAAAACGCCGCGAATCCAATATCGTGATTCCACCGGCCCGGGCGTTATGTCTCTGTTTGGGATAAATTTCCCGGTCGCCCGGGCGATCAGGTGCACAAGGAGAGGAAGGCGATCTCCATCACCGTGCCGCCTTCGGCCGGCAGCGGATTGTCCGGATACTCGACATTCTCCGAAACCGCGCCGGCCGCGTCGTGGCGCCGCCGGGCCTTGGCGTTGACGGTGCGGCCGGCGCAGTCGATGTGGAGCAGAAACGTGTCGGCGCTCGGGGCGGTCGAGCCAGGATCGGTCAGCCGGAACCAGGCCGAGCGCCGCGCCCCCTCCTGCTCGATGGTCGATGCGTCGATCGCGATCGACTGCCCAGAACCGGCGGCGCCCAGATTGAGCCAGGCGGGCGCGCGCGTCACGGCCGCCGATTGCGGCGCGCCGCTCGGCGGGGGCAAGTCGCCGGGACCGAGAATCCGCACGGCAACCTCCCCCGGAGCGGGCCGCGCACCCGCGACAGCGGCCGCATCGCCCGCATTGCAGGCATCAGTCGCGCGCTCGAGCGCGGACGGCACGCCGGGATCGCCCATCGCGCTCGCGACCCAGGCGAGATCGCGCATCGTCAGGCGCGCGGGCTCGTAATAGCCCTGGCCCACGGCGCCGGCGGCGCGCACGAACAGCCGCAATTGCAGCGGCGTCAGCGCGGCGCCGAGCCGCTCGCCGACGCAGCGCGCCTGGGCAAGATCGAGCCCATAGCGGATCAGCTGCGGCGTGACGATGCTCGAGCGCGGCCCGACATAGTCGCGCAGCTGCCCCGCGCAGCCGGCGAGCGCGAGCAAAGTGAAGAACGCAAGCAAGCGCATGGGGCGCTGGTTATCAACGCGGGCGCGCCGATGCACCCCCTATTGCGCGGAGCCGCGCGATTGGCCATTCATTGGCAATGACCGAGCAACCGCCCGCGCTTTCCGCCACGCCGCTCACCGAGGCAGCGACAGCCGGCGACCTGATGTCGCCTCCCATCGGCGTCTTCACCCGCGAGATGAGCGTCGCCGAGACGGTAGAGGCGCTGCGCGAGCTGACCCAGGCCGCGGTGATCACTTATTGCTACGTCACCGACGAAACGGGGAAGCTCGAAGGCGTCGTGGTGATGCGCGACATGCTGCTGGCGGCGCCCGAGACGAAACTCGAGGAGATCATGCTCACCGACGTTTTTTCGCTTCCCGAAAAGATGCCGCTCGCCGACGCGCTGAAGGCCGCGCTTTCGAAGCATTTCCCGGTCTATCCGGTCACCGATGCGTCGGGCGTGCTGAAGGGCCTGGTCCGCGGCGAGGAATTGTTCGCCGAGCAGGCGATCGAGATTTCGGCGCAGGCCGGCCAGATGGTCGGCGTCGAGAAGGAGGAGAGGCTGGCGACGCCCTTGTCGCGCAGCCTGCGGCTTCGACATCCCTGGCTCCAGATCAACCTGTTGACCGCCTTCGTCGCAGCGGCCGTGGTCGGCGTGTTCGAGGACACGCTGCAGCGGC
>Ga0190265_10001775_pt1 | contig 14223 bp, 17 predicted proteins | sample Popmic124T_FD_133135 | JGI IMG/M metagenome (GOLD analysis project Ga0190265, IMG submission 133135) | Populus adjacent soil microbial communities from riparian zone of Indian Creek, Utah, USA - 124 T | ecosystem: Environmental > Terrestrial > Soil > Riparian zone | place: USA: Utah | collected...
GGCGATCCAGGTCCACCCGCTCGTCTGCTCGGCGTTCAACGCCGACTTCGACGGCGACCAGATGGCCGTCCACCTGCCGCTGTCCGCCGAGGCCCAGGCCGAGGCGCGGCTGCTGATGCTGTCCTCGAACAACATCCTGTCGCCGTCGCACGGCGCTCCGCTCGCGACGCCGACCCAGGACATGGTGCTCGGCACCTACTACCTCACCTACGGCCCCGACGCCGAGACGCTCGAGAAGCTCGAGGAGGGTCTCAAGGAGGGCAAGTGGGACGAGAAGGCGAACGGCCCGCGGCCGCACGTCTTCCGCTCGGCGCAGGAGGCCGAGCTGTCCTACGAGCACCACATGGTCAAGCTGCGCGACCTCGCGGAGTACCGCCGCGTCCACGGCGAGGGCCACATCCTCACGACCGTCGGGCGGATCATCTTCAACGAGCGCATCGAGCGCGCGCTGGAGGAGGTCCTCGGCGACAAGTACGACCCGGCGACGAGCTACCAGTTCGTCAACCAGACGCTCAAGAAGCGCGACATGTCGGACGTGATCGAGGCGCTCGTCGCCCAGCACGGCCCGCACCCGACGGCCCAGGTCCTCGACGCGTTCAAGGACCTCGGCTTCCACTTCGCGAGTCGCGCCGGCATCACGGTGTCCAAGAACGACGTCGTGATCCCGCCGGGCAAGGAGGCGATCCTCGAGCGCTACGAGGGCGAGGTCTCCGAGATCCACGACCAGTACGACACCGGCCTGATCTCCCAGGAGGAGCGCAAGGAGGCGGTCGTCGAGAAGTGGAACGCCGCGACCGACGAGGTCGGCGAGGCGATGGCCGAGAACCTCGACGAGCTCAATCCCATCTTCATGATGGCCAACTCGGGCGCCCGTGGCTCGTTCAAGCAGATCCGTCAGCTGGCCGGCATGCGTGGCCTGATGGCGAATCCGAAGGGCGAGATCATCGAGCGTCCGATCAAGGCCAACTTCATGGAGGGCCTGACCGTGCTCGAGTACTTCATCTCGACCCACGGCGCTCGTAAGGGCCTCGCCGACACGGCGCTGCGCACGGCCGACTCGGGCTACCTGACGCGCCGCCTGGTCGACGTCGCCCAGGACGTCATCGTCCGCGACGAGGACTGCGGCACCAAGGACTACATCGACGTGCCGCTGCGCGGCGAGGACGGCCAGCTCAACGAGCAGGCGCTCGGGCGCTTCACGGCGGTCGAGGTCAAGACCAAGCGCGGACGCAAGCTCGCCGACAAGGACGTGCTGCTCACGGCGGAGATCGCCGAGGAGCTGCTCGAGGCGGCCGAGGGCGACGGAGAGCCGACGGTTCCGCTGCGCTCGGTGTTGAAGTGCGAGGCCAAGACCGGCATGGGCATCTGCCAGCGCTGCTACGGCATCGCGCCCGCGACCGGCAAGGTCGTCTCGATCGGCGACGCGGTCGGCATCATCGCCGCGCAGTCGATCGGCGAGCCCGGCACGCAGCTGACGCTGCGTACCTTCCACACCGGCGGTGTGGCGGGACTCGACATCACCCAGGGCCTGCCGCGTGTCGTCGAGCTCTTCGAGGCGCGCAAGCCGAAGGGCCTGTCGAAGCTCGCCGAGGTCGACGGGGTCGTCTCGATCGAGGAGACCGAGAAGAACCTCAAGGTGCTGATCACCGACGCCGCGGGCGAGGAGGACTCCTACACGTTCCCCCGCCGCACGCGCCTGTTCGTCGAGCAGGGGCAGAAGGTCAAGGCAGGCGACCAGCTCAACGAGGGCTCCATCTACCCCCACGAGCTGCTGGAGATCCGCGGGCGCACCGACACCGAGGTCTACCTCGTCGACGAGGTCCAGAAGGTCTACCGCTCACAGGGCGTGGACATCAAGGACAAGCACATCGAGGTGATCGTCCGGCAGATGATGAAGAAGGTCCGGATCGATCAGAAGGGCGACTCCGACTACCTGCCGGGAGCGTTCATCGACCGCTACGAGATCGCCGAGACCAATGCCGCGCTGAAGAAGGCGAAGAAGGAGGAGGCTGAGTTCGAGCCGATCATCCTCGGCATCACCAAGGCCTCGCTGGCGACCGACTCGTTCCTCTCCGCGGCATCGTTCCAGGAGACCACCAAGGTCCTGACCGACGCCGCGCTCGAGGGCAAGACGGACCGCCTGCTCGGCCTCAAGGAGAACGTGATCATCGGCAAGCTGATCCCGGCGGCCACCGGTCTGAAGCACTATCGGCGGCTCGAGATCGAGCCGACCGAGCCGGTCCGCCGGCCGACGGACGAGTTCGGCCTGCTCGACGAGGGCGACCTCGCGGCGGAGCTCGGCATCAGCGAGGACGGTGAGCTGGAGGGCTTTGGCTTCGGCGACACCGCCGGCAACGGCGACGGAGCCGGCGGCTTCGGCGACGAGCTGGCGGACCTTCCGGCGGGCGACGAGAAGTCCGACTGAAGTCGGCAGGCGTAGCTGCCGATAGCTAGAACTAGCTTGGGAGCGCCGCGGCTCGCGGCGCTCCTACTTCTTCCATGGCACTCGAAATCGGAATCCTGCTGGCGCTCGCCTGCGCCCTGACGACCAACCTCGGCTTCCTGCTCAAGCACCGCGGGGCGGTTGCGGCGCCGGACGTGAATCTGCGCCGGCCGTGGGCGAGCACGGTCGCGCTCTTCCGCTCGAAGTGGTTCGCGATCGGCATGGCGGTCGCGCTCGGGGCCTGGCTGTTCCACGTCGCCGCGCTCGCGCTCGCGCCGCTGTCGCTCGTCCAGGCCGTCATCTCGGGCGGGCTCGTCTTCCTGACGCTGATCGCCGAGCGCTGGTTCGGCTGCGACGTCGGCCTGCGCCAGTGGGTCGGCGTAGCCTGCACGGCGCTCGGCCTCGCGCTGCTCGCCGTCACCCTGCCGCACGGCGCCAACGACCATGGCTACTCGGTCGCCGGGATGATCGCCTTCGAGGCGTCGCTGCTCGGCGTCGGCGCCCTGCTCGTCTTCACGCCGCGCTTCAGCGGCCACCACGAGCACGCGGGCGCCCTGCTCGGCCTCGCCGCGGGAATACTCTTCGGCGTCTCCGACGTCGCGATCAAGGCGCTCACCGAGGGTGTCGCCGCGACCGGCCTCGTCGGCGGACTCGTCTCGCCGTGGACGATCACCTGCGTCCTCGCCTCCGTGCTCGCCTTCTTCGCCTCGGCTCGCGGGCTGCAGAAGGGCGAGGCGGTGCCGGTGATCACGATGACCAGCGCCGCCGCCAACGTCTCGGCGATATCGGGAGGGATCCTCGTCTTCGGCGACCCGATGCCCGGCGACGCGCTCGGGATCGTCGTCCAGTGCTTCGCCTTCCTGCTCGTCATCGGCGCCGCCGCGGCGATGCCGGCCCCGATCCGCGCCACGCAGGCACGGGCCGCGGTCTAGGCACGGCTGCTACCATCCCGCGCCGCTTATGCCGTCGATAAATCAGCTCGTGCGCAAGGGCCGCAAGAAGCCCAGCAAGAAGGTCGCCACCCCTGGCCTGAAGTCCGGGCAGGGCAACAAGAAGCGCATCGCCGCCCCGCAGCGGCGCGGCGTCTGCACGCGCGTCTACACGACCACGCCGAAGAAGCCGAACTCGGCGCTGCGCAAGGTCGCCCGCGTGAAGCTGACCAACGGCATGGAGGTCACCTCCTACATCCCCGGCGAGGGTCACAACCTGCAGGAGCACTCCGTCGTGCTCGTCCGCGGCGGCCGCGTCAAGGATCTCCCCGGTGTCCGCTACAAGGTCGTCCGCGGGACGCTCGACGCCGCCGGCGTCAGCGACCGCAAGAAGTCGCGCTCCGCATACGGCGCCAAGGCCAAGTAGCTCGATGCCGCGTCGCGCAGCAGCGGGGGCCCGCCCGATCGAGTCCGATTCCCAGCACGGGTCGAAGCTCGTCCAGCAGGTGATCAACCGCGTGATGGTCGACGGGAAGAAGTCGACCGCCGAGCAGATCGTCTACGACGCGCTCGACACGCTCTCGCAGAAGACCGGCGAGGAGCCCGTGGTCGCCCTCGAGAACTCGATCAAGGCGCTCACCCCGGTGCTCGAGGTCCGTTCCCGCCGCGTCGGCGGCGCGACCTACCAGGTGCCGGTCGAGGTGCCCGCCCGCCGCGCCCGCACGCTCGCCGTGCGCTGGCTCGTCGAGTTCGCCCGCAACCGTCGCGAGCGATCGATGTCCGAGCGACTCGCCAACGAGCTGATCGACGCCACCCAGCAGGCCGGCCTCGCCTACAAGCGCAAGGACGACATCTACCGCATGGCGCAGGCGAATAAGGCCTTCGCCCACTACCGCTGGTAGCTGCGGCGTTCTGAGGACGCGCCTGGCGGCGTCATCGGCCACCTCGTGTGCTGGCGCACACCACGGTCGCCTCTTCCTTGCCAGCCACGCCCTCAGAACGCCTCGCTGGCGTGGCTGAGATACGACTAGGGTCTCGACGTGGCCTTGCTGGACTTCGAGTGCGAGTCGTGTGGCGCGCGGTTCGAGGAGCTAGTGCTTGGCGATCGTGTGCCTGTCTGCCCGGAGTGTGGGGCGGGGGAGGTGCGGCGGCTGTACTCGCCGATCGGGGCGGCGCCCAAGGTGAGCATGAGCCGTGCGGCGATGCGCGACAGCGACTCGCGGCGGTCGGAGCGCGAGGCGGCGCGTAAGGAGAAGCTCTCCGAGCGTCGAAGGAAGCGCGTGACAGGTTCGTAGCGACGGGAGGAATCCGATGGAGGCAGCGCAGCAGGGCCCGCAGATCGTCGGTGGCACCGTCACGATCAGGCCGGATCGCTGGTGGCTGGTCGCGCTGCTTGGCCTGCTTTCGATCGCCGTCGGGATCCTGGCGTTGGCCTATCCCGACATCACGCTGCTCGCGCTCGGTCTCTTCTTCGGCATCGACCTGCTGTTCGCCGGCACGCTCTGGGTGATGGTCGGCGTCGACGAGGACAGCGGTCCCGGCGGGCGGGCGTTGCGCCTGATCGTCGGCTTCCTCGCGATCCTCGCGGGACTGGTCTGCCTGGTCCGTCCGGGCGCGAGCCTGCTCGCGCTGCTGATCGTCGTCGCGTTCTGGTTCGTGATGGTCGGCGTCGCCGACCTCGCGCGCGCCTTCAGCGAGCCCCGCCACCGCGTCTTCTCGGCGATCCTCGGGCTGATCGGGATCGCGGCCGGCGTGATCATCGTCTCGAACCCCGACATCGGCCTCGAGACCCTCGCCCTGCTCGCCGGCATCGCCTTCGTCGTTCGCGGCGCCGTCGAGCTGATGGCCGGCTTCGCCCTCCGCGGCCTGCGCGACTGAAGTCGAGCGAACGATCGTTGGGGCTACGACCCCAAAGATGCTTCGCGCGACGTGCGGGTCAGGCCGACTCGCGCTGCGCCGCCACGAGGCCCGACACGCCGGCGACGACGCACAGCACTCCGCCGAGCAGCTCGAGGTAGAAGCCGAGCCCGGCGCTGCCCGTGGCGTTGTCGAAGTCGTCGCCGATCGCCCCGGCGTCGTTTGTCACAGGCAGGTCCCCGATCAGCGTCAAGCCGAGCGTCACGGCGCCGATCGCGACCAGGACCGCTCCGATCTCGCGCGTGATGCCGCGTCGGGCGGCCACGGCGGCGCCGAGCGTCAGCAGCGCGAGCAGCACCAGCGCGCCGCCATGGCGCTCCCATCCGCTGAGCGAGCAGCGATCGGCGAGCGCGGCGTTGGTGTCGTTGACCACCTCGCACGACTCGCCGTCGACCTCGACCGACGCGATCGTCGAGAGCTCGGCCACGACGAGCAGCAGCGCGGCGATCAGCGCGATGGTGAGGATCGCCCCGAGCGGGCCGTCTATCGGGTGGGCTGATCGGCTCTCGGTTGTCGCGTGTCGTGCGCTCATCGGGCGGCGGACTGTACTGCTGCTACCATCACGAGCCGCCCTGGGCGCCCGCGCCCGAGCGCCTTCGCATGCGAATGGAGACCGCGACTACATAGACCTCACTCGGGCCCAGGACGCTTTGTAGCGAATGGCCCGGACAGGGCCTTTTTTCTGCCCGCAGATCGAGACGATTCAGGACCAAATGGCACGCAAAGTCACCCTAGAGAAGACCCGGAACATCGGGATCATGGCCCACATCGACGCGGGCAAGACGACGACGACCGAGCGCATCCTCTTCTTCACCGGTCGCACCCACAAGATGGGCGAGGTCCACGAGGGCGCGGCCGTAATGGACTGGATGGAGCAGGAGCAGGAGCGCGGCATCACGATCACCTCCGCCGCGACCACCGCCTTCTGGGACGACCATCGGATCAACATCATCGACACGCCGGGCCACGTCGACTTCACCGTCGAGGTAGAGCGCTCGCTGCGCGTGCTCGACGGCGCGATCGCCTGCTTCGACTCCGTCGCGGGCGTCGAGCCGCAGTCCGAGACCGTCTGGCGCCAGGCCGACAAGTACCGCGTGCCGCGGATCGCCTATGTCAACAAGATGGACCGCACCGGCGCCGACTTCGACATGTCGGTCCGGACGATGCGCGAGCGTCTGGGCGCGGACGGCACCGCGAACGGCGGCATCGCGATCCCGATCCAGCTGCCGATCGGCGCCGAGGGCGACTTCAAGGGCATCGTCGACCTCGTGACGATGAAGGCGATCGTCTACAAGGACGACCTTGGCCAGGACTGGGTCGAGGAGGAGATTCCCGCCGACATGGCCGCCGCCGCCGCAGCGGCGCGCACGCAGCTCGTCGAGGCGCTCGCCAACTACGACGACGAGCTGATGGAGGACTACCTCGAGGACAAGCCGATCGAGGCCGACCGCCTGCGCGTCGACATCCGCAAGGCGACGCTCGACATCTCGATCTTCCCGGTCATGTGCGGCTCCTCGTTCAAGAACAAGGGCGTGCAGCCGCTGCTCGACGCGGTCATCGACTACCTGCCGAGCCCCCTCGACGTCCCGCCGGTCGAGGGCCTCGAGCCGGCGCCGAAGGGCAGCGACGACGAGGGGATCCCGGCGACGCGCGCGACTTCGGACGACGCTCCGTTCGCCGCGCTCGCGTTCAAGGTCATGTCGGACCCGTTCGTCGGCAAGCTGACCTACTTCCGGGTCTACTCGGGCTCACTCGAGGCGGGCGGTCGCGTGCTCAACCCGTCGACCGGGCGCACGGAGCGCATCGGCCGCATCCTGATGATGCACGCCAACCATCGCGAGGAGGAGGAGCGCATCTACGCGGGCGACATCGCCGCCGGCGTCGGCCTCAAGCAGACCTCCACTGGCGACACGCTCTGCGCACCGGACTCGCCGATCAAGCTCGAGAACATCACCTTCCCCGAGCCCGTCGTCCACGTCTCGATCGAGCCGAAGACGAAGGCCGACCAGGAGAAGATGGCCGTCGCGCTCGGCCGCCTCGCGGAGGAGGACCCGACCTTCCGCATCCGCACCGACGAGGAGACCGGCCAGACCGTCATCTCCGGCATGGGCGAGCTGCACCTAGAGGTCCTCGTCGACCGGATGAAGCGCGAGTTCAACGTCGAGGCCGCCGTCGGCCGCCCACAGGTCGCCTATCGCGAGACCGTGCGCGGCCACGCCAACAAGGTCGAGGGCAAGTTCATCCGCCAGACAGGCGGCTCGGGCCAGTACGGCGTGGTCTACATCGACCTCGAGCCGGCGCCCGGCGTCGGCTTCGAGTTCGTCAACAAGACGAAGGGCGGCTCGGTCCCGTCGGAGTTCATCAACGCCGTCGAGAAGGGGATCGAGGAGGCGCTGGAGTCCGGCGTCAAGGCGGGCTTCCCGATGGTCGACGTGCGCGCCACGCTGGTCGACGGCAAGTCGCACGACACCGACTCCTCCGAGATCGCCTTCAAGGTCGCCGGCTCGCTTGCCCTCAAGGAGGCCGCCCGCCAGGCCAAGCCGATCCTGCTCGAGCCGATCATGGCGGTCGAGGTCACGACGCCGGACGATTTCCTCGGCACGGTGATCGGCGATCTCTCCAGCCGCCGCGGGCGCGTCGAGAGCCAGGAGCCGCGCGGCAACGCGCTGGTGGTCCAGGCGAGCGTGCCGCTGGCGTCGATGTTCGGCTATGCGACCGACCTGCGGTCGAACACGCAGGGACGGGCGAACTACTCGATGCAGTTCGACCGTTACGAGGAGGTTCCCGGCAACATCGCCGACGAGGTAGTCGAGAGCAGGACCGGGGAGCCGGTCGGAGCGAGCGCATAACGAGTATGTTTCGATGGTTCGCCTTCGCCCAGCGCGACAGGCCGGCCGCAACGAGTTTTCGAAAGGAGTAGGACCCAGTGGCGAAGGAGAAGTTCGAGCGCGACAAGCCGCACTGCAACGTCGGCACCATCGGTCACATCGACCATGGCAAGACCACGCTGACAGCGGCGATCACCAATGTCCTGGCCGAGGCTCAGGGCGGCGAGGCCAAGAGCTTCGCCGAGATCGACAACGCTCCGGAGGAGAAGGAGCGCGGCATCACGATCGCGACCTCTCACGTGGAGTACCAGACGGAGAACCGTCATTACGCCCACGTCGATTGTCCCGGGCACGCCGACTACGTCAAGAACATGATCACCGGCGCCGCGCAGATGGACGGCGCGATCCTGGTGGTCTCCGCGGCCGACGGCCCGATGCCCCAGACGCGCGAGCACATCCTGCTCGCTCGCCAGGTCGGCGTGCCGTACATCGTCGTGTTCCTCAACAAGGTCGACATGGTCGACGACGACGAGCTCATCGAGCTCGTCGAGGTCGAGGTCCGCGACCTGCTGTCGGAGTACGACTTCCCGGGTGACGACGTGCCGATCATCCAGGGCTCGGCGCTCAAGGCGCTCGAGGGCGACGACGAGTACAAGGGCAAGATCCTCGAGCTCGCCGCCGCGCTCGACAGCTACATCCCGCAGCCCGAGCGCCCGCTCGACAAGCCCTTCCTGATGCCGGTCGAGGACGTCTTCTCGATCACCGGCCGGGGCACCGTCGCGACCGGTCGCATCGAGCAGGGCATCGTCAAGACCAACGACGAGGTGGAGATCGTCGGGATCAAGGAGCAGGTCGACACCACGGTCGTCACCGGCGTCGAGATGTTCCGCAAGATCCTCGACGAGGGCCAGGCCGGCGACAACGTCGGCTGCCTGCTGCGTGGCACCAAGCGCGAGGAGATCGAGCGTGGACAGGTGCTCTGCAAGCCCGGCTCGATCACGCCGCACACCAAGTTCAAGGCCGAGGTCTACTGCCTCAAGAAGGAGGAGGGCGGTCGCCACACGCCGTTCTTCAACGGCTACCGGCCGCAGTTCTACTTCCGCACCACCGACGTGACCGGTGTCGCCAACCTCCCCGAGGGCGTCGAGATGGTCATGCCGGGCGACAACGTCCAGATGACGGTCGAGCTGATCCAGCCGATCGCCATGGACCCGGGGCTGCGCTTCGCGATCCGCGAGGGCGGCCGCACCGTCGGATCGGGGGTGGTGACAGAGGTCGTCGAGTAGTCGACGCCTCTTCACAGGATTTCTCGGGGCGGGCCCGGAAGCACTACGGCTCGCCCCGAGCTCTGTCCCAAGTCACGCAAACGCCAAATGGCAACGCTCACTCAGAACAAGATCCGCATCCGGCTCAAGGCCTACGACCACTCGGCCATCGAGGCGGCTGCGCGCGACATCGTCGAGACCGCTCAGCGGACGGGTGCCAGCATCTCCGGCCCGGTCCCGTTGCCGACCGAGAAGAACGTCTACTGCGTGATCCGCAGTCCGTTCAAGGACAAGGACTCGCGCGAGCATTTCGAGATTCGCACGCACAAGCGGCTGATCGACATCCTCCAGCCCACGCCGAAGACCGTCGACTCACTCCAGCGGCTCGACCATCTGCCGGCTGGCGTCGACATTCAAATCCAGCTGATCTGATGGCCGGACTGCTAGGACGCAAGCTGGGCATGACCCAGGTCTTCGACGCCGAGGACGGCCACGTCGAGCGGGTCACCGTCGTCGAGGCCGGCCCGTGCTGGGTCACGGGCAAGCGGACCGCCGATCGCGACGGCTATGACGCCGTTCAGCTCGCCTTCGGCGAGGTCCGCGAGAAGCGCCTGACGAAGCCCGAGCGCGGGCACCTCGCGAAGGCCGACGCGCCGCCGTCACGCCGTCTGGCCGAGTTCCGCGACGCGGGTGGGGATCTCGAGATCGGGACCGAGGTCAAGGTCGCCGACGTCTTCGAGAAGGGCCAGATCGTCAAGGTCTCCGGCATCTCGAAGGGCAAGGGCTTCCAGGGCACGGTCAAGCGCCACAACTTCTCCCGCGGCCCCGTGTCGCACGGCTCGCACAACGTCCGCGCGCCCGGATCGATCGGCCAGGCCGCGACTCCGTCGCGCGTCTTCAAGGGCATCCGCGGCCCGGGCCAGATGGGCAGCAAGCGCCGTACCCAGAAGGGCCTGGAGGTCGTCGACGTCCGCCCGGACGAGAACCTGCTGCTGCTGCGTGGCAGCGTGCCAGGCCCCAAGGGATCGATCGTCGAGATCCGCAGCGATGGGATGGCGAGCTGACGATGGCCGCTCCGCAAGCCCCCTACATCGGCAAGAAGACCGGCAAGGTCGCGCTCGACGAGACCGTCTTCGGCGCGCGCTTCCACGAGCCGCTCGTCCACCGCGCCGTGCGCGCCGAGCTTCGCGCTCGCCGCAGCGGCAGCTCGTCGACCCTGACCCGCGGCGAGGTCTCGATGACCGGCGCCAAGGCGTGGCGTCAGAAGGGCACCGGTCGCGCTCGCGTCGGCGCCCTGTCGGTCCCGCATCGCACCGGCGGTGGCGTCGCCTTCGGCCCCAAGCCCCGCTCCTACACCGTCAAGATCAATCGCAAGGAGCGCCGGGCCGCGCTTCGCTCGGCGCTCTCGGTCCATGCCGCGCGCGGCACGATCGCCGCGCTCGACGCCGCGGCGTTCGACAAGCCGTCGACGAAGCTCGCGGCCGAGCAGCTCGCCGGCTTCGGGGACGCCGCCAGCAGCGCGCTCGTCGTCCTGATCGACGGCGAGGAGAACGTCGCGCTCTCCTGCCGCAACCTCGATCGCATCAGCGTCCTGCGCGCTGACGACACCGGCGTCGCCGACATCATCGGCGCCGCTCGTCTCGTCGCCTCGCCGGGCGCGATCGAGCGCCTCGTCGAGCTGGCCGCCGCGCCGACCGCTCGTCTGAAGGAGGCCGCGGCATGAACGTGCGCAGCGTGATCATCAAGCCGGTCATCAGCGAGAAGAGCTACGCGCTGCTGAACGCGAACAAGTACACCTTCCGCGTACACGACGATGCGACCAAGCCGCAGGTCCGGCAGGCGGTCGAGGCGATCTTCGGCGTCCGGGTGCTCGACGTCCGCACCCAGAACGTCAAGCCGAAGTCCAAGCGCCGCGGGCTCTACGTCGGCAAGCGCCGCGGTTGGAAGAAGGCGATCGTGACGTTGCACGCCGACGACAGCATCGAGCTGTTCGAGGGTCAGGAGATCGGGGACTGATGGCCGTTCGCAAGCACAAGCCCACGAGCCCCGGCCGTCGCTTCGCGACCTACCAGGACCACGCCGAGGTCACCCGCGACACGCCCGAGAAGTCGCTCGTCGAGGGTCTCAAGAAGAGCGGCGGGCGCAACGCGAACGGCCGCGTGACATCGCGGCACCGCGGCGGCGGCGCCAAGCGCAAGTACCGCAGGATCGACTTCAAGCGCCTCAAGGACGGCGTCCCGGCGACGGTCGCGACGATCGAGTACGACCCGAATCGCACCTCCCACATCGCACTCCTGCACTACGCGGACGGCGACAAGTCCTACATCCTCGCTCCGGCAAGGCTGAGCGTCGGCGACGTCGTCAGCTCCGGCCCGGACGCCGAGATCAAGACCGGCAACTGCCTGCCGCTCGCGAACATCCCCACCGGCACCACGGTCCATTGCGTCGAGCTGACGGCCGGTCGCGGCGGCCAGCTCGGCCGCTCCGCCGGGACCTCGATCCAGCTCGTGGCGAAGGAGGGCGACTACGCGACGCTGCGCCTGCCGTCCGGCGAGATGCGCATGGTGCGCGCCGAGTGCCGCGCCTGCATCGGCGCGATCGGCAACGCGGAGCACCAGAACATCACGCTCGGCAAGGCGGGCCGCTCGCGCCACAAGGGTCGTCGCCCGCAGACGCGCGGGACCGCGATGAACCCGGTCGACCACCCGCACGGCGGCGGCGAGGGCTCGACGACCGCGGGCCGGCACCCGGTCACCCCGTGGGGCGTGCCGACGCTCGGCTACCGCACACGCAAGAAGAACAAGACGTCGGATCGCTACATCGTGCGCGGTCGCCGTCGTGGCAAGAAGGGTGGTCGCTGATGTCTCGCTCGTCCAAGAAGGGCCCGTGGGTCGAGGAGCGGCTGATCGGTCGTATCGCGAAGATGAACGAGGCCGGCGACAAGCAGATGATCAAGACCTGGTCGCGCACGTCGACGATCTTCCCCGAGATGGTCGGCCACACGATCGCGGTCCACGACGGCCGTAGGCACATACCGGTCTTCGTCTCGGAGTCGATGGTCGGCCACAAGCTCGGCGAGTTCGCGCCCACCCGCACCTTCCGCGGTCACCAGGGCAGCGACAAGGTGAGGATGCGCTAGTGGCGGACCAGGGCGACGCTCCTAAGGCTCCGACCAACGCCGACGGCCTCGTCGAGGTCCGTGCGAGCGCGCGCTTCGTGCGCCGCGCTCCGCGCAAGGTACGCCTGGTGATGGATCACATCCGCGGCAAGCGCGTCGACGAGGCCCGCGCCATGCTCGCGCACACTCCCCGTGCCGCGGCCGTCGACGTCGCGAAGCTGCTCGACTCGGCCGTCGCGAACGCGGAGAACAACTTCGAGCTCGATCCGGACGACCTGCGCGTCCACCGCGCCACGGTGGACGAGGGTCCAACGATCAAGCGCTTTCGGCCGCGCGCCCTCGGGCGGGCCTCCCCGATCCACAAGCGCACGAGCCACATGACGATCACGCTGACGACGACCGCAGACGTCGCCGGATCGGCCGACACGCGGAAGGCAGGGAAGTAATGGGACAGAAGGTCCACCCCGAGGCGATGCGCGTCGGGTACATCCACGACTGGAAGTCGACCTGGTTCTCCGAGAAGGACTACGCCGACTACCTGCTCGAGGACATCCAGATCCGGCAGCACATCGAGAACAAGCTCGCCCACGCGGGGCTGTCCGACATCACGATCCGCAAGAACAAGGGCGAGATCGAGGTCAACATCTACACCGCCCGCCCCGGCATCGTGATCGGGAAGTCGGGCAGCGAGGTCGATGCGCTCCGCCGCGAGCTGCACAAGATGACCGGACGCGCCGTGAAGGTGAACATCCTCGAGATCAAGCGGCCCGAGCTCGACGCCAAGCTCGTCGCGCAGTCGATCGCCGAGCAGCTCGTCAACCGCGTCGCCTTCCGGCGGGCGATGAAGCGCTCGCTGACCTCGGCGATGCGCTCCGGCGCCAAGGGCGTCAAGGTCCAGGTCTCCGGCCGCCTCGGCGGCGCCGAGATGGCCCGCACCGAGAGCTACTCCGACGGTCGCGTGCCGCTGCACACGATCCGCGCCGACATCGACTACGGCTTCTACGAGGCCAGGACGACCTACGGCCGGATCGGCGTCAAGGTCTGGATCAACAAGGGCGAGATCATGCCGAAGGGCTTCGCGTCCGATCTCACCGAGCTCGAGGCGCCCCAGCAGGCTCAGACCGGTGGGCGTGGCCCCGGCGGACGTGGCGGCGGCCCGGGCGGACGTGGCGGCGGCCCCGGCGGTCGCGGTGGCGGTCCGGGCGGCCAGGGCGGTCGTGGCGGTGGACGCGGCGGCCAGAGCGGTCGTGGCGGCGGAAGGGGCCAGCGCTGATGCTCTCCCCCAAGCGCGTCAAGCACCGCAAGCAGCACCGCGGTCGTAGGGCCGGCTACTCGCGTGGCGGCACCGCCGTCGAGTTCGGCGAGTACGGCCTCAAGACGATCGAGCGCGGCTGGATCACCAACCGCCAGATCGAGGCCGCGCGTATCGCGATGACGCGCAAGATCAAGCGCGGCGGCAAGGTCTGGATCAACATCTTCCCCGACAAGCCGGTGACCAAGAAGCCGGCCGAGACGAGGATGGGCTCGGGCAAGGGCTCGCCCGAGGGCTGGGTCGCCGTCGTCAAGCCGGGCCGCGTGATGTTCGAGCTGTCGGGCGTCCCCGAGGACCTCGCTCGCGAGGCGATGCGCCTGGCCGGTCACAAGCTTCCGGTCAAGACGAAGTTCGTGATGCGCGAGGGGGCCGGACAGCAGTGAAGGCCGTCGAGGTGCACAATCTGGATGA
>Ga0190265_10001776_pt1 | contig 14218 bp, 13 predicted proteins | sample Popmic124T_FD_133135 | JGI IMG/M metagenome (GOLD analysis project Ga0190265, IMG submission 133135) | Populus adjacent soil microbial communities from riparian zone of Indian Creek, Utah, USA - 124 T | ecosystem: Environmental > Terrestrial > Soil > Riparian zone | place: USA: Utah | collected...
CGGGCGATTCAGCATCCATTTCAATCAAGGTAATTTCACCGAAGCGCGGCTCCGCACCAGCATCGCCCGCGGCCTGCTCAAGGACGTCGATCTCTGGTTCGGGTCCGATTTGGTCGGATATTATCGCCAAGATTACACCGGCAGCCCACAGGCCCTGGTTGGTTCGGGCGCCATGATCGCGGCGAGCGTGGATATGCGATACGTCGACCGCTGGCTTTTGAACCGTCGCGATCAGTTCGCCATGTTTCACTTCCTCGGTCCCTCCGGCAAGGTGTGGTTCGGCCTCGGCGGTGGACTGATGGCCCAGGCCGAAGGGCGCCTGCACCTCGATGTCGCCGGCGTCGCGTCGCCAGCCTATTGGCAGCTCGTCGCCGAGCGCGGAGCGGAAGGCACCAAGACGGTCTTGCAACTGCAGAACTACTATCAAGGTGTCGGAGCTTCGGGGCGGGCGAGGGCGTCTCTCAGCTTGGCCGGTTTCGAATTGGGCGGACACGCGCGCTACGGTATGTACCGATCGGTGGACGGGCTCGATCGCTTCTCGACGCCCTTGGATGTGGCCAATACCGATCAGATCATCGAGCTCGGGGCGGCCCTGGCTTATTCGCCGCCCACGACGCCGTTATCTCTCTGGATTGGCTGGGAGAGCATCGAGCACCGCAGCCAAATGGGCCCGTACGCGGTTTCTTTATGGGATCGACGAACCAGCGCGAGTGCGGCGATCCTGTTCTGACGAAAGACCGAGGCCCGCACGCTGCGCATCGCATGCGCAGTGAACGCACGCGGTGCGTGCACCGCGCGTATGCGCCGCGCCGCATCGCGGTCTACCGGGGAGCCGCGATTCGGCATCAGTCATGCATTTCCCCGGTTCGGCGCGGGGGGAGAAAGCCGCACTTGTCTTGAACGAAAAGGTCCCGTCGAACATGGCCAATCGCGCGGCGCGCGCGTTTGCTGCGGGCGCGGTGTCGATCGTGGCGTTTGCGCCCCTGCTCGCGCTCGTCTGGGGCGGCTGCGGTGATGCGAACCAGGCGTGTGGCTGGCTCCTTGCGCCCCCGAGCTTCGTCGACGCTGGTCACTCGGGGTGCACCGCCGAGCCCGCGGGGCAGACCTGCGACGCGAGCACGGGGCGGTGCGGGAACATTTGCGAGCCCACGGAGTACCTCTTGACCTGCCGCACGGTCACGGTGTCCGGAGCGAGCATTCCAGTCGAAGCGCTCGATCCGATCGCGGTTTCAAAGGACCGGGTCAAGTGCAGGCCCGTGCAGCTTCCAGGCAACGGCCGCCCGAGCGAGATCACGTTTTGCTGTCAATGCGCGCCTTGATCCACCGCACTTGCAACTCGAGCGCGCGTCTTTTTGGCTTGAGCGCCCTCGTAGCGTTGCTCGCGGTGCGCCCAGCCGACGCGCAGGAACGGGCGCCCCAACCCGCTGCGGTGCCGCCATCGGAGACGACGTCGGCCTTGCCCGCCACCGACGGCGCCGCCGATGAGGCCTTTTGGACGGGGATGCGTTTCGGTGCCTTCGTGCCTTACGGTGGCCTCTATTCCGAGCGAAATCTCGTCACGACGCCCTTTCAAAATGTCGCGACGGGCGGCCCGGGGATAGAGCTCGACATCGGGGTCCGCTTCGCGCGTCGCGTGGTGGCTTACGGTTTCTTCGAGCACGCATGGCTCGGTCGCGGTACGAGCCCCGCCTGGACGAACCCGCACGACGGCCAGCTCGGCGCATCGACGCAGGCGACCGGGATCGGGCTCCGTTGGATCTCCAACCCGCACAGTTTCGGATGGGTCGCGGACGTTGGGCTTTCCTACCGTTGGTTTTCGGCGCGCTGGGCCGACGCGACCACGGTGCGAATGCACGGTTTCGGCGACGTCCGTCTCGGCGGTGGCGTCAACTGGCGCGTCGCGCGACATTGGGCCCTCGCGCCCATGGTGATGGTGTACACGGGCGCGTTCAGCGAGCGAACGCTCGATGGTCAACCACTCGGTGAATCGGCGAGCTCGTACGTCGCGGCAGCGCTGACGCTGGGCGCGTATTTGGACCTTTGATTGCGGTCGGTATGCGGAGCTTCCCAGGATCGCACAACTGACTCTTCGCCAGCGGGTCGCTGACGATCCACAATGCCCGTCACGACGGGCCATGAAACGCACTCTCCTTCTCTGGGACATCGACGGCACGCTGCTTTTGACAGACGGCGCCGGCATGCGCGGGATGGCGCGCGCCGCGCACAAGCTCTACGGCGAGACCTTTCGGTGGGACGGCGTGACAGCGAGCGGGCGGCTCGATCCGCTCATCCTCGAAGACGCCTTGACGCGCAATGGTCTTGCGCCGAGCGACGACGGTCATCGACAGTTTCACGACGCCTACCTCGTGGAGCTTGCGGCGGAGCTCGAGCTGGTTCGCGAGCGAGCGCGTGCCATGCCGGGCATCGTGGGCGCAATCGTCACCTTGCGCGAGCGCCAGAGGACGCAAAAAGACGTGGTGCAGGGTCTCGTCACGGGCAACTATGCGCGCGCCGCACCCCTCAAGCTCAGGGCGTGCGGTTTCGAACCGGCCTGGTTCGAAATCGGCGCCTTCGGAGACGAGGGTCGCACGCGGCCCGATCTGGTGGCGCTGGCGCTCGAGAGGTGCCACCAGCGATTTGCGTGGCGACCCGATCCGCCCAACGTCATCGTGATCGGCGATACGCCGCTCGACGTCGAATGTGCCCATGCGCACGGATGCATCGCTTTCGCGGTGGCGACCGGACATCACGGCGTGGACGAGCTTCGCGCGGCGGGCGCTGACGTCGTCGTTGCGGACTTGTCCGATCCGGAGCCGCTGTTCGCGTTGACGCGGTAGACCGGGCCGGCGAAAGGGGGGAGGATCCATCGACCGTTGCAGGGGACCCAGCACAAAGGGAAAAAAGCTCCATATGGCGATCGGCTCCCGCAAAGCGGAATATTTGTCGCGCGCGAGAGCGCTTTTGCTCGTGCTGCTCGGAATGTCGTCGATCCGCTGCGACGCTGCCCGGAACTTGGGTCCGGGTCCGAACTCGCAACCAGAAAGTCCAAGCTGTCGTCTCGTCAAGGACGGGTATGGTCCACCGGGGACCGTCCCGGTGCGGGCCGAGGTCGTCGTGACCGGGCTGGAGGTCCCGTGGGGAATCGCGTTCCTTTCGCCGAAGGAGATGCTCATCACCGAGCGACCGGGACGCGTTCGTATGGTGCGTGACGGCGCTCTCGTCGAGGCTCCCGTCGCCACCATCTCTGTACGCAGGACCAGCGAGGCAGGATTGCTCGGCATCGCGCTGCATCCGGGCTTCGGGGAAAATCGATTTTTCTATCTCTATCTCACCGTCGACGGGTCGTCCGGTCCTGAAAATCGGGTCGAACGTTGGACGCTGGCGCCGGATGGCAAGAGCGCCGCGCGCGACCGAACCATCGTCGAAAAAATTCCGAGCGCCGAATACCACGATGGAGGACGTCTACGCTTCGGTCCCGATGGCATGCTCTACGTCGGAACAGGCGACGCTCGCGACCCCGATCGCGCTCAAGACAAGGCCAGCCTCGCGGGCAAGATCCTGCGGCTCCTGCCGGACGGTGGCGTTCCGGCCGACAACCCCGTATTTGGAAATCCGGCTTTCATTTTCGGCATTCGCAATACCCAGGGATTCGACTGGACCGAAGGGGGAACGCTGGTCGTGACCGATCATGGCCCGAGCGGCGAGCTTTTGCGCCGCGGACACGATGAGGTGAGCGTCGGCGCGTCGGGCGCCAACCTGGGTTGGCCGGCGATCTATGCCTGCGGCGCCCAATCCGGTATGTCGTCGCCGTCACTGACATGGCAGAGCGCAGTTCCACCTGGGGGCGCTGCCATCTATAGCGGTCAGGCGATCGCGGAATGGAAAAACAATCTTCTGATCGGCACGCTCGAGTCCAAACATTTGCACCGTGTCGTTTTGGACGAGTCGAAACCATCGAAAGTCGTCGCCCACGAGGTCTATTTCGCCGGCGCCCATGGCCGGCTGCGTGATGTGATCATGGGACCCGACGGCGAACTTTACGTCACCACGAGCAATTGCGACGGTCGCGGAGAATGCCCGAAAACCAAGGACGCGATTCTGCGCGTGACGCGGTAGAGGGCGCGTCACGCGTGCTTCGCCCCGGCGCTCCCCCGGTTTGAGCCGTTTTCGTCGCCAAGGGCTACTGCCTTCGCGTGATCGAGGCGACCGGAGACTAGAACATTCAACTAGCAATCGTGGGGGCGTGATCGGCGGGCAGTTTGATGATCGAAAAACCTGCGCCCGACGGATCAAAAACGGCCGCCATTCGCCCGTACGGGGTATCGAAAGGTGGCGCCATGATGCGACCTCCCAGCGCGGTGACCTTTTTCGCGCCGGCGTCGGCGTCGGCCACGGCGAAGTAGGTGCTCCAATGCGCAGGCAGATCTTTGGGCATCGCCTCGGTCATTTGCATCACTCCGCCCACGGTTTTCGGTCCCTTGTGGAGCGTCCAGTACTCCATGCTCGGGCTGTCGAGCCGCTTCTGTTCGAGCCCGAAGACCTGCGCATAGAACTCGCGCGCCCTCGTAACGTCGCGCGTGTACACCTCGTGCCAGGTCATGGCTCCGGGCTCGTCGACGACTTGCGCGCCGCGGTGCTGCTTCGATTGCCAGATGCCGAAGACCGCGCCGGTGGGGTCGGTGAAGACAGCCATCCGGCCGTGCTCCATCACGTCCATGGGCGGCATCAACGTCTTGCCGCCGGCGTCTTTGACCAGGCGCGCGGTGTCGTCGGCGTTGTCCGTGGCGAGGTACACCGTCCACGCAGGAGGAAGGGGCGTTTGGCCCGCGAGCTTGGCAATGCCGGCCACGTTTCGACCGCGGATCTGAGCGGTGGTGTAATACTGGGAGTTGGGGTCGTCTCCACCGACGAACGACCAACCCAAGAGCTCGCCGTAGAACCTGCGCGCCTTGTCGAGATCGGGCGCTTGCAGGTCGACCCACGCCACCGTGCCCCGTGCTGCTCTTTCTTGGTCTGCCATCGGTGCCTCCTTTAGAAGAGGGCGCGATAGCACAGACGCCGACGTCCGCGCAGGGGGCGTCGGGCCGAGTCTCGGCGCCGGATTTCGGCGCTCGCGTTCTCAGGGCCCGATGTGCGTCATGCGGTCGGCCAGAAAATCCGATACCCACTGGGCGATGGTGACGGTGCTTCCATTCGCCACCGGCTGATAGAACCGATCGCGGAAGATCTGCTGGTGCGGCGTCGTGTTGAAAAGCGAGCTCACGTAATAGGTGGCGAGCTGCTGCGAACACGCGTAACGCGAGCGCACATCGATGAGCCCTTCCTGAAACTTGTTGGCGTCGTAGGTCAAGGTCAGGGTGCCGAGAAAAAGCGCGATGGGATCGTTGTTGGCGCAATTGTCATTGCCCGCCGAGAAAAAGAGACGGATGACTTCATCGTGAATGCTCTCCACGAGCGCCACGCGGGCGAGCGGGTACTTTCGCCGCCAGTAATCGACGATATTCATGAGCCCGCTGCCGTCGGGCTCGCGGCATTCGGTGCAATCGGCAGGGAGCGCATCGTCCAATCCCCACATCTCGCGCCATATCTTCTGCAGACACGCGGGCAGATACTTGGTGGAAAGGGGCGGTCCCGAGTCGTCGATGGCGTAGACGGGCAGGGGTGCAAACGAATCCTGCACCAAACCGTAGTTGAGGCCGGCCCCGAAGCCGCCGGCGCTGGCGCCCGCGAGCACGACGCGCTCGACCGTGCTGAAGGTCGGCACCAGGCGGGCGACGAACTTCTGCATGTTCGGATACCCGACGAACTGCTGCTTGGCGGGCACGTTGGGGACCGTAGCGTCGCGCTTGGTTCCGAAATGCACGTCACCGGTGCAATACGGAACGTAGACTTGATTCCAATCCTTGAAGGGATTGGCGGCGTTGGTCATGTCGAAAATGCCGAGCGCCCCCGGTTGCTGAAGGCCGGGCAAAAGGAAAGTGGAGCCGAGCACGGTTTCGCCGCCGGCGATGAAGACCTGCGAGAGATTGGCGGGATTGTGATCGCAAAAGCCCGGGCTCGTGCAGGCGCCGCCTCCCTCGAGATAGACGAGCAGGCGATTGACCGAGCCGTAACGTACGTAAAAACCGGTGGGTGAGCCGTCGCGGCAGATCGCGCCGTCGATCGTGTACCAGTTCCAGCCGGCGGGGGGCGGCTGGCCGGGAACCGGCTGGCCGGAATGCGAGCGATCGAGCGGTGCGCCGGGGGGCACCGCCAAATTGGGGAAGGTGCCCGCGCGATCGGGCGTGCAGATCGCGTCCTCGGTTCCGCCGGTGTCACCGCGTGATGCATCCACGCCGCCGTCCGGTCGCAAGCCCGCGGCTCCGCTCGATCCTGACGAGCCCGCAGCGCCGCTCGACCCTGAGGAACCGGCGCCGCCGCCGGTGCCGCCCGGCCCCGTCGTTCCCGCGTTGCCGCCCGACCCCGACGAGCCGCTGTCGCCGCCCGATCCCGACGAGCCGCCGGATCCCGACGAACCCGCGCTTCCGCCCGCCGCAGCATCGGCCCTGCCGGCGGAACCGCCCGCGCCGCCGGCGCCGCCCCGCGCCCCCGGGCCGCCGGTGGGGCTCCCCGTCGATCCCCCTCCGCCTTGGCCCGCGACTCCACTATTATCGACGGAGTCGCCGCCGGCGCAGTGCAACAGGGCCAAGCCAAGGAGAACTGCGACGCCTTCGATGCGAACGAGCGATGGCATGAGATCCGAGGGCGGTGATCGAGAGGATTCGGGCAAATCCCGATATTTTCTCGCGTCACCGACTGGTGAGCCTGCGGTGCAAAGCGACTTTTTTCAAGCGGTTACGGCGCTCAGAACGATTGTCGTATGCGCTCATCAACCGAGGTGCAAACGCCGCAACATCGGGCCGCGACGGGGGAGGCGCACCGCGTGACTCGTTCCCAACATGCGCCTGCACAGATATCGATCCGGCTCGTCTGGCCCTATGCCCGTCTCGCCGCCAGGTACCCCGGCGCGCTCGCCACGATGTCGAAGATCGGGCTCGGACCTGCCGAATATGCGAATCCCGACACGAGGCTCGCCCTCAGCGACGCCATCGAGTTGCTCAATGCCTCCATCGAAAGCTCGGGCGATCCGGCTCTCGGCCTCCACGCCGGCGAGCTCATAGAACCGGGCGACTTCGACGTCCTCGAATACGCCGCGCAGAGCTGCACCACGCTGCGCGAGGCCGTCGGATGCGTCGGTCGTTACGTGCGCCTGCTCAGCGACGTCGCGGAGATCTCCATCGTCGAAAGCGCTGGTGCGGCGTCGATTCGCTACCGGCTCGACGACCCTTTGCCGCTGCCGCCGGCGGCCAACGATTTCGTGGTGGCTCTTCTCGTCATGAAAGCCCGAAGAGACACGGCCATCGACGACTTGGCGACGGAGATCCAGTTCGCGCACGGACCGACCAACTACCTCGCCGAATACGCGCGCGTGTTCGGCACCAAAGTCACGTTCAACGCCCCCTGCAACGCCATCCTGCTCAGGCCCGAGCGGCTACAAGCGCCCATGCGGCGCGCCAATCCCCGCGTCTCGGCTGCCTTCGAGCTCCAGGTGCGCCATCTCTTGGAGAAGTTGCAAGAGAACCGCACCGTGCGGGGCCGGGTGCGCGAGCTCGTGTTTGCGGAGCTCAGTCGCGGCAACCTGACGATGGACATCGTGGCGCGCAAGCTCGGCATGAGCGTGGCCACGCTGCGCCGTCGACTCGAGGAGGAAGGCACGCGCTTCAGCGAGATCGTCGAAGCGCTGCGTGAGGAGCTCGCTCGACAGTACCTACGGGAGAAAAATCACGCGACGAGCGAGGTCGCTTTTCTCCTGGGGTTCGCCGACGTGGTGTCGTTCCACAAGGCCTTCAAGCGCTGGACCGGGCAGACGCCGACCGAGTTTCGCGCGAGTGAAGCGCGCAAAGGGTGACGGGGTGCAGCGAGGGAACCTGCTTGATGACGAGAACCCCGTGAGGAGCGCCCGGTCGGTCGCTCGGCCCGCGCCACGCGCACCAGCTTTCGATGACATCGCCCCCCCGCAAGCCTTCTTCTTGCCACAACCGCGCGGAATGCTTGCGGAGTCCTGAAATCAGTATTAGGTCAGCCGCAGCCGATCCCCGTAAATTTACCTGACGAACTGCAGAGGACGCGATGGCCAACGAAAAACGTTCGAACAGCGAGAAACCGCCGCGCATGCCGCTCCTTCTCGAGTTCCATTACGAAGTCGATGATCGTGGGGAAAGCTATCGGGTCTGGGAAGAGCAACTTCACGAGCCCATCGGCATCGGCGGCGATCTCCAACATTTCGAAAGGCGTTTGAGCTCGTAGCGAGCTTGCGGCGCGAGAGGGGTGGGTGCTGTATGCGCGTCGCTCGGCACCTCAGTCCAAAGGTGGTATGCATCGAGGGTGACGCTTCGTTTCGCGCCCGAGGCACGAAAGTCAGCACTTTCTCGCGCAGTCCGGCTCTTCACCACCCCGTCGACGGTCGCTCTCGGAATTCTGCTCGTGAGCTGTGCGCGCCGCGCGGCTCAGCCGCCGCCTGGTGAGGCCAAATCGCCTCCGCCCGCGAGCAGCGGCGGACCCGCGGTCGCTTCGGGCAGTACGTCGTTCGTCATCGAAGATTGCCCCGAGGCCAAAAAGATGGACGCCAAAGCTGCCGAAGCGGCGATGCGTAAGCTCATCGAGCCCTGTCACGCCATCAACGCTCCGGCAGCCGATTTTTTGGCGACGCTCGTACCGGGCGGCCGCATCGAAATCGCTTCGCGAGGCAAAGACAGCGCCGAGGGCATGGTCCCGATTTGTGTCGTCAAAAACAAGCTCACGCACTCGGTTGCGCTGAAACAGCGCTGCACGTTCAACGTCAAACTGGAGCCCGCAGCGGCAGCGCCGGCAACGTCTTCGTCGGCGCAAGCACCGCCCCCCTGAAAAGCGCGCGAGGTGATCCTCATGGACTTCCGTGGATTTTGCATTCTTCTCGTTGGCTGCGCCGCCCCGGGCTCCGCTTCGGCGCCCGCCGAGCCGGCGACCACGGTCGCGCCCTCCGTCGTGGCACAATCCGCACCCGCCGCACCGGCGAGCGCCGCGCCTGTCCCAGCGGCGAACGCCGAGACGCATGGCGGTCCACAGGCCGGCGCCAAGCCCGAGCCGGGTCACGACGGTCATCATCACCAGCACGGCCATGGCAAAGCCGGCTACCACATGGACTTCTCGGCCGTGGAGCGGTTCGCGCGCCACTTCGACGGGCCGGAGCGCGACGGCTGGCAAAAGCCGGCCGAGGTGGTGCGTTTTCTCGAGCTCGGCTCGGGCCAAGTAGTGGCGGATATCGGCGCCGGCACCGGTTATTTTCTGCCGTATTTGTCGAAGACGGCCGGTGCAGGTGGACGCGTATTCGCGCTCGACGTCGAGCCGAACATGGTCGAATACATGAAGCAGCGAAGCAAAAAGGGCGGCTTGCCCAACGTCGAGCCGCGCGTCGTGGCGCCCGACGACCCCGCGCTCGCGCCGGCCAGCGTCGATCACATCCTCATCGTCAACACCTGGCATCACATCGATGACCGTGCGAGCTACGCTGGCAAGCTCGCCCGCGCCTTGCGTCCCCAGGGCACGCTGCTCATCGTCGACTTCACGCTCGAGTCCGACCAAGGGCCCCCGAAGGAGCACCGCTTGTCGGCCGAGCAGGTGGTCAAAGAGCTCGAGGGGGGCGGCTTTCGCGCCGAGGTCGTGCGTGGCGAGACACTCCCCAAGCAGTATCTCGTGCGCGGATCGCTCGACAAGGCGAGCCCGCGTTAGCTCACGCCGAGGGCCACGGCTCCTTGCGCGGCCCTGCCTGCCAGTTGTTGTGCCGGCCATCCCAGAAGACGAGGCTCACGTCGCGCAGATCGATATCGTCGAGGCAATTGAGATTGACGGAAACGTAGTCGCCGCCGAGCTCCGCCAGGTGCCCGCGGCCAAAGCAGTGGATGCCGCAGTCTTTGCAGAAGTAGCGCGTGGAAATCTTGCCGCCCCATACGTAGGTGCCGAGTTTGCTTTCGTCGGTGAGCAACGTGAATGCCTCGGGCTTCGCGACGGCTGCCGTGGCGTTGATCTTGGTGCAGACGGAGCAGTTGCACTTGCTGCCCGAGGTGCCGTCGATGACGACTTCGAAACGAACGTTGCCGCAGTGACAGCTTCCCCGGTGCTTGCTCTGGTTTTCGGTGGTCGGTTCCATCGTCAATCTCCTTGCGTGGTGATTTCGAAGCGGTGAAAGCAACTTAAGCCGGTCGAATGACAGCCTTATGTCAGGTATTGTCGAGCTCGCATTTTCCCCGTCCCGCCGCACCCTGCGACGTCTCAGCGTCGCCCTCATCTCTTCGGCTCTTCGTGGCGCTTCCGCGACTCGTTCTAGAATTCATTCGGGCTCGTTGCACTTGTCATGCTCGCGCCCGTCTACGGCGCGGAAGGGATTCGACATTTTCATCGACGTAGCGCCGCCGCAACTGGCGAGCGAGGCGAGCAAAACGGAGGCGATGACCACAGGCGATCTTTGCATTTCGAACGTCCTCCCGGCGTCTTCGCGCGAGGCGCGAAGGTCTGTCGCGCCGCTCTGCGGCAATTGCTGGAAGCTCGCAGAAGTTCGTAAACGACATGAAGGAAATAAGCTGGACCTTTGACATCGTTACGCATTGCTGCGCTGCGCAAAGCGCATTGACCGATTGACCAGAGCAGTGGCCGAGTGCTAGGCGCTAGGGCAGAACGGGCGGCGCTGCGGCGTATCATCGAGCTTCACGCGTCGCCTCCCAAGCAGTGGGTGTGGGTCGAATCGTCATTCGGCAGCCGAGGAGGATCGCATGAACGCCAAAACGTATCTGGCGAGCTTCATGGAACAGCTCGTCACTCGCAATCCCGCGCAGCCAGAGTTTCACCAAGCCGTGCGCGAGGTCGTTGAATCCCTTGAGCCGTGCTTGGAGCGGCATCCTGAATACATCGATCATTTGATCCTCGAGCGGATGACAGAACCCGATCGCGTCATCGGCTTCCGCGTCGCATGGCAGGACGATCGCGGCCGGCCGCAGGTCAATCGCGGTTTCCGGGTGGAGTTCAATAACGCCATCGGGCCCTACAAAGGAGGCCTCCGCTTTCACCCGACCGTCAACCTCAGCATCCTCAAGTTTCTCGGCTTCGAGCAGATCTTGAAGAACAGCCTGACCACGCTTCCCATGGGCGGCGCCAAAGGGGGGAGCGATTTCGATCCCAAGGGCAAGTCCGACAGCGAAGTGATGCGGTTTTGTCAGAGCTTCATGAATGAGCTCTATCGCCACATCGGCGCCAACGTCGACGTGCCGGCGGGCGACATCGGCGTCGGCGGGCGCGAGATCGGCTACCTCTTCGGTCAATACAAGAAGTTGACGCACTCCTTCGAAGGGGTGCTCACCGGCAAGGGGCTCAGCTGGGGTGGCTCGCTCATTCGTCCCGAGGCTACCGGTTACGGCTGCGTGTACTTCGCCGAAGAAATGCTGAAGACGCGCGGCCAGAGCTTCAAGGGCAAGACGGTAACGGTGTCGGGCTCGGGCAACGTCGCGCAATATTCGGTGGAGAAGGTCAATCAGCTGGGCGGCAAGGTGGTGACGCTGTCCGACTCGGAAGGGACCATCTACGATCCCGACGGCATCCGCGACGAGAAGTGGGAATTCGTGATGAGCCTGAAGAACGTGCGGCGGGGCCGGCTGCGCGAATACGCCGAACGCTTCAAGTCTGCCGAGTTCCGCGAAGGGGTGAGCCCGTGGAGCATCAAATGCGACGCGGCGCTCCCGAGCGCCACGCAAAACGAGATCACGCCCGAAGACGCCAAGACGCTCGTCAAGAACGGCTGCATTTGCGTGGGCGAAGGGGCCAACATGCCCACCACTGCCGAAGGGGTGGAGATCTTCCAGAGGGGGAAGGTCCTCTTCGGGCCGGGCAAAGCCGCCAACGCGGGCGGTGTTGCCACGTCGGGGCTCGAGATGTCGCAAAACAGTCTGCGGCTCACCTGGACGCGCGAGGAAGTCGATCGGCGTCTTTACGACATCATGAAGGCCATCCACCACGCCTGCGTCACGACGGCCCACGAGTACGATCGGCCCGGTGACTACGTGCTCGGCGCCAACATCGCCGGCTTCGTCAAAGTGGGAAGCGCCATGATCGATCAAGGCTTGGTCTGACCGAGAGGAGGCTCCTGGAGACTTCCGGTCACTACGCGGTCCGCCCCGAGCAGTTCGCGGACCTGATGCCATTTCGGGTCCGCGAGATCCTTCTCGTGGCCACCGAATACGACGCCTTCGTGCTCGAAGAGGACGGGCAGCTCGCCGAGCTCGTCATCCAGGAGTACCGCGATCTCGATCTGAATCCGCGCCACGCGCCGCAGGTGACACGTGCGGCGAGTGGCGCGGACGCGCTTTCGCTCCTGTCGAAGCAGCGCTTCGATCTGGTGGTGACGAGCGCGCACTTGGCGGACATCGATCTTCGACGATTCGGGCGACAGGTCAAAGACGCCCACCCGGGAATCGCGGTGGGCGTCCTGGCGGCGCACGCGTGGGAGCTGCCGGCGCTGGAGGGTCTCCGCGATCGGGGCTCGGTCGATTGGATCTTTCTCTGGCAAGGCGACGTCAAAGCGCTTTTCGCGCTGGTTCGCCAAGTGGAAGATCGGCGCAACGCCGAGCACGACGTCCTTCGCTGCGGCGTGCAGGCGGTGCTTCTCGCCGAAGACGACGCGCGCTTCGCGTCGTTCCTCTTGCCGCGCCTTTATTCGGAGATGACGCGGCAGACGTACCGCCTGATGGCCGAGGGTCTCAATATCTCCCACCGGCATCTGCGCCTGCGCGCGCGCCCCAAGATTCTCTTGGCGGGCAGCTACGAAGAAGCGTGGCAGCTCTACGAGGAGTACGCTTCGAATATCCTCGGCGTCATCTCCGACGTCGCTTTTCCGCGAGGAGGGCGCGCCGACCCGGAGGCCGGACTTGCCATGGCGCGCGCCATCCGCGCGCGCGATCCGGATGTCCCCATCCTCTTGCAGTCGACGGATGCGTCCGCGCGCGAACACGCCGAGGCGGTGCCGAGCGCATTCTTGCACAAGGACGCGCCCAACTTCCTGGAGGAGCTGGACCGCTACATCGCCGACAGCTACGGCTTCGGTGACTTCGTTTTCCGTTTGCCGGACGGAACCGAGATCGCGCGGGCCCGGGATTTGCGCGAGCTTTTGCCGTGCATCGATCGGGTGCCGGACGCGTCGCTCGAATACCACGCGCGGCACAACCGCTTCTCGCGGTGGCTTTCGGCGCGGACCGAGTTCGAGCTCGCCGCCCTCATGCGCCCGCGGCGCGTGTCGGAGTTCCCGAGCATTGCCGCCTTGCGCGAGTACCTGCAAAAAACGGTGGCGGGCTATTTGCGCGCCATGCAGCGCCACGTCATCAGCGACTTCAACGCCGAGCGGTTCGACAGCTTCGTTTCCTTTGCCCGTATCGGTTCGGGCTCGCTCGGAGGCAAGGGGAGGGGACTCGCCTTTCTTCACAAGCTGCTGGCGCAAGATCGCATCACTCCCGACGCCGACGTCGAGGTGGAGATCCCGCAGACGGTCGTTCTCGCGGCGGACGTTTTTGCCGATTACTTGGAGGCCAATCGACTTCATCCGCGCGTTCTCGCTCCCGGCGGGCTCACCGACGCGGAGATCTTGAACGCCTTCCGCAAGGGGCGATTCAGCCGCAACGTGCGCACGCAGCTCGCGCGTTTTCTCGAGGTGGTGACCGATCCGCTGGCGGTACGGTCGTCGAGCATTCTCGAAGACTCGCTCTATCAGCCGTTCGCCGGCGTGTACGCGACGGTGATGCTGCCCAACAACCATCCGAGTCTCGACGTTCGCCTCGCGCAGCTCATCGAAGCGGTCAAGGTGGTTTATGCGTCGACTTACATGAAGGGTGCGCGCGATTACCTCGAAGCCACGCCCCACCGGCTCGAAGAAGAGCAAATGGCGGTGCTCTTGCAACGTCTGGTGGGGAGCGCGATCGGATCGCGTTTTTATCCGGCCTTTTCGGGGGTGGCGGGCTCCCACAACTATTATCCCTTCGGCCCGATGAAACCCGAAGACGGCGTGGCGCAGGTCGCCATCGGGCTCGGCAAATCGGTGGTGGAAGGTCGCGAGGCGCTGCGCTTTTGTCCGCTTCATCCCAAGGTGCTGCCGCAGTTCTCGACG
>Ga0190265_10001777_pt1 | contig 14216 bp, 10 predicted proteins | sample Popmic124T_FD_133135 | JGI IMG/M metagenome (GOLD analysis project Ga0190265, IMG submission 133135) | Populus adjacent soil microbial communities from riparian zone of Indian Creek, Utah, USA - 124 T | ecosystem: Environmental > Terrestrial > Soil > Riparian zone | place: USA: Utah | collected...
ATCCGTTGGTGTCCATGCTCCTCGACGGCGTGCGGCACCACCTCGATTCGCGGCCAATGGCCGGGCGCGCTGCGATCGAGAGCAAAGTCTCCCGGCCGCAGGCCGATGAACAGTTCCGTTGGGACGGCGACGGGTAGTCTGACGCCGGCTTTTAGCGGCAGTTCGTACCTGCCGAAGCGAACGACGCCCTCGCTGATCGTCGCGTTCAGCAGGTTCATCGGCGGCGACCCCATGAAGGTCGCCACGAACCGGTTACGCGGCTGGTCGAAGAGCCTGCGCGGCGTGTCGCACTGCTGAAGCACGCCTTCCCGCATCACGGCCACGCGTTCCCCCAGCGTCATGGCCTCGACCTGGTCGTGCGTGACATAGATGGTCGTGACCGCGAGGCGCTCGCGCATCCTGGAAAGTTCGGAGCGCATGGATGCGCGCAGTTGGGCGTCCAGGTTGGAGAGCGGCTCGTCCATCAGGAACGCCCGGGGCCGTCGCGCGATGGCGCGGCCCATGGCGACCCGCTGCAACTGGCCACCGGACAATTCTGAAGGACGGCGCGACAGCAGCGACCCGAGTCCGAGCAGCGCTGCGACGTCGGCAACGCGCTCGCGCCTTTCGTGCCCGCTCATGCCGCGCGACTTGAGGCCGAACTCGATGTTGTCGCGTACCGTCATCTGCGGGTACAGCGCATAGTTCTGGAACACCATCGCAACGTCCCGCTCGCCCGCGGGCTTGCCGGTGACGTCCACCCCGCCGATGAGCACGCGGCCGCTGTCGAGGTACTCGAGGCCCGCCACGGCCCGCAGCAGCGTCGACTTGCCGCAACCGGAGGGCCCGACGAGCACGAGAAATTCGCCGTCCTCGATGGCAAGGTTCACGCCGTCCAGTGCACAGGTACCGTCCGCGAACCTGCGGCTGGCGCCTTCGATCGTGATCGATGCCATCGGTGTGCGCGGTCCTTACGCGGTTCTCGGGTCGTGCCGGCGGCGGTGGTCGTTCGTTTCGGGCGGCAAGCTGCGGAAGTCGAGCGCCGGAAAGCCGGATTCGACCGACACGTGCCGCCCTTCCCGGGCCGAAGTCTGGGCCGCCAGGATGACCTCGAGGCAGTGCAAGGCGTGCTCAGGCTGGTTCACGGGCCGCGTCCCGGCGGCCACGCACTCGACGAGATGGCGCAACCCGACGGTCCATGGCCACTGAGGCTCGCTCTCCTCGTGGAACTCCCACACCTCGCGTTCCTTGCCCCACCGTTCGTAGCCTTGCGGCGCCCAGTCGTCGCCGAGCATCTGCAGGACGCCTTCGGTGCCGTAGAGCTCGATGGCCGGGCTGCGGTACTTCTGCATCGTGAAGCCGGTCGTGATGCAGGCAAACCGGCTTTCGCCGAAATCCAGGAGGACCTGCGCATTGTCGTCGGCCAGTACGTCGATCTCGACACCCTCGGCCATGCGTCTGGGGATCGCCGTGCCGACCATGGCGCTCACGCGCTGGACGGGACCCATGAATCCGCAGAGGCTCTTCAGGTTGTAGACGGCCAGGTCGAACAGCGCGCCCCCACCCGGACGGTAGAACCATCGTCCCCACCAGGGACCGGCCCATCCGTAACGTGCGCGGGCCAGCACGACCTTGCCGATCCCGCCGGCCTGCACTTCGGCATGCATAGCCCGGTACGTCGGCGACAGCACGATGTGCGGGGCGCAGACCAGGAGGCCTTTCGCGCGCTTGCTGAGCTGCAACAGCTCATGCGCGGCTGCGAGGCTCGTCGCCATCGGCTTCTCGACCAGGACGTGCTTGCCCGCTCGAAGACCTGCCTGCGCAAGCTCCGCGTGCTCATTCATGCTGGTCAGCACGAGGACCGCATCGACGTCGTCGCGCGCGATGAGCTCGCCCGCAGTGGCGGGCGTCGCGAGCGACGGATGCGTGGCCGCGACCGCTGCAGTCTTTTCGCGGTCGATGTCGAATGCGGCGGTCAGGCGCGCCTGGCCGCTTTGCTCGAGCTGGCGAATCAACTGGCGGTAGGGCCCGAGGAATACGCTGCCGAGTCCCAGCACTCCGATTCGAAGCATGTCAGTGTCCTCGAAGGATCGGGCCCGACCATTCCGGCCGTTGCCACGGATAGCGATTGGGCGTGTCGAGCGGCACGGGAGCGAGGCCGAATCCGAACACCAGTGCGCGACGCGGCTGCCCGGACAGGTTCGGCCCGGCACTGTGCACCGTTCTTCCGTCGTGGATGGTCGCCCCGGCCGCCGGCAACTCGCACGATATCTCCGGCGCATCCGGCACCGGCTTGCAAAGTCGCAGCCCGTGCGAATCCGCCGAGATCAGCTCGTGCGGCAATACCGGCCCTCGATGAGTCCCCGGTATGAAGCGCGGGCAGCCGTTCTCGAGCGTCGCGGGTTGCAGCGCAAGCCAGATGCTCACCGCACGGTGGGAAAATCGCGGATCCCAGTACGCTTCGTCCTGGTGCCAGGGCGTGGCGCCGCCGATCCGGGCCGGCTTCAGGATGGCGTGATTGCCGGTCGGCACGCAGTCGAACCCCAGCAACTGTCGGGCGATCTCCCGCGCATTGCGATACGCCTGTCCCTCAATCAGACGTGGCGCATAGCGTTCGGGGTTGACGATCTGCGGCAGCGGCGCATGAGCGAGGTCAGCGTTCAGTTCGATGCGATCGCCGGCGTCGAACCCGCCCTCCCGATGAAACAGCTCGTCATACAGGCCGCGGAGGACTTCGACTTCGGCCTGCGCGGTGAGCGCTTCGACGCGGACGAAGCCGTCGCGCCGGAACGACGTCACCTGCGCCGGCGTCAGCCGCAGCGGCGGCGGCAAGGGCGGTGGCCTCATTGCTTCACTGCCCCCACCCACATGCCATGCACGAAGCGCCGATGCGTGGCAATGAACAGCACCACCACCGGAAGCGCGACCATCACCGCCGCGGCCGCCATGCCGGAACGGTCGACCGTGTAGCGGCCGGCGAAGAATGCGAGCCCGAGCGGTGCGGTGCGCAAGTCCTCGCGCGACAGCATCACGAGCGGGAGCAGGAACTCGTTCCACGACCACATGAAGACAAGGACCACCAGCGTCAGCAGCGCCGGGCGGGCCCCCGGCAACAGGACCCTCCAGAGGATACGCAGCGACCCCGCGCCGTCCAGCGACGCCGCCTCGATCAGCTGGCGGGGCACCGCACGAAAATACGCGCGCATCCAGAACGTCCCGAACGAGGAATTTACGCCGATCAGCGGCAGGACGACCGACCAGTAGGTGTTCGTGAGATGCCCGGCACGGAGCTCGACGTACAGCGGCACAATCACGGCCTCGAAGGGTATGACGAGGCCAGCCAGGAGCAGGTAGAAGAGAACGTCCTGGCCGGCAAAGCGCATGGTGCCGAAGGCGTAGCCGCTCAACGTCGACACCACGACCGTGCCCGCCACCACCGCGACGCTGACGATCACGCTCGATCGCAGGTAGCTCGCGAACTGCGCGACGTCCCAGGCGCGCGCATAGTTTTCGAAGTGCAGGCGGTCCGGAAGCTCGAAGCCGGACAGCTGCGCCTGCTCCGGCTGCAGGCTGAGGAGCACGATGCCGAGGATCGGCAAGATCGTGATCGCAGCGAACGAGACCAGCAGCGCAGCGCTCCACGCCCCGCTTCGCGGCGCGATGCTCACGGCGCGTTCCGGTCCGCAATGCGGTTGATGAGGAGGGTTACGGCGAATACGACGATGCTGAGGATCACCGCAATTGCTGCTGCAGAACCCAGCCGGCCGTCCTCGAACGCGCGCCTGTAGATCAGGAGTCCCGGCACGACCGTCTCGGTGCCGGGTCCGCCGCGCGTCGTCACGAACACGAGATCGAAGGCACGCAGCGCCGAGATGACGGTGACGGTTAGCGCGACCGCGATCGGCCCCTTGAGCCCTGGCAGTGTGACAGCCAGGAATTCGCGCAGGCGCCCGGCCCCGTCGACCGCAGCCGCGTCGTAAAGCGAGCCTGGAATCTGCTGCAGGCCCGCGAAAAACAGGGCGACGCACAATCCGGTCAGCGTCCACGTGCCGACGATGCCGAGGCTCGGCAGCGCCCAGGTAAAGCTCCCGAGCCAGTCGACCGCGGCCCAATCGAGGCCGAATGCGTGCAATCCCGCGTTGAGCGGGCCGTCCAGCGCGAGGATCCACCCCCAGCTCACCCCGACCACGACCGTGGATATGGCCTGCGGCAGGAAGATCAGGGTCCGGAGCGCATTGCCGCCCGGGATGCTCGCATTCACGCTGCTCACGGCGAGCGGGAGGGCCAGCAGGACGGGCAGCACGCCGAAGAAGAATATGAGGACGAACGCATGGCCGAAGGCCGACCGCACGAGCGCGCTGCCGAACGCCTCGCGATAGTTGCCGAGCCCGGTGAATGCAGCGCGCGTGAGTCCGTCCCAGTCGTAGAAGGACAGGCCCACCGTGTGGGCAAACGGCACGAGGACGAATGGCACGAAGAAAAGGAACGCGGGCAGCAGGTATAGATACGGCAACGCCCTGCGGCCGCGCGCGGTCATCACTGCGAATCCAGGAATTCTTTGCGTGATTGCTCGATCAGCTCGAGACCCTGCCGGGCTTCCACCTGCCCAGCGATGATCGACTGCATCGTCGGATAGATGACCTCGGCCCCGTTCGGCGCGGAAAAATCGAGGTACGGCAGCAGCGTCCCGTTCGCCAGGACGCTTTGCCAGGCCGCGAAGATCTCGCCGGCCAGCCGGGAAGGTGCCCGAGGCACGGCGTCGTCGATTGGGAGGGGCGAGATGTCGCCGCCTGCAGCGAGCTGGATCGCAAACGCTTCCTGCGTCATGAAGTCGATGAACTCGGCGGCGAGGTCCGCCTGCCCGCTCGTTGCAGTGATGTGCCAACCATATCCGACGCTGCCCGTCGCGCGTCTCGGGTCGCCCTTGCGAACCGGGGGCATCAGGAAGAACGCGACGTCGTCGCCCATGGCCGCCGAAAGTTCCGCAGCATTCCAGGAGCCTGCCGGCAGGAACACGCCGGCACCGCGGACGAATCTCGCGAGGGCATCCGCCGGCGACATGCTGTTAACTCCGTCCGCGATGTATCCGCTCGCGTTCCACCGCGCGAGCATCCGGGCGCTTTCGACGAATCCCGGATCCGTCCATTGCACCGATCGGTCGCCGAAGACGATGCCGTTGATCTCCCGGTCGGAGGCGAGGTCGCAGCTGACGAGATAGAACAGGTGCAGCCCGGGCCATTGCGGCTTGTTGCCCAGCATGATCGGCACTTCGCCCGTCCTTCTGGCGGTCTCGAAGTCCGACTCGAGCTCGCCCAGGGTGGCCGGTACGCCGTCGCCGAGCTTCTCCAGCTTGTCGACATTGTAGAACCAGCCGATGACGTCTGCGGCATACGGAATGCCGAATATCGCGCCGCGGCCGAAGTGCTTGCCGTCGACGGTAAAGCGCATCTGCCGCTGCGCGACCTCCGGGAAGCGCTTGTCCCAACCGTAGCGCGCCGCCCATGGGTCGAGGGGGCGCAGCAGGCCGGCCTTGATCAATGGGCCGTCGAGCGACCATCCGAGGTTGCCGATGACGACATCCGGCGCGCTGTCCGATGCGAGCGCCAGCTTGAGCTGTGCGGGGTACGAGCCAAAGTCGCGAACGGTGAAGCTGATCTTCACGTCGGGACGCGCGGCGGAAAACTGGTCGGCACGCTGCTGCACCATTTGCAGGCGGCTTCCGCTTTCCGGCGTCCAGACCTCCAGGATGCGGCGATCGCCGTCGGCCGCATGGCGGCCGGATCTGGCGCCGTCATCACTTGCGTCCGGGCCGCAACCCACCGAGATGACCGAGATGACCGCGATGACCTGCGCCGCCGTCAAACCGCGCGGCGCAGCGCGACACAAGGCCATCGGGCTCAGGGCCACCGCTTCGCGCGCTTCTGGAGAATTGCACGGAATCGATAGCGATCCGGGTGATACATGGACGACTCGAGACTGATGACCACCTCGTCGGCACCGGTGGTCACACAGTTCATGCGCAACAGGCCGCGGCCGGTCGCCACGCCGAGCAGGCCCGCTTCGGCCTCGGTCGCATCCACCACGTCGACGTACGCATCCGCAACGGTGGGCACGATGCCCCGCGATTCCAGGGCGGCGTAGATCGAGCCCGTGAAGTCGAACCCGTCCGGCCACTGCAGGCGGCTCGTCGGCATTCGCAGCCGCTCGATCGCCGTCGGTCGGTCGTCAAGAAGGCGCAATCGCGAAACGTCGAGGATCGGCGCACCGGGCGCGACACGCAGCGCCTCGGACTCGTCGAAAGTCGCATCGCGATATTCGAGCGAAAGGATGCGCGAGCTGGCGACCAAGCCCCGCATCCGGGCCATCTGTGTAAAGCCCATGAGCGTCGACAGGCTGTCGCTGACTTGGCCGCTGCGCACCTGCCAGCCGCGGCGTTCGTCCGGCTCCAGCAGGCCGCGCTGTGCGAGCACCTGCAAGGCCCGCCGTACCGTGAGGCGCGTAAATCCGAGCGCGTCGCCCAGCGAACGTTCCGACGGCAGGCGTTGCCCGGGCCGCAGGGCCCCGGTTTCGATCTCGCGATTCAGCGCCGTGGCGCAGGTTTCGTAGAGAGAGGTCGTGCTGAGCGCCGCCAGGGACGGGCGTGTGCGGCGGCGGCGGTGCTTGGTCCGGGTCATTGTGGTCAATCGCGTTGGTTGTCTTTGGTTGCCTTGCAGTGCAGCATGAGCGCCAGCGCCCGCCCGGGCAGATTACCGAGCGATCTGCGGCGAGGCAACGCCGCGAGGCCGCCGAGTCAACGAAACCCTCCCCAACTGGTTGGCGATGGTTGCATCTGGTTGCAACGATCCCGGTGCTAGCCTATATTTTGGGCCGGCTCGCGTCGTTGATCCACTACCACAAGTAGGCGGAGGGTCGTTGAACGATAGTGGTTCATCGGGATACACCCCTTCCCCGCGCCCGACCTACGACGCGCCTGCGCTCGCCCGTCGCAGCGAAATCAAGCATCACGTCTGGGGCGACAAGCAGTCAGGGCTCGTCGGCGACTGGTTGTATGCCTCGACCGACAAGATCCACGTGATCGAGTTCGGCATGGCGCCCGGACGCTGGTTCAAGCATTCGCCGGCGTTCCGGACCGTGTTTGCTGCGGATGAGGTCCTCCACGTGTTGCAGGGTGCGATGCTGGCCTGCAATCCGCAGACGGGCGAAGTCGTCGAGTGCCTGGCGGGTGAATCAGTGTTCTTCCGTAAGGACACCTGGCACCACGTCCGCGCACATGGCGCGGAACCGCTGCGCGTCCTCGAATTCTTCGCGCCGCCGCCGTCGCAAGGCACGAGCGGCAACTATGCGATGAAACAGGAATACCTGGACGCGCCGGTGTATCGGCGCGACGAGCTGCTGGGGAATTTCGTCGGCGCGGCCGCGCTCAAGACCCTGCATCGAATCGGGCCGCGTGAGCGATCGCTGCGGCTGGAAGGCGAAATCGCGGTCGGCCTGGTCGTCAGCACCGAGCACCTGACCGTCGCCGAGCTTCAGGTGCCGGCGGGCGCCACAGGCGAGAAAACCGCGCACGGCGGCGACGCGATGATCGTCGGCATTTCCGGCGAACTCATGGTCCGCACGCACTGGAAGTCCCAGTCAACGACGTTCCCGCTCGGCCCGCGCGACGCCGTGTTCATTCCCCAATCGGGGCAGTACGAAGTCCTGTCCTTCTCCGGGGCCGCCACCGCGATGCTCGGCGTCGCGCCGAGATACCTGCCATGAGCGACGCCTCGCGCCGCATAGGCCGTGCGCGCAATCGGCAGCGTTGTGTGCTCGGCATCGACGTTGGCGGCACCAGCATCCGGGCCGGCCTCTTCGTGCCGCGATCCGGGTCGGTCCGGCACGTTCGATCGATCCCGACGGATGCCGCTGATGGCGGTCGGCAGGCGCTGGCGCGCGCGGCGACCATCGCGCGCGAAGTCGTGCAAGCCGGCAACAGGTCTGGGTTGTCGGTGGACAAGGTGGGCATCGGCGTGCCCGAGTTCGTCGGGCCGAAGGGCGAGATCGAAAGCCGCGCGGTACTGCCGTGGCGGTCGTCGCGCGTGCGAAAGGCATTTGCCGAATACGGCGACGTGATCATCGCTTCGGATGTGCGAACAGCGGCCCTCGCCGAGGCGCGCCTTGGCGCGGCACGCGGCAGCCCGACCTTTCTCTACGTCGGCGTCGGCACGGGTATCAGCTCGACCCTGTTCGTCGACGGTCGGCCCTGGTTCGGGGCACATGGACACGCCATCGGGTTCGCCAGCGGCCCGACCAGTGCCATCGGCGCCCGCAATGGCAGTACGGAGTTCGCTCCGCTCGAATCCCGCGCGTCGGGACCCGCCCTGGTGCGCCGCGCGAACGCGATGGGCTACCACGCCGACGATGCGGAGCAGGTCTGCCGCGCGGCGCGCTTTCGGCCCGGCATCGCACGCAAGGTGGTCGACGCGGCTGCGACCGAGCTCGCCGTCCACGTCGCGATCCTGGTCAACGCCCTGGATCCGTCGCTGGTCGTGCTGGGAGGCGGCGTAGGCGCCGCCCCCGGCCGTTACTGGAAAAGCTTTCGCGCGGCGCTGCCGCAGTTTGCGGCGGGCCGGTACGCGCGGCGCGTGCGCATCCGCCGTGCGCGCCTCGGCGCGCGAGGTGGACTGATTGGCGCGGCACTGAGTGCTGTCGAGGCGTCGATGGTCCGGTGACTTCATTTGGGGGCTGCGCCGGCTACGGGCGGCGCCGCGGGAATCAACGAGCAAGGGAAATCTCATGAACACTCGGAAGACGATGAGGACTGGGACCCTGGGCAGCCGGCGACTCGCGATTCTCGTGGGCGCGATCCTGATGGCGAATGTGCTGCCGCAAGAGGCCGCCGCGCAGTCGGCCAACTCCGCGTTGCGCGGCAAGGCGCCCGCCGGCACGGAGGTTACGGCCACGAACGCGGAAACCGGTTTCACGCGACAGGTTCAGGTGAGCAGCGAAGGGTCTTACGTGTTGGTGGGCCTCCCGCCCGGCACGTATCAGGTGAGTGCGGGTCCAGGCACGGAGCGCACCGTTACGCTGAGCGTCGCATCCACTTCGACGCTCAATTTCGAAGGCGGCGAGCAGGTCACCGCGCTTGGCGAGGTCCAGGTCAGCGGAGGGCGGCTGGCGGAGGTCAAGACGTCGGAGGTCGGCGGCGGCGTGTCGCTGCGGCAGATCGAGTCGACGCCGCAGATCACGCGCAATTTCCTCGAGTTTGCCGATGCCGTGCCGGGCATGAAGTTCGAGGTCGACGCCAGGGGCAACACGCAGATCCGCAGCGGCACGCTCAACACGGGCACGACCAACGTCTATATCGACGGCGTCGGGCAGAAGAACTACGTGCGTCCGAGCGGCGTGACGGGACAGGCCGGCGCGGATTCGAACCAGAATACCACCGGCAGTCCGGGCAACCCGTTCCCCCAGCTCGCCATCGCCGAGTACAAGGTCATTACCTCGAACTACAAGGCCGAGTATGACCAGGTCTCCGGGGCGGCCATCACGGCCGTCACCAAGTCTGGCACGAACGAGTTCGAGGCCGCGGCCTTCATGACCTATTCGGACTCAGACTTCCGCGCCAAGACACCGCCTGAACTGGCCGCGGGTACCGGCAAGCAGGGCGGCGACAGCAAGGAATACGGCTTCTCGCTGGGCGGGCCGATCATCAAGGACCGCCTGCACTTCTTCGTGACCTACGAAGCCAAGGAGTTCACGACGCCCAATACCATACTCGTGCCGCAGATCTTTGACGCAAGCGGCGAGGTGCCGGACTGGGCCAGCGGACTGACCCCGGAGTTGCGGGAAAACTACGGCCCGGTCGCCAATCCGTTCGACGAAGATCTCATCTTCGCCAAGCTCGACTGGCAGATCACCGGCTCCGATCGCCTCGAGCTGTCGGGCAAGAAGCGCAAGGAGCGCCAGCAGAGCGGCGCAGCCGGCGTGGTGGCCGAATCCGCGGCGTCGACCTACATCAACGACGACGAGCGCCTCGCGCTGCGCTGGGAGCACTTGGGCGACAGCTACTTCAACGAGGCAGCGGTCACGTACGAAGATACGCGCGACACGCCCTCGAAGGCGGGCGACCTGCCGGGCCAGCGGTTCGTGGCCCTGAACACGCAGGGCGACGGCTTCGATCCAATCCTGCAGATCGACGGCGTCGATCCGCGCAGCTACTTCTTCACGACCCAGAGCGGCTATTCCGTCCAGGACGACATCACGTTCACGGAGTTCGACTGGCATGGCGAGCACACGCTCAAGACCGGCGTGAAGTTCAAGGACGTCGAACTGCAGGTTCGCGACGCCTCGACGGAGGCGCTTTATGACTTCTGGGTCAGCCCGGATCCCGCGAACGGCGGCGTGGAGGAAGACCCGTTCCAGGTGACCTTCGGCGCGCAGGCCGACGCCAGCATCAACCCGACCTCGACGTCGAAGAACCGCCAGTACGGCATCTACTTCCAGGACGACTGGGCGGTGAACGACCGCCTGACGCTGAATCTCGGCATCCGCTATGACTACGAGGAGACGCCGACGTACACGGACTACGTGACGCCGCAGCGTTTCATCGATGCGATCAACGCCCTCGATCCGAACGGGTGTCCGGTCGATGTGCAGGACGATCCTGCCCTGTGCGGTTACAACTTCAGCGGCGGCTATCACGGGTCGCAGCCCGGCCAGACATACCGCGAGACCCTGGCGATTGCCGGCATCGACATCGACGACTACATCAGCAACGGCAGCAACCGCAGCGACCCGAGCGACCAGATCGCGCCGCGGTTCGGGTTCTCCTACGACGTCAACGGCGACGAGGCGCACGTGGTCTTCGGCGGCGCCGCCCGCAGCTACGACCGCAACACGTTCAGCATCCTGCAGCACGAGACAAACAAGGCGACGCTCTACGTGCCGACGGTCCAGTTCTGGAACGACAGTGATGCCGTCGGAAACCTCTGCCCGTCGGGGACGCTGAACAACGCGTTTTGCCTCCCCTGGGACGATGCCTACCTGACGCCGGAAGGTCTGGCGTCGATCGCGCCGGGCAACTTCGGCGAGATGCACTTCATCAACAACAACCTGGATGCGCCCTACTCCGACCAGTTCACGCTCGGCATGCGCAACCTGGTGGGCGAGTGGAACACGAGCGCCGCCATCGCCTACATCACGAGCTACGACGGCGTTATCGCCAGCAGCGGCAACCGCTTCGGTGATGGTACCTGGTACTGGTACGACTCGTTTGCATACGCCGAATCTACCGCGTTAATCCCGAACGCCGGCGGCGGAGCACTCCGCCTCTTCGACAACGCCAAGGCGACCCGGACCACGCAGCTGCTGCTGTCCGCCGACAGGCCGTACGACGCGGAAACGGGCTGGTCGACGAGTCTCGCATACACGTTCTCCTACGCGAAGGAGAGGCTCGAATTCAACGGCGACTACCAGTTCGACTACGCCTCTCCGTATTACTCGCCGTACGCACTGTCAGGCGAGGTGCCCAAGCACCGCCTGGTTGCCGTGGGCAGCTACGATGTGCCCTGGGGTATCACTCTGGGCGCCAAGATGGTGGTTGAGACGCCGAAACCCCTGGCCGGCATCTACACTTTCGATGAAGACGTCGCGCCTCCCAATGGCCTGAACTACGACTTCATCAAGCGCTCGCGGCATCCGCAGGACACGATTGGATTCTTCACCCTCGACCTGCAGGCCACGAAGACCTTCGAGTTCGGCGACCGCGGCGCCGTCCAGTTCCGGATCGACGTCCTCAACGCCACGAACCGGGAGAACATGGCATTCCTTTTCAGCGCGGACCCGGATCAGCCGTTCTACTTCAAGGATGGAGATCTCGCGGGTGTGCCGCGCACGTTCAAGGTGAGCATGAACGTGATGTTCTAGAGAAAGCCCCCCTTCGATGTCATGGAGTATTCGGGGCGCCGGATTTGCGCTGGCCGCACTCGGCGCGTCCACATTGAATGCGCAGCCGCCCGAGGCCTGGCGGGACCGCGGGCTGAGCCCGGACCAGCGCGCCGACGCGCTCGTCCGGGCCATGACGCTCGACGAGAAGCTCCACCTGTTCCACGGGTCGCTCGGGTTCGCCTACGCGGGAAAGCCGGCGCCTGACGGCGCACACCAAGGGGCCGGCTTCATCGCGGCGATGCCGCGGGTCGGAATTCCCGCGCTGCAGCTGAATGACGGACCGCTCGGGGTGAGGAATATCGCGGGCGGTCCGGAGGGCCGGGCCACGGCCTTTCCGTCGTCGCAGGCGCTGGCCGCGACCTTCGATGCGGATCTCGCGTTCGAGAGCGGCCAAGTCATGGGCCGCGAAGCGCGCGACCGCGGCTTCAACGTGCTGCTCGCCGGCGGCGCAAACGTCGAGCGCGACGCCTGGAACGGGCGGAATTTCGAGTATCTCGGCGAGGATCCGATCTTGGCGGGGCGCATGACGACGGCGCAGGTGCGCGGAATCCAGTCCACGGGCGTGGTCTCGACCGTCAAGCACCTCGTGGCGAACTCCCAGGAGACGGATCGCCATTGGGTCGACATGAGCGTCGATGAACGGTCGCTGCGCGAGGTCGACCTGCTGCCCTTCGAGATCGTCGTGAAGGAGTCCGGCGTCGGCAGCACGATGTGCGCCTACAACAAGGTTAACGGCATTTACGCCTGCGAGAACTCGCACCTCCTCAGCGACATCCTGAAGTCCGAGTGGGGCTTCAAGGGCTGGGTGATGTCCGACTGGGGGGCGACGCACAGCACCGCGCAGTCCGCTAACGCGGGCCTCGACCAGGAATTCTACGAGGAGCGCTATTTCGCGAGTGCGCTGAAGGCAGCCGTGGAGAAAAACGAGGTTTCCAGGGCGCGCATCGACGACATGGCGCGTCGCATCCTGCGCAGCCTCGCCGCGATCGGTGCGCTTGACCGTACGGAAACCGTGCAGCCTGTCGACAGCGCGGCGGGCCTTGCCGTCGCGCAGCGCGTTGCCGAAAGCGGTATCGTACTCTTGGAAAACCGTGACGGACTGCTGCCGCTTCAAGCGGCGAACCTGAAAAAGATCGCCGTAATCGGCCGTCGCGCCGACATCGGCGTCCTGTCCGGCGGCGGGTCGTCGCGCGTCGATGCGATCGGCGGCGTCACCCTGGACGATACGCCGCCCGGCACGCCGGCCGAGCTCGCCATGTTCGCGAGCACCGGCTGGCATCACTCGTCTCCCCTGAAGGCGATCGCGAAGATGGCGCCCTCGGCGAAGGTCGAGTTCGCGTCCGGCGAGAACTCGGATGCCGCGGCCACCCTCGCCGCCTCTGCCGATGTGGCGATCCTCTTTGCGTGGCAGTCGCGCGAGGAAGGAAAGGACCTTCTGACCCTGTCGCTGCCGGCTGGCCAGGACGACCTCATCCGGAAGGTGGCGGCCGCCAACCCGCGCACTGTCGTCGTCCTCCAGACGGGAGGTTCCGTACTGACACCGTGGGCGCCGCAGGTCGGCGCCCTACTCGCAGCCTGGTATCCCGGCAATCGCGGCGCGGAGGCGATCGCGAACATCCTGTTCGGCCGTGTCAACCCGTCCGGCCGGCTGCCCATCAGCTTCCCGCGCACGGAGGCGGACCTGCCACGCCCTCATCCAGCCGAGTCGTTGGCGGACCCGACGAAACCGGCCGTCGCGCCGTCGCGCCAGCCGGTCATCCGATTGAGCGAAGGCCTGGCGGTGGGCTATCGGTGGTACGACGCGCAGAAGAAGACACCGGCATACGAGTTCGGCTACGGGCGGTCCTTCACGACGTTCGAGTACTCCAACCTCGCCGTGAATCCCGATCTCTCGGTCGCCTTCGACCTCGCCAACACGGGCGACCGGGCGGGCATCGAGGTCGCGCAGTTGTACCTGGAGTTCCCACCGTCGTCCGACGAACCCTCGAAGCGACTGGCCGGCTGGGCGCGCGTGGAGCTGGCGCCGGGCGAGCGGCGCCGCGTGCGCATCTCTCCGGATCCCTATGCGTTGCGCGTCTGGGATTCGGGCAGTGCCGGCTGGAACCGTCCGACAGGACGTTATCGCGTTGCCGTCGGTGCCTCGTCGCGGAACCTGCCGCTGGCGCAGGAGATCGGCGTTGCCCGCTGACGTGGGCCTGTTGCCAGAAGCGAAAGGATGCGCAAGATGAATCGCCCGTTACTCTGCTTCCTCGCCGTCGGCCTGTGCGCCGGCCATCCTGCTGCAGCGCAGTCGGACTACTATCGCCACG
>Ga0190265_10001778_pt1 | contig 14213 bp, 12 predicted proteins | sample Popmic124T_FD_133135 | JGI IMG/M metagenome (GOLD analysis project Ga0190265, IMG submission 133135) | Populus adjacent soil microbial communities from riparian zone of Indian Creek, Utah, USA - 124 T | ecosystem: Environmental > Terrestrial > Soil > Riparian zone | place: USA: Utah | collected...
ACCATGCCCACGCCCACCACCAGCCGCCTGAACTTGACCCAGGGCGCGGCCCAGCCGGCCGCCATCTTTCCAAGAATCGCCAACGCGGTGAGCGCCGCAGCGACACCGAGGATACCGGCGGCCCCTTCTCGGGCGGGGTTGAGCAGCCCGAGATTGACTGACGCGCCCACGCTGACGAAGAAGATAGGCGTGAAGATCGACGCCACGGGGCGAACCTCGTGCTCGATGGTGTCGAATTGGTTGGTTCCCGACAGAATGACCCCGGCGGCAAAGGCGCCGATGATGAGGGCCGATCCAACCAATGCCGCAGTGGCGGCCAGCCCGAGCGCGAACGCGATGGCAAAAACGAGCAGCACGTAGCGCACCCGCATCCGGACCACGAGGTCGAACAGCCTGGGTGCCGCGAACCGCCCCACGAGCACTGCGACAACTAGAAAACCTACGGCGACCGCAAACACTCGCAGGATTCCGAGCGCCTCCACCGAGGCGCCGGCCGCAAGGCCGGACACGACGGTGAGAATCACGAGGCCCAGGACATCATCGATAATGGCGGCCCCGATGATGATCTTGGCCTCCTGGGTGCGCATCTGACCGAGATCGGATAAGACCCGGGCGGTGATACCCACCGACGTGGCTGTAAGGGTAGCGCCGATGAAGATGGCCGAAACCGTGAGATCAGAGGTGCCGCCACTCGCCGCGTGCGGCAGATACGCCCAGTAGGCAAATCCAAGCGCGAAGGGCAATGCTACTCCCACTGCGGCCACCGCAAGGGAAGCGGGGCCGACCCGGAACATCTCCTTGAGATCGGTCTCCAGTCCGATCTCGAAGAGGAGCAGCACGACGCCGAGCTCGGCCAGGAGATGAACGATCTCGGCTCCCGTCCCCTCGACAGGTACGATGCCGAGCACACTGCCACCGAGGAGAACGCCGGCGACCAGCTCGCCCAGCACGGCGGGCTGGCCGAACCTCTCCGCCAGCTCACCCAGCAGCTTGGCGGCGACCAGCATGGCCGCGAGGACCAGGAACAGACTGGGAATGGAAAAGTCGTTCATGCCGGGGCCGAGAACCGGCTCACCACTGCGATTGGGCCCCCTCCACGATGTTCACCACCAGCTCATCGAGCGCCTTCTGGCGACCGTCTGCTTCGCGGCCGGGGTCGTAGTCGCCCTTCACCAGAAGGTTCCGTTGCCAGATAGGCTTTCCCTGTTTCTGGTCCAGTATTTCCACGTTGACCGCGATCTGAACCTGCCGCTTGGTGACGCTCACGTCCCGGTCTTCATCGGCCTGATAGGCTACGGGCAGATCGGGCTCATAGCGCGTGATCTGGCCGCGGACAACGGCATCGGCCTGTGACTCCGCCGATTGCCGCAGCCCCAGACGCCGCTCGACCGCCTCGCGCACCGCCCGCGAGATCTCCTGGGTGAGCGTGGGCTCCGGAGTCTGGTTGTCGAACGGCAGAACCGCCACCGTCTTTATCGAGGGGGGAAGGCCGCCGCCGGCGAATCCATAGCAGCCGCCGAGAGCCAGCGAGCTAAGGGCTACGAGGAAGCCAGATGTCAGGCGCAAAGGTGGCCCGTGTGGTCGAGAGAAAAGTTATGTCGAGTTTCGCCGGCGCGCTCGGCACGGTCAGGCGCGCTTTGAGAGGAACCCCGTCGGGTTGCAGCGTCGTCTCGGCGCGCCCGATCAGCTTCCCCGCCTGACGCACCTCCGCCAGGAATCGCACCGGATTTCCCTCCGTTCGGGCGTACTGGACGGTATCCGACCCGCGGGTATACTGCCAGGCTATGAGCGAGTCCTGCGCGAGCCCACGCAGCTCCGCCCCTTCCGCGGGCATCCTGGCAACACCGAACATGGCCCACATCAACGGATAGTTGGGGACAAGCCTGGCGATGGCGTCGGACGGCTCGGTCCAGACGGCGCGATCTCCGACCACGACAGCGGAGGCGGCGCCGCTTCCGAACGGACCGGCTACGTCGAACCGGAGCGAATCCGTCGGCACGATCCGGGCACTGCCGCGGCCGCCGGCACTGCCTCGCTCGTCCTGAAAGAGCCACTTGAAGCGATCCAGCCGGCTTTCAGCCGGGATGGTGGCAGCGACCCACTCCGCCACCTGGGCCCGGCTGACGGGTTTCGCACCCTCAGGAACGACTGGTCCAGGCGCGCTCCGGCACGCCCCGCCGACCAGGCCAAGATAGACCAGAAGGACGGGGCGGTCAAGCCGAAGATATTGTGCCATCAGTAGTTATAGCCGAACCAGAAGTTCACAAAGCCGGGTTGCCTTTGCTCGCCGCTCAGGCTGTAGCCCCGGTAGTTGTCATCGGTGAACCGGCGTCCCAGGTCGAGCCGTAGCACCAGGAGTTGGGCGAGTGCGAGACGAAAACCCAGACCATAACTGCCGAGCAGCGCGCGATCGATGCCGGTGGGGAATGTGGCCTTACCCACGTCGACGAAGAGGCCCCCCTGGACCTCGGGGAAGCCGACATCACCGAAAGGGGTGCCCAGGGTGAAGTGAGTGAGGATGGGAAAGCGCAGTTCCTGATTCAGCATGAAGGCGTGCGAGCCGAGGATGTTCCCGAATTCCGGGTAGCCGCGCAGCGCCAGGGTGCCACCGATGTTGATTCGCTTGGGACGGTCGCCCCCGCTGTAGAATCCGAGGATGCGGACCGCGTAGGTGCTGTGGCGGCCCGTCCGGAAGTAGCGGCGCCAGTCACCGCTCAGGAGGTAGCTGTCAAAGCGGGCGTTGGTGAAGTCGCCCGTAATTCCCGCCGTGAAGCTGAGCCGGGTTCCGTCGATCGGTCCGGAGGGAACCCACAGCGAGTTGTCATGCACGTAGCTCAGGTAGTGCGAGGCAAGCCAGCCGACGCGTCGAGGCTCATCGACCTGCAGCGTGAAATCGGTGCGGTCGGAGTGCTCCAGCACCGCGGTTCCTTCGATCCGGCTGAAACGGCTCAACGGATAGCGCAGCAGCGCGAGACCACCCATCGCGAGCTCGGTGTAAGCCACGACTTGATCGCCTTCGAAGTTGCGGCTTCTGGTGCGGAACGCGCCCACTCCCCAGTTGAGTCGCCGCTGGCGGTTCAGGTAAACCGCGCTGGCACTGATGTTCGCGAAAACACTCCCGAAATTGCGGCCCTGGTAGGAACCGATGGATCCGAAGATGAGGTTGTCGCCGAGCAGGTCGCTCATCAGGAAGGAGATGCCTTGCGCCCCGCCGTACCCAGGTATGAACATCGCATCCCCGGCTGCAAAATCGAGCGTCATGCGGCGCCGATAGGGTTCCCCTGCCTTCGACCCCGCGGCCGTGTCATCCAGAGTGCCCCAGCTCCACTGGGCGGGAGGAGCGCCGGAATCGATGGAAAACCGTTGCAGCCGGGCCGCGCTGTCGACGGGATAGCGATAGAGATTCCAGCTAAGATCGTGGAAGCCGCCGATGAGGAGCCCGGAACTGTCCGGGAGAGGTACGGCGTCGAAGGCTCCACTCCAGGCCGACGTCTCCCGACGCCCCTCGCCCAAAGTGTCTACCGAGAACACGTTGAGCACCCCATCGCGGTTCGAGGTGAAGTAGACGCGGCCGTCCGGACCCCACGACGGCGCCTCGTCCACCCAGTCGCCCCGGGTGAGCTGGGAAATTCTTCCGCTTGCCAGATCCAGCAGGAAGAGGTTGACCGCGCCCTCCAACCCTCCGGCCGTACGATCGGAGGCGAATACGAGGCGCCGGCCGTCCGGGTTGGGACTGGGATCCAGATCCTGGAAGCGCTCGCGGGTCAATGGCTCGAGCGTCCCCTCGGGAAGCCGGACGCGATAGAGGTCGGAGACGCCACTCTCGGAGAGCCCGCTGAAGACAATGCTTTGCCGGTCCGGCATCCACATGGGGGAGAGGATCGAGTTCAGCCGGTCGAACTGGTAGCGGCCCGCGACCTTTCCCCGCTTCAGATCCCACACCACTAGCGCATCCCTGTCGCCGTAGCGCGCGGCGAAGAGGAAGAACCCCGGTCGCGACGCATCCATGCGGGAATCGAAGGGGTGAAAGGCCTCCAGGTCGGCGGTGCGGCCACCGACCACAACCTTCTGTGGCTTCCCACCCGCCAGTCGCTTGCGGTAGATCGTGGCGTAGCCCGTCTCCGGTGATACGAATAGCACCTCGCCGGAGAGCCCGGTCTGCGTTTTCGCGGCACCGGTATCGGGCAGGAATGCGGGCTTGACCGCGAGCCGGGTAATTTCCCGTCCCAGGACGGCAAGCGGTGCCAAGCTGTCGATCGAGGGGTAGAAGTCGCGACGCATGGCCAGCTGGAACTCCTCACTCAGCTGGTCGAGCGAGCGCCCGTAGGTGGCGAGAATCGCGGCCTCAAAGGTGTCGTAGCGGTTGAGCTCCTTGTACATCAGCGCCACCCGCCAGTCGCCGTAGGTATCCGCCAGCCAGCGATGGATGCGGCCGCCCAGTGGATACACGATCCCGCTGGTGACGTAGGCGAGCTGGCGCAACGGCGGCAGGCGGCCGGTAAAGGTGATGTCGCGCAGCACCATCATGTCTCTGGCGTCCTCACCGCCGGACCAGAGCTCCGCCAGCCCCTCGCTCCACCAGAGAGGGAACGCGAACCGCCCCGACCGCGGAGCCTGGTTGTAACTCTCCGACTGGAGATCGAGCTGGAACGCGTGCACCATCTCGTGCCGCAGCGTGTGCCGAAACTCGGAGAAATTCCCCCGAAACGGCAGCGCGACTCTGCGCTTGAGGAAGTCGGTGACCCCGAGCAGCCCTTCGGGAGGAGTGAACGGCAGGATGTTGGTCTGCTCGAAATCGGTATGCGAGGCGTACACGATCAGGGGGATGCGCGCGCCGACCTCGTGGCCGAACTGCAGCGCCAGGGTGTCGTAACTCGCCTCCGCGTAAGCCAGGGCGCCTTGGGCCAGCTCCCCCGCTGCGGGATAGTAGTAAAGATCGACGTGCGGCCCCCGGATGATCTTCCAGTCCAGCTTGCGGTACTGAATCTTGTTCTGGCCAAAGGCGAAGAACTGAGCGTGCAGAGGAAGGACGGAGAGGACGGAGAAGACGGAGAGCACGGAGAGGCACCGCGCCAGCCGTCGCCTGAGACCCACCATAGTGTATTTGTTGATGAGATTCATCATAGGACCCTCTCCGTCAGCGCCGTCCTCTCCGTCCTACCTACGAACCGTCCGAATCAGATCGCCCTGGGTGATCCGGGTCAGCGCACTGGTGTTCCCTACCGCCCGGCCAAACACGGTGAAGGTGCCGTCCAGATGAGGCTGCGGGCTCAGGGTGATGAACCATTGGCTCGAGCCCGTGTCCGGCCCCGACAGGGCCATACCCAGCATCGGCTTGATGTCGTATCTCGTCCGGTTGATTTCATCCCGGATGGCGCCTCCAGGGCCGCCGAACCCATCGCCTCGGGGATCTCCATCCTGAACCACGAAGTTGGGTACTACCCGGTGCCAGCGGTTGCCGTCGAAAAATCGTCGATCGACCAATCGAAGGAAGTTGGCCACGGTGAGGGGCGCCTCCGGACCGAAGAGCTCCACCTCGAGGACCCCGCGCTGATCGGTCTCGATGAACACGTGGGGCCGTGCCACCGAGTCCGGGGCCACGATGAACCGGCGAACCAGGTCCCGATAGTCCTGCAGCGAGCGGCCGGTTGCGATCGGCTCCGCGGGACCCCACCGTGCGGCCGCCTCAGGCCAGTTCGCTTCCGCCCAGCGGCGCAGGAGATAGTTGGACGGCCGGGGTACCGCGCCGAGAAACTCGCGGTCGACCCGTGCCTGCGCCGAGGATCCGGTGGCGCCAATGGCCGCAACGGCGTTGAGCGCCGAGATGGCGGCTTCGGGAAAAGAGTCGCGGGCCGCCCGACCGTACATGGCCGTCAGCGCCGCCAGGTCTGACGGATCGGCGGCCCGGGTCACGATGTCGGCGGCAACGCTCCGGACTCCCGCATCGGCGTGGGTGAGTAACCGCCGGCCGGTCTCGATCAGACGTCGGTCCGGCCCGTCGATCGCGCTGACCCAGGCCTGGAGCCCGGCCGCCACCACACGACCGTCCCGATCGGAGCTGAACCACGGGGTACCTGCGGCTCCCGCGAGTGCCCAGCCTTCGGCGGCAGTGGCGCGATCCCGCCAGTCCTGGGCGGTCCGCCACCCGGCGGCGAGGCTGGCGAACCGGGTGGAGTCGACGCGGGCCAGACCCAGCAGCGCCTCCCGCCGAAGGGCAAAGGTTCCCTTTCCAGAAATGGCCCGCTGCAGCGCCGAGGCCGCAGCCGAACCGCCGAGCTCGCCCAGTGTGGCCGCGGCCTGCACCCGGACGTTTGCCACCGGATCGTCCACTCTCCAGGCGATCCTGGGCACGAACGTGGAGTCGCCATAGGTACCCAGGGAGCGAAGCGCGTTGATCCTGACCCCGGGATCCTTATCGTCCACCGCCTTGAGCAGCACGCGGCCGATCGTCGTCGGGTCGAGCTTGGAGGCCTCGACGTAGCTTCGGATGAGCGCGCGGGCGGCCACCGCCCGGGTAGCCGGATCGTTGTCCCCCAGTGCGGCAATCATTTGATTGACCGCGGCCGGAGCCCGCAGGCGGCCCAGCGAATACACCGCGCGCCAGCGTTGGGCGTTAACCGAGTCCGAGGTGAACGGAAGCAGCGCATCCGCCGGCGCATCCCGCCCGAGCCGCCAGGTCTCCAGCAGCATCTGACTGATGGCGGGAGCGGGGTCGGCTTGGGAGAGTGCCACCTTGCCCTGAAGCACGGAGGCAAAGAAGTCGGCGCTGCGCCGTCCCCCGATCTTGGCGAGCGCGGTGACCGCCTCCGCCGCGGTGGCGGCATCGAGCGGCGGGAGGCCGGTCAGGTGCTGAATGAGCGGCTGGACCGCAGCCGAGTCACGCAGCAGGCCGAGGGCAAATGCCGCCGCAGTTCGCACCGTGGAGTCGGCCTCATCAAGGGTGCGCAGCAGCAGTGGGGTTGCACGCGGGTCACCAATGCGTCCTGCGGCCAGAGCGGATACCCGTCGCACCACTGAGTCGGACGCCAGCAGGCTCCGCTGAAACAGCTCCGGCTGCCACTCCCGGGCATCCTCGGCGGCGAGCACCGATGCCAGCTGCTCGACCACCAACTCACCCTGCGCCCGGGCGACAGCCGGGAGGAGGAGCCCGGCACAAATCACTGCGAGGAGTCTCATGATCCCAACCTGACCGGGTCTGGAATCGGCTGCAGCGCCTGACGCACTCGTTCGGGCAGCCGGGTCAGCGCCATCGATGAGTCCAGTGCCAGCAGGCTGGTCGAGGCGGTAGCGAGCAGTCGGCCGTCGTTGGCATGCTCGACCGCATAGCCGAAGTCCACCCGGCGGGAGGCCACGTCTCGTACCCAGCAGCGGATGCGGATGGGATCGTCGTAATGGGCCGGCTGCCGATACCGCATCGCCACCTCGCTGACGGCCAGCCGCAGCCCGGAGGCCTCGAGCTCTCGATAGCTCATGCCGCTCCGGCGAAGATGCTCCGTGCGGGCAACATCGAGCCATACCAGATAGCGGGCGTGGTAGACCACGCCCATCTGGTCGGTCTCCGAATAGTTGACCCGGACCAGGGTCTCCGAGATGGGGGAGCGCTCGGTCGCCATGTAGGCCTCATGGGGTTGTAGACGCTCGGAACGTCCGGGGTGACACGGCCTCGTCCGCGGTTGCGATCACGGAAGGGCAAGCCCATCTTTGGCGCCGTGCTGGGCCACACCCTCGTCGTCATGTCCGATGCTCATCTCGGCGTAGCCTCGCCTGCTGCGGAGGAGGCGCTGCTCGAGTTTCTGGACGCCGTGCCCTCCCTGGGCGACTGCCTGCTGATCAACGGCGATCTCTTCGACTTCTGGTTCACTTACTCCCGCGTCATTCCGCGGCGAGGCTTTCACGTCGCGGCGGCGCTCGCCAGGCTCCGGCGTCTCCTGCCAATAGTAATGGTGGGGGGAAACCATGACCGGTGGGACAACCAGTTCTGGGAGCGAGACCTGAATCTGCGGTTCCACGCGCTCCAGGCAACGTTCGAGATCGGGCGCCGCAGGGTGATGGCCATTCATGGAGACGGGCTGACCGATACCCGATGGCAGGCGAAGCTCATACACAAGCTCATCCAGCACCCAGCGACGGCGGCCGTTTACCGAATCCTGCACCCCGAGCTCGGATTCCGCATAGTGGATCTCCTCAGTCCGGCTCTTGGCGACCATACCAACGACGAAGCCACCTTAACCAGAGCAGCGGCGCGCCAGCGAGAGTGGGCCGAGCGCGTGCTGCGCGACGAGCCATCGCTGGGGCTGGTGATCATGGGCCATACCCATCGCGCTGTCGTCGAGGAAGCTGGCCCCGGGCGCCAGTATTTGAACCCAGGAGCCTGGTTCGACGGCTTTCGCTACGCGGTGGCGACGGAGTCGGGGGCCGAGCTGCGGCGCTGGGAGCCAGGCTCATCCTAACGGTACCACCTCGGCGCTTCCCAGCCGCTCCCCGATAAACCGCGACCCAACCTGCCGGAATCTCGCCTCGTCGTCGCTCACCACGAAACGGTGGTGCGCCTTCGAGTCAGGCGGAGCCTGTAGAGCCCGGTCGACCAGTATGGTCTCGAGGGCCCCGGCGGTCGCCTGTCCGCTGTCAATCAACCTGACATCCGGCCCCATGACTCGCTGCAGCAGAGGCTTCAGCAGCGGGTAATGGGTGCAGCCCAGGACCAGGGACCGGACGCGCGCTTCGCGCAGCTCCCGGAGATAATCCGCAGCCACCAGCTCGGTCGCGGCATGCTCAAACCATCCTTCCTCCACTAGGGGAACGAAGAGCGGGCAGGCGCGCTGAATCACCGGAATCCCGGGCGCGAGCGCCTGGATGGCCCGGCCATAGGCGTCGCTGGCGATCGTGCCCGCCGTGCCAATGACGCCGATGGGGCCTCCGCCCCCAGATTCAGTGGCCGCTCTCGCCCCCGGCTTGATCACGCCCAGAACCGGCACCGGCGTGGCCTCCTGGAGCGCGCGGAGGGCGTGAGCAGTGCTGGTATTGCACGCGATCACGACCGCCTTCACGCCCTGGGCCAGCAGCCAGTGGAGAATCTCGAGGCTATACCGACGGACGGTCTCGGGCGACTTGGGCCCGTACGGCACCCGGGCGGTGTCGCCAAAGTAAATGGTGGACTCGTGCGGCAGCCGCTCGTAGATGGCACGTGTGACGGTGAGGCCCCCAATCCCTGAATCGAAGATGCCGATAGGGGCCTGATTCATCGCAGGCGAATGGGCAGGGACACCGCCGCACCCACTCCGCCGGGCACCGCCTCGACTCGAAGGTCGCCGGGGAAGTCCACCAGATGGGCCGATACGTACGCCTCGAGGCCGGCGAACAGATGGTTGAAGCCCAGCAGCACCATCCAGTCCTCGTGCTCCTGCCGCTTGTCATCGGCCCGGCCCGAACCGGTTCGCCGGAGATAGTCCAGTTCCCGCCGGGTCTTCAGACTCATGCCCAGCGTGACGCCTTCCCACGCCACGAAGATCCCTCCCACCAACTTCCGGTTCAGCCGTGCCTGACCCCAGCCGGGGATGAGGAACGAGCGCCAGAAGGCACCGAGCGGACTGATCGGCTGGCGGCCCAGCGTGTCGGTGGTGGCAGCGGGGAGACTGGGCCGCGGGGCAGCTTGAGCGGCAAGATTGGTGGCCGAACCGAACGCGATCAGGGCGGTGATCAGGACGACGAGAGAAAACCGGGCAGCTGAGCGGAGGTGGCGGGAGCGTGTGGGAATCGAACCCACCGGAGCCGCCGGAGGCGCCTCCATCGCGGTTTTGAAGACCGGCCAGACCACCAGGCCCGATCCGCCCCCGTCTGAAAGGTAAGCGGTGAGCGGTGAGCGGTGAGCGGGTCGCTCCACCGGCCTGAGAGGCACCGCTGACCGCTTACCGCTCACCCTTCACCGCTGCGATCACCTCGATCTCCACCCGTGCGCCCCGCGGCAACGCGGCGACGGCAACGGTGGAACGGGCCGGGCGATGATCGCCGAAGGCCCGGGCGTACACCTCGTTCATGGCGGTGAAGTCGGCCATGTCCACCAGAAACACCGTGGTCTTAACCACCTGGGAGAAGTCGCTGTGCGCCGCGGTGAGGATGGCCCGCAGGTTTTCCAGCGCACGGGCCGTCTGCTCAGTGATGCCGCCCGGCACCAACTCGCCCTTGTCAGGATCGAGCGCCACCTGGCCTGCGGTAAACAGAAAACCGTTGGCCCGTACCGCCTGGCTGTACGGCCCGATGGCCTTGGGGGCGCGGCCGGTCGAAACGAAGTCCAAGGCCATTAGAAGAGTCCCTCAATGGTACCGTCCGGGAGGACCCGGATCGATTCGGCCGCCGGTACCTTGGGGAGTCCCGGCATGGTCATGATATCCCCCGCGAGCGCTACGACGAACCCGGCACCGGCCGAAGGGTAGACGTCCCGGATGGTAATACGAAACCCCGTCGGCCGCCCCAGCTTAGTCGGATCGTCGGAGAAGGAATACTGGGTCTTGGCGATACATACCGGGGTATTGCCCAGACCCATGGCTTCACACTGGGCGATGTTCTTCTCGGCGGTGGCGGTGTAATCCACGCCGCCAGCCCCGTAGATCTCACGGGCGATGATCTCGATCTTCTCCTTGATCGGCTTGGTGGCGTCGTAGAGCGGCTTGAATGCAGCCTTCTTCTCGTCCAGGAGCGCGAGGATTTCCTTCGCCACGGCCTCTCCCCCCGCCCCACCCTTCTCCCACACCTCGCTGAGTGCCGCCCGTGCTCCCCAGCCCTTGGCCGCGTCGAGCACGGTCTTGAGCTCTTCGTCGGTATCCGAGGTAAAGCGGTTGAGTGCCACCACCACCGGCACTCCGAACTTCTGCACGTTCTTCACATGGGCCTCGAGGTTCACGATCCCCCGTTTGAGGGCAGCCACGTCCGCCTTGGCGAGCGCGTCCTTCTTCACCCCGCCGTTCATCTTCAGCGCCCGCACGGTGGCGACGAGCACTGCAGCCTCCGGCTTGAGATTGCCGAAGCGGGCCTTGATGTCGAAGAACTTCTCCGCCCCCAAGTCGGCGCCGAAGCCTGCCTCGGTGAGGACGATATCTCCCAGCGACAGGCCGAGCCGGGTGGCTACGATCGAGTTGCAGCCGTGCGCGATGTTGCCGAAGGGCCCGCAGTGGACCAGCGCCGGGCCGCCTTCGAGCGTTTGCACCAGATTGGGAAGGATCGCGTCTTTGAGGAGCAGCGTCATGGCGCCGGATGCCTTGAGGTCGGCTGCGGTGATCGGCTTCCGGTCTCGCGTCAACCCCACGATGATGCGCGAGAGCCGCTGCTCGAGATCCGCCAAGTCGGTGGAGAGCGCCAGGATCGCCATGATCTCGCTTCCGGGCACGATGACGAACCGCTCCTCCCGCACGGGACCAGCATTGATGCCGCCGAGGCTGATCACCATCGAGCGCAGCGCGCGGTCATTCATGTCGAGCGTACGGGGCCAAGTGATTCGCCGCGGGTCAATTCCCAGGGCATTTCCGTGATGCATGTGGTTGTCGAGCATCGCCGACAGCAGGTTGTGCGCCGACGTGATGGCGTGGAAGTCGCCGGTGAAGTGGAGGTTGATCTCGTCCATGGGAACCACCTGGGCGTAGCCGCCGCCCGCAGCGCCACCCTTCACTCCGAACACCGGGCCGAGGCTGGGCTCGCGGATACACACCACCACCTTTTTGCCGAGGCGTCGGAGCGCCTGGCTGACGCCTACCGTGACCGTGCTCTTGCCTTCACCCGCGGGCGTGGGATTGATCCCGGTTACCAGAACCAGGCGTCCCTTGGGCTTCCGCCGCGCGATCGCCTCGGCGCTGATCTTGGCCTTGTGACGCCCGTAGGGAAGGATCTCATCGGGGCCGAGACCTACCTCAGCGGCGACCTCGGCGATGGGCCGGAGCTTGGCGGCCTGCGCGATGGCGATGTCGGACGGGACCGGCTTTCCGGGGGCGGTCACGAATAGGAGCTCCAGTCAGGAGTCAGGAGTCAGGAGTCGAAAGCCGGAGTCTGCGGCGCTGGCTCCTGACTCCCGACTCCTGACTGCAGTTGGAACACTCGCATGGCGTTCTGGCCGGTCTGCGCAATCAGCTCCTCGACCGGCATCCCACGCACCGCTGCCACCTGCGCGGCCACGTGGGTCACGAACGCCGGCTCGTTTCGCTTGCCGCGATGGGGAACCGGCGCCAGGTACGGGCCGTCCGTTTCGAGCAGCAGCCGATCCAGCGGCGTCTCGCGGATCGCCTCGTCCAGGCGCCAGTTCTTGAAGGTCACCATTCCGCTGAACGACACATAGTGGCGGTGGACCAGCCCCGCTCGCAAGAGGCCCATGCCGCTGCTGAACGAATGAAGGATGGCGGTGACAGCGGGATGGTTCGCCAGGATGGCGGCGACGTCGTCATCCGCTTCACGGGCGTGGATCACCACCGGCCGGCCGGTCTCGGCGGCGATGGTCAGCTGAGATTCGAAGGCATGACGCTGGGCGGGACGGGGCGAATGATCGTAGTGGAAGTCCAGACCGGTCTCCCCCACGGCCACCACCCGCGCATCCCGCAACAGATCCCGGAGCCAGGTTTCGCTGCCGGCGCTCCAGTCGCGGGCGTCGTGCGGATGGATGCCGGCCGTCGCAAAGAGCCGAGGCTCGGATCGGGCCAGCTCGAGGGCAGCCACCGCCCTGCCCGGGGCCTCACCGATGACGATCACCCGGCCAACCCCAGCGGCCCAGGCCCGATCCAGCACCTGCTGACGATCGGGCTCGTAGGCCGGGTCAGCGAGGTGGCAGTGGGTGTCGATGAGCATGCGGAGAGGTCGGGAAAGACGGAAGGTCGGGAAGGCAAGAAGCGGGAAGGAGCCCCGACAATGACGCCTTCCCGTCTTTCTCGTCCTTTCCGCTACCTACCCGCTGGCTGCGGTTTACGAGCGGGAGTCGCGGGGGCCTTCGGCGCCATGTGCCCGCGGGCTGCTGGTCCGGGCCAGCGCTTCTCGATCTCAAGCAATGCCGGAGCCGCAATGAAGATCGAGGAGAAGGTACCGACGATCACGCCGAAGAGCATGAGCAGCGCGAAGGGGCGAACAACGTCGCCGCCCAGAATCGACAGGGCCAGGAGGCTGCCGAGCGCGGTCGATCCCGTAAATACGGTGCGGGGCAACGTCTCGTTGATCGAGCGATTGAGAATGTCCTCGAACTGGTCCCGCTTGCGCAGATGCAAATTCTCCCGGATCCGGTCAAAAATGACAATGGTGTCGTTCAGAGAGTAACCGATGATGGTCATCAGGCCGGCCACCACGAACAGGCTCACCTCCAGCCGCAAGATCCCAATAAACGCGATGGTGGCCAGAATGTCGTGGGCGGTGGCGATGATGGCCGCGACGCCGAAGCGCCACTCGAACCGGTACGCCAGGTAGATGAGCACGGCTACAAAGGAGAGCAGAATGGCCATCGCAGCCCGCTCCCGCAGTTCACCACCCACCTTGGGACCGACTGCCTCGGTGCGAAGGATGGTATAGCTGCCGGTGCCAAGGGCGGCGTTCAGCCCCTCCTCCAACGCAGCCTGAGTCGACTGAGTATCGTCGGCATCGGTGCCCTCAATTGCCACCCGGGCCCGAATGACAAGCTCGCGATCGGAACCGAAGGCCTGGATTTCGGCGCCTTCGATCCCGCGTGCCGCAAGAGCCTCACGGACAGCCGCGACATCCACCGGTTTTTGAGACTGAACCTGGATCAAGGTGCCACCGGTAAACTCGACGCTGTAGTTCACGCCCCGGATCAGCACGTACAGGAGGCCGGGAATGGTCAGAAGAAGAGTGATCAGGTACGCGATGCGGCGACGGCCGAGAAAGTCGTAGTTCGCGTTGGCGAAGAGTCTCATGGGTCAGATGCTCAGGGTTGCCATCGCCGGCTTCCGCTGCAGCCAGAGGATGAAGAGAGTGCGAGTCACGAAGATGGCCGTGACCATGGAGGCAATGATGCCCAGGACCAGGGTCACCGCAAAGCCTTTGACGGGGCCGGTTCCGAACTGGAATAGGAAGAGCCCGGTGAGGACGGTGGTCACGTTGGAGTCGATGATGGCGCTCATGGCGTGCCGGAAGCCTTCGTCCACCGCCAGCGACACCGTCTTCCCGCCGGCGAGCTCCTCACGAATTCGCTCGAAGATCAGCACGTTGGCATCCACCGCAATGCCGATGGAAAG
>Ga0190265_10001779_pt1 | contig 14210 bp, 12 predicted proteins | sample Popmic124T_FD_133135 | JGI IMG/M metagenome (GOLD analysis project Ga0190265, IMG submission 133135) | Populus adjacent soil microbial communities from riparian zone of Indian Creek, Utah, USA - 124 T | ecosystem: Environmental > Terrestrial > Soil > Riparian zone | place: USA: Utah | collected...
AAACGTTCAAGAAAGTGAAACAGAAGAGCTCAACCATGAACAGGCAGACTACTTTAACAAGATATTCAAATTCGATGATTCAAAGCCTACCGTTTGAGTTATTCCAGCTACTTGCACTTGTAATCAAGGTGCATCCAATTCACCGCATAATTGGATCTAAGACATAAAGTGGTTTAGAAAATTAGGTAAACTGGATAGTGTATGCAAAACACGCAACGTTCAATTTAACTTAACCATTACATTTGAATTGTATCTGCGAGGAAGCTTTGTCTCACTCCAGGGGTACAATCCGAGTCTCTTGGATAGTAAAATCATTGCATAGAGCAAAGAAGATTTTAGACCTTATCTAGGAGTTGAAATGCTTGTTTCTTGAACAAAGTATCGAGATTTACTCGTACTGATTAGGCAATATACATTACAATGACTCCATTTTGGGAGCTATTCTTATATTTAAGCACGATAGATTAACTCTAGTTGGCAACACAAGCGTATTGTGTAAAATGTAAAGCAAAACGAGATATGGAAGATGAAAAGCAGATAACAATGAAGAATGGTCAAAGGGCTTTGTCGGGAACTTGTCCTGTTTGTGGGACAAAGATGTTTAAAATAGGTGGTGGTAGGGTAACGACTGCAGCTGCTCCTAAAGCTAAGGCGGGCACAAGAAAACCAACAAAGAAATCCAGTTCTAAGGCTAAGGCGAAGACGAAGTCAAAAACTAAAAGAAAGTGAAAAAATGATCTGCACTTGATAACCTAAAGCAAGTGTTAGATAACAAATTTTTTCTCGACATCCCCGCATTAATTTCTGTGCGTATGATCGACTTTAGTCCAAATTCTGTTCAAACATATGGGAAAAAAGCAATTTGAAAGTATTGTAATTGCATGCTTCTGCTAGATGTGGTTTTCATATAAGATAGTAGCCTTCTTACGATCTCAAAAAAGATTAGCCTTTTAATGTCAATTACGGAGAGTCGGTTCGACCGCTAACAGTTTCTCCTCGTCACCACACTTCCTTATCAGCCCGTGCAGAGTTGCTTGTGCATTTCCATTCCTTATATTATTTCTTGCTAATTCTATACCCTCGCTCAGCTTGTCTACACAATTCCCTATTAACAAGGCAGCAGCTGCGTTTAGTACTACTGCGTCTTGTATTTTTTTTGAAGCATACCCGTATATGGCCTCCATGGTGATTCTAACACATTCCATTTTCGAACTTACCGTAAGATCGTTCATCTCAGAGAGATCCAAATCGAAGTCCTGCGGACGGATCATGATGGAGCTTAGCTCGCCTTGATTGAAGTAAATAACTCTATTAGAACAAGTGTTGGTCAGTTCATCAATTCCATCTTGTGAATAAGCCACCATGAATCTCTTAAGATTTGAGTTTTTCATCAAATTCGATATCTGTGTTAACAGGGATGGCTTGGACACACCGATCAGCTGACCACTCAAATTAACGCAAGGATTGCAAAGTGGACCTACAATGTTTAAAATAGTCCTTAATCCGACCGCCCTCCGAGCGGTAGAAATGTTTTTCATTGAAGGATGAAAAAGGGGCGCGAATAGGAAAGTAATCCCAACATCCTCAAGCGAACGTAACAGCTTTTCGCTCGATGAATTTAAGTCAAAGCCTATAACTTCAAGGAAATCGGCACTTCCACAAGGACCAGACATGGAGCGATTTCCGTGTTTAGCAACTCGGCAACCTGAAGCAGCAGTGACAACGGCGGCAGCTGTGCTTATGTTGAAAGTTTTCACAGCTTCTCCACCTGTACCGCATATATCGATGGATGGTCTTAGCGCAGGTCCAAACTCGCATTCCTTTCTTCTCACTGCTTCATAAGCCCCCAATATTTCGTCGTCAGATTCACCCTTCATGGCCAAGGCGGTAAGAAACGAACCAATAGTTATATTGGATTCGCTCCCATTGAACATACGATCGAAGGCAAACATTGTTTCTACTTTGCTAAGGCTAGCCTTTTCTACGACCACTTTCTCGATCAAAACTTGCAGCGGAGACCGGTTGGAATTCATCTTCTTATCATATTCAAAAAGTTTACAAGAATCTGAGGACCTTGCGTTGTCATTACTGATTCGGGATGGAACTGTACCCCTTCAATTAGATACTTCTTGTGCCTCACTGCCATTATCTCATGATCGTCCTTGGAGAGTGCGGTAACTTCCAGGCATTCTGGGATTTTGGAAGGGTCAGCGACTAGTGAATGATATCGTGTTGCTACAAATGGATTTTCAATATTGAGGAACAAATTGCTAGAAGCATAATTAATTTCACTTACCTTTCCATGCCTAATCTCCTTAGCATTAATAATCCTTCCGCCAAAGGAGCTAACAATGCCTTGATGTCCCAGACAAATACCTAGAATCGGAAATAAGGGACCTAGTTTACTGATAACACTGCCGCATACTCCGAAGTCCCGCTTTACTGTTGGAGTCCCTGGCCCTGGCGATATTATGATGCCATCTGGATTCATTTCCTTAATTTCTTTAACAGATTTTTCATCATTTCTGATCACTGTGGGTCTACACCTTAGTTTACCTACAAGTTGAGCTATATTGTAGACAAAAGAGTCGTAGTTATCAATAATAAGGATTTTCAAGCTGCGATATTACCTCCATGTGAAATCTCAGCAATTCATTTGTGGATGAAGCTGGAAGAAAATCAATCACGAGTATGTGTATTAGTTTTTCTCCAACCTATAATAATCTAATTGAATACATTGATAGTCCCAACCCCATTGGTTCGACTACAGTATATAAAAGCAAACCATCTGTTTCCTATTCTATGGTGAAGCAAATGGCTAAGGTCTTCGTTAATGGATACGGAAATATAGGAAGGAGACTCGCATCTGCCCTATCCAGAGACAACGAAATTAGTTTATTAGGAATCGCCAAGTATACTATAGATGAGCAGATTTTAGAAGACCTCAAGAATAAATACGACATTTACGTTCCAGAAAACTTAGCTCTTAAGTACAAGTCTTCGATAGCCGGTTCTATAGAGGAGGCTGTGTCCGCATGTGACTTGGTGCTAGATGCGGCTAAGGAAGGCGAAGGATATAGTAACAAAATTCGATTCTATCAACCTCTGAGAAAACCTGCTATCTTCCAAGGAGGAGAGGAGCGACACGGCGAGAGAGCAGTCGCTAAGATGATTCACAATTCCAGAGTAAATTATGATGAAGCATCAGGCAAACAATACGTAATTCAAGGCAGTTGTAACGTATCTGGAATGGGCAAAGTGATGCAGCCGCTGATGGAGAGCTTTGGGGATGAAATCCAACGCTATGATGTCACATTGGTTAGAAGGTGGGCAGATCTAGAGGATTCAAAGGAAGTGAAAGATTCTATCCAGTGGGATAAAAATCCGCATCATCAAGAGGACGTGAAGGACTTTATTCCGCATGCAAACCTCTATGTCGAGGCTTTTAAAGTACCTTCTAGAATGATGCACCTCCATCAGATGATTGTCCGATTTCGTTCAAAAGCACCCACCAGGGATCGGATCCTAGATTTGTTTACCAAAGAATTCGCTGTAGCCATTTTAAATTCTGCCAAGGGAACGGCAGATGTTAGGATGAAGGCGATCGAGCTCGGATTCGAACATGGAGACACGAACATGGTACATATCCATCAAGACGTACTGCGCGTCCAAGAAGAAACCCTTAAGATTGTGTACTCAGACGACCAAACAGGCCTTGTAATCCCAGAGAATCATCTACTTCTTCAGTCAATGATCTTGCGACGACCTAGGTCGGAAGCAGTGAAGAGAACAGACAAATTGTTTCGAATCAGCGACAAGAAAAGATTACTGGAAAGGGAGTTTGCTTAGAAATCTGAGCCTCTCTTTTGTATTTTATTGTCAGTTCTGTTATCTTTGTTTCTCTGGTCCAGTTTGAACGATTTTGAACACTCAAAAATATCATTTTTCATTGTTCATTCTGGTCTAGCTACCGCGGACATATTCGTAGAATCCAAACTCTCATTGAATCGATGTTGTGTGTTTAATTATAGTATGATAAGGCATCGTAGCTCGAAATGCAAATAATTTCAACAAAGCGCTTTCTTTTTCAGGCGGTTTATTTTTTATCCCCCACTGGTTGAGCTAACGAGTAATGATGTCCACATGGTCAATTTTAGGGATTATGGTGTGTTCAGACTGAGTCACGATCTGTCCTTGAGTTTCGACCAAGATAGGGTAGGCATGGATATTTTTCTTCGCGATTAGAACGTCTATTGAGTTGAGCACTTCTGTCGCTTCATAACGATCCATTAACCATCTTGCCGCGAATGGCAAAGATTTGTACGTGTTCCATATTGTTTCCAAAATAGAATCGGCTTTCTTATCTTTCGAAGGTTTCCTAGATCTAATAGCAAAGATGTTTTTTGTTTTACCCTCGAATACCACACCATGGCCATTCTTTGTGGTCACGAAAGGTTCGATCGCGTAAGCTTGGTTTTCCAATAACCCAAATGAGGATCCTATAGTACGTATATTTGGTATCGATTTTCCCGCGTGAATAGTATACTGATCCAAGGAATGGCCGCTCAAATTCTGAATGGGTTTGAAGCCAAATTTAACTATCGTGTTTTCTATAACCTTCCCTATCTCACTTACACGCGCATTAGCGGTGGCGTATCGTACAGCTTCAGCTAACGCTGCCTCTGATGCTCTGACAAGAGGATCATACTTCGAATTATAGCAAACCGTTACTGCTGTATCAGCGATATATCCGTCAATTTGCACTCCTATATCGATTTTGAGTACATCACCGTCCTTTACCTCGGTTTCGTCGTATGGCTCGGCAGTGTAGTGTGCAGCTACATCGTTTAGGCTAACGTTGACAGGGAAAGCGGGCAGACCTCCAAGTACTTTAATTTTATTCTCTAGAGAATAGCAAATGTCAAGTAGCGTTTTTCCGATATGATTAGTAGTTCTTGCAGTTTCCCTAACTTCGGAGGCTATTTGACCGGCCTTCTTGTAGCACTGCAGATAATCCATGAGACAGGAAAATCTGTTTATCATGATATATATAGAGCTACTGTCTCAAAAGAGAAACTGAATTGACCGGGGTCGTTGTCTAGCTTGGTATGATTCCAGCCTTGGGCGCTGGAGGCCGCCGGTTCAAATCCGGCCGATCCCATGGTTACTCAATAAGAACTGATTCATTTCACCTCTAAACAAATTCAGAGTTGGTGGTAGATACGCTAATAAAGTTCAGCTGGTAAAGTGTAATGTGAAGTCATTACTCTTAGAGGACTCAACATTTAAGAGATTATCTGGCATTCTGTCGGAGAGTACGCACGTCTCCAAGCGCGATCTTACATACGATGATATTGTTAATGAGCTCATAGATGTTTACCAGGAACAAAGTTGGGGGACTATTGGTGCCGGGGCAGGTGGAGGCTAGCTTTTTCCTCTAATCGTAAATGTGTGGTCAGGATTTGCGTGAAGTATTGGGAAGAGCTATCTGGAAAATAAGAGTGAATAAGGACAGTTAAGGCCAATATTGAGAATATTTGACGTAACCCCTTTAATACGAAGATAGAAACAGGCATTTCACTAATGGCAAAGAAGGAGTTTATTATGGTAGTCAACGATACCCAGATCCCTGTTTTAGGCCATACTCACAGAAATGTCGCTGTAAAATACCTCATGAAGAGGAGAAGATCGTTATTAATGACAAGGGATCCTTCAAAGGTTGAAAATTTGTATTCCAATCTACCTACACAGATAATGATAATGAGTAAACGGATTAGTCGTGCGTATGACATAAACTGGGAGAGGGTAGGTTCAGAAAATTTCGAGGGTTCTCGTTTCCCCTTTACAATCTCTGAACAGGGTCAGGTTCAGACCTGAATTTGATGCAAATTTGTGGGGGACCTTAAGCTTTCTAGAGATAGGATGAGAAAAGAATTATATCGGCACAGGTTCTTCCATCGTATCATGAAAATCTCCTATTGCTGCTAACCCACTTCGAAAGCCTGTCCGATTGACTTTATTAACGATTTTTTCTCACGCGATACTTCTATCTTGTGCAAAACTCTACGAACAACGAAATTGTCTTCAACACTATCGATGTGTATATTATGTCCACTCTTCGTTTATTCTCAACTATGGACTGTAGCAAGACTCCTAATTGGCAGTAATCTTAGGTGGACAGGATATGGAGGCACGTGGTTCTCAAAATATATAGGCAGGTATAATCTATATGCATGATAAGAGTGATTTGACTTTATCTGGAGGTTACCAATGATTGTCAGGTGACTTTAAAGCAATGGTTGAACTCTTGCTTGAGAGAAAGCCAGAAATCAGCGCGGAAGAGATCAAGAATCTTGTCGACGAAAAGAAGCGGAAGATTGGGGCGGGCTATCTTACGGATCAAGGGGCGTTATTTCTCGTGGCCGCTGATTTGGGAATATCACTTGAACGAAATCAGTCCAGTCTCCAAAAATTAAAGGATCTCTACGTCGGGGCGAGAGATATTAGTGTTGTTGGTAGAGTGATGTCCATCTATCCCACACGTACTTTCATGAGAAGAGATAACAGCGAAGAGTTGCGCAATAGAACACTTACTATTCTTGACGGCGATGGTGCTATTAGACTCAAACTTTGGGAGAAGAGAGTGGAATTTCCCGAGGAGTCAGGTCTACGACCAGGAGATCTCATCAAGTTAACCAAAGGTTACGTCAAGTCCGGTTTAGACGGTAAACCCGTCCTTAACGTTGGAGACTTGAGCACAATGGAAGTAATTAAAGAAGGTACTGCGGATATTCCTTCTCTAGACCATTTTGCGCGTGATATTTCTAAGATTTCCAGCCAAACTGACAACGTCGTAATTTTCGGAAAGATTTCATCGTCACCCAGAATAGTAGAATATAAGAATGTTAGAGGTCAGGAAGGCAGGGCACTTCAATTGAATGTATCAAACGAAGAAGGAACTAAGATGATGCGAACAATTATTTGGAATATAGATGAATCGAGGCTTCCTAAGATTTTAACAGTTGGCTCGAATATAAAACTCGTTGGTGTCAAAATTAAGGAAGGAAGTGCACAGTACGGAAACTCAGATTTCGAAATACACGGAGACGAAGGGACTTCTCTTGACGTCTCCAATCCAGGAACAGAAACTGATGTACTTAATCTCAAATTGATATCTGTTGGAAAAGACCTAGGAACTGGTTACTTAGAATGCCTTGCTTTCCAAAAAAATGGGAAGATAATTACACTTAGAATTGATTCAAATTTGTCGAAAACCTCGATCAGTTCAGGTATTATAATTCAGTGCATACCGAGCATGATCCTTGGCAACCAGATAACTTTGTCTAGAGATGACTCTTATATCAGTGAGATCGAAGATGATTCCTCATTCCCATCCCTGGAAACGCTCGAGACGAAGATTGCAGATATTGTTAATTCTGACCGTCCTTATTTGGTGGAAGGGATCGTGCTTCAAACTCCCTCAATCAATACAGTTACTACAAGAAATGGTGAAAATATCTCTCTAGCTGAGACTATATTAGGTGATGATACAGCCGAAATAAATCTTTTAGGCTGGAGAGATCTATCTAGTCTTGTTACCGATCTGAAGGTTGGTGAGAGAATAAAAATCAGAGGAGTTGTCACCAGCACCAACAGAGACGGCAAACTTCAGATTTCATTGAAGCCCTACTCTAGCATCAACAAAATTGGGTAATCCCAGATCTATTCCAAACCGCTTCTATAATTAGTCATTCCAAAAACCGCGAGTAAGTACATACTGTCTCTCTGCTTCGTATATGCCTCTATATAATGTTGAATCATCGATACAATTGCGAAGGACCCTAGCAGCGGTATCTGCACCTATGCCGTGACCTGATAACACTGTAACCGCCTTCCTTCCAAAGTTATTTATTAGAGAGGCAATTTTCCAAGCGCGATCAAATTTTCTACTGTCATCAGTTGAGATCTTAGCTCCTTTTAGCTTTTTTACAATTATCCCAGGAAGCTCAAGATCCGAAACGTAGGTAGCGGTAATTAGGCGGGATCTGCATTTTTTACAATGTATGTGATCAGGTACATCCTTTGTTTCAAATACTCTTTCCCATCCGCCACAACGAATACAGATCAATCGATGCTTAGTTCTAAGGAGTCTTTCTTTAACAAGTTCAATAATCCCAGTCTCCAAACTTAATGGTGCAGCAGAAAATCTTTGATAGCGGTCTACCGTAGGTTTGGCTAAGTCGGTAAATTCTTCTACCTCTATCCATTGAAGCCCAATCAAGTTATTTGCATATTCCTCAAGAATCCTATTCGTAGTATGTACATCGTATTTTTCGTGAACTAGCTCCCGTATCGCTTCAGCACTAACCGGGGTTTTCATATACCTGTCGTACAGCAATCTGGCTATTTTTTTGTCGTAAACTGATTCTTTTGAAACAATACCAAATCTTCTTCCTACTGTCCATACTTCCCAATTCATGACATAGGTACCCGCGAATGAAGCAATAAGTATAGGTTCGCAGTCAACATGTTCATTGAATATTCGTTCGATGTGAACCTTTCCTATTCTAGCAGCAGAGGATGTGAGCAAGATCCTATAAGCGTCAGATCTGCTTTCAACGACGTATCCCAGATGAGAAGAAAGAAGAGTAGACAACACCGATGCAAAAGTGTTGTTCACCTTTGTCCCAAATGGCATATGCATGACCAGTGCATTGTTCTTGCGGCTGCTTTCAATCAGAATCAACCTCGAACTAGGCAGCTCTTTCAATAAGTCCAAACTGCTATTGATTATTTCCCTGCTAAAGAATACATCCGAATTAGCATTGCGTCTTCGGCTTTCGGCTACTCGAACAGCAGTTAGATAGTCTACTGGTATCGTTTCCCCTGCCCAATATGGCACATTCATAGTGATCCCCTGTAGAGGTTCAACATTGACAACCAATCTGTTCTCATCAATTGAAATAATTTTCCACTGCAGCCCTTTCAAAACGAATACATTTCCTTTTTCTCCGTAATCTCCAACAAATTGCTGATCCAGCATTCCTATTTTCCTCTTACCCACTATATCTATAACCTCGAATTTCTGAACGTAAGGAATCATTGAAAGATTGCTAAAGTAATACTTGTAGGACCGTAGGGTATACCTATATGAGTTTTCTGTTATGTCTATTCTTATCAACCCAATATCGGCTAAAATCTTGAGCGACATCATCAAATCCGTTATCCGAAGGTTTCGAAAAGGATAGGACTTTTTAATCAATTGGAATGCCTCACTGATAAGGATGGACGTCTTTGCTTGCAAGGATATACCCACCAAATGGTGAGCCATTACGTCAAATGGCATCTGATGTATTCCTTGCTCCTCCATTTCCCCGTTTCTTGTGCGATACAGTATGGCATGGGCTTCAAGTTCATCATCGTGGGAACTGGTAATGATTAGTCCCTTGGCCGACCTACGATTATTATGCCTACTTCGACCAATCCTCTGGACGAGTTTAGATATCTGTCTTGGGGATCCATAATGGATAACCAGATCAATTGAACCAATATCTAATCCCAACTCAAGGGATGATGTGCAAACAACTAGTCCTGCAGAACCCTCACGTAATTTTTTCTCAGTTTCCTCCCGACTGGTCTTCGAAAGGGAACCGTGGTGAACATCGACCCCGAAGGTGGCGCGCGACTTTAGGATGGTCCCTATATACTCTGCTTCATCTCTAGTGTTAGTAAAGACCAAGATCGATTTTTTTTGCTGTATCATTGGTTCAACATACGTAAGAATCAGCTTACACGCATCGTTTATAGTCCCATTTACATATTTGATATCTATATCATATTCTCTCATTGATCTGTCCATTAAAACGGCTATATTCCTGCCCGAGCCAGCTACGAATTTTCCTGCTTCACGTGGATTTGCTACACTAGCAGAAAGGCCTATCCTAGATGGTCTATTGCTGGCAACTCTTTCCAGTCTTTCTAGACTCACCGATAGATGAGATCCCCTTTCGTTCGGAAGCAGTTCATGGACTTCATCAATTATGACCCATTGTACTGTTGCTAAATGTCCAATGAGTTTGCTATTAGTAAGAATATTACCCAAAGTCTCAGGAGTGGTTATTAATACATCAGGAGGATTGTCGGACATCTTCTTCTTTTTGATGGCACTTGTATCTCCATGCCTAATTTCTAAGCGCAAACCTTGGTAGCTTGTGTATTTTTCGATTCTTCTAAAGACGTCATTATTTAGTGATCGAAGTGGAGTTATATACAGCGCCTTAATCCCGTTAGAATGCTCCTTATTCGATTCTTTGATCATAGTTAACACCGGCATTATTGATGCTTCAGTTTTTCCTGAACCGGTCGGCGCGATAAGTATTGAATCTATCTTTCTACAAATTACTGGTAACGATTTGGCTTGTATATAAGTAAGATCGCTGAAGCCCTGTTTTCGGTAGAATTCTTTTGTCTTAGCCTCAATTTCCAAGCATTTACGACCCGATGTCGGAAGCTTTTCCTGAATTTTTTGCTGAATTCTGTCGTGCGTCAGACTTCTCATAGATTAGCACACCAATTATGCCCAAAACAAATAGTCCGACAGCCACCCAGGCATACGAGTCGAAATTTGATATCGCTTCTACAGTCAATTGATATCGAAATTTCAAATCTCCAATATAATCGTTGGTCAAACACAGGCAGAGTGGATCATTTTTCTTCTAGGTGTTCATTTTCTATGTACTGTGCAAAATCGCGAGAGCCTAAGATTCCAAGAGGCTCATTTGGTCTGTCAGTATCCACGACTAAAAGGTGCCTAACATTATTCTGCTCCATTACGTCTGCTGCCGTTTCAACAGGCGAATATGGATCAATTGTAACGATAGGAGTGGACATAATGTCCTGGACAAGGATCCTGTCGCAAGGAACATCCTCAACACATGAACTTCTTACTAGGTCTCTGTGCGTAACAACTCCTACTGGTTTCTCATTCAAATCCAACACTATCAATGCAGAGGAATTATCCTGTTCCATTTTCATTGCTGCCTCCTTCGCTGTATTGGACTGGAGTATATATGACAATTTAGCAGTCATAAATTTTCCTATAGAATTCTTCATATCATTATCTTTCTGATTTCCATCCTATAAACGATAACCTGAAGTCCATCTTCATGCAAGTTAGTAGGGGCCATTGACGGTCCCAATCCCTTCGGGGCAAACGATATAATACCTAGACCTAAGCATCATCAGCAACTATGTCATCTTCATCTGAAGCAAATTCCACTCCATTGAAGAAACCAAAGGTCGTTGTACTTCTGTCAGGAGGGCTTGATAGCAATCTCTCCACAAGATTGGTAATGGATCAAGAGATCGAAGTGGAAGCAGTTGCAGTAAAAACTCCATTCTGTGATTTTGATTGTGGGAAGGGATGTGGCCACAGAGTAAAGGAGGTTGCAGATTCGCTAGGAATTAAATTAAAAACAGTCTATTTCGGCGAACAATATCTTTCAATGTTAAAAAATCCGAAGCATGGTTTTGGATCGGGTATGAATCCTTGCATCGATTGTAGGGCAATGATGTTCAAGGCTGCAAAGGACCATATGGAGAGCATTGGAGCTTCATATTTGGTGACCGGAGAAGTATTGTCACAGAGACCCATGAGCCAGCACCGTCACGCTCTTAGAATAATTGAGGAAGAATCTGACTTGGTCGGTAAAGTAATTAGGCCACTTTCAGCAGGAAAACTTCCTCCATCCGACGCAGAAAGGCTTGGTATTATTGACCGAAGTAAGCTTCATTCAATCGCAGGTAGGTCTCGAAAAGAACAATTAGCATTGGCAAAGCAGTTCGGTATTCAGGACCCTCCAAATTCTGCTGGTGGATGTCTTCTTACCGATCCCGCTTTCTCTAAGCGTGTTTATGACCTTTTTGAGCATACTGAAGGAGTCCCGACCCTCAATGACGTTGAACTTCTTAAAGTGGGAAGACATTTCAGGCTGTCAACTCATGCAAAGCTTGTCGTCGGTAGAAATCAGCGTGAAAATGAAATCATGAAATTTCTCTATCTTGACGATGATTACTCCTTTGAGGCTATAGAGTTTACTGGACCGTTAGGGATTTTGAGGATCAAAAAGGGTTCTGAACTCAGGAACGATTTAAAGCTATTGGCGGGAGGAATTGTTGGACGATATAGTGATGCTCCAAGAGATCAAATGGTAAAGCTGACACTTTCTCATCAGCAAAAAGAAATCACGATGGTTTGCCAGGTGTCGGATAATTCAGTTGCAAGAAAATTAAGTATATGATCTAACCTAAGGGGTCAATATCTTTTGACCAGAATGACTATTTGATTATTTCTGAAAATCGTACAATGGATAAGAGATAATTTAATGCAAGCGCATGAACCACAGGTATATTTGAAAGCTATAACTCTCCGTGATCCTGTTGAAGTTCAATTAATTAAAGAAGATCTGAAGAAACAGATGATCGTGATTATTAGGGTCACGCCTCTTGCTCAAAAGAGCGTCGACGAGTTACGAAGTGTCATCGACGACCTATACAAGTTCGTTCAATCCTCCGGTGGAGATATCGCAAGGTTGGGTGAAGAACGGGTAGTGATTACTCCATCAAAAGTGAAAATTTGGAGGGGTGCTCACGAGATTACCTAGTAGTTTATGAGAACTACTTAGGAATCGCAACAAATATGGACTGCAATTCTAGTAACAGGTATTTTATTAGCAAAAGATTTCATACTAGCTTTACCGCTTCCTCCACAAGAGGATGTTGTGTGTGTATCCTGTGAATCCGGTTTATTGCTCCCGCCAGATTTTGAGCTTTGCTCTTATCTCCATGATTTACAATCACCTTCCGTAGCTTCTGTTTCATCCTTTTCACATATGCCAGGATCTGTCCATAATCTGAGTGATTTGTGAAATCTACAAAGCTTTCCACTCTGCACTCAACGTTAAGCATTTTACCTTCATTCACCAGATCCTTTTTACCTTCAACCAAACTATGTGCTGGGGTGTTTGGCAAGATATGGGACGTAAAGACCACAGCACTCAGAGGATCATCATATATCTGACCAAGATAACCGACAGACGGGCCGTGAGTTAGCATTGATGAAGGTGATATTATAATGTGCGAGCCTTTCCTAAGTTTCTTAGATTCGACAATTTGAGATTTTGGTGGCTTGAACATGGTTATCGAATACCCATCAAGTCCTTGCCTTATCTCTTTGGAAAGATATTCCATATAAGTTTCGTAAATCGAGCTGGCCTCGCCTATTGATTTTTCAATACAAATCTTTGCGGTAAGCATACCCGCCTTAGCAAATCCGCTCAAAGTCAAGATAAGCTCTTGGGATTGTCCCAATATAGGAACGGGAAAAAGTAGATTTCCGCCCCGGGATAAACAGCTGTTGATAAGTTCAAGCAGTTTCTGATTTGTTTCCTCTCTAGATTGAAGGATGTCCTCCTTACCTCCCAAAGTAGATTCGACGATGAGTGTCTCAACCCGTTGGAAGTTCCAATAGGCGTTTTCCAGTGCTAATGATCTGCCAAATCTAAAATCTCCTGTATATACTAAATTGTGGTCACCATTTCCAAAATGTAAATGGGTGATAGAGGAGCCCAAAATGTGACCTGCGTTTGCAAGGGTTAGTCTAATATCCGGAGTAATATCCGTAACGACCGCATAGGGTAATGCTATCATATGAGTTATGACGTCCTCGATCTCCTTTGAGATTGGACTCATGAAACTAAGCTCTTCTCTTAGTTGTATGTTGTCTTTGAGGAGCAAATATGTGGAAGGAATTGTAGGTTCAGAACAGTATATTGGGCCTTTATATCCATGCTTGAACAGCATGGGTAGGAAACCCGAATGATCTAAGTGTGCGTGACTCAATAGGACACAATCTATATCGTCTATGTTTAGACCTGTGATGTCAAACCTAGGCGCGAAGCTTGTCATGTCACTTGAAAATGAATTAATGCCACAATCAAGCAAGACGTTACTCTCATTGGTAGTGACTAAAATGCAAGATCTACCTACCTCATTAAATCCACCCAACAAAACTAGGCTGACTTCAGTTCTTTCGTTTAATCTAGGACGAAAGATCTTTTCACCTACCTCTTTATAGAATCGAACTCGCTCGTTTGCCCTTTTTACTAATATCGAATTAATCTGTTCAATTATTCCAAAATCCTTTGGTGCTC
>Ga0190265_10001780_pt1 | contig 14209 bp, 14 predicted proteins | sample Popmic124T_FD_133135 | JGI IMG/M metagenome (GOLD analysis project Ga0190265, IMG submission 133135) | Populus adjacent soil microbial communities from riparian zone of Indian Creek, Utah, USA - 124 T | ecosystem: Environmental > Terrestrial > Soil > Riparian zone | place: USA: Utah | collected...
CGTGGCGGTGGTGGTGGTGGTCGCGGCGGCGGCGGCGGCGGCGGAGGTCGTGGCGGCGGTCGCTGGTAGATCACGCCCGCGGGCGACGTCCCTTACCTCGAGCGCGCTACCTTCCGAAGGATCGTGTTCGAGATGAAGGACGTCAGCCCGGCGGCGTGGCTTCGGGTGCGTCAAGCGGCGGCATAGCGTTGACGTCGAGCTCGGGCATCGTCACCACCGCCCAATCCTCGTCGGTCGCCGAATCTTCTTCCTCGAAGGTGAGCATCTCGGCCAAAATCGCGGGGCCGAGCATCGTGGGTGTGAACTCGAAAGCCACCGCAGCCCGCACATCGTGAGGCGTTGCCTCCGGTGTCGCGATGGTGGACGTCGTATCGAGTGCGAACAAGCGGCCGGCTGGATCGTCGAGCAGAGGCGCCAAAACGCAAAAAAAGGTGAGGGCGACGGCACCCGTCGTGATGGACACGGTTCGCCAAGCGCCCGACCGCAATGCACGGACGTGTTGCTTGCGATGATCGCGTTTCGGGCGGGATGACCTCGTCCGGACCGGAAAGATCGGTTTGATAGCAAGTGTTGGCATGGCGTCCTCCTGGAGATGTTTCGAGAGAGGCGCCGAGCTGACCATCTGCGCAATCCCCCCCGATTTTTGATTCGCATTTCTTGCGCGGCCTGGGCAAGAAAACGGCTCGACCGTCGCGTCACGGCGTCTTGGTTGCCCGAAAACGCTCCCATTCGCGCAGCGTTTCATTCGCGAACTCGCGCGCCAAAGCCGTCGCTCGCGCCGCGGTTCGGTCGAAGGCCTTGAGCTGCGCCTGTCGTTGAACGGCACGGAGGGCCTCGGGAAACCGCGTCCAGAAGTGGCCCGCGAGCTGGCGCGCGGCGTCTTCGGCGAGCTCGACGAGATCGGCGTCGGAGCGCAGATCCTCGATCGAGAGCTCGTGGTAACCGGGGAGCCACGACTGCACCCAGAACTCCGGCGCGGTCTCGGTTCCGAGGGCGGCGAACCCGTACACCTCCGGCATCCGTGGACCGAGGAGCGTCATGAACATGAGGGGCTGGAGCGCTCCACCATGCAGTGGGCGCAGCGCGCATTGGTTTCCGGTCGGCGGAACGGACGTCCGGGCCTCGACGATCAGATCATCGCCGGGTAGGTCGGTGGGTCCGCGGAGACGGAAGAGAAGCTTCGTCTCGAGGGCGCTCCCGACGCCCATCTGCAGCGATCCAACGCGAACGATATCGTAGTAAGCGGCAGGGCGCTCCGGATGGAGCTCCGCCTCGAGCTGTCGAAAGCCTGCCCATCCTCGACGCACGCGCTCTTCGTCTTGGGACGAGAGCGGTTGGAAGAGCCCTTCGGCCCACGCGATCCACGGCTCGGCCAGAGCCGGCGTCTCACGACGGATCCGCGCCGTGACGGCGAGCGGCGACCGCTGTGGCGGCTGATCCAGCGACGCGCGGTACGCACGAAAATAGGCGGATACGACGCGTTCCGCGTCGCACGGCCACGTGACCCCGCGGCAGATCAGGTGAACCGACGCGGCGTAGCGCACGATGTCCACCACCGCGGGCCCGTACCCCGACTGGTCGAAGTCCTCGAGCGCTGCGGTCGTGGGGGTGACCACGAACTGCTCGACGTGCGGATCGCCGTGGATCGCGACGACGGGCAGGAGCCATCTCTCGTCGCGAAAACGCGCACATGTCCGGAGCTCGAAGGGCCGTGCCAGCGCGCGGAAATAGGCGTACGGGCTCCGATGGAGCTTCGCGAGCAGCTTCGGCGATGCGCCGTGCGCAAGAAGGTCGGCTTGGTCGAGCGCGAAGCTCGCCTCGCTGCCGAAGCGATCGGCTCCGCAGTCGACCACCTGAGACGCGCTCTTCGCCGGTGGGACGGGCGGATCCACGCGCGGTGGCCGGGTGCATCCGACGAACAGGACGAGCGCGAGGACGCGGCTCTGCATCGATGATCCCGTGTAGGAGCCGCGTGCCGAGCCGGCAAGGGGTTTCTCCGGCTTTACGCTACTTGCACATCCCAGGGTCGCCAATCTTGCAGAGCCCTCGGACGCATTGGGCCCAGGGCAAGCAGAGCGGTCCGGTCGTGTTATTGCACGGTTCGCCCACTGCCGCGGCGGCCACGCAGCTGCCTTCACCCGAGCCGCCGGTGCTCACGCACAACCCCGCTCGGCTGCAAAAGCGGAAGTCGAAATTGTTGCAAGGCTCTCCCGTACCGGCGAGCTGCCAGAGTTGGCAGACGCCACTATTGCAAAAGAGGCCATCGCGGTCGTTGCATGGCTTGCTGGCACAGGATTCGCCCGCATTGGCCGATTCCTCGCATCTGTCGATCATGCATGACAACGGATACTGGCATCCGAAGGAGTTCGTGCACCTCGTCCCGACGCCCCCGGGCAGTGCACAGACCCCGTTGAAACACTGCAGGTTCTTCTCGCACTGGTTGCCGGAGGTACAAGCGGCTCCCCGCTGCACGGAGCGGTCCGCCGCACGTACCGCACTCGGCGCCGGCCGGGATCTCGCAGCTCGTCGTTTGACATTGCGCAGCCGTTCCGCAGGCGGCGCCGGTTGGCAAGGCCCCCGGCTCTGGCAAACAAGCACTGACGGCGAGATCATTGTCCAGCCACTGGGCGCAGGTCGCGGATGAGTTGCGTAAGCTCTCATCTCAGCCCTCCCCTAGAATTCTAGGTCAATAGCGGAAGGTAACATGAACCTCGCCGTCGCGAACGAGCGGCGGGTTAACAGGCGACCAACTCCAAATCGAAATCATGCCTCCGGAGCGTGGGCCGATCGCGCCGTCAGCGGGCCCGCTCAGGCGACGTATTCGTAATAGTCGACGCCGAGATCCTGAAAGGTCGGCTCGTAGGTTCCTCCCACCCGCGCGATGCGAAACTCGGATTGCGGCGCATGGACGAGGTTCGGTACGTCGGTCCCGTCGTGCAGACCTTCGTATTGCTCGCGATTGAGATCGATGGGATGCGCGAGCGCGCGCGCGAATCCAATGCGGTGCGCGGCGTCTCTCCACCCTGGGCTGACGGTCAATGGCATGGCCTCGGCGGCATCGCCGCTGCCGTAGCCCACGGCGACGAGCGATGCGTCGACGAGCTCCGTGCCCTCGGTAGCTGCCTGCTCGAGGCCGGCGGCCAGCCATGCGGGCAACGCGGCGCTGTAGAGATTGCCGAGATCGCGGACGCTTTCAGAACCGAGACGCATCTTCTGCTTGAGCAGCGCCTGAAAGTCCGGACGCTTGCGCAGGGCGCCTGCCGCCGCGGTCGTGGCCGCGTAAGGATCGGCGTGATCGCCATTGACGATTGCAAGGAAGAGGTCCGGTTTCGATTTCGCCTCGCGGAGGAGGTCGTCGAAAGCGACGCCGGCCTCGGCAGCGAGCGCACGCAGCTCGTCGTGCCGGTGATCGCCGCGCGCCAGCCCGCGAACATAGAGAAAGCTCATCGCCTGAACCGGCATCATCTGGTAGGGCCGGTGAAAGAAAAGTCCGCGCACGCTCTCGTAATAAGTGCCGGCGGAGACGTCGAGCTTCTCCAGCATGTCCTCCACCGCGTGCACCGTCTCGTCCAAGTAGGACAGGGTCGAATACTTGCCGCTGAAGACGGGGAAGTCCGACAACCGCCGTGTGTTCGGCGCATAGCCCTTCGTGAAATGCCGGGCGAACGGTTTGCGAAAGTCGGGGCCGCGGTAATCGCTCGCCTTGCCGGTGTGCTGAAGGTCCACCGCGAAGAGTTTGGGGTCGGCCTCGACGAGCATGGCGACGGCGCCCGCGCCTTGGGTCTGCTCGCCGCTGCTGCCCCGCTCGTATTCGGCAACGTCGGCGGCAACCACGATCGCGAGCTCATTTTTTCCATCGCAAGCCGCGTAGCGAAGAGCGCTCTTCAACGCATACACGCCGCCCAGGCAAGCATGCTTGAACTCAGGAACCTCGAGATACCGAGAAAGCCGCGGCCTACGCAAGGAATCGAGCGCGCGATCGACCATGCCGCGCACGATCACGGCCCCCGCGGCGTTGTCGGTGCTGGACTCGGTTCCGAGCCCCAAAAAGCCGACCCGCCGAGGGTCGACATCGTTCTCTTGAATCAGGCGCAGGACGGCATTGGCCGCCATCGTGTAGACGTTCTCGTGCCGCGCACACACCCGGAAGCTACGGCCGACGACGGCGCTCACCTTGTCCCAGCTGTTGCCGGTCCACTGACACCATTTCTGCAAGTCCACGCGGAGGCGAGGGACATAGAGGCTCATCGCGCTGACACCAGGCAGGGAACGCCGATCGATCATAGGAAACTCCAATGGATAGTCGCCGAGGGCATCACCGCATCGCGCTGAGCACCGGCCAGCGAAGCGGCGGCTCGAACATCACTCTTGGACTAGTGGCGCGTGCAGCCCGCCGCGGGCGGCCAATTCGTTGACGTCCGCGCGATCGACCTGAAACATTCTGGAAACACGGATTCACCGGTGCCATCCGTGGAGCAGTCGTCCGCTCGATTGAAGCGTTAGGCCTCAGCAATCGCCGCAATGGAGATCTTCAGACCAGGGATGCGCGCAGGCAGCTTGGCGCCCTGGCGGGCTGGTGGATTGGCAGGAAACCACTTGAGCCACTCCTCGTTCATTCCGGCGAAATCGTCTTCGTCCGCTAGCACGATTGTCGCGCTGACGAGCTTGTCCAAGGAACTACCTGCTTCCTCGAGGATGGCTTGTATGTTGGTCAGGCACTGCCGCGTTTGTTCCTGAATGGTTGTGCCCTTGATAGCCCCTGTGGCCGGATCAGTTGGCGCTGTGCCGGAGACGAACACCAGGCCCGCCGCTTTGACCGCTTGGCTGTAGGTTGGCGGCGGTTTGGCCGCCTTTGGGGTGAAAACGATCTGACGGGGCATATGGGGCTTCCTTGGAATGCGATCGTCTCATCACGCGTCACCTTCCAACGCACATCGATCGACATTCGACTCGTGCTTGCGACGCTCACGATACCGACGTGTCCCTCGGCCGCCGGCGGGACGAGGGCTCGACGGGGGTTACCTCGAGGTGGGCGGGCGAGGCGCGTCGACGTAGACGGCGCCGGTCATGTTCGAAGCGAAGTGCTTCGAGCAGTAGTAGCCGTAGTCTCCAGCCTTCACGAAGGTGACCGTGACGCTCATTCCGGAGCTCGTCATGGGGATGGGACTCATGGGGTCGGGGGTTGGCGTCGTCCCTGCGACTTTGCCGCCCACCAAGGGGTGCATCGCGAAGTCGCCCGAGAAGGTGACGTTCGTCCCCTCCATGACGCGAAGGCAGGGAGGGTCGTAGGCCAGACCCGGGAAGGTGATCGGCACGTTCAGCTCGCCCCGCTTGTCGACCGCCGTCGCCGGGTCGCAGCCGTTCACCGGCTGATGTCCGACGGGAGGTCCTCCATCCGCGCCGCCGCTACCGCCGCTACCGCCTCCTCCGCTTCCCGCCGATCCGCCGGCGCCCGGCTCGCAGGGAGCCTCGGCGCACGAGCTGCTGCTGCAGCTCGTCATGCTCGCACCCGCGAGAACGAGGACGAGAGAAGCCAAGATGCCCGAACCAGAAAGGACGAGTTGCCTGGTGACCATGGCGTCACCCATACGCTGGTCGCCGCGGATTGGCCAGCGGCACGCGTCGACGATGCCCGGGCGCATGAAGGTAAGAGTCGGGACCGCAACCGCGTGGGCTACGTCGCGTGCGCCGTGATCGTCATGGGCATGCCGTTCTTCGGGCGCAGCGTAATGGCGGGATTCATCTCGATGTGATCGGCGCCGGCCAAGCGCCAGCGAAAGGTGCCCGCGAGCGTGGCCAGGACGATTTTCGCTTCCATCATAGCGAACGCTTTGCCGATGCAGATGCGCGGCCCGTCGCCGAAGGGTAGGTACGCGAACCGCGATCGCTCGGTGGATCGTTCAGGCAAAAAGCGATCGGGGTCGAAGGTGTCGGGGTGCTCCCAATAGGCGGGATTGCGATGAAGGACGTACGGACAGATCGCGATCGTCGTTCCTTTGGGAATGGCGTAGCCGCCGATTTCGTCGGCCTCGACCGTTTGGCGTTCGAAACACCACGCCGGTGGATAGAGTCGCATCGCCTCTTGCAGGACGCGTTCGGTGTGCTCGAGGCGCGGCAGATCTTCGAAGGTGGCCTCCCGTCCGCCGAGCACGCGCATGGCCTCTTCTTCGAGCTTTTGCGCCTCTTCGGGGTGCTTGGCCAAGAGGTAGAGCGACCAGGCGAGCGCGTTGGCGGTCGTCTCGAAGCCGGCCAGCACCAGCGTCATCACTTCGTCGCGAAGCTGCCTGGGCGTCATCCCTTCGCCGTTCGCTTCGTCGGTGACGGACATGAGCATGCCGAGAAGATCGCCTTCGTGATCTTTTTGTGCGCGATGTTCGTCGATCAAGCGATAGACGAGGGCGTCGAGCGTCTTGAGAGCTCGGTGAAAGCGTAGGTTCTTGGGAAGGGGCAACCACGGTGGGACGAGCTGGAACTGTTCGATGTAGTCGTTCGCAAATTGCATCGCGATCGTCATGGCTTTGCCGATGGCCTGCGCGTCGCCCTCGACGTCGGAGCTGCACAGGGTCTTGCCGACGATGCGAAAGGTGAGGCGCATCATCTCGCTGTGCATGTCGAGCGTGCGGGCGTCGGCGGGCAATGCCTTCCAGCGAGCGACGGTGTCGGTGGTGAGGCTGGCCATGGTGGCGGCGAGTCCTCGCAACCGTTGCGTGTGAAAGGCGGGCTGGGTCAAACGGCGTTGCCGGCGCCAAAATTCGCCTTCGCTGGTCAAGAGGCCATCGCCGAGCACGAGCTTGAGCCCCTGGTAGTTGCGGCTTTTTATGTAGTTTTTCTGATTCTTGACGAGGACGTGCTGAATCTCGGAAAGGCCGCTGACGAGGATGTAGTGGTAGATGCCGAAGCGAAAGCGAACGACGTCGCCGTGCGTGCGTGCCCCCTCTTGGAGAAGCTCGAGCGGGTTGCGCCAGGCGTCGAAAAGGCTGCCGAGAAGGGGGATACCGCGAGGTCCAGGTGCCCTGTCGAGCGGGAGAGTGACTGCTTGCATGATTCCTTCCGAAACGTGAGGACGCCCTCACGTTTGACAACAATGTGAGGGTGTCCTCACATTGTCAAGTGCCGAGCGAGAAAAGCACTCGTACCCGTCGTGTTCCTTCTCAGGAACGGAGCAGAAAGCGCGTCGATACCATTCTCGACGCTGCGTCCGCCGTGTTTGGCGACATCGGTTTCGAGGCAGCCACGACCGAGGCGATCGCAGAACGCGCCCAGACATCGATCGGATCGGTCTATCAGTTCTTTCCCAACAAGCTGGCGCTCTTCGAAGCCGTCGCTGGGCGTTCGATCGAGCGTTCGCGCGCCGTGGTCGACGAGCTCTTGGCGAACGTCGACGATGACAGCTCGTGGTCCGATCTCTTGGCTGCGGCGATCGATCGCTTCGGCGCACTGCGGGACGACGCGGATTTTCGCGCCATGCTCCTGAACTTCCAGCTCTATGGAGTCTACGCAGCAGCGGACCGGGCCCTTCACCGGCATACCATCGAGCGGGTGGCGGCGCTGGTCCGGCGTTACGCGCCCACGCTTGCGCCGACCCAGCACAAGATCATCGGGACGCTGGCCGTGGAGACCCTCTCCGCCATCCTTCTTCAATCCACGCGCGAAGAGCCGGCCTTGGCCAAAAAGCTGCTCGACGAGACGAAGACGCTGCTCCATCGCTATCTCGCTCCGTACATGAGGCAAAGGCAAGCTAAGCGCCGGGCCCGGGCGCCGCTCGATCGACCAGCTCGCGGTAAAGCGAGAGGTAGCGCTCGGCCATCCGATCGACGGTAAACCGCGCTGCGACGGCCGCGCGACAGGCTTTCCGATCGATTTCGTCGAGGCGGCCAATGGCCTCGACGGCGCCGTCGAGGTCGTCGACGAGAAAGCCGGTGACGCCGTGTTCGATCAGCTCGGGCATCGAGCCGCGGTTACAGGCAATCACCGGCGTACCGCACGCCATCGCCTCGATCACCGAGAGGCCGAAGGGCTCGTCGAAATTGATGAGGTGGAGCAGTGCTCGCGCCGCGCCCAGTGTTCGACCGCGCAAGGCGCCGCCGATGGGGCCGTTGTAAATGACCCGTTGGCCGTCGATCGCCGAGGCGATCTCACGCTCGTGATAACGCTGATCTTGAACGATGCCGGCCATCAAGAGCCGCCGCCCGGTGCGGCGCGCCGCTGCGATGGCTTCGGCCGCTCCTTTGTCGGGGTGGATGCGCCCGAAGAACAGCAGGTCTTCGCCGCCGACCGGATCGAAGGGAAATTCATCGAGCACGAGGCCATGGTGGATCGTGGCTGCGTACGTCAACTCCGGGTGCCGGTTGGCGGCGCTGATCGCCACGTAGGCGACGCGGTCCTGGTAGCGCTTGAAAACTGGCACGATGCGCTCGGACGAGAAGCCGTGGATCGTGGTGACGACCGGTGTTTTGACGAATCGCGAAAAGGCGAGGGGGACGAAGTCGGCCTGGTTGTGAATGAGATCGAACTCGTCTGCGCGCTCGAACAGATGGGCGACGTGGAGCAGCTCCCAGACTTTGGCGTCGATGGTGGGGTCTTCGGAATAGGGGCGCGGACAGAGGCCGGCGAGGGTCCCCTTGGTGATCGAGTCGGCGGTGGCGAACAAGGTGACGTCGACGCCGCGGGCGACGAGCGCCTCGGTGAGCAAGCTGGTGACGAGCTCCCAAGGGCCGTAGTGGCGCGGCGGGGTGCGCCACGAGATCGGCGCCAGCATGGCAATACGCAAGATTCGCTCCTTAAACGCTCGACCGAGCCGCGAGGATGACGCCCTCGGCGGGTCGAAGCGCGAGGCGCTCTGCCACTGTAAGACGATCTTCGCCACCCAACGTGGAAAGGAGCGCCCGCGCCTCGCGCCATGGGGGCGGCAGCGCCAACGTCTCGGGTCTGTCGCCCAGGTTGAGCACGATGAGCAGGCGTTCGTCGATGGACCGGCGTTCGTAGGCGAGGACGTTGCCATCGGCATCGAGCAACGCGATTTCGCCTACCGAAAGCGCGCGGTGGGCACGGCGGAGGGCGAGCAAGCGGCGGTAGAGCGCGAGCAGCGACTGGGGCGCGTGTGCTAGCTGCTCGACGTTGCGCACCGGCCAGTCCGGGTTGAGTGGGAGCCACGGCGTTCCGGTGGTGAATCCCGCGTTGGCGGTCGAATTCCACGGCATGGGCGTGCGCGCCGGATCGCGACCGAGCCCGAGGCCGGGTTCCCGCAGCTCGCGCGGGTCCTGCACCTGCTCGTGCGGAATCTCGACCAACCCGATGCCGAGCTCGTCGCCGTAGTAGAGGGTAGGCGTGCCGCGCAACGTCAAGAGCAGCATGGCCGCGACGCGCGACTATGCTTCGCCGAGTCTTGCCGCGATGCGCGGACGGTCGTGATTGCCGAGTACCCAGTTGGGCCAGGCCCCGGGCGGCAATGCGGCCTCGTATTCCGCGATCATCGTGGCGAGGCCGCGCGCGTGCCAGGGAGCGTCGATGAGCTGGAAGTTGAACGGCAAGTGCACCCCCGCGGTCTCGCGCCCGTAATAGTGCATGAGCCGTTCGAGCGGCAGGTAGATTTCCCCGATGAGCACGCGCGATCCGTACGAGTCCGCGATGCGCCGCATCTCCGCCGCGATGTCGTGAACCTCGGGCTGATCGGTGGAATGGACCTGGAGCACTCGGTGCATCTCGCCCATGCTCTCGTGGTAGGCGGGGTTCGGCGGATTGTCCGGAAAATCAGCGGCTTTGATGAGGTGCCAGAGCACGTCGATGCGAAAACCATCGACGCCGCGCGCGAACCAGAAGCGGAGAACGTCGCCCATCATCTGCTGCACGGCAGGGTTACGCCAGTTGAGGTCGGGCTGCTCTTTCAAGAAGGCGTGATAATAATATTGCCCGGTGGTCTCATCCCATTCCCAGGCCGAGCCGCCGAAATCGCTGATCCAGTTGTTGGGTGGTCCCCCACCGGGAGCCGGATCGCGCCAGATGTACCACTCTCGTTTGGCGCTCTTGCGTGAGGAGCGGCTTTCGACGAAAAAGGGATGGCGGTCCGAGCTGTGATTGGGCACGAAGTCCAGGATCACCTTGATGCTCCGCGCGTGAGCTTTGGCGAGCAATCGGTCGAAATCCGCGAGCGTGCCGAAGCGTGGATCGATATCGAGATAGTCCGCCACGTCATAGCCAAAATCGGCCATGGGCGACCGATAGAACGGCGAAATCCAAATCGCGTCGATGCCGAGCTCGGCGAGATAGTCGAGCCGCTGCTCGATGCCTGGCAGATCGCCGATGCCGTTGCCGTCGCTGTCCTGAAAGGAGCGCGGATAGATCTGGTAAATCACCCCCTGTTCCCACCATGCGGCGTTCATGCGAAGCGCGCCCGGGAAGATTCAGTTCGGCAAGGTGGGCTTGAGCTTGGCGATCAAATTGGCCACCGGTTCGGGCTCGACGGTCCGAGCTTCGTCGGCGCTCGCCCGCGCAGCGGCGGCCCTTTCTTCGTATTGCTGGCGGCGCTTGTCGTCGGTCTCGCGCTCGGCGGCGCGGTCCCACTGCCGTGCGCCCTCCCGCCACGCCAGCTCGCATGCTCGCGGGTCCTTCGCGCTCCGCGCCTTCAGCTCTTCGGCCTCTGCTTTTGCGACGTGCGGATTTCGTCCGAAACTCATGGCCGTACTTCTACCACGTGGCGGGCGTGGTGGAATGGGGCTCAAGGCACGAGCGAGTTCAAATACTCCTCGAGATTCGTATACCCGTCTTGGTCGGCGTCATCATTTCGATCCGATGCATTGGCCGGGTCGAGCCCGATGGCTGCCTCCCAAGCGTCGGGCATCCCGTCTTGATCGGTGTCGAATCCCGCCGGGCGCGACGCGGCAGGCAACGTGCCGTAGCCCTGATCGTCGATGCCCTCCGCTACGAGATCCTGCTCGGATTGGATCAAGATGCCGGTTTGAGCTTGGATGCGCGAAACGAGAAGCGTGTCCACTTGGTCGCGGGTGGGCGCGGTCGCGCCGACGCCGGCGAGCACGCGTTCGTAGGCCACCGCCGGCGAGTCGGTCGTGACCATGGGCGCCGGCAAGCGCTGGGTGAGGAGGGTAGGGGTGCCTTCGATCAGGTCCGTGCCGCTCTTCGATACGTCGAGCATGCCGTTGGCGTTGCCATCGAGCAGATTGTCGGAAGCGTAGAGCGAGAAGTTGGGCGTTCCGTTGTGAAAGGCGTAGCTCGCGGTGCGGGCGCTGATGAAGTAGTTGCCCACCGCGTTGGCCGCGTGCTGTCCGTTGACCGTTCCCCCCAAGATGAAGGGGTCGTAGCTCAGCGACCATCCGAGCGATTCTCCCACCGGATCGGGCGCGTTCCAGCCGTAGATGACGTTGTTGACCCAATCGAGAGGCCCGCCTTGTCCGCGCGTGGCGGGATCTTCGCTGCGTGCGCGGGGATTGCGGGTCTTGTTGAAGGCCCAGAGCGAGTGGTGGATGGTCGTCTGATTGGAAGTGAAGAGGGCGCCGGCCGAATGATTGTTGCGCTGCAGACCGAAGGACACGATCGACCATTGCAACGTAAAATCGTGGGGCCCGATGCCTTCATCGCCGGGCATGGAGAGTGTTTCGTCGGTTCCAAAGGAGACCGAGCAGTGATCGAGGATGACGTTCTCCGCTGCCGAGCTCACCGTCATGGCGTCGTCGCGAGCGGTGGTGACCAAAATGCCGCGCCGCACGCGCAAGAAGCGCATGACGATGTGCTTTCCGCCGACACTGACCTTGTACCCGCGCACGCCGATACCGTCGCCAGGCGCGGTTTGCCCGGCAATGGTGATGTTGCTCTGGAGGATACCGAGGTTCGAGGCGAGCGTGATCCAGCCCCCCACATCGAACACGATCGTTCGATTGCTCTGGCTGACGCAGTCGCGAAGAGAGCCGGGCCCGGCGTCGTTCAGCGTCGTAACGTGGCAAACGGTGCCGCCGCGGCCGCCGAGCGCGTTGCGACCGAACCCCTCGGCGCCGGGAAAGGCGACCACCGATGTGCTGGCATCGCTCCCGCCGGTATCGCTCGTCCCGCCGGTATCGCTCGTTCCGCCGGCGTCGCTCGTTCCGCCGGCGTCGCTCGTCCCGCCAGCATCCCTTCCGCTGGTGCCGCCGGCGCCGTCGCTTGTCGGAGCGCCGCCCGTTCCTCCGGCGCCGCCCGCATCGCGGACGTCACGCGATCCAGCGCTTCCGTCGGCAGCCGTCCCGCCAGCGGCCCCCGCCCTCCCACCGGCGTCCGTCCCGCCGGCGGCTCCCGATGTTCCGGCGTGTCCGGCCATTGCGGCATCTTCGGTTCCGGCTGCGCCCCCGCTTGCGCTCGAGCCGCCCGCACCTCCCGTGGACGGACCGGCCGGCTCTTGGCCATTACTGCAATGCGATCCCCAGACCGCCGACGAGAGTCCGGCGAAATAGATCCAAAAACGTGTGCGCACAGGGAGACTCCCTTTCGCCCGACCGCCAGTGTAGTGGCAAGTTCGACTGGCGGGAGCTCACGAAGTTGAACCCCACGCCCGCCGGAAACGGTCGAGGGTCGCCTTGTTTGCGCCTGGGCCCGGTCTTACTTCCATGTCGCTCGCGCGCAGCACTTCACCGTCCTCACCGCGAATGCGAAGCCGCGGGATGGTCTTTCCCGTGCGTCGGTCCAGCACCAAGAGTGGCTCTTGGCCGGAGCCGACGATCCAGCGATCCCCCCACTGGCGCAGCGCCGTCATCACCGCAGTGAGGTCCTTACCCATTGAGGTGAGCACGTATTCGTAGTGCGTTCCATGCTCGCCGACATCGACCTGTTCGAGCACCCCGCGCTCGACGAGGTGGGCGAGACGCCGCGTCAGCACGTTCTTGGCGATGCCGAGATTCTCCTGAAAGTCACCGAAGCGGCGGACCCCGAAAAATGCCTCGCGCACCACCAGGAGCGTCCACCAATCGCCGAGGACTTCGAGCGCCTGGGCGACCGAGCAGTTTTCCTCACGAAAGCGAGTTCGCATGCCAAAAATGGTTGCATAAAGAGACCAAATTGTCCACGCTGTCGAGGCATGGCCACGAACGACTGGAAGCCGACGGCTTGTATCCTCTGCGAGTGCAACTGCGGGCTCGAGGTCGAGCTCGGCGGCGAAAGCGGGCGACACCTGGTGCGCCTTCGCGGGGATAAGCGCCATCCGGTCTCACAGGGGTACGCGTGCGAAAAAGCGCATCGCCTCGACTACTACCAGCACGGGCCCGACCGGGTGACGTCGCCGCTGCGGCGCCGCGCGGATGGCACCTTCGAGTCGATCGATTGGGACACCGCGATTCGCGAGGTCGCCCAGCGGCTCACCGCGGTGCGCGACACGCACGGCGGGGAGTCGATTTTCTATTACGGCGGCGGCGGCCAAGGGAACCATCTGCCTGGCGCGTATTCGACGGCGACGCGTCGCGCGCTCGGCTCGCGGTATCGCTCGAGCGCCCTCGCGCAGGAAAAGACCGGGGAATTCTGGGTGAGCGACCGCATGCTGGGCACGATGACGCGCGCCGATTTCGAGCACTGCGATGTCGCGCTGTTCCTCGGGAAAAATCCGTGGCAATCGCACTCGATTCCGCGTGCACGCGTCACGCTCAAAGAGATCTCGAAAGACCCCGCGCGCACGCTCATCGTCGTCGATCCGCGGCGCACCGAAACCGCAGAGCTCGCGGACATTCATTTGCAGGTCCGCCCCGGCACCGACGCCTGGCTTCTCGCGGCCATCCTCCACGTCATCGTGACCGAAGACTTGCTCGATCACGCCTTTCTCGCGGCGTACGCCGTTGACGTGGAGACGGCGCTCGAGGCGCTCCGTGGCGTGCCGTTCGCGGCGTGTTGTGAGCGCGCCGGGGTCGACGCGGAGCTCGTGCGCCGCACGGCACGCGCGATCGGTCGGGCGCGGGCGTTCGCGTCGTTCGAGGACCTCGGTGTGCAGATGAACCGCGAGTCGACGCTGGTGAGCTACTTGCACCGCCTCCTCGTCGTCTTCACCGGAAGCTTTGGCAGGCCTGGGACGCACTACGCGCCGACGCCGCTCGTGCAGATCGCGGGCGGCGCGTCGGCGCGTCGTTCGCCGGTGGCGGGCGCGCCCATCATCGCCGGTCTCGTGCCGTGCAACGTCATCGTCGAGGAGATCCTCACCGATCATCCCAAGCGCTACCGCGCCATGATCGTCGAAGCGGCCAAC
>Ga0190265_10001781_pt1 | contig 14208 bp, 12 predicted proteins | sample Popmic124T_FD_133135 | JGI IMG/M metagenome (GOLD analysis project Ga0190265, IMG submission 133135) | Populus adjacent soil microbial communities from riparian zone of Indian Creek, Utah, USA - 124 T | ecosystem: Environmental > Terrestrial > Soil > Riparian zone | place: USA: Utah | collected...
CAGAGGCGGCTTCGAGATTCGAGGCTTCCTCGCAGGCTTCGCTTTGTCCTGGGCGCTTGGCGCGGCGCTGTACGTGTATTTGGTCTTCAGTTGACAAATCGCTAGACCGGAAGACGATCTTGCGGGCGGGTGGCTCGCCGTGCCTATCCGTCAAATTGAAGTTCGGCCAGCACCTGCCGCGCCGTGACCTGATCACCCTGCTTCACGGCTAGGCGGACGACCTTGCCATCGCCGGCGGCCGCCAACTCATGCTGCATTTTCATCGCCTCGACCACGACGAGCCGCTGCCCCTTCCTTACGGAATCTCCATCGCAAACCAGAACCGACACGACCTTGCCGCTCATGGGGGAGCGGAGCTCGGCGTCGGAGCCGCCGAAAACACCGGGGCTGGAAGGCGGATCATACAGGACTTCGCGGACGGCAAAATCGTCCGCGCCTGACTTCAGAAGCAAAACGCCATCGACGATAGCAAACTCGGCCCGCTGCTCCTGTCCCCTGGCGCTGAACCAAACGCCGCCATCCCCTCGCGAACGGATGGTGATCTCCAAAGTGTCGCTCTCCACTTCGACCCGGTACCGATCCGGCCCGAGCACCGACACAGAGCACTTGGCAACCCCGTCATCGACAGAGAGGGAAAGAGGCCACGTGATTGCTCCGCTCGACGACCAAACCCGCGCCGGATCGTGCCCTTGCTGTCGGGCGCTCGCCTCGAACCAAAGCACAGCACTCAAAGCAAGTTGAACCTTATCTGTTACTGGAGCCGCGACCACTCCGAAATGCTTCGGGATGAAACTCGTGGTCGCTTTCCCCGCAACAAACTCCGGGTGATTCAAGGCCTCGATCAAAAAGGCGCGGTTGGTGGTCATGCCCAGCGCAACCGTGTCTTCCAGCGCTTGAACCAGACGGCGGCGCGCCTCTTCGCGCGTTGCTCCGGTGGCAATAACCTTTGCCAGCATCGGATCATAAAACGGGGAGATCTCCTGAGGTGCGCTGACGCCGTGATCGACGCGTACACCTAGCCCCCTTGGCGGACACCACACCGCCAGGTGGCCAGGCTGCGGAAGAAAGTCCTTGTGCGGTACCTCTGCATATAGACGCGCTTCGATGGCGTGGCCGAAGATCGGCGAGTCATCTTGGGCGATCGGCAGGCGTTCGCCCGCGGCAATGCGTATTTGCAAAGCCACGAGATCGAGACCCGTCACCATCTCTGTCACAGGATGCTCGACCTGCAGCCTCGTATTCATCTCCAGGAAATAGAAGGCACCATCCCTACCGAGGAGGAACTCGACCGTCCCGGCGTTTGTGTAGCCAACGGCTCTGGCGGCAGCGATTGCAGCCGCGCCCATTTGCGCGCGCAGTTCAGGATCGACAGCCGGCGATGGAGCCTCTTCCAGCACTTTCTGATGCCGACGCTGCACCGAGCAGTCGCGCTCTCCAAGATGAATGATGTTGCCGTGCGCATCGGCAAGAACCTGAACCTCGACATGCCGTGCATCGGCGACAGCCTTCTCGAGAATCAGCTCGGCCGAACCGAAGGCGCTCTCGGCCTCGGCACGCACCGCCGCCAGCGCCGCAGGCAGCGCCTTCTTCTCCATAACCAGCCGCATGCCGCGTCCCCCACCGCCGGCCGCAGCCTTGACCATCACAGGGAAACCGATCCGCTCGGCCTCATGCGCAAGTGCCACGTCCGACTGATCCGCCCCCTGGTAGCCCGGGACGCATGGCACGCCGGCATCGAGCATGCGCCGCTTGGCGGCCGCCTTGTTGCCCATCGCAGCGATGGCTGCCGGCGACGGCCCGATGAACACCAGGCCGGCTTCCAGGCATACCCTAGCAAAGTCGGCGTTCTCAGAGAGGAAGCCGTAGCCCGGATGCACGGCATCGGCGCCGAGCCGACGGGCTGCCGCGATGATGGCCTCGATGTTGAGGTAGCTCGCACGCGCCTCCGGCGCACCGATGCATGCGGCCACGTCCGCGCTCCGCACATGCAGCGCATCGGCGTCGGCCTCGGAGTACACGGCCGCCGTGCGATAGCCCATGCCGCGGGCCGTGCGCATAATCCGGCAAGCGATCTCGCCGCGGTTGGCGACCAGAATGGTCCGAAAAGAGGGCATCGATCTCAAAGCCGTTCGATCTTCTTCATCCAGGCGGGCTTGCGCTTCTCGATGAAGGCGCGGATCCCCTCGCGCGCATCTCCCGCGAGGGCGGCTGCGAAGCTCCGCGATGCCGCATCCAGCATGGGGCCGAGCGGCTCTGCCTGTGAGACCCGCACCAGCCGCTTGGTCTCGGCGACGGCTTCCGGTGAGCACCGCAGGCATTGATTGATGGCAGCGGCACCCTTCACCATCAGCTCTCCGTGGTTATCGGCCAGCTCGTGCACCAAACCCACGCGCAAAGCATCATCGGCGCTGAAGCGCAGGCCATAAGTCGCCATGCGCCGCGCCTGCGTATAGCCGATGCGCTTCACGACGAACGGCGCGATCTGTGCGGGAATGAGCCCCACCATCACTTCCGGCGTTCCGATCTGGGCCGCCTTGTCGGCGATGGCCCAGTCGCTGATGGCAAGGAGCCCCACGCCACCGCCCATGGTGGCACCCTCGATGAGCGCAATCACGGCCTTGGGAAGAGAGTCTGCCGTTTCCAGCAAGGCACCGAATCGGCGGTTGGACGTAGCGGTGGCCTCAGAACCACCGTTACCTGACGAGCCGCGCTCCTCCATGCCCTTGAGGTCGCCTCCGGCGCAGAAGTTTCCCCCGGCCCCCATAAGGACGACAACACGCACCTCGGCGTCCTCGCGGGCGTGCTGGAAAGCCTCCGCCAGCTCTCCAACCATCGCCGGCGACAAGGCGTTGCGAACGCTGGGCCGGTTCAGCGTGACCTTCATCACCGGCCCGTCGCGATCGACGATCAGCGTCTCGTATCCCATGGCTCGTCTCGACTACTTGTTCCGCTTCCCCGGCAGGATGCCCATATGCTTGCAGATGATGGACAGCATGATCTCGTCTGCGCCGCCGCCGATGGAACCAAGCCGCGTGTCGCGATAGGCGCGCGAGATGTTGGTCTCGTTCATGAAGCCCATGCCGCCCCAGTACTGCAGGCAGGCATCCGAGATTTCCCGCGATAGTCGCCCCGACTTCAGCTTGGCCATGGAGGCGAGCATGGTCACGTCCTCGCCCTTCAGCATGAGGTCCGCGGCGCGATAGGTGATGGCGCGCAGCATCTCCACCTCGGTTTTCAGTTCTGCCAGCCGGAAGTGCACCACCTGGTTGTCGAGGATCGACTGCCCGAACGCTTTGCGTTGGCCCGTGTATTCGATCGTCTCCTCGATCATGCGCTCCTTGGCGATGAGCCCGGCCGCTGCTGCGTATAGCCGTTCCTCCTGGAACTGCAGCATCTGGTACGTAAAGCCCTCGCCTTCCTTGCCAACGCGATAGCGCTGCGGCACTCGCACGTCCTCGAAGAATATCTGCGCCGTGTCGGAGCAGCGCATGCCCATCTTGTCGAGCTGCCGGGCAACGTTGACGCCCTTGGTCTTCATCGGCAGACAAATCAGCGACTTGTTCTTGTGTGCCGACCCATCTGAAGTGTTGGCCAATAGACACATCCAGTCGGCCTGCATGCCGCTCGTCGTCCACATCTTGCCGCCGTTGATGACGTAGTCGTCGCCGTCCTTCTTCGCCGTGGTTTTGATTGACGCGACGTCCGAACCGGCGCCCACCTCGGACACGCCAAGGCACGCCACGTAATCTCCCTTAATCGAGGGCACGAGGAACTCGTTGCACAGCTCTTCCGAGCCGAAGCGGGAAAGCGCCGGCGTCGCCATGTCGGTCTGCACGCCGATTGCCATCGGCACGCCGCCGGCCTTGATGTGGCCGAGCGCCTCCAGGAACACGAGCTGATAGGAGTAGTCCAACCCAAGGCCGCCATACTTAGCCGGCTTGTGGATGCCGAGATAGCCCTGGTCACCCATCTTCTTGAAGAGGTCGTGCGCCGGGAAGATGCCCGCATCCTCCCATTGATCGATGTAGGGGTTGATCTCCGTGTCGATGAATTTCTTCACGCCCCGGCGGATACCCTCATGCTCCTGCGTGAACTCCATGGCGTTCCTCCTTACATACGGCCAACGCCGAAAGTGTTTGCTTTGAGCTGACGCACCTGCGCCTCGCGGCAGATCGACAAACAAAGGCTTAGCACCTTACGGCTGTCGCGCGGGTCGATCAGCCCGTCGTCCCACAGCCGCGCGGTGGCGAACAACGCGGTGCTCTCCTTCTCCATGCGCGCCGTCACGCCCGCCTTCATAGCGTCTAGCTTCTTGGTATCGACCGGCTTGCCGTCGCGCTTCAATTTCTCCTCGGTGACGATGGCGAGTACGCCCGCCGCCTGCTCGGGCCCCATCACGGCAATGCGGTTGTTGGGCCAGGCGAAGATGAAAGCCGGGTCATAGGCACGCCCGCACATGCCATAGTTGCCGGCACCAAAACTCGCACCAATGTGCAGGGTGAGCTTCGGCACGCGCGCGTTGGCCACCGCCTGGATCATCTTGGAGCCGTGCTTGACGATGCCGGCACGCTCCGCGTCACGACCCACCATGTAGCCAGTTGTGTTCTGCAGGAAGACGAGCGGCGTATCGGCCTGGTCGCAAAGTTGTATGAACTGCGCTGCCTTCACGGCGCCCTCGGCATCGATGGGGCCATTGTTGCCGATGATGCCCACCGCCTCGCCATCGATCGCGGCTTGCCCGCACACGGTGTGCATGCCGTAGAGCGACTTGAAGTCGAGGAAATCGCTATCGTCCACCAGCCGCGCAATCACTTCGCGCACGTCGTAAGGCTTGCGATAGTCGGCGGGCACCACGCCAGCGAGCTCCTCGGGATCGTAGCGCGGCTCCCTTGCCGTCTTGCGCTGCATGGGCGGCAGCCGTTCGTTCCACGGGAGCGCCGCCATAATCTCACGCGCGATCCGCAAGGCGTCAGCGTCGTCCTCGGCAAGATACTCGGCGACGCCCGACACCGTCGTATGCATCTCCGCGCCGCCCAGTCCCTCGTCTGTCGCAATCTCACCGGTCGCAGCCTTCAGCAGCGGTGGGCCGGCCAGGAAGATCTTGGAACGCCCCTTTGCGACGACCACGTAGTCGCTGAGCCCGGGCAAATAAGCCCCGCCCGCCGTCGAGGAGCCGTGAACCACGGTCACGTGCGGGATGCCCATGGCCGACATGCGCGCGAGGTTTGCGAAGTTGCGCCCACCGTCGACGAAGATCTCGGCCTGGTAGTTGAGATTGGCGCCGCCCGACTCCACCAGCGAGATGAACGGCAACTTGTTGCGCAGCACGATCTCCTGCACGCGCAGGTTCTTGCGCAAGCCCATGGGCGCCGTGGTGCCGCCCTTGATGCCGGAGTCGCTTGCCGAGATCACGCAGCGCACGCCCGAGACATAGCCGATGCCGACGATCACGCCACCACCCTGGATATTCTCCGCGCCGTCGTCGTCATGCATGTTGAGACCGGCGAGAGTGGATATCTCGAGGAAAGGGGAGCCACGGTCGAGCACGTGGGCGAGCCGCTGGCGCGGCGTGAGTTGCCCGCGCTTCTGGAACATCGGCAGCTTCTGGTTGGAGGTATCGCGCACGCGACCCTCCAGCGCGCGGAACTGCTCCACCAGCGCGAGCATGTCACGCCGGTTGGCTTGGAAGGCCTCAGACTTCGGGTCGATCTTGCTCGACAGAACGGCCAATCAGTCCTCCCCCAGCACCTTCGGCCGTATGGCGCGGTGGAACCCTTCGTAGGCCGGAGCCGGTTTCTCATTGGGCGGCATGCGATAGCCGCTTTTGTGGTTGGGCACAGCGCCGTCGACGCGCAGAGTGGTGCCGGAAATAAAGCGGGCCCCCTCAGACAGCAGAAACACAATTGCCGCCGACACCTCGCTTTCAGTTCCAAGCCGGCCGAGCGGGACATGTGTTTTCATCGCGCGGATGCGGTCACCCATCTCCGGTGGGTAGTGGTCCATGCCGGACGATGCGATCCAGCCAGGCGCCACCGCATTGACGCGCACTCAGGCCGCCGCCCATTCCCCTGCCGCAGTCTCAGTGAAGTTGACCATGCCGGCCCGCGCGGCGCCGGAATGCCCCATGGTCGGCATGCCCTGCCACATGTCGGCGACGATGTTGACGATCGCGCCGCCATGATCGCGCATCCACTGCGTGTAGCACTCGCGCGCCATCAGGAAGCCGCCGGTGAGGTTGGTGCGCACAACGGTCTCCCAGCCCTTTTGGGTGATCTTGGCGAGCGGTGCTGCGAACTGTCCGCCGGCGTTGTTCACCAAGCCGTCGATACGGCCGTGACGCGCGAGTATGGCAGCGACGGTCGACCTCACTGCCTCCTCCTCGCGGATGTCGCAGGTGAAATCAGATGCTGTGCCGCCGTCCTCGACAATCTCGGCGGCAACCGCCGCGACCTTCTCCGGCTTGCGACCGAGAAGCGCCACGCATGCACCCAGGCTTGCCAGCTCGTGCGCCGTACACCGTCCGATGCCGCTGCCGCCGCCGGTCACAACAATGACTTGACCCGCAAACAACTCCGAGCAGAAGACGGAACGATAGCGTTCGCTCGGCGCGCCGGCCGATGCCTGGGCCATGGTGCGTCTCCTGCCCTGCATGCCGCTCTTTAGCGACTCTTTGCTTTTCCCGATATTGTCGCGCGGAATCCGCGCTTCGCCAACCGTGACGACGCGTTCAACCTGCGCCGAAGACAATTTTTGAGCTTGTCTCAAATTTGAGTATGCCTCAGATTGACAACAATTCGGCCGGGCAACGCGCCGATCCGGGATGGAGACAAGTGCAAAGGGCGACCAAGACATCCACGCCACCGCCCGTGGGTCGTTGGGGCGAGCGTGAACAGGGCATCCTCGAGGTTGCCACCTCGCTCTACGCTGAAGGCGGCTACGAGACGATCACGATGGCGGCCGTCGCCTCCGCGGCGGGGCTCTCCGAAGGCACCCTCTACAATTACTTTCGCGACAAGCAGGACCTGCAGCTGCGCGTCAGCCTGGGCGTGTTCGACGCATACACCCTGGAGATGGAGAAGGTCGTCGCGGAGTCCAAAAGTCTTCGCCACGGCCTCGAAGGCATCATCGCCGTCGAACTGAGACTGCTGATCGGGGCCAAGGAACTGTTCAGGATCTGGCTCAGAGAGATGCGCAGCGCCAGCGGGTATGCGCACTCTGACGCGCGCAAGGCGTTGCGGCGCTTTTCCACCCAACTCATCCATCTGTTCGCCAAGTGGAACGCGGTGCCTGATCCCCGGCTCGGCCTGAACCTAGCCCTGCTGCGTGATATAGTCTTCGGAAGTCTGGAGCATATCGTTTGGACGGCGATGGTGCAGCGCCGCGAAGATGCCATCGACGTGCTGAGAATGTCCCACGATCTGGCAGGAGCCTACCTGCGGGCGTTCGGGTTGGACCAAGACGGAAAAGGTCCGCAGGGGAATCGGCGTGCCGTGCGGCGAGCGCTCGCTCGCGCTGACAAACCGATGCCCAAACGCAAAAGAAAAAGTACCGCTGGCACACGGCATACCACCACAAAGACCGGAGATCGTGGCTAGTGTTGTGTGACCAGCGCTTGTAGGGCCAAGTACTGAGCCGACGATCGAAGCGGCAAGCCAATCTCTGGGGAAGGAAACGCGAGTGGAGTTGCTCCAACTCATCGTCGGCGGTGTCGCGCAAGGCTGTGTCTACGGCCTGATCGCGCTTGGCTTTGTGCTGATCTACAAGGCCACTGAGATGGTGAATTTCGCGCAGGGCGATCTCATGATGCTCGGCGCCTTCGTCGCCCTTTCCTTCATCGGCACGATGGGGATGAACTACTGGCTGGGTCTGCTGGTCGCGGCGCTGGCCATGGCTGCTTTCGGCTATCTGCTCGACGCCATCGTGTTGAGACGCATCATCGGACAGCCGCAGTTTGCAGTCGTGATCCTTACGATCAGCATGGGTTTCCTTTTCCGCTCAGCGGCAGGCTTCATCTGGGGCCACGAGACCCAAAACTTTCCTGAAACTCCATTCACGAACCGCATCATCAATGCAGGCGGAGTGATCCTCTCCTTGGAACACCTCTCGATCATCTGCGGCACGCTCATTCTGGCCGGGCTGCTCTATTTGTTTTTTAACTACACTAGGCTCGGCAATGCGATGCAGGCGTCCTCGCAGAACCAGCTTGCCGCCTACTACATGGGCGTGCCCGTCAAGCACATAAACTCGCTGATCTGGGCTCTCAGTGCCGTCGTCGCCACAATCGCCGGCGTACTGTTTGCGCCGGTCTCGCTCGTCGACCCGAGCAACGGGTTCTATGGCATCAAGGCTTTTGCAGCCGCCGTAATCGGTGGCTTTGGCAGCCTTATGGGAACGGTGTTGGGTGGCCTCATCATCGGCGTCTCTGAAACTTTGGCGGCGCGCTATCTGCCACCTGGCTTCAAGGAGATCGTCGCCTATCTGATCATGCTGGGCGTGCTGATCGTGCGTCCGCACGGTCTGTTCTCGACGCTGCAGCGCAAGAAGGTTTGAGGGGGCAACGTGCGTATCCTCTTCAAGACCTCTTACCTCGACGACATCCGCCTGTTCCACCACAGCGGCCAGGTGTTCTGGTACGGCCTTCTGGCGGTTCTCCTGTTGATCGCACCGTTCATGCTCGGCGACTTCTATGTTGGCGAGTTCTCCTATGTCTTCATCCTGGCGATCGCGGGCGTCGGCCTCATGCTGCTGCTCGGCTTCACGGGCCTAGCGAGCCTCGGGCACGGCGCCTTCATGGCGATAGGCGCCTATACCAACACCTATCTCATCACGAAGGGCGTGCCCTTCCTCATCTCCTTCCCGATGGCCGGCGTTGTTGCCATGCTGGCCGGTATCGCCATCGCGATCCCGGCAAATCGCATGACGGGCATTTATCTCGCCATCGCGACCCTGGCGTTCTCGCAGATCGTAGAGCAACTGATCATCCGATGGGAATCGGTGACGCGCGGGTTCCAGGGCATGCCGGTGCCGCCTCCGGAGCTGCTGGGACACACCCTGTCGAGGCCGTGGGAATTCTACTATCTCTGCCTGTTCGTTCTGGTCGTCATCGTATTTGCCGCGATCAACCTGACACGATCTCCGACCGGTCGAGCCATGGTGGCGATCCGCGACTCGGAGATCTCCGCGCAGAGTCTCGGCGTCAACCTGGTGCGGTACAAGACCATCGCCTTCGCGCTCAGCGCCGCGATCACGGGCCTTGGAGGCGCGCTTCTCGCACACAAGATGCGATTCATCTCACCGGATGCGTTCAACATCCTACTATCCATCCAGTTGCTGCTCATGGTGGTCGTCGGCGGGCTGGGCTCGATTCATGGTGCGATCCTCGGCGCCATTTTCGTAGGCGGCCTGCCGCAGGCCATCGCGCTCATGCGTGACTACCTTCCAACCGTGATCGCCCGCACGCCCGGGCTCGAGCCCGGCCTGTTCGGCATCGTGATGGTCTCCGTCGTGCTGTTCGAGCCGCTGGGAATCTATGGCCGCTGGCTCAAGATCAAGGCCTACTTCGACTATTTCCCGCTCTACCGACGCGCGACCTTCAAGCGCCAGCGGTCCTACCTCAAGACGGAGCGCGTGCGATGACGACGGTCGCCGCCGAGATACGCAACGGCGCTGCTGCGCACGCGCCCCCAGTCAAGACTACCAAGTCATCGGCATCACCCCTGTTCCAGGCGGACAATATCTCCATCTCCTTCGGCGGCATCAAAGCCGTGGACGGCGTCACTTTCGATGTCGGCGAGGGCGAGATCTTTGCCATCGTCGGGCCCAACGGCGCGGGCAAGAGCACGATCTTCAACCTCATCAGCCGCATCTACGAGCCAACCGGTGGCAAGCTCACATTCCGGGGGCAAGACATCACCAACGTTCCGCCCCACACCATTGCGGGACGCGGCATCGCACGGACCTTCCAAAACATCGAGCTGTTCGAGCACGCCACCGTCCTCGACAACCTCCTGATCGGAAGACATTGCCGCGCACGCCCCAACTTCCTCGCGGAGATTCTGTTCACGTCCGGGGTGCGCAGCCGCGAGCTGGAGCACCGCGAAGCGGTTGAGGAGGTAATCGACTTCCTCGACCTCGCCAACTATCGCGACCAGCGCATCTCAGGCCTTCCCTACGGCGTGCGCAAAGTGGTCGAATTGGCGCGCGCGCTGTGCGCCAAGCCGAAGCTTCTCCTACTCGACGAGCCGGCCTCCGGCCTGAACACGGAGGAGACCGAGGAGGTCGCCTTCTGGATCGACGACATCAAGAACGACCTCGGCATCACTGTCATCATGATCGAGCACGACATGTCACTTGTGTCGGCGGTGTCGGACCGCGTACTCGCTCTCAACAACGGCAGGATGCTGGCGCTCGGCACGCCCTCGCAGGTGCAGTCCGATCCTGCGGTGATCGAGGCCTATCTCGGAGGTGAGGCGCCATGAGCGGGGCCCTCCTCTCCGTCCGCAACCTCGAGACGTTTTACGGGCCCATTACTGCCATTCGCGGCGTCAGCTTCGACGTGAAGCCCGGGCAGATCGTCACAATTCTTGGCGCGAACGGCGCCGGCAAGACGACCGTGCTCAAGTCCGTCTGCGGTGCCATGGAGCCGCAGAAAGGATCAGTGTCGTTCGCCGGGCAGGCGATCACCGGGAAGGAACCCGATTGGGTGGCCCGCAACGGCATCGCGCACGTACCCGAGGGCCGCGAGATTTTCCCGTTCATGACCGTCAAGGGCAACTTGATGATGGGCGCTTACGCGCGCCGGGACAAGGATGCCATCGAGCGGGACATCGAGGTCGTCTACGGCTACTTCCCCATCCTGCGCGAACGGGCCGCCTCGGCTGCCGGATACCTCTCCGGAGGACAGCAGCAGATGCTGGCCATCGGTCGCGGGCTGATGGCGCGTCCCAAGCTCATGCTTCTGGACGAGCCGTCGCTCGGCCTCTCCCCGCTTCTGACCAAGGAAATTTTTGCGATCATTCGCCGACTCAATCAGGAGCAGAACGTCACCATGCTGCTGGTCGAGCAGAATGCCAACATGGCGCTGAAGACCGCGCACTATGGCTATGTTCTCGAAACCGGCCGCATCGTGCTCGAGGGCGAATGCGACAGGCTGATCGAGAACGAGGACGTGCGGGAGTTCTATCTCGGGCAGAAGGAAACGGCGGTGCGCGGCAAGAAGCGCTGGAAGCGCACAAAGCGTTGGCGGTAGGGCAACGGCTATGAACGCATCCGACACTCAAGCGATCGCAATCGATGGCCACAGCACGGTGCCGGCTTTATTCTGGCATCGCGTGACGACGCGCGGCGACAAGGTCGCGATGCGCGAAAAGGACCGGGGCATCTGGAAGGCCTACACCTGGGGCGACTATGGCGCGAACGCGCGGGCGATCGGCATGGGGCTGATCTCGCTTGGGCTCGAGCCCGGCGATTGCGTGGCAATCCTCTCCGACAACAACAAGGAATGGCTGTTCGCCGACCTCGCCGTCCTGTGCGCCGCCGGCATATCGACCGGCATCTATCCAACGGATTCGCCGGCCCAGGTGGAGTACCTCGTCAACGACTGCAAGGCGAAGTTCCTGTTTGTCGAGAACGAGGAGCAACTCGACAAGATTTTGGCCGTGCGCGAGCGAACGCCGCAGCTGAAGAAAATCATCGTGCTCGACCTGGAGGGGCTGCGCGACTTCAAGGACCCGCAGGTCATGCCGCTCAGTGAGCTGAGAACGCTCGGTGAGGACCATGCGCAGAAGCATCCTGCCGAGTGGGAGCGTCGCATCGCCCTTCCGAAGCCCGGCGATGTCGCGATCATCGTCTATACCTCGGGCACGACGGGCCCGTCGAAAGGCGCCCTGCTGACCCACCGCAGCATCATCTTCCAGGGCGGCGCTTTCAAGCGCGTTGACCTTGCCATCCACGAGACGGACGAGGCTTTGAACTTTCTGCCTCTTTGCCACGTCGCCGAGCGTTTCGGCGGCTGCTACAATCACATTGCCTCGATGCATGTGGTGAATTTCGCCGAAGCACCGGACACGGTGCCGCAGAACCTGCGCGAGGTGGCGCCTCATATCTTCCTTGCCGTGCCCCGTGTGTGGGAGAAGCTATACTCCGTCATCACCATTGCGCTTAAGGAGGGCACCGCGCCGGGCCGACTCGCCTACAAGACCGCAATCGGCATAGGGCGGAAGGCAAGCGCTTACGAGCTAGAGGGCAAGCCGGTGCCGGCTCTCCTTCGCGCCGCGCGCGCGGTGGGCGATTGGCTCGTGCTCAAGAATATCCGGGTCATCATGGGCCTCAATCGCATCCGCTACGCGGCTACGGGTGCAGCGCCCATCTCTCCCGATCTCATCAGCTGGTATTGGGCCCTCGGCATCAGGATGTATGAGGTCTACGGTCAGACGGAGAACGCCGGCCTCGCCACCACGAACTATCCCGGTCACATCAAAATCGGCACCATCGGCGTGACGGCACCAGGAACCGAGCTCAAGTTGTCGTCGCAAGGAGAGATCCTGCTGCGCGGCCCGCACATCTTCAGCGGCTACCTCAATAAGCCCGACAAGACAGCCGAGGCCCTGCGCGACGGCTGGCTGCACACGGGAGACGTGGGCCTGATCGACAACCAGGGGTTCGTGCGCATCACGGACCGCATGAAAGACATAATAATCACCGCCGGCGGAAAGAACGTCACCCCAAGCGAGATCGAGAACCAGCTGAAGTTCTCGCCCTACATCTCCGATGCCGTGGTGATCGGCGACAAGCGCAGCTACCTCACGTGTCTTGTGATGATCGACCAGGATAACGTCGTGAAGTTTGCGCAGGATCATGATGTCCCCTTCACCAACTATGCCAGCCTGTGCCGGGCGCCCGAGGTCGTGGATCTGATCGGCAAGGAGATCGAGTCGGTCAACAAGATGTTCGCCCGAGTGGAAACCGTAAAAAAGTTCAAACTGATCGACCAACTTCTTACGGCGGAAGACGAAGAGCTGACCCCGACCATGAAGCTCAAGCGTGGGCTCGTGGAGAAGAAATACGGCGGGTTGATCGAAAGCATGTACGGATCGGCCGCCTGACGAGACACCGGCTTCACGGTGTGCGGCGAGGACCCGAGAGGTCGAGCCGCAAATTGAAGCGAAGAGAGCAGATGGACTGCAGGAGAGAGGAACGGAGACGTGAAGATGAGGAAACTATCCCGGCTGGCCTGGGGAACGCTCTTTGCAGGAGCCCTAGGAACCCAGGCGATTGCCCAGGAGGGCGTGACCGCTACTGAGATCCTGGTCGGCAGCCACACCGCGCTCAGCGGCCCCGTAAGCGCATGGGGCATCGGCGCCACTGAAGGCGCGCGCATGCGCTTCGACGAAGTCAACGAGAAAGGCGGCATCCATGGCCGCAAGATCAAGCTGATCGTCGAAGATCACGGTTACCAGGTGCCCCGCGCGGTGCAGGCAGCCAACAAGCTGATCAACAATGACAAGATCTTCATCATGCTCGGCGCCCTGGGAACGCCGATGAACAATGCGGTGCTGGGCGACCAACTGCAGAAGGGTGTGCCGAATATCTTCCCGTTCACGGCCGCTCGCTCGATGGTGGAACCCCACCATCCGCTGAAGTTTGCCCAGTACTCGAGCTACTATGATCAGGTCCGCGCATCGACGAAGCACTTCGTCGAGAAAGAGAAGAAGACTAAGATCTGTACGATGTACCAGGACACGGATTTCGGACACGAGATCCGTGATGCGGTGCGGGAGCAGGCCAAGGCCAGCAAGCTCGAGATGGCTGGCGAAGCCACATACGGTCCGACCGATACGGAGTTCGTAGCTCCCGTTACCAAGCTCAGGTCGGCTGGATGCAACCTCGTGGTGATGGGTTCCATCATCAGGGACAGCATCCAGGCCGTTGGAACCGCCAAAAAGCTGGGTTGGGGCGACGTGGCATTCGTCGGACAGGCCGCGTCCTACGATCCGATCGTTGCCGGCGCGCCGGGCGGCATTATGGAGGGCTTCTACTCCGGGACGGGCATGCCCTATGCGTACGCAGACACGGGCTCGGACGCGATCAAGACCTGGTCGGCGAAGTACAAGGAGCGGACCAAGCAGGATGCCAACAGCGCAGCGCAGTACAGCTACGTTGGGGCAGATCTCGTCGTGAAGGTGCTGGAGGCTGCGGGCAAAGACCTGA
>Ga0190265_10001782_pt1 | contig 14205 bp, 13 predicted proteins | sample Popmic124T_FD_133135 | JGI IMG/M metagenome (GOLD analysis project Ga0190265, IMG submission 133135) | Populus adjacent soil microbial communities from riparian zone of Indian Creek, Utah, USA - 124 T | ecosystem: Environmental > Terrestrial > Soil > Riparian zone | place: USA: Utah | collected...
AGTGAGCGACCCAGGTATCCAGCCCGACAAGGCCACCCTCACGATCGGTGATCGGACGGCGGAGTTTCCGCTGCTGCGTGGCACGGATGGCACGCCGAGCGTCGACGTCTCGAGCTTCACGCGCCAGACCGGCCACACCACGCTCGACTACGGTTTCGTCAACACCGCCGCCACGAAGTCGGCGGTCACGTTCATCGACGGCGACGAGGGCATCCTCCGCTACCGCGGATACCCGATCGAACAGCTCGCCCAGAACAGCACCTATCTCGAGGTCGCGTGGCTGCTCATCTACGGCGAGCTGCCGACCGCCGACGAACTTGCCGCCTTCGATGACCGCATCCGTCACCACACGCTGCTGCACGAAGACCTCAAGCGCTTCTTCTCGGCGCTGCCGCCGACCGCCCACCCGATGTCGATGCTGTCGTCGGCCACGTCGGCACTGTCGACGTACTACGAATCGCAGTCCGATCCGAGCAACCCCGAGCACATCGAGCTGAACACCATCCGGATGCTCGCGAAGATGCCGGTGATCGCGGCGTACGCCCACAAGAAGAGCATCGGGCAGGCGTTCCTGTATCCCGACAACAGTCTGAGCTTCGTCGACAACTTTCTGAAGCTGAACTTCGGTGTGCTCTCCGAGCTGTACGACGTCAATCCGGTGATGTCCCGCGCGCTCGAGCGACTGCTGATCCTCCACGAGGATCATGAGCAGAACGCCTCCACGTCCACGGTGCGGCTGGTCGGCTCGACCGGCGCGAACCAGTTCTCGTCGATCTCGGCGGGAATCAACGCGCTGTACGGCCCGTTGCATGGCGGCGCGAATGAGGCGGTCCTCGACATGCTCAGCCGCATCCGAGACTCCGGCGAGAGCGTGCAGCGCTTCGTCGAGCGCGTGAAGAACAAGGAGGACGGGGTGAAGCTGATGGGCTTCGGCCACCGCGTCTACAAGAACTACGATCCGCGCGCCAAGCTCGTCAAGGAGTCGGCAGACGAGGTGCTGGACGCCCTCGGCGTCAGCGACCCGCTGCTCGACCTCGCGAAGGAGCTCGAACAACTCGCCCTCGAAGACGACTACTTCAAGGAGCGGCGGCTGTATCCGAACGTCGACTTCTACACGGGCGTTATCTACAAGGCGATGGGATTCCCGACGCGCATGTTCACGGTGCTGTTCGCGATCGGACGACTGCCGGGCTGGCTCGCGCACTGGCGTGAGATGCAGTCCGATCCGCAGACCAAGATCGGCCGCCCCCAGCAGCTCTACATCGGTGCGCCCCAGCGCGACTATCCCGGCGCGGCCTGACGCGGCTCGGCCCGACTACTCGGCGCCGGACTCTTCCTCACGGTCGGCGATCCTCGCCGCATCCTTCTCCCTCGCGCGCTTGCCTTTCGACGAGTTCACACGCTCTTGGGCGTGCCGCTTCTCCAGAGTCTTCGCGTAGTCGGGCACCTGCCCCTCTTTCGAGCGAGGCGGCCGCTCGTACCCTCCTGACGGCGGTCGCGGCGGCACCACGACGTCGTCGCGCTCGAGCACCTCGTACGGCACCTGCGACAGGATGTGGGCGATCGTGTTGATCCGTCCACGACGTTTGTCTTCGTTGTCGACTTCCCACCACTTCGCCTCGGGGATGTCGGTATGCACGAACATCGTGTCCTTCGCGCGCGAGTAGTCCTCCCACTTCGTGATGGCCAGCACATCGTTCGGGCTGAGCTTCCAGCGACGCATCGGGTCTGCGGCGCGGGACTCGAAGCGCCTCTCCTGCTCACGGTCCGACACGCTGAACCAGTACTTGAGGAGAATGATGCCGTCTTCGACCAGCATCCGCTCGAAGATCGGAGCCTGGTGCAGGAAGCGATGGTATTCAGCGCTCGTGCAGTACCCCATGACGTGCTCGACGCCCGCGCGGTTATACCAGGACCGGTCCATCAGGACGATCTCGCCCGCCGCCGGGAGCTGGGGCACGTAGCGCTGGAAATACCAACGCGTCTTGTCACGTTCGCTGGGCGTGCCCAGGGCGACGATGCGCGTCACGCGCGGATTCAGATACTCTGCCACGCGCTTGATGGTGGAGCCCTTGCCCGCGGCATCCCGCCCCTCGAAGATGATGACGATGCGCGCACCGGTCGCCTGCACCCACGCCTGCATGTCGACGAGTTTGGCCTGAAGCACCATCAGCTCGGATTCGTACAGCGTCTTGGCCATGCGAGCGCCCATGAGACTCCTCTGCCCCGTCTCCGCTGCCGTTACGCGGGTGTCTCGACTTTACGCGTGCAGTGTGTCGTTGAGGGTGACGCCCACGCCTTCTCTGCGCACGACTTCGATCGCTCCGCTCAGCGAATTGCGACGGAACAGCATCCCGTCGCGTCCCGAGAGCACGGCTCCCTTGGCAGTGGGGCGGATGCCGTCATGCCGAGGCGGCTCGTCGGCGAGCACGATCTTCGAGCCGGCGGTCACATAAAGACCCGCTTCGACCACGCAGTCGTCGCCGAGAGAGATCCCGATGCCGGAGTTGGCACCCAGCAGCGTGCGAGCGCCGATCGACACGCGGTGTGCGCCGCCGCCGGAGAGGGTCCCCATGATCGAGGCGCCGCCGCCGATGTCACTGCCGTCGCCGACCACCACGCCCTGCGAGATGCGTCCCTCCACCATCGAGGTGCCCAGCGTGCCCGCGTTGAAATTCACGAAGCCTTCGTGCATCACGGTGGTGCCGGGGGAGAGATAGGCGCCCAGTCGCACCCGTGAGGCGTCGGCGATCCGCACCCCCGGAGGAGTCACGTAGTCCAGCAGCCGGGGGAATTTGTCGAGGCTGTGCACCTGGATGCCGTCGCGCGTAAGGAACGGCCGCAGTCGGGTGGCGTCGTCGGGGTGCATCGGTCCGGCGTTGGTCCATGCGACGGTGGGCAGATGAGCGAAGACGCCGTCGAGGTTCACCGTGTTCGGTGCGGCGATCCGGTGCGACAGTGCATGAAGCCTCAAGTACGCGTCCGAGGTCGAGCTCGGCGGCGCGAGAAGATCCACCTCGACGATGACGACGTCGATCGTGACGCCTCGGCGCTCGTCCGGCACGGCGTGCCGTTCGAAGTCGTCGGGCGGCATCGCGGGGTCGAGTCCGAGAGGGACGCGGCCCGCTTCGGGCGAGGGAAACCACGTGTCGAGCACGGTTCCATCACTCGACGACGTGGCAAGCCCGATACCCCATACCCATCGTTGATCGCTCATCGCTCAACGGTACCGAACCGGTGACGCCACGTCGCGCGGCGGACCCTTGTCGCCGGGGGCATCGGCGCGCGCTCGGTAGACTCGAGGGATGCCGCCGCTCGATCTGTCTGCGACCTCTCTCGATATCACCCGGACCATCTGCGACATCCCGAGCGTCTCCGGTGACGAGCAGGCTCTGGCCGACCTCATCGACGCCGCGATGAGCACGAGTGCCCACCTGGATGTCTACCGGGATGGCGACACGATCGTGGCCCGCACGCATCTCGGGCGTGACCAGCGCGTGGTGATCGCCGGTCACATCGACACCGTACCCATCAACGCCAACGTCCCCACTCGCGATGTCGTGAGCGGCGGCGAAAAGCTGCTGTGGGGACGGGGGACCGTCGACATGAAGGCGGGGGTCGCCATCCAGCTCAAGCTCGCCGCCGAACTCGTCGATCCTCGTGTCGACATCACCTGGATGTGGTACGACCACGAGGAAGTGGACGCCGACCTCAACGGGCTCACCCGCCTGGCACGCTCACGCCCCGACCTCTTCGAGGGCGACTTCGCCATCCTGGGCGAGCCTTCCAACGGGCTCGTGGAGGGCGGCTGCAACGGCAACATGCGCGCGATGGTTCGCACGCACGGCGTCCGTGCGCACAGTGCGCGGGCATGGATCGGCGACAACGCGATCCACAAGGCCGCACCGGTGCTGGTGCGCCTGTCCGAGTACACCCCGCGCGACGTTCCCGTCGACGGTCTGGTGTACCGCGAGGGCATGAACGCCGTGCGGATCGCGGGCGGGGTGGCCGGCAACGTCATCCCCGACTTCTGCGAGGTCGAGGTCAACTATCGCTTCGCACCGAGTCGCACCGCCGAAGAGGCCGAGCGCCATGTGCGAAACCTTTTCACCGGGTTCGATGTGGAGGTCGTCGACATCGCCGTCGGCGCACGTCCGGGGCTGGATGCTCCCCTCGCTCAGGAGTTCGTCGCGGCCGTGGGGGGCGAGGCTCGCCCGAAATACGGTTGGACCGACGTCGCCCGGTTCTCGGCCATGGGGGTTCCCGCCGTCAACTACGGACCGGGTGACCCGCATCTGGCGCATCACGATGAAGAGCGCGTCCCCTACGAGCAGATCGAGAGCGTGGAACGCGGACTCCGGGCGTGGTTGACCGCGCCTTGACGGCGTCTGTCCGCCGCGGGTGGGCCGCGCTGCCGGCGGCGCTGAGAATCGGAATTCTCTACCTCGCTGCGCGCGTCGTGACGTCGGGTTTCCTCCTCCTCGCCGGTGCGATGTCGGGACCGGCTTCACGCTTCGGTGTCGCGCCGTCGCTCAGCGAGTACGTCCTCGGCTGGGACGCCCAGTGGTACTGGTTCGTCGCGGTGCACGGCTATCCGACCAGCCTGCCCCTCACCGATCTCGGACAGGTCGCCGAGAACCAATGGGCATTCATGCCGATCTATGCATATGTGTCGGCGGCCGTCGGTGCGCCGTTCGGATCGTGGGGGCTGGGGGCGTTCCTCGTCGCGTTCGTCGCAGGCTACTTCGCTTGTTTCGCGCTCTACCGGCTCCTGCGCCTGCGCCAGGATCGGGCCACCGCGACGTGGGCGGTGCTCTTCTTCGCAGCCGGGCCGCTCGCTGCGCTGTTCCAGGTGGGGTACGCCGAGTCGCTCTTCCTGCTCTGGCTGTTCCTCGCCCTGTGGTGCGTGTCGCGCCGGAGATACGGCTGGGTGTACCTCTTGATACCGCTCATGGGCTACACGAGGCCCGGGGTGCTGGCGTTCGCCCTGTTCCTCGGACTCTTCGGCATCTGGCGCTGGTTCGGGCGACGCAATGAACCTCTGCCGAGACGAGAGATCGCGCACATCCTCTCGCTCGGCCTCCTCGCGGTGCTCGTCGGGTTCTCGTGGCAGTTCTTCGCCGCCGTGGCCACGGGGGATCCGAGCGCCTATCTGTCGACCGAGCTCGCCTGGAGGCGCAACTGGCTTCCCGAGTCGGACGCCGGTTTCGTCCCGTTCGACGGAGTGGTGCAGGGCATCGCGTACTGGTTCGGCGCATGGGGTCTCGGCAGCGTTGCGGGGTTCGTCATCGTCGGCCTCGGGGCCGCGGGGCTGGGCGCGCTCCTGGTCTTCTCGCGTCACGCGCGTGCTGCCGGGGTGGAGGTTCGCCTCTGGTCGGCGAGCTACCTGCTCTACCTGTTGGCGGTGTTCTTCCCCCAGTCCAGCGTGTTCCGGCTCCTGGTGCCGCTCTCGCCCCTCTGGGGCGCGGTGGCCGCACCCCGCTCGACGGTGTATCGCGGGGCCGTACTGGCACTGTGCCTGGCCGGCCAGTGGTGGTGGATCTACAACATGTACGCCCTCGGCAACTCGTACTGGCAGATCCCCTGAAGCCGATACGGGATGCCGCGGCTCGCGGATTATCCGGTGTCACAAGGGGCGGGATAAACTTGACACGCAGACCACGACGAAAGGGAGCCACTATGGCAGCCATGAAGCCGAGAACCGGAGACGGGCCGATGGAGGCCGTGAAGGAGGGTCGTCTCATCATCGTGCGCGTGCCGCTCGAGGGTGGGGGACGCCTCGTCGTCTCGGTGAACGACGCTGAGGCCAAGGAGCTCTACGACGTGCTCGGCGGCGTTGTAAGCCCCGCCTGAGCACACCTCGCACGCGAACGGCCGGTCTTTCGGACCGGCCGTTTCGCGTTGACCGGCGGCGATGCCGCGCGACGGAGGCGCGTCGTCAGTCCCGGGGACGCGTGGTGAGCTGCAGCAGTCCTTCGCCCACGATGGAGAGCGCCCCGATGACGGCGGGCGAGGCCTGCGTCTCCTGGATCAGCGAGCGGTACGCCGCGGTCACCGGATCGCGGCGCACCGGGTCGGCGACCGATCCGTTGCCCAGCACCCTCGGCACCAGGACCGTGCCTCCGGCACGCACCAGGCGCAGACCGTGCTCGACATATTCGATCACGCCGTCGGGGTCGGCATCGACCAGGACGATGTCGTACGACGCCTCGTTCATGCGGGGCAGTACTTCGGCGGCCCGGCCGGTGATGAATCGCGCACGCGCGGGCGGGATCTTCGCCTCGGCGAACGCCTGACGTGCGGCGCCGAGGTGCTCGGGTTCGCTGTCGATCGTGGTCAACGTCGCGCGCGGAGAGCCGTACAGCAGCCACAGCCCGGATACGCCCGCTCCCGTGCCGATCTCCACGATGTTCAGCGATTGGGAGACGGCGGAGATCACCGCGCATTGTGCGCCGACGCCCGCGCTGATCGGTGCGGCGCCGAGTTCGAGTGCATGAGCACGCGCGCGTGAGATATGGTCGGGTTCGATCGTCGCCTCAGCGGCGAAGCGGTAGTTCGCGTCCTGCTCGCCCATCATGCTCCTTCGCGGGTCAGCCTACGCGGACAGGCCGCGCCGAACAGGCAGGCGCGGCGGTAACCTGATTGCATGTTCTTCGGGCTGACGATCGAGAAGCTCCTGCTGATCGCGCTGGTCGCCGGGTTGCTCATCGGGCCTGAGCGGCTGCCTCGCTATGCCGAGAGCCTCGCGGGCTTCGCCAAACGTGCGAGGGAGTACGTCACCACAGCCAAGATCCGCGTGAAGGACGAGATGGGGGCGGACTTCGACGATGTCGATTGGCGTACGCTCGATCCGCGCCAATACGACCCGCGCCGGATCATCCGTGAGGCGCTCCTGGATGACGCGCCCGTCCCGACTGTCCGCGCGGCGGGAGTTGCTGCTGCGGTGACGAACCCGAGCCCCTTCACCACGTCACCCAGACCGTCCACCCCGTTCACCGCATCAGAGCCCCCGCCCTTCGACAGCGAAGCGACCTGAGACGAGGTCAGCTCAACCGCAGCGGGAGCGAACGCCCAGCGAGTCCGCGCGGCGCCGCGGCCACGGCGGAAGCGAGGGCGTCGATGGCGAGCGAAGCAGGGTCATCCGGATGCGTGATGACCACGGGCGTGCCGGCATCCCCGTCGGATCGAAGGAGGGGGCTGAGCGGGATGGAGGCGAGCAGCGAAACCGGTTCGGAGCCTGCGGACAGGGCAGCGGCCACCGCAGCGCCCCCTCCCGCTCCGAAGAGATCGAGCGACGTGCCGTCGGGGAGGGTCATCGCAGCCATGTTCTCGACGACACCCGCCACGCGCTGCCCGGTCTGCCTCGCGACGACGCCACTGCGCACCGCCACGTCGGATGCGGCACCCTGGGGCGTGGTCACGACGATGACCTCCGCGTGCGGGAGGAGCTGGCCGACCGAGATCGCGATGTCGCCTGTTCCGGGCGGCATGTCCAGCAGGAGGACGTCGAGGTCGCCGAAGTAGACGTCGGTGAGGAACTGCTGCACTGTGCGGTGCAGCATCGGACCCCGCCACGCCACGGCGCCGACCGGCGCCTCGCCCTTCGCGCGCCGCAGGAACATCCCGATGGAGATGACCTTCACGCCGTAGGCGACCGGCGGAAGCATGAGGTCGTCGATCCGGGTGGGCTGGGGGACGTTTCCGTCGGCGTCGACGAGGCCGAGCAGGCCAGGAATCGAGAAGCCGTGGACGTCGGCATCCACGAGCCCCACAGCTAGACCTCGGCTCGCAAGGGCCACGGCGAGGTTGGCGGTCACGGTCGACTTGCCGACTCCGCCCTTGCCGCTCGTGACGGCGATGACCCTGGTGAGCGATTCTGGTCCGAAGGGCATCTCGCGGGCGGGCCGACCGCCGCGCAGCCGCTGCGTGAGCTCCCGCCGCTCGTCGGGTGACATCACTCCTACCTCGAGAGTGACGTCCGTCACACCCGAGACGGACGCCGCCGCCGCACGCACATCTGTCGAGATCCGGTCGGCGGCGGGGCAGCCGACGATCGTGAGCACGATCGCGACAGAAGCGACACCGTCGGCGACGGAGATATCGCGCACCATGCCCAGATCCGCGATCGGGCGGCGCAACTCCGGGTCGATGACCGCCCCGACCGCACGCCGTACGGCGTCGTCCGTGGCCGGGATCACCGTTCGGCGCCGTCCTTCGCGGCCTCCGCAGCGCGCTCGTCCAGTTGCTCCAGGAGCGTTCGCAGCTCAGCGCGCAGGACGTCCTTGGTGACGACATCCTTCGTGTCTTCCGCGACGACCATGCGCAGCGCGACGATCTCGCGCGCCAGGTATTCGGTGTCGGCCAGGTTGCGCTCCGCTCGCTGTCGATCCTGCTCGATCTGCATGCGATCGCGGTCGTCCTGCCGGTTCTGCGCGAGCAGGATCAGGGGCGCGGCGTACGACGCCTGGAGCGAGAGGATCAGGGTGAGGAGCGTGAAGTTCGTCGCCTTCGGATCGAACTGCAGATCCACCGGGGCAAGTGAGTTCCACAGCAGCCACGCCGCCACGAAGACGGTCATCCCGATGAGGAATCCGGACGTTCCCATTCCCCGGGCGAACGCCTCGGAGAAGCGACCGAATCGATCGCGCGACGGCTGCGGCGTGCGGCTGAGCATGCCCGACCGGCCGCGAGGAGCGTCCAGCGAGGGCTGGCGGGAGGAGCGGGCCATCAGCGCCTCCTCCCGGACCTTCTGGCGTTCACGATGGGCGTGGCGGCCGTCGTCATCGCGACCGGGGGACGACTCGGCTCCTCGTCGCCGTCATGCGAGCGCCAATCGTCGGGCAGCAGGTAGTCGAGCACGTCGTCGACGCTGATCGCTCCGACCAGGCGCCGTGCTCGGTCGACCACGGGCAGCGACACCAGGTCGTAGCTGGCGAGCATTCGGGCGACTTCGGCGGCGGAGGCCGTCGTGGTCAGCGGATCGAGCGAGTCATCGATGATCGCTCCGAGCCGCTCGTGCGGCGGGTAGCGCAGCATCCGCTGGAAGTGCACCGTGCCCAGCAGCCGGCCGGTGGGAGTCTCGTACGGAGGCAGTGTGATGAACACCGAGGCCGCCAGCGCCGGGTGCAGTTCGTGACGGCGGATGAGCGCGAGGGCCTCGGCCACCGTGGCATCCGCCGACAGCACGATGGGCTCGTTCGTCATCAGGCCGCCGGCCGTGTCCGGTTCGTATTGCAGGAGGGCGCGAACGTCTTCGGCCTCTTCGGGTTCCATCAGGTCGAGCAGCTGCTCGGACCGCGCGTCGGAGAGCTGGCCGAGCAGATCGGCGGCGTCGTCGGGCTCCATCGCGTCGAGGATGTCGGCGGCGCGCTCGTCGCCGAGCTGCTCGAGGATGCGCACCTGCTCGTCCTCGGGCATCTCTTCGAGCGCATCGGCCAGCCGCTCATCGGAGAGCTCCTCGGCGACCTCGATCATGCGCTCATCGGGCAGGTCGAGCAGCGTGTTGGCGAGGTCGGCAGGTTTGAGATCGGCGAACGTCGCGACGAGCTGCTCTGCGGACTGCGCCTCGCCGGACTGGTTCTCGCGAACGTCGTCCCACTCCGCGAAGGTCGTCGGTCCCTTGGCGAACGGTGAGGCGCTCGTGCGGGGCCTGCGCAGGAACAACTGGCCGACATCCCATTCGCCGAGCCGGTTGCGTTCGATCGCGACGTCTTCGATGACCGCGGAACCGCTGCCATCGGTGAGGTGCACACGTCGCCCGAGAAGCTCGGCCATGACACGCACCTCGCCACCGCGCTGCTGGAAGCGCCGCACGTTGATCAGACCGGTCGTGATGACCTGTCCGGTGGCGATCGAGGTCACGCGTCCGATCGAGACGAATACATGGCGGCGGCCGGGGATCTCGACCACCAGACCGACCACCCGCGGCGGGTCGTCCTTCCGGTAGATGACGACGACATCGCGCACTTTGCCCAGGCGATCACCCGCGGGGTCGAAGACAGAGCACCCTGACAGGCGCGCCACGAAGACCCTTTGCGTGCTCACGCGTTCCAGCGTAGCCGGGTGCCGTTGGGATGTTCGGAAGTTCGGCGTGGGAGGATGGAGTGGTGAGCATGATTGGCGGGAGGTTCCCGCAGAGTGTCGACGACCTCGGGCAGACGGTCGCGAGCTTCCCCAGCTACGAGGGTGCGCAGAAGGCCGTCTCGACGCTCATCGCGGGCGAGGTTCCGGCGCGTGACATCGCGATCGTCGGGCAGGGCCTCCGCTCGGTCGAGCGAGTGACCGGCCGGCTCGGCTACGCGGCCGCCGCCCGGTCAGGCGCCATCAATGGCGTGCTGCTCGGACTCCTTTTCTCGGCCATCCTGGTGATCGGCTCACCCTCGGTCCCGATCCAGGCGTTCGTAGGTGTGCTGTTCGTGGGCATCGCGATCGGCATGCTCCTGAGCATCGTGACGTACTCCTTCGTCCGCCGCCGACGTGACTACGCATCCGTCATGCAGGTGGTCGCCGACAGCTACGACGTGACGATCGCGTCAGGCAGCGTGCAGCGCGCTCGTCAGGTGCTCGGCCGTCCGGACGCTGCGGATGCGCGGCCCGCGTCGGCCGATGCGATGCCACCGGGGTCGCCGGTCGCTTCACCCGCCACGCCGGACGCCGATCTCACAGCCGAACCGCCACGGTACGGCGAGAGGGTGGTGCCGCCGGCGGATGCCGGTGCCCACCCGGCTGCGCCGCCCACGGGGACCTCGCCTGCCGGCGACCTGGACGAAGGCGACGCTTCAGAGCAGCCGAAGTCGTGACGGCGGTCGATGGGCAGGACGAGCGATTCGTCGTTGAACTTCCCTCGGGTGCCGTGGAGGTTTCGGCCGCTCACGCCCGACCCGACAACGCATGGGCGACGATCGTGATCGCTCACGGCGCGGGAGCAGGGCGGCAGCATCCGTTCCTCGTCGGGTTCTCCCGCGCGATGAACCAGGCCGGTGTGGCAACGCTGCGCTTCAACTTCCCGTACTTCGAAGCCGGACGACGGATGCCGGGGCCGCCCGCGCACGCGATTGCGGCGTGGAGCGCGGCGATGGCCTTCGTGCGTGAACGGTCCGACGCCGGCCGCGTGTGGGCGTCGGGCAAGTCCTACGGCGGGCGGATGGCGTCGATGGCGGCAGCGGAAGGCGCCGTCGCCCCGACAGGGCTCGTGTATCTCGGCTATCCGCTGCATCCGCCGGGTGATCCGACGAAAGTGCGTGCCGCCCATCTGCCATCCGTCACCCAGCCGCAGCTTTTCGTTGAAGGGACCAACGACCCGTTCATCGACCCGCACACGCAACTCGAGGACGCCGTCGCATCGTGCCAGGACGCCTCGATCGCGTGGATCGATGGCGGCGGCCACTCGTTCGAGGTGAAGGGGCACAAGCGGCCGGCTGACGAGATCGGTGCGGGCCTTGCGCCACTGATCGCGGACTGGATGCGCGCTCGGTCGTGACGCTGCGCGGTCAGCGGCCGGCGGCGTACCCCTGCATGCCGCGTGGGTTCGCAGCGGCCCAGACCCGCCCGGATTCGGCATCCCGCCCCACCGCTGACACACGACCGAGCGACCAGTCTCCCGCGCGCGTGACGGCGTGCCCGCGCCGCTCGAGACCCGCGATCACGTCGTCGCCGAGGCGATCCTCGACGAACGCTCCGGCCGGTGTCCAGCCGCGCGGCCAGAACGAATCGACCAGCGCGGTCGTGTGCAGCGACGGGGCATCTATCGCCTGCTGGGCGGTGTAACCGCCGGCGAGCATGCGCAGGAGCACCGGCAGCTGCCACTGCTCCTGCTGGTCGCCCCCGGGGGTGCCCAGGGCGATCACCGCGTGCCCGTCTCGCAGCACGAGCGTCGGCGTGAGAGTCGTCCGAGGGCGAGCGCCGGGGCGAAGCGCCGCGGGGGACGCGTCATCCAGCCACATCATCTGCAGCCGTGTGCCGAGGCAGAAGCCGAGGTCGGGGATCGTGGGCGAGGACTGGAGCCAGCCGCCGGACGGCGTGATGGCGATCATGTTGCCCCACCGATCGACGATGTCGATGTGACAGGTGTCGCCGCGCGTCGGTTCACCCAGGCCGTCGTTGGCGTCTGCGCTCGCGGAGCGCAGCGGCGGCCGGAACGGATCGCGCCCGTCGATCACCCCAGGACGCCACTCGTGCGAGGCAGCCTCGCCGATCTGCCCACGACGCGTGGTCGCGTATTCCTCAGAGAGCAGAACCTCCAGCGGCACGTCCGCATCGCCGTAGTACGCGTCGCGGTCCGCGAGGGCGAGCTTCAACGCCTCGAGCACAGCGTGTGCGCCGCGCTCGGTCGAGGGGTCGAGGTCGGCATGGCCGTCGAGGATCCGCAGAGCCTGAAGAAGCGCCGGCCCCTGCGTCCACGCCCCGGCCTTCGCGATCGTGTGGCTGCGGAACTCGATCGACACGGCCGGCTCATACCCTGCCTCGAACGCGGCGAAGTCGTCTGCGGTGATCACTCCCGCATGGTCACCGCCATCGGAGTGCCGGTGCGGCGCAGCCGAGAACGCGACCGCGGCTCGAGCGACCGCGCCCGTCTTCCACTCGCGGCGCGCTGCGTCGATGCGCGCCTCGCGGCCGATCGGGCCGTCATCGCGAATGCCGTGACCGGCACCTATGAGCGATTCGAGGACGGCGGCATACGCCTGGTTGCGGACGGTCTCGCCTGCCTCGGGAACTCGCCCCTCCGGCATCCACAGCGCCGCGGAACTCGGCCAGTGCTCCCGGAAGAGCCCCGCGACCCGCGCGATCGTCGAACTGGCCTGCGCGAGGAGGGGATGCCCATCCCGGGCGTAGCCGATCGCGTAGGCCAGCACGTCGGCGAGCTCCCACGTCCCGTGGTCGTGCAGCATCATCAGCCAGGCATCCACCGCCCCTGGCACGGCGGCGGCCAGTCCGCCCGAACCCGGGACGACATCGAGGCCCTCGGCACGGTAGTGCTCGATCGTCGCGCCGGCGGGCGCCGGACCCTGGCCCATCAGAATGACGGGAGTGCCCGGGTCGGATGCGGTCGCGAAGATGCCCACCAGATCGCCGCCAGGACCGTTCAGGTGCGGTTCGACGACGTGCAGCACGAAACCGCCCGCGACCGCGGCGTCGAACGCGTTGCCGCCGCGCTCGAGCACAGCCTGTGCACTCGCAGTGGCAAGCCAGTGGGTGGATGCCGCCATCCCGAACGTCCCCGTCAGGGTGGGGCGCGTGGTGAAGGCCGGGGGAGCGGTGAACGTCACGACGTCAGGCGGAGGCCGCGAGACGTGCGACCCAGGCCTCGACCTCGTCGGCGGTCCTCGGGATCGCCGACGAGAGGTTGACGGGGGCGTCTTCTGCCAAGAAGATGTCGTCCTCGATGCGCACCCCGATGCCGCGATACTCCGCAGGCACGGTCAGATCGTCGATCTGGAAGTACAGGCCGGGCTCGATCGTGAAGACCATGCCGGGTTCGAGTGTGCCGCCCGCGTACAGCTCGCGGCGTGCCTGGGCGCAGTCGTGCACGTCGAGGCCGAGGTGGTGGCTCGTGCCGTGCACCATGTAGCGGCGGTGGTGGTGACCGGTCACCGGGTCGAGCGACTCCTCCGCCGACACCGGCAGCAGTCCCCACTCTTCGAGCCGGCGCGCGATCACGCCCCACGCGGCGGCGTTGAGGTCGCTGAACCTGGCACCCGGTCGCGCGGCCGCGAACGCGGCATCCGCTGCTTCGCGCACTGCTTCGTAGACGCGGCGCTGGACGTCGCTGAAGCGCCCGCTGACCGGGATCGTGCGGGTGATGTCCGCCGTGTACAGGCTGTCGAGCTCGACACCCGCGTCGATCAGGATCAGGTCGCCAGGCGCGACCGCGCCGTCGTTGCGCGTCCAGTGCAGATAGCAGGCGTGGGGGCCGGAGGCTGCGATCGTGTCGTAGCCCTCCCAGTTGCCGTCGCTGCGCGCGCGCTGATGGAAAACGCCCTCCACGACGCGCTCGCCGCGCGGGTGCTCGATGATCCTCGGGAGGTTGGCGACGATGTCATCGAAGCCGTCGGCGGTGACATCCACGGCGAGCTGGAGCTGGCCGCGCTCGTACTCGTCCTTGCGCAGCCGCAGCTCGGAGACGAACTGCGTCAGCTCGGAGTCCTCGTCGACGACGAGATCAGCATCGGATGCCTCGAAAGAGTCGATGTGCGCGGTCGCCACATC
>Ga0190265_10001783_pt1 | contig 14200 bp, 9 predicted proteins | sample Popmic124T_FD_133135 | JGI IMG/M metagenome (GOLD analysis project Ga0190265, IMG submission 133135) | Populus adjacent soil microbial communities from riparian zone of Indian Creek, Utah, USA - 124 T | ecosystem: Environmental > Terrestrial > Soil > Riparian zone | place: USA: Utah | collected...
GGTGGCGAGCTCGATCTCCTCGTCATCGGCGCTGCGCGCGTTCGGCAGCGCGAAGTCGAAGCGCATCGCGCCGATCCCCGCGAGCAGCCAGCCGTACGTCCCGTGCTGCGCGTCGGCGGGATGCAAGGAGAGGCCTGCGAGCGCGCTCATGCGCTGCGCGGTCGTCTCCACGGTCTCGCCGAGCCGGCGCGCTCCGCTGCTGAAGAACAGCGAGCGCCAGTAGTCCGCGCTCAAGCTCCACGAAAGCTGTTGGTGGCCAAACGAGCGTTCGTAACCCAGGGAGACGCCCACCCCACCATAGACGCTGGCCCTGTAGGTGCGCACCTCTCCAGTGGTCGGCTCGAGCTGGCGAAAGCTGCGCTGGTTCCCGTTTTCGACCCGCAATGCGATCGAGAGTCCGAGGCCATGCTCCGAATTCGCGGCTGGTGCGCTCGCATCCGAGCGATCGTCCGCGCGCAGCGGCGCCGCAGCAGAGAGCGCGAGCGCGATCAGCGCGCGCACGAGCAGCCGAGCGCGGCGCGTGTATTTTCCGGATCGAACGCAGGACACAGGCACGCACATCTGCGCGCGGCTCACCGCTCCCACGCGCTTGCGATGCTTTGGAGCGTAGATTGAAGCCAGTCCTCGGAGATTTTACAATCGCCAGGAGGAACCTTGGTACAGGAACGCTCATCGGCTCGCCATGGTTCGGGCGACGGACCAGCGACGCTGAATCGCGAGCGTCCCACTCACTTCGGCAAGCTCGTGGGTGACTCGCCCGCGATGCACTCGCTGTTCTCGCTGCTGACGAAAGCCGCGGCCACCGACTCGACCGTCCTGATCGAGGGCGAAACCGGTACCGGCAAGGAAGTCACCGCTCAGGCCATCCACGACTCGAGCGAGCGCCGCGACGGTCCGTTCATCGTGGTGGACTGCGGCGCGATCCCCGGCCCGCTGCTCGAGAGCGAGCTATTCGGCTACCAGAAGGGGGCCTTCACTGGCGCCAACAGCTCGCGGGGCGGCGCGTTCGAGGCTGCGAACGGCGGGAGCATCTTCCTGGACGAGATCGGCGAGCTCGACGTCGAGCTGCAGCCGAAGCTCCTGCGCGTGCTCGAGAGTCGCACGGTCAAGCGCGTGGGAACCACCCACTACTCACCGGTCGACGTGCGCGTGCTCGCCGCCACCAATCGCAACCTGCAAGACGAGGTGAAGGCCCGCCGGTTCCGTTCCGATCTTTTCTATCGTCTGGCCGTCGTGCACGTGAAGATTCCCCCGCTGCGCGACCGCGCCGAGGACATCCCTCTGCTGGTGAGCTCGATCCTCACCCAGCTCGGGGTGACCGGGTCGCCGTTGGAGGAAGCGGTCGGTGAGTCGGACCTGGCGACCTTCCTGGCGCAATGCAAGTGGCCGGGCAACGTACGCCAGCTGCGCAACTACCTGGAACAGCGCGTCGCGCTGGGCAGCTCGGTCCCACCTCCCAGCGGTGAATCCATGCTGCCGCAGGCACGCAACACACCGCACATTCCGGCGCTACCCCCGATCAAGATCGGCTCCATACCCAGCACGATGTTGCCGCTGCCGAAGGTGCCCTATCACCTCCCACTGAAAGCTGCGCGCGAAGAGTGGAATCGGATCATGGAGATCCGCTACCTCGAGCACCTGCTCAAGACCCACGACGGCAACGTGACCGCGGCCGCCAAGGCTGCAGGTGTGAATCGCGTACATCTCTACCGCATGCTGTGGAAGCACGGTTTGCGCGAAGTCGCGCGCGAATAACACGACTGCGAGGTCAGCGCGAGCCGTGAGTCGGTCTGCGGCGGGCGGCCAGCGCCAGCGCGAGCACCAGCGCCCACGCGCAAGGAAGCGCTTGACCTGCCGCCGATCGGCGCGCCTCGGTCGCGTTGCACGCACCGCCGGTCGAGGGGTCCAGCGCGCACTGGGCCGAGAAGCTTCCGCGCGGCGCGGGATCGCAGGGCGCGGCTTTGCGGTCGGGCGGATACGCGGCGCACAGCGCGGCGACGTCGTCATCGCCCAGCCTCGTGCGCACGGCGCGCGGCGGCAGCGAGATCTGCATGATCGAGTCCGGGTCACTGGAGTGGTCCAGACCCAGGAAGTGACCCAGCTCGTGCGTGATGATCGACAGCAGATCGTGCGCACCGACGATGGTTCCAGTTGCTGAATCACCGACGAGCAGCGGGCGTGTCGCGTTGATCTCGATATCGGCGTCCACGAGCTCGCCGTCCGCGCGCGAGCGCACGCTGGTGGTCGCCAGCTCGTGACCGCCGCCGCTGTACGGCCAGGCCTCGTCGCGAAAGATCAGCACGTTGGCGTTGCCCGAGTCCGCGACGAACTCGCTGCGCCCGCACACGATCGGTCCGCGCGCGCCGACCAGCTCGATCGAAGGGGGCCGGCCGCTCGACTCACAGCGCACGGCGTTCCAGGTGGCGAAGGCTTGCTCGGTCAGATCCTCCACCGTCGCAAAGTCCACGTATTCCGAAGCATCCGCGTGCAGTCCCAACGCAACGCAGCGACCGGCCCAGGCGACCTCGGTGCCTCCGAGGGTGCAGCCGTCGTCGTCGCGTGGGCAGTCGTCACAGGTCGACGTCAGGCAGTAGGCGCGCGCGCGCCCTGCGATCAGTGACGAAAGCAGGACCATGCACGACGCCAGCCAGCCCGAGCGCGCGAGCAGGGAGCGCCGCATGGCTCAATCTTCGAGCACACACATCAGGACGCTCGGATCGCAGCGCACGGGAAAGTCGGGGATCGCGCCCTGGGTCTCGCAGATCTCGTCGTCTGCTTCGAGCTCGGGCGCGGGGGGCTCGGGCACTTCCTCCGGGCAACCGGCATCGCTCGGCTCCGCACCGGCGTCTTCATCGTCTGCCGCCGGCTCGTCCATGGGCTCGTCGCTCGGCTCGTCGCTGCCTTCGACCGGGCTTCCGCACTCGACCACCGGCCACACGGCTGCGACCTTGTACTTGGCGCTGCAGCCGTCGACCGTGTATTGCAGGTCCGCTTCGAGCTTGGTGCCGATCGCGGCCGGGGTGACCACGATGCGAACATTGCTCCACTTGTAGCTCACGTCGATCGCCGTCTGAGCGGGCATGGCCGGCTCGGTGGTGCACTCGTCGATCATCATCTCCGGCACTTCGTCGGTCGCCGCTGCCGTCAGCACGGCCTTGGAGAGCGAGCTGACGGTGCAGAACCCCTCGCCGTCGGGCTCCGAGTCGTCGAAGGCGCCGAAGGCGAAGGGCTTGCCGTCGGTCTCGCGCCCCGTCGACAGGATGTCGGTCACGTCCTCCGCCTGAATGGCGAGGGTCGGCTTGTTCGGGTCGAGCCGCGGGTCGGATTTCGAGGTCGAATCGTTGTACGACTGCACGTTGAGCACGCCGCTGCTGAGCTCGGCGCAAGCGCCATCGCCGGATACCAGCGTGAAGGTGGCCGCGAACCGCCCGTGTGCGGAGGTGCACTTCGGCTTGGGTTGGTCGCAGGCCAGCGCGAACACGGAGAGCAGGGCAGCTCCCGCCGCGAACGCGATACGCACACGCGAGGTCATGATTGCGCTGTTGTGCATTAGAACGTCCCCTTCACGCCAAAACGGAAGATGCGCGGTTCCTGGTACTGAACGACGCGACCGAAGTTCGGGTTCTTGCCGAAGTCGGGATCATCCGGGTCGAAGCTGGAGCCGTCTTCATTCTGCAGATCGTCGAGATCGCCCGACTCGACGGGGACGACCGATGACTGCGTGTAGCTCTCGTCGCGCCGGACCGCGCTCTGGATGTTGAACAGGTTGAAGACGTCGATGGTCAGCGAGATCGACCGGTCGTCGTCGAAGTCGTGGCTGAAGTCCAGGCGCAGATCGGAGCGAAACGACCATGGCAGGCGCTCGCCGGTGCCGCGCGGAAGGATGTAGACCTGGTCGGGCCCGTAGAGCGGATGACCTCCCAGCAGATTGGTCGGCCCGCCCGAGCGCGCACGCAGCGCGAGGCCGGGTGTGAGCACCCCGGCGTCCCCCAGGCCGAACGCATACGCCCCGAACAGCTTGATCGAGTGCCGGTGGTCGCCGGGCAGGTCGCCTTTGCGATTGGTGAACAGCGACTTGATGTCGAAGTCGCTGTTCTGGTGCGGATCGAGCTGGAGGTCCTCGGCGCGGAACAAGCCGCCGTAGTTTCCGCGCAGCCAGGAGAGCGTGTAGCTCCCGCTCGCGAGCCAGGCCTTGGAGAAAGTCTTGGTGAACTGCGCCGTGACCGCGTCGTAGTTGCGCTTGGCTTCGGGAAAGTCCGCCGCGATCCCTTCGCCGGGGTTTCCGAAGAAGTACGTGCTGGCCTCGTCGCGGCTCATGTCTTCGATCGTCGTGTTCAGCCAGCGCCGGGTGTAGCTCAACCCGATGCGCCCGTCCTCGATCAGCTCGTACTCGCCGCCGATCACCAGCTCGCCGGCCGACGGAGCTTCGATGTCCGGGTCGACTGGAACGGCGCCGGCACCGGCCACGATGTAGTTGGTGTTCGGGGCGTCGCCGATCGGGATCAGCGCGCTGTCCTCGAAACAATCGCCGTCGGGCACGCCGGGCTCGGTGCACTCGCGCAGCGCGAAGAGCAGCGGCTCGCCCGTCAGATAGCGGTCGAGCATGATCAGCGGGACCTTCTCGTAGTAGCGACCGAAGTTGGCGAAGAGCTTCGCCCGGCCGTCCTTGGTCGGGTCGTAGACCACGCCGGCGCGCGGCGAGATCTGGCTGTCCAGCGCCATCGCCAGCTCGCCGTTGGCGAACAACAGCTGCGTGTCGTAGCGCACGCCGAGGTTGAGCGTCACCTGGTCCACGATGTCCCAGCTGTCCTGCACGAACCCGCCGAACGAGACCGACTGACTGCTGTTGTCCAGCTGGCCGAGCACGACCGGTTCGTCCGGGCCCGTCAGGTAGCCGTACACGGCGCCGTCCAGCCACAAACCGACGTCCGCTTCGGTGACGCTGCGTCCGCCGCTGTAGCCCTTCAGGTGGTCGTAGACCTGACCTTCGACGTTGATCCCGGCCTTGAGCACGTGGTGCCCCGCGCCTTCGAGCAGCTGCGTCCAGATCGTCCGCGCCTCGGCGCGGTTGAGCACCTGTTCTTCGATGAACTCCGGCCCGCCGGTGCGGTAGTCGTTGACCGGGCAGACGAACATCGTCGGGTCGGCGTCCGACTCCGTGTCGGCGTCGCACTCCGGGACGTCCTCGAACTCGGCCAAGCTGTGATTGAGCTGGTACCAGACGTTGCTCTGCGCGGCCAAGCCGCTGCCGCTACCGATCTCCGAGCCATCCGCCGGTAGCCGACCGCCGCGCTCGTGGTGCCAGCCGAGCCAGGTGTCGAAGCGCGTCTTCGGTGAGAGCTCGCTCGACCACTTGAGCACGGCATTGATCGAGTCGCCGAGATACTCGTGGGCGATCGCGCCGTACTCGCCGTTCAGGGGAACGGCGTACGAAGACGTCTCCGTGCCGATCTCGGGCAACCCGGTGAGGGGGTTGATCCCATAGTCCCCATCACCGCCCGAGATGGGGTACACCGTGTTGAGTGTGAGATCGAAGCGATTGGACGCGTTCGCTGCCCAGGTGAGCTTGGCAATTCCCTGAAGCATGTTCTGGGTTGCGTCGAAGGTCTGATCCGTTCCGGGGATGGCATCGACGTCGGTGCTGGGCACGCCGTCGGAATCGTAGCTCGTCCGATGCAGCGTCCGCTCCAGGTCGTAGGCCGTGCGCGCCCATTGAAAGCCGGCGTAGATCCAGAGCTTGTCTTCGATGATGGGAACGCCGAAGTCGGCGCCGAGATCGGTGATCAACGACAGGCGGCGCTCGGTTCGGATGGTCTGCCCTTCGCGTTGCACGGCCTTCGGGTCGGCCGCGAGCGCGCCGGGGGCGATGCTGAACCACGCCGATGCCGCCACGTCGTTGGTGCCGGACTTGGTGATGGCGTTGACCGTGCCGCCCATCGAGTGCCCGTACTCCGGCATGTAGCCGCCGGTCAGCACGCTGATCTCGTCGATGAACTCGATCGACAGCGGCGTGCCGAGCAGACCGCTGGCTGTATTGTTGACCGAAACCCCGTCCAGCAGGTAGCTGTTTTCGGGCGACGACGCGCCCGCCATCGACACGCCGAAGGCATCGCCTTCCGCCATCGGCGCCACATCGATCACGGACTCGATCGAACGCGCTGCGCCACCTCGCGCGCTCGGCGCGGCCAGTGGTACGCGGTCGATGAAGTCATCGGAGATCGTCATGCCCGTCGAGCTCGAGCCGATGTCGACGGTCGGCCGGCGTCCGACGACCACGATCTCTTCGCTCTTGAAGGTCTCGGCGATCAACGACCCGTTGAGACGAATCGTCGTGTCGGCGCGCACTACGATTGTCGACTGCGAATGCGGTTTGAACCCACTCATCTCGATTCGCACGACGTAGTCCCCAGGGGGTAGCCCAGCGATGCGGTAGTGACCGGACGTGTCGGTGACGGCGAGCTCCTCGCCTTGAAGCGCATCCGACGTCACGGTGACGACCGCGCTCTCTATGGCCGAGCCGCTCTCGGCGTTGCGCACGGTTCCGATCAGCACGCCGGTGCCTTGCTGTGCGCTCACCGGTGTGGTGAGCAACATCGCCAGTGCGATCACCCCCACCGTGGTCCGTGCTTTCACTCTCCGCATCCGATGGATGGTGGTGCTGCGTGCTTTGGGCATTTCCTGCTCTCCGCTCGGGTGAACAGCTGGTCGTCGATTCGCGGGGCCTTGAACGACCTGACCCATCGCCAGCGAAAATTCTGGCACGCGAGATTCTCAAAAATCCAGAGTATAGAGAGACTCGGAGAGTTGCGCGTATTCGTCGTTCACGAGGTGAGTGCTTGCGTTCAACCTATGCTTGGTATGTCGCGACATACACCGTGCCTCGGCTTCGCTACATGTGGATGCTTTCCGGGCGGCTGCGCCAACGGCACATCCGTTGCAAGATGGCACGTGCGATGTCTTAACTAGGGCACGTGCGTCTCGAGCAGCGATAGGTATGTCGGCGTTCACCAAACCCGTTGATGACGACGGGGACGAAACCGCAGTAATTTCTGCAGGTCCGTCCAACCTCGATCTCAGCGACCTGCCCACTCAGGTCCCACCCAGGCAGAATATCGATCTGCGGGTGGGGACCTTGATCGGGAGCTATCTCGTGGAGAGCGCGCTCGGTGCCGGTGGTTGTGGTCAAGTGTACGGAGCGCGTCATGCGGTCACGGGCCGGCGCGCGGCGATCAAGGTTCTGCGCTCGGAAATGGCGCGTATACCGACCGCCGTCCCGCGTTTCATCCGCGAGGTCGAGGCGCTCAGCCGCATCGCGCACGAGAACATCGTCCAGATCTTCGACGTGGGCGAGTTGTCGCCGGGCATCCCCTATTACGTGATGGAGCTGCTGGAAGGCGTCGATCTCCGGCAGCTGCTCGCGGTGCATCAACGCGTGTCCACGCGTGAAGCGCTGGCGCTGCTCGAGCCGGTCGCTGCGGCGCTGCACTGCGCCCACGAGCAGGGCATCGTTCATCGCGACGTGAAGGCCAGCAACATCTTCGTGAGCGACTCGGGGGCAAGCGAGTCGTGAAGCTGCTCGACTTCGGGATCGCGAAGCTCATGTACGGTGATCCCGCAGCCCAGGGTTTGACGGCCCCTGGAACCATGATCGGCACGCCGCACGCGATGGCGCCCGAGCAGATTCGTTGCGAACCGCTCGACTGCCGCGCGGACATCTACTCGCTCGGCGTGCTCACGTTCTTGCTCGTGACAGGCAATTATCCCTTCAACAACGTCAGCACGCGGATGCTCACGTTGATGCATCTCCAGACGCCGCCGCCGCGCCCGAGCCAGTTCGCGAACGTGCCGGCCGCGCTCGACGACTTCGTGGTCAAGTGTATGGCCAAGTCACCTGCTGATCGCTACGCCTCGATCCCAGAGTTCATCGCGGCCCTGCGCGCGGCCGTCGGGGAGAGCCCGGACGCCAGCGAGGGCGAATACAAGTCGGCAGCCGCGATCGGCATTCGCCTCGAGGTCGGTGCCGCCGCCGAGCAGGAGCTCGACGACGAGATGATCGAGGACATCAGCGGTGTGCTCGATCTCGTCGAAGGTGCGCTGAGCGAGCACGACTTCGACTTTCCGCTGCGCGCATCGAACGGGCTGACGGCGGTTCGCCTGGTCGACGGCGCCGATCCGCGGGCGCGGTTTTCGGCCGGCGAAGCCGAGGTGCTGCTCAAGACGCTCAAGCAGATCCTCGCCGCGCGGGACGCGGCGCACCCGCTGGTGACGGTGTCCCTATCGGTGCGTGAAGATGCGGTCGAGTGTCGCGAATCGCAGAAGGGCATCGAGTTCGTGGGAGGACCGTTGCTCGACACCGACACCTGGCTGGGTTCCTGACCAGAGCGCCGCGCGCTCCGGCCGGTATGCTGGATCGGGCTTTTGCTAGCGGGTATCCTGGATCTGTCAGCAGTGAACGATCACGAACTAGACAACCTGGTGAGCGACCAGGACTCGACCAGTCTGGTCCAACGCCGGCCCGACCCCCCGGTGAGCGATCGAGAGCACGGCGTGCTCTTCGTGTTGAGCGGCCCGCGCGCGGGCACGATCTATCCCCTCGATGAACCGGTGGTGAATCTGGGGCGTGGCCCCACGTGCCAGGTCCCGCTGCAGGACGAAGGCGTCTCGCGGCTGCACGCGCGCATCCGCCGTACGGCGACCGGTTTCGTGCTCGAGGATGCCGGTAGTCGCAACGGCACCTTTTGCCAGGGCATTCGCCTCGCGGGACCCAAGCAGCTCGAAGAGGGCGATCGCATCAACATGGGCGCGACGACCGCGTTTCGCTTCTCGCTGCAAGATGGCACCGAGTTCCACGCCATCCGCCACACGCTCGAGCTGATGAACCACGACGCGCTCACCGATCTGCTGAATCGGCGCGAGCTGATGGAGCGGTTCGAGGCGGAGCTGGCGTACGCGCGCCGGCACGACACGCCGCTGGCGATGCTGTTGATCGACATCGACCACTTCAAGACGGTCAACGACGCGTTCGGTCATTTGATCGGCGACGTGGTCTTGCGCGAGGCGGCGAGCGCGCTGACGCGCACCCTGCGCGCCGAAGACGTGTTCGGTCGGTACGGCGGTGACGAATTCGCCCTCGCCGTTCGCGGCGTCGAGCAAGAGGGTGTGGCGGCGCTGGCCGAGCGCATGCGCGCGTGCATCGAGGAGACGATCTCGGGCAGCAGCAAGCGCGGCATGAAGATCACGATCAGCGTGGGAGTGGTCATGCTCGCGGCCCAGCACGCGGACGTGGAAACGCTGATCGACGAGGCCGACAAGGCGCTCTACGAGGCCAAAGAGCTCGGGCGCAACCGCGTGGTGATGCGCTGAGACGTCGGGTCGTGTGCGCGGCGACGCCGCAGCGCTTGCAGAGGACACGGCGCGCAGCGCGTTCGATCGCCAGGGCCATGAGCCGGCGACGACCACGACATCCGAGTCCGTCGGCGCCGCGTGTTGCTTCGCAGGCAACGTTACAAGTGTTGCCTGGGCCGCAGCATTTGTTGTGCGCGAAGCAACAGCCCAGTCGAAGCGCGCTCCCGTCCTGAGCTGGCTCGATCGAAACGGGCCGGAATCGTCCCCCACCAACTCTGGCTAGTGGATGGCGCGTTCCGTGCAGTAGTCCCCGCCGGCGCAGGGCACCGACGCGAATCAGTTCGTCGCGCCCAACCACGAATAGGAGCAGTTAGAAGTGACTAAACATGTAAGGGCGGCATTGGCGGTTTTGCTGGCATTAGCCGGCGGCTGTGTCGCTGAAATCAACGACCTGGAGGGTGAAGACCTACAGCTGGCACGGCAGGACTACGTCGATTCGATCAACGGTCTGAAGCGAATCAGCAAGCTGAAGACGATTCCCGGCAAGCTGACCATCAACGGCATGCGGACCATCAACGGGATGCGGACCATCAACGGTCTGAGCACGACCAACGGCATGCGGACCATCAACGGCATGCGGACCATCAACGGGATGCGGACCATCAATGGTCTGGCGACCGTCAGTGGGGCAGTCGTTACCGCGCCCGACGGCATGTTCAGCAAGACCACCGGTCTGATGGCGAACGATGAGGGTATCGCCACCGCGAAGTATCTGGTCCGCTGCGCGCTCCCCGTGGGCAAGAGCATCCAGATCAAGGACTACAAGAACGCGCTCATCACGCTGACCGGCGAGATGAACCTCGCGCCTACGTGGGAAACGGGCCAGTGCGACAAGACCTGTCAGGAGAAGGTCTCCGCCTGTCTGATGGCGCTCACCAACGGCACGGGCAATCACATCAACGTGGCGATGGCGGCCAACGACACGGCGATTGGAAACGGCGCCCCGTACGGTTGGGACCAGGAAGCGGCGTTCTACGGCAACCTGTTCTTCGCGTCGGACGAAGCTGAAAAGGGTGGCGCGTTCTACTGTCTCGGCAAGGCCGCTTACGAGGCGAACAACGGTTACATCCAGACCGGCTACGTGCCGCGCTTCTGCCAGGGCTACGGCGCCGAGCCTTGCCCCTTCGAGCGGTCTTTCGAGTCCTGTGACTTCGATACGCTCGCGTTCGTCACGGACGCTTGCACGGAGAGCTCGGGCTCGATGCGCAGCTGCAAGGACGACTCCAATCGCACCTGGGCTTACGCAATCACGACCTACCTCGACGACATCAACACCGGTTGGGGTCGCTGAAGTAGTCGCGTTGTCCTGACGCCAAGCACTCGCCCCCGCGGCCTACCGGCCTCGGGGGCGTTCTGCTTTTTCAGGCCGCTGCGCCGAAGCAGCGGGCGTAGTTGCGCAGCACCCGGCCGCTGATCAGGTTTTGATTCTCGCAAGCGAGCTTCAGCGCCTCTGCGTACAGCACCTGGGCCTGCTCTCTGCGCTGTTCGCGCAGCGCGGCGGTGGCTCGGCACTCGAGCAGCTCGAGCCGGTCTCTGTGCTGCAGCTCGGTCGCGGCGACGCGCTCTGCGAGAGCCTCCCAGCGCGCCTCATCGGCGCCCGAGGTCGCGAGCTCGGTCGCCTCGAGCAGGAGCTCCTCGCCCGGTCCCCAGCCTTCGCCCAAGTCGGCGCCAGCGGCCTGGGCTGCGCTTTGGCGAGCACGGACGCTGCGCACGAGGCGCGCGGCTTTTTCGCGGTCCTCACGGTAGTTCGCGATTCGCGCCTCGAGCAGCTCGGCGTCCATGACCAGCGCGGCATGCTCGCCCCAGAGCTGCAGGGACAGCTCGGTGGAGCGCGCGGCATGGTCGCAAGCGAGCTGCAGGTTGGCCTCGCTGTCGAGCTCGTCGGCGGGGCCTTCGGCGCCGCCTTGGCCGCCCGACGCGTAGAGCACCAGCGCCAGATTGTTCAGCGCGATCGCCTCGACGAAGGGCTCGCCGATCTTGCGCGCGATGGCTCTGGCCGCTTCGAGATCGTCCACGCCGCGCTCGACGCGATCGAGCGTGAACCACAGACCCGACCGATTCACGTAGGCGGCTGCGAGGTGATGCAAGTCGGAGTGCGCCTCCGCCTGCCTGATCACGGTATCGAAGTATTGCTCTGCCTCCTCGAAGCGCTGGAGCTTGCCGCAATCGGGCGCGACCATCAGCAGCGTGATCACGCGCGACTCGTAGCCCGCCGCGCCGAGATAGGCCGCCTTGTCCGCCGCTTGCGCGCCCACGCGAACGCAGCCTTCCGGGTCGCCCGCGCGATGCAGGACGCGCGTGAGGTTGCTGGCCAGGCGCACTTCGAGCAGCGGGTCGGGGTCGCGGATGAGCTGCTCGGCAGCTTTCACCAGCGCAGCGGACTCTTCGACCTTGTAGCGCCAGTCGAGCACCGTCGCTTCGTCGAGCATGATGTCCGCTTCGAGCGCCGCGTCGCCGAGCACGTGCGCCTGCTCGCGAGCCAGCCGGAGATCGCCGACGGCATCTTCGTTGCGCCCGAGTCGAAAGCGCATCAGCCCCCGCCCGCGGGCGGCCGTGACGTAGCGCGCGTCGCGCGCTTCGTGCAGGCACTCGAGTGCTGCGCCGAACGCGCCTTCGGCCTGCAAGTAGGCCTGCGCTTCGAGCTGCTCCTGGCCCAGCAGCAGGTACTCCTGTACGGCGCGTTCGGTCTGCCCGCTGCGCGCGGCGTGCAGTGAGAGCCGCGGGCGGCGTCGCGCCACGGACAGGTCGGTCGCGGCTTCGTAGACCTCGAAGGCTGCGGCGTGCAGCGGCTTGCGGCGATCGGCCGGTAGCGTCTCGTAGATGGTGTCGCGCAGCAGCGGATAGCGGAAGTCGAAGCGCCCGTTGCGGTGGCGCCGCAGGATCTTGGCATCGACCAGGCGCGCGATACCGACCGAGGGATCGAGCTGCATGTCCTCCGGCGTGCCGGCTCGTTCCAGCGCCGAAGCCAGCGCGTCCATCTCGCCGACCGAGAAGTCCACGCCCAGCACCGAGGCCAGGCGCGCGTGGCCGGCCAGCTGCGGGGGCAGTCCCTCGATCTCGCGCCGCGCGTTCCACTGGACGATCGGCAGATCGGGCAGCTTGTCGAGCTCGTCCGTCGCAATGTAGTGGAGCGTTCCGGCCTCGTTCTGGCGCACGATGCCTTCGCGCTTGAGGCCGCGGATCAGCTCGGTCAGCAAGCGCGGAACGCCCTGCGTGCGCTCGGCCAGCGTGGCCAGGACGGACTGCGGTACGTGCTCCACCGGGTGCAGCAGGATGCGGGCCAGCAGCATCGCGTCGTCGCTGCTCAGCGGCTCGAGCTGCGTCGTCGCCCTGTAGCCCGCGCGCGTGCCGAACCCCTGGCGCCGCTCGTCGAAGTCTTCGGAGGGCAGGACGCAGGCGAAGATCGCCGCGTGATGCTCTTTGAGCGTGGCGTACTCGAGCGCGTCGAGCACGGCGTCTTCGACCAGGTGGGCATCGTCGAGCACGACGACCTGAGGCGCGCTGCGCGCGCGCAGCTTGAGCGCTTCTCCCGCCGCGCGCGCCGCGGCCCAGCGCAGCGCGCCCGGTGCCGCGGCGAGCCGGTCGACGTCGGGATGGCGCGCGTCGAGATAGCCCATGGTGAAGGCGGCAGCGGCCCACACCTCGTCGCCGATCTCCGTGCCGAGGCGCTGGCAGAACAAGGCCTTGGCCTCAATCGGAGTCGCCGTCACGGGCAAGTCGAGCAGCTGCCGCAACAGCTCGGGCATCACGCGCCCCTGGAGGCCCAGCACGTCTTCCTGCGGAGCGAGGCGCAGGACTCGGCTGTCGGGCAACCAGCGCTGGACGTTCTCGGCGATGGTGCTCGCCAGATGCGTGCGCCCGTACCCGCTCTTGCCCTTGATCGTGAAGATGCTCGGGAGCGGCCCGTGCGCCGCGGCTCGGGCGGCGTCGCCGACCGCGCGCAGCAACTCCCCGCGTCCGACCAGCGATGCGCCTTCCATCGAGAAGGTCGTGACCGTCAGCGTGGGCTCGCCTTCGACGGCTTGCTGCGCCAGGACGAAGCGATCGGGACGCCCGGCCGCCGCGTTGAAGCGCAGCTCGGGCAACACCTCGATCGCGGCGTGCGTGAGCAGCACGCCGCGTGGATCGGCCGCCGCGGGGAAGCGATCCTGTTTCATCAGCACCGCGCCGAAGAAGCGCCGGGTGCCATCGGTGCGCAGCTCGACGGTGACCTGGGCGACGTCGACCACGACCTTGGTGGCCAGGTCGGAGCCGATCAGCCGGTGGGCGACCGACAGCGCGGGCTTGGCGGGGTTGCTGCTGACGCCGTGCCCGAAGGCCACCACGTACTGCACGCCTTTGCTCTGCGCGAGCTCACCACCGTTGGCGCCGACGAACGTCTGCAGCACGCCGAGGCTCGCGCGCGACTCGAAGAAGAGCAGCCCGACGTTGCGCTTCTCCTTGGCGCCCGTGGAGCGCGCGCGCGCGCCGCGTGCCCCGCTCGCCGGCGGCTGTGACGGCCGCGCCGGCGCGTAGGGGTGCGTGCCGGTGACGCTTCCCAGGGCGATGCAGCGCTCGGCGCAGCTCGTGGATGCTTCGGTAGCGCTGGCTGCGGTCCTTGACCAGGCAGCTCCGCACGACCGAGTCGATCGCGAGCGGCAAGTCGGCGCGCCAGGGCAGCGGCAGCACGCGCCGGCTGCGCTGCGCGTCGCGGACTTCGACCGGCTTGCCCCAGAACGGCGGGGCTCCGCCGAACAGCTCGTAGAGCAGCACGCCGACGCTGTAGACGTCCGAGCGCGCATCGAGGTCCGCAGCA
>Ga0190265_10001784_pt1 | contig 14197 bp, 10 predicted proteins | sample Popmic124T_FD_133135 | JGI IMG/M metagenome (GOLD analysis project Ga0190265, IMG submission 133135) | Populus adjacent soil microbial communities from riparian zone of Indian Creek, Utah, USA - 124 T | ecosystem: Environmental > Terrestrial > Soil > Riparian zone | place: USA: Utah | collected...
ACATGTCGTGGGGCCGCGTCTCGCATCCCTCCGAGCTGGTGCAGATCGGCGCGGAGCTCGAGGTCAAGGTTCTCGACATCGATTGGGAGCGCGAGCGCATCTCGCTCGGCATCAAGCAGCTCCAGAGCTATCCGTGGAAGGACGTGGCCGAGAAATATCCGGTCGGCACCAGAGTGTCGGGCAAGGTCGTCTCGATTACCAACTACGGCGCGTTCATCGAGCTCGAGCCGGGCATCGAGGGCCTCGTGCACATCAGCGAGATGAGCTGGACGCGCAACGTGCGTCACCCCTCGAAGCTCGTGTCGATCGGTGAATCCATCGGAGCGGTGGTGCTCAAGGTCGATCCGAACGAGGAGAAGATCTCGCTCGGCATCAAGCAGACGGAGCAGGATCCGTGGATGGTGCTGCCGGAGAAGTATCCGGTCGGCACGCGCCTCAACGGCAAGGTGCGGAACCTCACCAGCTTCGGAGCGTTCGTCGAGATCGAGCCGGGCATCGACGGCCTGATTCACATCTCCGACATGTCGTGGACCAAGCGCGTACAGCACCCGTCGGAAGTCGTGAAGAAGGGCGACGCGGTGGATGTCGTCATTCTCAACGTCGATGCCGAGAACAAGCGCATCTCGCTCGGCTTGAAGCAGGCGACCGAGGATCCGTGGCTCCGCATCGGTGAGACCTACCCGGTCGGCACCGAGCTGCGCGGTCGCGTCGTGCGACTGATGGACAAGGGCGTCGTCGTCGACATCGGCAACGACATCGAAGGGTTCGTTCCGGTGAGCCAGCTCAACTTCGGCAATCCTGTGAACAGCCCCGCCGACATCGTCTACGAGACGATGAATCTTGATCTGCGCGTTCTCGAGGTCGATCCAATCCATCGGCGGATAGTGCTCGCCGTCACGGCGATCCCCGAGGAGCAGCCGCCACGTCCGGAGACGCCGTCCAAGGTCATTCCGATGGAGTCGGACGAGTACAATCTCACTGATCCGCTGCCGCCGATTCCCGACACGTACGTGGAAGAGCCGGCCTAGCTCAGCCAGCCGAATATCTCGAGCGGCCTGGCCCTATCGGGCTGGGCCGTTTTTTTTTATCCTGGTTGGCGGCCCACCCGTTGCAGGTAAGTTGACGAAGAGGGGGGACAACGATGGCAGAGATTCTGGTGAGGTTCGACGACCCCATCGCGGCGCCGGGCGGGAAACGGTACTTCGCGCAGGCGGTTGCCAGTCAGGTAAAGGGCGGCCTCTGGGAAGGGTGGCTCGAGTTCTTCCCCGTGAGCGAGGGCGTGCGCGCGCTCGAATCGGCGCGCGAAACCACGCAGCCGGGCCGCATCCACGTCGAGTACTGGTCTCAGGGTCTGACGAAGGTTTACCTCGAGGGTGCGCTCGCGCGCGCCGTCGCGCTAGCGGAACGGCCCCGGCAGCCTCTGTCGGCGGATTACCCTCCGGCACGGTTCAACGACTTCGGCCATCGTGCGATCACGGGATCATCGACGCGCGGTCCGGTCGTCCCCCGTCCGGTCCTCAACCCGATCCAGGCGTACGCACGCGGCGAGGCGATCCTTCGCAACGAGCTGAGCGCGCTGTCGCGGGACCACCTCGAGAGCATCGCGACCGCGTACGATCTCGTGCCCTTTGAGTCGTCGGCTGCGCTGAGGCTGCTCTCGACCAACGAGCTGATCGCGCGAATCGTCGACGGTGCGCGGTCGAGGCAAAGGCCGTTCGCCGCTGATTCCGACGTCCCCCGCGCCGAGCTCTGATTTCCCACGCACAATCGAGGCTGTGATGAAGCCGTATTATCGACTGCTGCCTGTTCTAGCCGTAGCCGGCGGGTCCTACCTCTCTGCGCAGACCGCGGTGCCCGCGTCCGCGCGCGTGTTGCCCCCGATTCCCTACACGCAATTCACCCTGCCAAACGGGTTGCGCGTGATCATGCACGAGGACCACTCGGTTCCGATCGTGGCAGTCAACGTGTGGTATCACGTCGGCTCCAAGAACGAGACTCCGGGAAAAACGGGATTCGCGCATCTCTTCGAGCACATGATGTTTCAGGGCTCGAAGAACTACGACGATGACTTCTTCCGTCCCTTGCAGACCATCGGCGGGACGCTCAACGGATCCACGAACGTCGACCGCACCAACTATTTCGAGGTGGTGCCGTCGAACTATCTCGAGCGCGCCCTGTTCCTCGAGGCGGATCGGATGGGCGGGCTTCTCGAGGCGCTGACGGAAGCGAAGCTGGCCAACCAGCGCGACGTCGTGAAGAACGAGAAGAGGCAGAACTACGACAACCGCCCATACGGACTCGTCGGCGCGCGGATCGCAGAGCTGCTCTATCCGGCGAGTCACCCGTATCACTGGCTCACCATCGGGGCGCTCGAGGACCTGACCGCGGCGTCGATGACGGACGTCAAGAGCTTCTTTCGCCGGTTCTACACGCCCAACAACGCGTCGCTCGTGATCGCCGGCGACATCAACCGGGCCCTGGTGAGGGCGCTCGTCACCAAGCACTTCGGCCCGATTCCCCGCGGACCGGCGATCAATCGGGTCGTGGCGCCGCAGCCAATGCTGGAAAGAGAGGTTCGCGCGACGATGCACGACCAGGTGTCGCTGCCGCGTCTCCACATGGTGTGGCACACCGTGCCCCAGTTCTCACCCGACGATGCGGCCCTCGACATCCTCGCCTCGATCCTCGCCGGCGGAAAGTCCTCGCGGCTCGACCGGGCGCTCGTCTACGACCGCCAGACCGCGCAAGTCGTCTCGGCGAATCACATCTCACGCGAGCTGGCGGGCACGCTCCAGATCACGGTGACGCCGAAGCGTGGCGCGTCGCTCGATTCGATCGAGTCCGTGCTCAAAGCGGAAATCGCGCGCCTGACCGCGGCGCCTCCGACGCGAGAGGAAGTGGACAGGGCCTACAACGTGAGGGAGGCCGGATTCGTCTATGGGCTCCAGACCGTGCAGGGCAAGAGCGACCGCATGAACGGATACGCGACGTTTCGCGGTTTGCCCGGGTTCTTCGAGCAGGACCTCGCGCGCTATCGCGCCGTCACCCCCGCTGATGTGCAACGCGTTGCGCGCAGATATCTGGCCGACAGGCGCCTGGTTCTGACCGTGCTGCCGGGCGCGCGTGACGCGGCGCGACCGGGGAGAGTGGCCGGAGCAGCCGACGACGGATCGATCGGCTCGGGGGGTGTCGCCCCGCCCGAAGCGCCGCGCAATGCCGCCGCGGCCGCGCGCGCCGAAGCATCGCTCCCCAAAGGCACCGCGCCGCCAAGGTTCTCACTCCCACAGATCCAGCGCCGCACGCTCATCCACGGTCTCGATGTGCTCGTCGTAGAGCACCACGAGCTGCCGGTCGTCACGCTCAACCTCGTCGTGAAGTCAGGCTCCGCTTCCGATCCCGCGGGACGCGCCGGCCTCGCCAACGCCGTTGCGAGTCTTCTGGACGAGGGAACCGCCACGCGCTCGGCCATCGACATCTCGGAGCAGCTGGCGGCAATCGGCGCGCAGCTGTCGACGGCTGCGGCCTGGGATGCCACCACGCTCACTCTCACCGCCCTCACGCGGCACAGTGATGCCGCACTCCGGATTTTCAGCGATGTGCTCCTCAATCCCGCATTCGCGGACGCGGAAGTGGAGCGATTCCGCACTTCGCGTCTTACGGCGCTCGCGCAGCGGCGGGACGACGCCACCGCGATCTCGGGTGTTGTGTATCCCGCGATTCTCTACGGCGCCGAGCATCCATATGGACGTCCCTCGCAAGGCGACGAAGCATCGACGAGAGCGCTCAGCGCGGCCGACGTGCGCTCCTTCTACGCCGCCAACTTTCTGCCGAACAACGCCACTCTCATCGTTGTGGGCGATGTGCGCCCCGACGATGTCGTCGCGAAGCTCGAGCAATCGCTCGCCGGCTGGAAGGCCGGAGTCGTCGCCCCGGTCAAGGTCGATCCTCCCTCGCCGCGCGCCGGGAGCGCGATCTACATCGTCGACCGGCCGGGTGCCGCGCAGTCGGTGATCAACATCGGCCACGTCGGGGTCGCGCGCTCGAGCCCGGACTATTTCCCGCTGCTCGTGCTGAACAATCTTCTCGGCGGTCAGTTCATGTCCCGCGTGAACCTGAATCTGCGGGAGAACAAGGGGTACACGTACGGCGCGCGCACCTCTTTCGATTACCGACGCGGCGCCGGTCCGTTCGCGGCCACCGCGGGAGTGCAGACAGCGGTGACCCGGGAATCCGTAGCTGAATTTCTCAAGGAGCTGCGCGGTATTCGAGGCGCGATCCCCGTCACCGAGGAGGAGCTCGCCAACGCGAAGCGCGGGTTGACGCTTGGATTCCCCCGCAGCTTCGAGACCCCCGCGCAGATCGCCGCGCGTCTCGCGGATGTGGCGCTGTATGGCCTGCCCCCCGACTATTTCGACAATTACGTCGCGAACATCGAGCGGGTTACCGTCGCCGACATCTCACGGGTCGCCAATGCCGCGATCGATCCCTCCCGCCTGGCGATCCTCGTGGTCGGCGACCGCAAGGTGATCGAGCCCGCGCTGCGAACTTTCGCGGGGCTCGCCGACACCATCACGATTCTGGATTCCGACGGCCGTCCGGTAGTCGAGGCACGAGCGCCTTGATGACAGAATTGTCATAGGAGATTGCCGTTCCCACGTTGGCGGTTCGTGAGTTGCTAACGCTGCGCGCGTGAGTCTTGAAGGCAGAGGGTCCTCGTGGCCTTTCCCCTCACAATCATCGATGAATAGTCAAGACTCCGCGCGCGAAGCCCTGCTCGTTCTGGACGCCGAACTGAACGTCTGTGCGGCCAACCGATCCTTCTACGAGCTGTTCAGGCTTGCTCCCGAAGAATGCATCGGAAAGAAGGTGTACGAGGTCGGTGGCAAGGCCTGGGATCCGAAGCTCAGGACGATGCTGAACGCAGTCCTCGACGCGGGATCCAAGTCGGACAACTTCGAGCTCATTCACGACAAGGCCGCACCGGGCCACGGCGTCCTTTGGCTCTCCGCGAAGCCGCTCCCCTCGTCGAAGTCGGAGAATCGGACCATCCTCTTGTCCATCGAAGACCTCAATGCGCGGCGTCCTGCCGAAGAGTCCCTTCTGGCAGCGGTCCAACATCTCAATGAGTTCGCCGATCTCGCCGGAAAGTCCGCTCACGAGCTGAACAACCTGCTCACGGTGATGCGAATGAACGCTGAGCTGCTGGCACCGGAGCTTGCCAAGCACGGGTGGTCGGGCCAGGAGGTCAAGGACATCATCGGCGCGGCCGAGCGCGCTGAGACGCTGACGCGGGCGCTGCTGGTGTCGAGTCGCCGGGCAGCGCCCCAACCGACGGGTCTCGATCGGCGCGGGAGCCGGGCCGTCCTCGAGGAGCTCGCCACCGAGCCGCCCGGGCCAGTACGCCCGAATCCGCGCCCCCGCGTCGCGCGCACGGGAAACGAGACGATTCTCCTTGTCGAGGACGAGGAGACACTTCGCAAGCTGGGGAAGAGAATCCTGACCGCTGCGGGTTACCGCGTTCTCGAGGCGTCCGACGGGGCAATGGCCTTGCGCATCGCGGCCGAAGCGGTCGGCGAGATAGATCTCGTGCTGACGGATGTCGAGATGCCAACGCTCGGCGGACGAGGGATGGTCGACGAGCTCAACGAGCTGAGCTCGGGAATCGGCGTTCTATTCATGTCCGGCTACACCGACAACGAGATCCTTCGCCGTGGCATCGGAACGGCCGAAACCGGTTTCCTTCAGAAGCCCTTTACTGCTGAAGCTCTATTGGCTGCGGTGCAAACAGCGTTGGGGGAGCCTGCCCCAGCCGAAGCGTCGGCATAGCGGCGAGTTTCTTGCTTTCCACGCCTCCGAGCTGACGATTATTCGGAGGTAGCAATGCGGTGGACGCCGGGCGGTCGCAGCAGCAATCTGGAAGACCGTCGCTCTGGCGGCGGAATGGGAAGAGGTCTGGGCATCGGCGGTACCGTAGTGGTTCTTGCCCTCAGCCTGCTGTTCGGACGCAACCTGTTCACCGATCTGGGCGTAGAGCCCGGCATGGGCGCCGCCGACGCTCCGTTGAGCGCCGCCGACTCGGCGGCGGAGGAGACGACGGTCCAGTTCATGTCGTTTCTGCTCGACGACGTGCAGGGTGTGTGGGCGAGAGTTCTTCCACGTTATGGGGCGACGTATCGCCCAGCACGCCTCGCTCTCTTCCGCAATTCGATCCAGTCAGGGTGCGGCCCCGCGCAGTCCGCGATGGGACCGTTCTACTGCCCGCTCGATGAGCGGGTCTACCTGGATCTTGGGTTCTACGACGAGCTCAAGAACCGGTTCGGGGCGCCGGGAGATTTCGCCCAGGCGTACGTCCTCGCCCACGAGCTCGGTCACCACGTTCAGCACGTTCTCGGCGCCGATGAGCGGGTACGGCGGGCCCAGCAAGCGAATCCGGCCCAGGCCAACGAGCTGTCGGTTCGACTCGAGCTCCAGGCTGACTGCTACGCCGGCGTCTGGGCGCATTCGACCGACCAGCGGAACATGATGCAACCCGGGGATCTGGAGGAGGCGTTAAAGGCGGCGTCGGCCGTCGGCGACGACCGCATCCAGCAGCGGACGACCGGCAGCATCAACGTTGATTCGTTCACTCACGGCTCCGCCGCGCAGCGGTCGGAATGGTTCAGGCGCGGCCAGCAGTCCGGCGAGCCGGGTACCTGCGGGACTCTCTGAGGGTCGGAGCGGACAGCTAGAGGTAACGCGTCCTCAGAACCTCCCAATGGTGCAGCTCGTGGCCGGCTATGATGTAAGCCAGCGCGCGGACTGACACCTCCGCGTCGTTCGCGACGCCTCGACTGAGCCATGCCTCCTCGGGGAGGTGGCGGAACAGGAAGACCGTTGAACGTCGAACCGCCTCGAGCTCGGCCGCCAGCTCGGGGAGCGGAAACGAGTCGGACGAAGCTGTCCGCACGTAGTCGTCCTGTTCGAATCCCGGGAGGCGAGCGGCGTCGCCACGCGCAAATATGAGCGCGCGGGCGCTGAAGACACGCTCGGAGTCTATCACGTGGCCGAGCATTTCCTTGACGCTCCACTTTCCCGGTGCATACCGGTACGTCGAGACCGCTGCCCCGATCCCGGCCAGAAACGCCTTGGCATCCCGCGCCTGGGTTTCCAGTGTCGAGATGATGTCCCCTTCGGGAACCAGTTGTATGTACTTCCCGTAATACGGCAAATGCTCCGACGGGTCTGGCTTGGTCTCTCGCGCTGCCGGCATTTGGCCTCTGGACGATGGTGGCTCGGGTGTCCCTGAAATGTACCATCCGCGGCGCCGCGGCCCTGCCGCGGGGGTCGGCGGAGACCCGACCAAACTCGTTCTGTTCTGAAACCGGGCGGGATGCGACATTAATCATATGGCTCGCAGCGCACCCATATCCGACCTTACGCCGCCCACAAAGTTTGCATCGGCCCCTGCCGCCGCCGGCTGGACCGCGGAGTACGCGGTTCCGCTCGGGGGAGTGGGCCATCTGCTGCTCGCCACCTACGAGCAGGCGGCCATTGGGATCGCCCACCTGACCCTCGCCGAGGAGTGGATCTCCGTCAACGAGGCGTTCTGCGAGATCACCGGGTATACGCGCGCCGAAGTAATGCAGATGCGGCTGGAGGAGCTCACCCATCCTGACGACGTCGCGGCGAGCCAGGAGTTCATCCGGCGGACGCGCGAGGGTGAGTTTCCCAACTACACCATGGAAAAGCGCTACGTCCGGAAGGACAGGAGCGTGGTCTGGGTCAATCTCACCGTGTCGATCGTGCGCTCGGATAGTGGCGAGCCGCTGTACCTCGTCGGATTCATCCAGGACATCACCGAGCGTCGCGCCGCGCAGGCCGACGCCGGCCGTTCGCTCTCTCTCCTTCAGGCCACGCTCGAGTCAACCGCTGACGGACTGCTGGTGGTGGATCTTCAGGGCAAGATCATCAGCTATAACCAGCGGGTCGCGGAAATGTGGGAAATTCCGTCGGAGCTCTTCGCTTCCGGGGACGATGCCCGCGCCATCGGTGTCGCGCTCGAGAAGCTGAAGCACCCCGAGGAGTTCCTGGCCAAGGTAAAGGATCTCTACGATCAGCCCGATGTCGCGAGCTACGACGTGCTCGAGCTCAAGGACGGCCGTGTTTTCGAGCGCTACTCGCAGCCGCAGCGCATCCAGGGGAAGAGCGTCGGCCGCGTTTGGAGCTTCCGCGATGTAACGGCTCGCCGCCACGCCGAGGAGCAGGCGCACGCGCTCGTGGTCGAGCAGGCAGCCCGCGCGGAAGCCGAGAACGCGGAGAAGCGCGCGGCGCTCCTGGCAGAGGCTAGCCGGGTGCTGAGCGCGTCGTTCGATTACCAGACCACGCTCGCCGCTCTCGTGCGACTCACGGTTCCGGCGATGGCCGACTATTGCGCGCTCGATATCATCGACGGCGACAACTTTACGCGCATCGGTGAAGCACACGTCGACAAGTCGAAGACGAATCTCGTGAACGAGATGTCGAGCTTCCCCAAGGCGGTGCTCACCGAGCACCACCCCGTCATGCGGGTGATCGCCACCGGCCATCCTGTGCTCGAGGTCCAGGTGACGCCCGAGCTCATTCAGGCATCGTTTGCTCACGAGGCCCAGCGCCAGACGGTCAGGGCCCTGGCGCCGCTTTCCTATATCTGTGTCCCGCTTTTGGCTTCAGGGAAGCCGTTGGGCGTGCTGACTCTGGCCACGTCGAGCTCCGGGCGGCGCTACGACATGGCCGATCTGGCCCTCGCGGCCGATCTCGCTCGGCGCGCGGCGCTCGTCGTCGAGCACGCGCGCCTTTTCCACGAGGCGGAGCAGGCCACTCGCGCCCGCGACGAGATACTCGCGGTCGTAGCGCACGACCTGCGCAATCCGCTGAACACGGTCATGATGGCCGCGGGGCTGATGCTCGAGACCTCGTCGCCCGAGCGCCCACAGGAGCGGCGCCAGGTCGAGATCGTCCGCCGCGCCGCCGACCGCATGAACCGGATGATTCAGGATCTGCTCGATGTGAAGCGCATGGAGTCCGGCCGCCTCGCGCTCGAGACGAAGGCCGAGCCGCCGGTCAGCCTGGTCTGCGATACGATCGAGATGCTGAGACCGCTCGCCGAGGGAAGCTCGATCAGGCTCGAGAGCCACGTCGCGCCGAATCTTCCGGTCGTGCTCGCCGACGCGACGAGAATAAGTCAGGTGCTGTCGAATCTCGTCGGCAACGCGGTGAAGTTCACGCCACGCGGCGGTCTCATCAGCGTTGCGGCTGAGAGAGTCGATGGAGAAGTCCGTTTCGCGGTCATCGACACCGGCCCCGGCATTCCCGCCGAGCAGCTCCCCCACATTTTCGGGCGGTTCTGGCAGGCAAAGTCCGCCGATCGGCGCGGAATCGGCCTCGGTCTGGCGATCGCCAAGGGAATCGTCGAGGCCCACCGCGGGCGCATCTGGGTCGAGAGCAGCGTCGGTCTCGGAAGCACCTTCTACTTCACGCTTCCGGCGGCGCCGGCCGCCGCCTAGCCCTCCGAGTTTTTGTGGTCGGAAGCCGGCACCCGACGGCGGCTTCCGAACGCCGGCCGCGCGTACACGGCTCCAATAGAAACAGCGGCGGAAATCGCGTTGCCGCGGGCACTCTCTGGCGTCCATATCCCGACCCCACAATTCTCCTGCTTTGCGGGAGGTGCGATGTCCGAGCGAGCGCGCTCGTGGAGGAAAGGTTGGGACAGTCCGTTGCGAAAGAATACGTCGGATCCGCCCTCGCGGCGGGTCTGCGCTACGTCACCGATGCGACGCCGGGCATACGGCGGCAGCGTCACGGCCGCGGGTTCAAGTACGTAGACCCCGAAGGCCGTGTCATTCGCGCGGCCGACGTGCTCGAGCGCTTTCGCGCGCTCGTCATTCCGCCGGCGTGGACGGACGTCTGGATTTGCCCCGACACCGACGGACACCTGCAGGTTACCGCGCGAGACGCGCGGGGCAGAAAGCAGTACCGCTACCACCCCGGATTCCGGCGCCACCGCGACGGAACGAAGTTCGAGCGCATGTTCGAGCTGGCGAACGTGATCCAGAAAATCCGCGAGCGCGTCGAGCGGGACGTCGCGCTCCCCGGACATCCGCGCGAGAAAGTGATGGCCACAGTGGTGTGGCTGCTTGAGCGGACGCTGATCCGGATAGGATCCGACGAGTACGCCAAGGCCAACAAGTCGTTCGGGCTCACGACGCTGCGCCGCCGCCACGTCGCGATCGATGGCGCGAAGCTGCGGTTCGAGTTCCGCGGCAAGAGCGGCATAGCGCACGCGGTCGACGTCACTGACCGGCGCATCGCGCGCATCGTGCAGCAGTGCCACGAGCTGAAGGGCGAAGTCCTGTTCAAGTATCTCGACGACGACGGCGCGCGCCAGGTAGTCGAGGCAGAAGATGTGAACGGCTACCTCCAGGACATAACGGGAGCCGACATCACCGCCAAGGATTTCCGCACGTGGGCCGGCACCATGCTCGTCGCCGAGGCGCTCCGCGCTACCGGCGTGGCGAAGACGAAACGCGAAGCGGAGAAGAGCATCGTCAGCGCGGTCGACAAGACCGCCAAGATGCTGGGCAACACTCGCAGTGTCTGCCGCAAGTATTACATCCACCCGGTGCTGATCGAGGCATACCTCGAAGGCGCGGTTCTACCGCCGCTCCCCGAACGCGCGTGGAGTCCTCGAAGCGCCCAGCCGCGCCCGGCGGATGGTCCAAGACTCCGTCAGCACGAGGCCGACGTTCTCGCTTTCCTCAAGGCGCGTCTCAAGCCGAAGACGCAGGCCAGAGCCGCTATCGCGCCCGTCGAAGACGAGCTGGAGCCGGCGCTCAGCTAGTCGAGGTAGGGGTAATCCGGATCGGCGAGCCGTGCCGCCCGTGCCGTGGCCTCCGGACCGGCGATCTCCTTCGCCAGATCGAGCAGCATCGGACTCAGGTGCCCGCCATACCGCAGCAGGCTCGCCGCGCGCGTCCGCCGGCCGAGCAGAAACGCGAGAAATGGCTGGTCGGCCTTGAGAGCGTTACACGCCGGGCACGCGAGGACGAGATTGTCGCGGCGGTCGTAAGCCGTTTTCCCGCGCCGCGGCGTGACGTGATCCATTGTGATCGACCGCTGACTGCAGCGGCGCTCGCAGTAGGCGCATACGGGCCCGTGGCGGTCGAGGAGCCATTGTCTGGTCTCCATGTAGGCGTTCCGGCTTGTCGGCAGCGAAGTATGCTGCTGGGCGGGCCTGCGGGCGCGTTTGCGGGGTTTTCTCGGGCGGCGGGAAGGGGGCAAATCGGGACGGGCTGGAGGTCGGGTGTTGGCTGAGAAGATTAATGCGAAGAGATGATTGCGTTGTGCGTTTCGCGTTCGAGAGTCTTCCGTTGTCGCGTTAGATCAAACGCAGGAACGGACAACGCAACAACGCGAAACGCACAACGCAAAAGGATACTCGGGATGACTATCACATTCTTGGAACGAACATTATGTGTGCCTTGGGTGTCCCCGGATTCATCACCCACGGAACCCCCTCGGCTGGCACTGCGGAAATCCCCAGTGATTGCGCGGTTGCCCCGGGCACATAGATGACGAACAGCTGTCGGGCGCCGCTCGCCGTTCCCGTGGCTGGATCGAAGGTCCCCGCTTTCCCGGTGAGCGAGTAAAGAACCGCCGGCTCTTTCGGCATGCGAAGCTTGCCTCGCTTCACCTCGTGAAATCGAACGGAATCAACCAGCTCCGGTTTCACTCCGTCCGCGCGAAGAGAGCGGCCGCGTGCCATGAACGGCTCCATCGACTTGTGGTAGCAAGCGACGTGAAAGCGCGAGCTGCGAGGATCGCTGGCGAGACACGTCAGCGCGCCGGAACCCTCCCGCAACGTGACGAGCTTTCCGGCCGCGTCGTATCCAAGGACTGTCGCCGCCTCACGGAGGTCGGCCGGGGCAGGAAGAACGGCGGCAGCGATTTGCTCCGCAACCGGCGGAACGGTGACTGAGTTGGCGGTCGCCGGTTGGGGTGCCTGAGAGCCGAGCAGCCGGGAGCTGGTGGTCAGCACAACGGCCAACAGCAACGGGTAGCGGAATGGCTTAGCCAATTTGTATCTCCGTTGGAACTTCAGGGTTCATCAGGGACGCGCCCCCATCGGCGTAAATGACCTGACCCGTGATCCAGTCGGATTCCGGTGAGCAGAACAAGGAGGTCACGTCGGCAACATCGGCGGGTGTGCCGAGTCTGCCCATCGGAGTCCAGCCGCGGGTGTGCCAGTTCCGCAGCAGGTCCTGCGCCTCCTGCGGCAGAGTGTTCAGCACACTGTCCTCGGTCCATCCCGGGCTGATCGCGTTGACCGTGATTCCGCGCTTGGCGAGCGCGACGCCGAAGTAGCGCACGAGCGACTCGAGTGCCGCCTTCGCCGAGCCCATTCCCACCCATGGCTGGAGTCCGCCGGTGCGGCTGCCCTCGGCGTAGGTGATCGCCAGGATCTTGCCTCCTTTGGTCATCAGCGCGCTCGCTTCGCGCACACCGACGAGGAACGCTTTCGCCTGCGAATCGAACGCGACGTCCCACTGCTCGAGGCTGATGTCCATCGGCGCCTGAAAGAATGCAGGCACCTCGGGCCTGGCGTTGCTGACGAAAATGTCGAGCGTCCCGAACTCCTTCTTCACCCGCTCGAACATCGTCTTGATCTGCTCCGGATGGATGACGTCGGCCTGCACCGTAAAGCCGTCGCTGCCCCGCTTTCGTATCTGGGCGAGAGTGTCCCTGGCCGCGGCTTCGTTCTGGACGTAGTGGACCCCGATCTTGACGCCCATCTCGGCGAGCTTGAAGGCGATTCCCCTTCCGATTCCACGGGAGCTGCCCGTGATCAGCGCGTGCTTGCCTCTGAGTGACATTGCGCCTCCTAGAGATGGTGCCAGGCCCCGCGTTAAGCTGGGGGTCACTGACGTAAGCGGCTAGAGGCAATGCCCCGGGAGCGTTAGCTTTTCGCTCCAATGACAATGCGAGACAAGCTGGAGCTGCTCGCGCGCCGGCGGGCCGAATCCGAGCAGGGCGGTGGCGAGGCGAGGCTCCAGGCGCAGCACGAAAAGGGAAAGCTGTCGGCGCGCGAGCGGCTGGACCTGCTTCTCGATGAGGGCTCGTTCGTCGAGCTGGACCGGTTCGTGGTTCACCGCTCGACCGACTTCGGCCTCGAAGCCCAGAAGTTCTACGGCGACGGAGTCGTCACCGGCCACGGCAAGATCGACGGCCGGCTAGTCTACGTGTTCTCGCAGGACTTCACCGTGTTCGGCGGGTCCCTTTCCGAGACCTTCGCCGAGAAGATCGTGAAGATCATGGACCTCGCGATGCGGAACGGCGCGCCCGTCATCGGTCTCAACGATTCGGGCGGCGCCCGAATCCAGGAAGGCGTCGTCTCGCTCGGCGGCTACGCGGAGATCTTTCTGCGCAACACGCTCGCCTCCGGCGTGGTGCCACAGATCTCGGCCATACTTGGGCCGTGCGCCGGAGGTGCCGTGTATTCGCCGGCGATCACGGATTTCACGTACATGGTGCGCGGGACGTCGTACATGTTCGTCACCGGCCCCAACGTCGTGAAGACGGTGACCCACGAGGATGTGACGATGGAAGAGCTCGGCGGCGCGGACACCCATGCCGGTAAGTCGGGCGTCGCTCATTTCGCCTGCGACTCCGAGCCCGAGTGCCTCCAGCAGATCCGCGACCTGTTTCGTTTCATCCCCTCCAACAACCTCGGCGATCCGCCGCGCGGAGCCGGTACCGATCCGCGTGACCGGCGCGACGAGTCGCTCCTCGACGTGGTGCCCGACAACGCGAACAAGCCCTATGACATGCACGAGGTCATCACGAGAGTGGTGGATGACCAGGAGTTCTACGAGGTGCAGCGCGAGTACGCCGCCAACATCATCTGCGGCTTCGCGCACCTCGGGGGCTTCAGCGTCGGCGTAGTCGCGAATCAGCCGGCGGTGCTGGCCGGCGTTCTCGACATCAACGCATCGCTCAAGGCGGCCCGGTTCATACGCTTCTGCGATGCATTCAACATTCCGATCGTGACCTTCGAGGATGTGCCGGGGTTTCTTCCCGGCGTCGCACAAGAGCACGGCGGGATCATCAAGCACGGCGCGAAGCTGCTCTACGCCTACTGCGAGGCGACGGTGCCCAAGCTGACCGTGATCACGCGAAAGGCGTA
>Ga0190265_10001785_pt1 | contig 14193 bp, 8 predicted proteins | sample Popmic124T_FD_133135 | JGI IMG/M metagenome (GOLD analysis project Ga0190265, IMG submission 133135) | Populus adjacent soil microbial communities from riparian zone of Indian Creek, Utah, USA - 124 T | ecosystem: Environmental > Terrestrial > Soil > Riparian zone | place: USA: Utah | collected...
AACTGAGGAACAAACGTGAATGGAGGCGGATCCGGAAGCGTCGGCGGAGGGCCCTCTGCGGGAGCTTCGGGCTCAGGAATGTCCTTGCTGTCCGCGATGTCCTTGGAGTCAACCACGTCCTTTGAATCGGCAGCCATGGTGCGCTCCGAAGCGCTGGAGAAATTCCGGCTCGAGGCGATCAAGTTTCTCTGGTCGGGACCCAAAGCGGTAACTTCAGCCAGGGTGAACGCACGGTCGGCGCGTGATGCTGGAATCCATCGCATCATGACATAACGGCCGGAGGTCGCTGGGAAATCTACCGAAGCGCGCCCCTGGGTGCCATCATCGACCGTCGAGCCAACCGGCTTTAGATTTGCGAGGGCCTTGTCGTCGAGCTTCCAGGTGTCCGAGGAATGGTCGCGATCTGTTCCCGGGAGGGATTTCATGACATAAAAGTCAACACTGCCCGGACGTGCTGAATAAGTCGCCGAAAGATGCCGCACAGTGCAGACTTTTCCCAGATCAATTACCGCGGTGGGAGAGCTATCCTCCGCGGAGAAACCAAACGAGGTCGCGGCTTGATCGTCGACCATGCTGTTGGCCAGCTTCAGGTCGTCTCCGGAACTCACGTAGAGCGCGCGCGCCTGGCGGGTGCTCGCCACACTGTAATTTATAAGCGCGAAAGTTGCCTGTGGGCCGAGGCCGGAGGCAGAATTAGCCGGGGCAAGTGCAGTCATGGGCGGCACTTTTTGCAGGACTAGGTCCGACGCGAGCAGGCCCGGTGCAGTGCACAAAAGGATGCACAGAGGACCACAAATTTTGCCGAGGGAAGAGGTGAGTGTTTTCATAATTTCCATATCCACAAAAAAGATGGTAGGACGTTTGCCTTTCTTTCGCAATAAAAATCTTTCCCAGTCTTCAGTTTTTTTTAAGTCGTCAATTTGCCCGAGCTGAGAGTGCACAAAGGAGAGGCAATTGGCGAGCTCTTTTTCGCACTAAATCACCGCAAAATCCGTTCTGCCGCCTGCTACCTCGCCAGGCAAGTCTGCGGATGCGGGCCAGGAACACGATCGATGTCGACTGACTTCCGTTCGCTCGGCGCAATCGAACCCTGTCCGCGATAAGCGGAACGGACGAATTATTCGCAATTCGTATGTCCCACTTGTCAACTTCAACGGTGCTCCATGGAGGCCGCGTAACATTTCCGGCTATCTGCCAACGGGCAGAGCGGAATATGTGAACGGAGTCCGACCTCTTCTGAACGATCCGTGAGGTAGCCGGATTAAAACAAAGATTGCGGTTGGAATCTCCCGAATCCCGCTTATCAAGCGCCCCGGGCACGGTTGATGAGCGACAAGCAAGAGGGCTGGGAGGCTCGCTTCTGAATCGACTTCAGCTCACAACCGGAGGAGCTTGAGCGCAAGCTCATGAAAAGGGGATCGCCGACGCAAATTGCCGAGGAGAGGCAGAGCAGGGTGCCGACAAGAAGAAAAATCTTCCGAAAAGCGAAGGGTTGAATACTGATTAGAACCATACTGGTTATGGTTATTATGAGCACCACGCATGCCACCGACGATGAGCAAATCAATGCCGGGGTGGACTCAGTTCAGAGCAAAACCGACCCGAATCAAGCACAGCGTGCGCTCTCAGTTTTTAGGCACATATCGTGACAGTAGACGTCGTAGCAGGAGTTTCCTACTGCCCGACAAGCGTACGCGCGAAGCTTAGATTTTGCTTCGCTTCTTTGAAGTCCGGTTGGATGCGAAGAGCCTCCTCGTAGTGGGCAATGGCCGAATCGTAGTCGCCATCACCGCAAAGTATGTCCGCAAGCTCTTTGTGAGCGATCTGAAGCTCAGGGTTCACTGACAGGCTGTGTTCGAGTCGGCGGCGTGCTTCAGTCCGCATTCCCTTGGCAACAAGGATACCGGCCAAATTCAATTCGCACTTGCCATTTTGACTCTTCGGGTCCAGCACGATCGAGCGCTCGTAGTGTTCGAGCGCTCGATCCAGATCTCCCAGATCGCTCCAAGCGAGGCCCAGAAAAAATTCCGCCTCCGCGAGCGAAGGTTTCTTGTCGATCGCGAACTCATACCGGCGAATCGCCTCCTCGACCTGCCCCGTCTGATGCAAAGCCTTGCCGTAATTGAGCTGAGCCTGCGGGTCCCGCGGCAGAACTTCCGCTACCTTCGCCGTCCGCTCAATTGGTGGCACGACTCGACCGACCAGCTGCGTGGCACAAAGCGCTCCAAATGGAATGACCAACGCCGCCCACCGCAAGCCGTGTCGGGTCCACGCCGGCCAAAACCGGGGAGAGGCTAAAATGGCTGCCCCAGCGCCTTCGATTCCAAGCATCGCCCGCGTCTGGGTTTCCCGAACTTTCCAGATGAATCCATCGTAATAAAAGTGCAACAGCGCCGAGGCTGTCACAATCCCAATCAGCCAATGCCGGATCCATTCTGCGGTAATGGCTGACTGCGTTAAGCCAATTGCTCCGTAGGCCAGGACCAGGCCAACATAGACTCCGATCAGCGCCCCACTGCGGCGAAAGACAAAGCGCATGAATCCACCGATGCTCTTGTCGCGTTCGACGCGAGTCCGATTATAAATCCAGACGATCGCCAGATATTGCACATCATGGAACACCTCGAAAAGGGCGATGCCCACGAGGATATTCTGCACGCCGTTATTGCAATACCACCAGAACCCTATGCTGCTGACCAGAAGCGTTATCTTGATTGGACTGGCACCGCGGCCCGCGCGCCAATCACTCCATTGACGCCACAGGAAGGCGATTGTCACAACGCCGAGGATGACCACTACCCCAGTGCGAATCGCCGCAACGGCCGCCGATGCGATTACCGGGCCGCCGCTCTCATAGTAGAGCTCGAACAAGGTTCTAAAACGCATCGGCGAGAGCAGCACGGCCGCCGAAAACCAGGCGGCACAAAGCGCCAGGTCGATCCGGGCCCGCGCCGCCGCCCGAGCGGAAGCCTTGGCGTCGTAAATCCGGCAGAATCCGTACGTCTGCATCATCCCGTGCCATATCCCCCAAGCCATCGCTACCAACTGCACGGCCTGGATGTTGTAGAACGATGACCAGACGCAGACTACCAGGATCGTCAGGGGGGCGACGATAAAACGTATTTTGAAGCGTTCGAACAAGGCGCGATCACCATAGGCTCGGATCATTCCCGGCAAATGGTGACCCATTGCGCCGAAAGCACCGACAAAGAGAAAAATGTCCTGCCCGCTCCAGCGGGTTTGGGCCGCCGTAAAGATCGGAATGAGGATTACGGGCGTGCCGACAAAGAGGAGCAAATCTCGCCAACGGTCGAGAATCCATGGGGATGACTTCGAGGGAACGGAAGGCGCTGCCTGCTTCCCTGCGCTCTTTTCCGACCCGAGGACCTTCGCCAGCGGGAGTGCTTGCGTCGCCATTCCGATCTGATAGTTCAAAGAGCCATCAAAGACAAGTCCTTCGCGGCGCCATAGGGTCATTTTGAGCCCCATGGCCCCATTCAAACGGACATCGCCTCGACGAGTCCCGCCCTGCCAGGAGACCAGAATCTTCGGTCCCCAGGAAGAGCCACGGCAAAAGCAAAAGGCGGATGGCGTTTCCGCCACCCGCCTTTGCAATGATTACCTGACTTAGCTTAGAACTTCTTCTTCAAGCTCACGTAATAGAAACGGTTCCTGATCGTGTAGAGTGAAGTGTCGTAGTTGTCGTTAAACGCGGCTAGCACCGTCGGTGGATTGCGGTCGAACGCGTTGTTCACGCCGACTGCGAGCGTCGTTCCCCAGAGCATGCGCTGCCAGATCGACGAGACCTCCGCCGCCGGCTCCATCACATTCTTGCTGTCTTTGGAGTCCTTGGCCGTAGGCATAGGCTCGACCGTCGGTTTCACGAACTCATAGCTCAACTGCATGTCGAGAGTCATGTAGCTCGGCACGTACCGTCTCCTCCCTCTGAAGTCAGGACCTCCAGCGTTCACCTGATTCGTGCTGAAGGAGGGGTCATCTACGAAGTCGCCTACATAATTACCCGTGGCGACGAAGTAGAAATGTCTCCAGTCCCACTCCAAACGGACGAATGCCTTGTTCCAGGGAATCGCACCAGGGGCCAGCGGGAGCGTGCCATTGTTATAATTCCCCAGGAAGCTGGTGGTCTCGCTTCCAATGCCCGGTTGCGCCTTCCAGGCAAAGAAGTGGTTCCAACCACCCGAGAAGGTGAATTTGCCGAACCGTTCGGTCGGCAGCTCGTAGACAGCCGTCACATCCAAGCCTGTGACTAAGCGCTTACCCGCATTCCCGAGGCCGGAATCGACGCAATCCACCCGGCCAGGACGACCATCCGGTTCATTCGGCAGGCGAGTGACGCCCAGCCCCGGACCACCATCTTCTCCAGGAAGGCCAAGTCCGCAACCGTCCGGATCGACCACGCCCTGCGTTAACAGCACCTGAGCGAAGGAATCCGAATCGACAATCAGATTAGTGGTAAAGATCTGATAAGCGTCCACCGTCATCGTAAACCCAGGGAGGAATTTCGGAGTCCAGACGACGCCCGTTGAATAGGCATCGGTCGTTTCCGGTATCAGGGCCACGTTTCCACTCCCAAAGACCCCGCTCGGCGGTTGGAGCGTCTCACCCCGGACCGGATCGAAGAGGACAGGGAAGTTTTGGAAAGCCGGAACAAACAGCTCGTTGGGACTGGGGGACCGGAACGATTGGCCCCAACTGGCGCGCAGAGTCAAATCCGCAATCGGCTGATAGCGAAGTGAAAGGCGCGGAGAGCCATAGAAGTTTTCATCCGGATTCTCGTTAACGAAACTGGCAGTTGTGATCGGCGGAGATCCTTGGACCAAGAGAAGATTGGTATCGGTGAATTCCTCGCGGCGCCAGGCCAGGTCCAGGTCGAGCGACCGGACAAACGGAATGTTCATCGATGACGTTACCAACGGGATGCCAAGCTCGAAGAAATAGGACTCAACCTCTTGCCGGAACTTCAAGAGCGGCGCCTGATTGAAGCCGAGCTGATCGTTGGAGGCCTGGACGGGATCAGGAATCTGCTTTTGGTTGATCTCGCGCTTTTCGAAGCCTACAGCGATATCGATACCACCATTCCACAAATTCGGGAAGAGATGGGCGTTGAGTTTGATGTCGGCCAGCCAATCTCTCTCGTAAAAGAACGAATGGCCAATGTAAGAGGATCCGTTTGCCCGGCCCAAGCCGTCGACGCTCGTCCAATCATTAGCCGCGAGGCCGTTATTGTAGGGAGCGGTTCCAATGGGGATGCCAGTCTGGAACTCGGGGTCCGCGGAGTTGGTGTTGTTATAGATCGGAGCCGTTCCGGTTATAGGCGCACTTTGGCCGATAAACGGATTGAAAGTGCCGGATGGTAGTCGCGGAAGCGGGGCAGCCGCATTAGCAAACCCAACCGGAGCAATCAGGGCTCTCAGATACGACCGTCTGGCGTCACCACTATCGATCCGTTGGTAGTCCAACTGCTCATAAACATATCCGGAGTCGTATCCGAAACGGCTGATAAACCCGTTATCCTTGAAGTTAAAGTCGCCGTTGATCCCCGTGACGTAGCGGTAATAGTCCTTGTCGAAGAATGACCGGCGGTTCGCCATTTCCTGCTGGGTCCGATAAGACAAAACAGCGAGTTGGTTCCCGAAAGGATTGAAGCTGGATGCTCTTGCTTCGGATAGGCCATTGCCCGCGGATGTAAACGCAAACGGCGAGCCGGCCAGACCGTTGTCCTGCTTGACCTTGGAATACATGATGTCTCCGTAGAGTTGGAGGCCTTCCCCAAAGATCTTGTAGCGCCCGGTCACGAAATACATTGCTTTCTCCATGCCCGCAATGGCGGGACTGAAGGCGCGGAAGTTGAAGCGCGACGGATCTTGTCCGACCGCGGCGGCTGTTTGTTCGAACGGCCGGTAGCTGAACGGCGACGGCGCATTGTTCGACAGATTGATCAGGACGAGGGTTCCGGTGGGAGCCGGATTCGCGGCCGTTCCACCGCCAAGAGTGGAACCGCCCGGGTTGACCGTCACGCGGCCGGCGAACGTTGGGCTGTTACTATTTGGGCCACCAAGCCCCAAACCCCCTACACCGTTGCTGGTATTTCCGGTGGTCGCGATTTCACGGTCACGTGAAAACAGAGCCGCGCGGGAATAATATTCGCCCGACGCTGCAATGGAAACCTTCCCGTCCAAACCGGTCACGCCGCCACGGAGGTAAACCTGGCGCACGTGAGCGTCCGTATCGGTGGTATTGCCGTAGTGGGCGAAGAGCTCCGCTCCTTCATAAGGCCTCTCTCCAGGTCCGTTGAGCAGGATGAAGTTCACCACGCCCGCGACGCCATCAGAGCCGTACACGGCGGAAGCGCCATCCTTCAATATCTCCGTGCGGGCTAAAGCCCCAATCGGGATAGCATTGATATCGAGAAAATTGAAAGTCCGCCGCCCGTTGACGAGGATAAGCGTATTCTCCGCGCCAATTCCACGAAGGTTAATGGTCGCCGTGCCGTCGCCGCCGTTGGAAGTGTTTTCGGTTGCCGCGTTGCCGACAAACGAAGGCAACTGACGCAGACCTTCGACCGGGGTGTTGGCGCCCTGCTTTTGCAGGACTTCCGCCGTGTAGACTGTCACCGGCAGCGCCGATTCCGTCTCCGCGGTCGGAATATAAGAACCAGTCACGATGACTCGTTCGGTTGTCGCTTCGTCCTGCGCAAAGGCGCTGGCGGCGATGAGGAAAGGAAGTCCGACGCCGACTGCGAGAGCCGAGCGGAAGGATCCTAACGTGTTCAGTACGTATCTTATCATTGGTTTCTCCATGGGTTTGGTTAGGTTTGGCGGTGAGGATTAACGACGTTTTGAGGCCCTGACAAGCCTTTTTTTCATTTTTTTTAAAATATTTTGAACGGACGCGGATAGGCTGATGTCGTCCCGTCCGTCGAATCAAGCTGGTTCCGGCATCGCTTTTGCCCAATTCCCGGAGGAGAATCAATCAAAAAAAATGCCGTCAACCGACGCCATCGTTTCGCAGTCAATGAGACCCTGCCAATTGCGATTGACGCCACATCCGCATACAGGGAGTGCCCCTCGCGCCCGCGAAATGCGGTCGCAGCTCGGCCAGCCAGCGGTGGATTCTATCGCGAACTCAACGAATCGTTAGGCCAGAAAATGTTCCCGGAAAATCTGGGGCAATCTGTGTTAATCTGTGAACAATAAACTCATGTTTACCGGCCTGATCGAAGAAGTCGGCAGCGTCCTCGATATCCAATCGACGGAACGGGGCACCCGACTTCAGGTCGTCGCGCCGCTTGTCGCTGCCGGAATCCAAATCGGCGACAGCGTTGCGGTAAACGGTTGCTGCCTCACGGTCACGGCCCATGACGAGAGACAGGTTGTCTTCGATCTCCTCGGAGAGACTCTTGACCGCACAAACTTGAAGATGCTGCGCTCGGAAAGCCTCGTCAATCTTGAGCGCGCCCTCGCGGCGGATGGGCGTCTCGGCGGCCACTTTGTCCAGGGTCACGTGGATTGCGCCGCACGTATTCTGTCACTGAAAAAAGAGGTCGCGGATTACCGGCTTGAAGTCGAATTACCCGCCGCCTTTGCCCATTATGTGGCTTCCAAAGGTTCGATCGCCCTCAACGGAATCAGCCTGACCGTGGCCGAAGTGTTCGCGGAGAGTTTCGCTGTTTGGATCATTCCACACACAAAATCACAAACGAATCTCAACACGGCGCGCGTCCACGAGTTGGTCAACCTCGAGTTCGACCTGATAGCAAAGCATGTCGAGCGCATGCTCGATCGTCATGTCCTTCGGCCCGGATGATGAAGCCGCCGGCTCCACGGATCGTTGGCGTAATTTTCACGCCGACCGATTTTCGGCGCGCCGTCCGGATGCGCAATCCCCCCGATTTGTTCGAGCTGCGGCTGGACGCGTTGTTTGCCAGAAGTGAACAAGTGGAGGCTGCCATCGGGGACCTGCGTGCGCCGCTCATCATCACGGCGCGCCATCCTCGTGAGGGAGGATCAAATCAACTTTCTGCCCGGAAACGCCGCACCCTGCTTCTGCGGTTCCTGCCGTATGCGGCCTATCTGGACATTGAACTGCGCTCGGCCGGCACGTTTGCGGCCCTTTTGGCAGAAGCCCGCGCGAACAGCATCCGCACGATTGCCTCATTCCACGATTTCGATGAAACGCCAAGCCGCTCGCGGCTCGATGAGATCGCACGCACGGCCCGGTCGTTAGGCGCGGACCTCTTGAAAATCGCGACGCGGACCGACACCTCCGCGCAACTGGCGAGGTTGCTGGATTTTTTTCAGCAAGAGCGGCTGGAAATGGAAATCGCTGTCATGGGGGTCGGACGCCTCGGGCGATCGTCCCGGGTGGAATTCGCCCTACGCCGCTCGGCTTTGAATTATGGCCACCTCGGGCACCCGCGGGCTGAAGGCCAGCTTTCGATCGCACAACTGCGACGCGCCTTGCGCTAGGATGTCGTTTGCCGAGTTTTTGAGTCTATGGACCAACCCATCGCATTACCAGATCAGGTCCCGGTGATGCCGCTTCCCGGTGCGCTTCTCTTTCCCCACGCCCTGTTGCCGATCCATATTTTTGAGCCGCGCTACCAGGAAATGCTCGATCTTGCCTTGAGCGAGCACCGGATGTTCTGCGTCGCGCTCGTGAAACCCCAGCGGGCGCAATGGAAATCAACTGATGATTTTTTTCATATCGCCGGCCTCGGGTTAATCCGCGCATGCGTAGGTCGCGGTGACGGGACCTCGGATTTGATTTTGCAAGGTTTGCGCCGTGTCCGCCTTTCCGCGTTCGAGCAGAGTGCTCCGTTTCCGATCGCCCGAATTGAGCCCTTGGAGTCCAAGGCCACACCCTCGGTCGAGACCGATGCCCTGGGCGCAAAAGTGCTCGAGCTCTATTCGAGATTCAAGGAAAGCGGACGCCAGTTGCCCGTCAGAATAGATCAATATCTTTCCCATCTGGGAGATTCGGAAATGCTCGCCGACCTGATGGCCGCGACCTTTATTAATGACCCGCTCCGTCGGCAGCAGGTGCTCGAAGAGGTCGGCATCAATCAACGCCTTCGGCTCGTCATCCAATACCTGCGCGAAGAAACCGGCAGCGCCGCCGCCTAATTCAGCCGCGCGTGTTCTTCCAATAGATATCGGTCGGTCATCCCTGCGATATAATCGCAAATCGTTCGGTAGAGACCCTCACATTCGATTCGCTTCGCCGCCGCGTCGCCGAGGAGCCCCGGCGCGAGCGTGTACGCTTCGAAAACCGACCGCAGCATCTCGCAAGCCCTCTGGTTCACCTCCGCGACCCGCGGGTGATAATAGACGTTCTTATATAAGAAGCGCCGCAGCTCGCGGTTGGCCTGCAACAGGCCGTCGCTGTAGGAAACCAGCGGCCCCGGCTGCCGCCGCACTTCATCCGCACTCCGGATCCCGGCGCTGGCGATGGCCGCGGCGCTGGTCCCAATCACATCGCGCACCTGCGCGTCGATGATGTCGCGAATGATTATTTTGTGCAACTCCGGCTCCTGGACGTCAGGATAACGCGCAACGACCGATGCCTGGCTCGCGCGCCAGACCGTGTTCTCTTCCAATTGCGCCGAGCTCAGGATTTCGAAATCGACCGCGTCATCCAGATCGTGGCTGTAATACGTGATCTCATCCGCCAGATTCGCAATTTGGGCTTCAAGTGACGGCGAACGATACTTTTCGTCGCCCGGCGCTGGCCAATCATAAAACGCCTGGTGCTTTTGCAGGCCTTCGCGAACCTCAAACGTCAGGTTCAACCCCGGAAAACCCGGATACCCCGCTTCCAGCAGCTCGACCACGCGCAAGCTTTGCCGGTTATGATCGAAACCGCCATGGTCCCGCATGCATTCCGCAAGCATTTCTTCGCCCGAATGCCCAAACGGCGAATGCCCCAGATCATGCGCCAGCGCAATCGCCTCCGCCAAATCCTCATTTAACGACAATGCCCTCGCAATCGTTCGGCTAATCGAGGCCACTTCGATCGAATGCGTGAGGCGCGTCCGGAGATGATCGCCCGTCCCGTTAAGAAAAACCTGCGTCTTGTATTCGAGCCGGCGAAACGCGCGCGAATGAATGATGCGAGCCCGGTCGCGTTGAAACTCCGTGCGATAAGCATGCCTGGCCTCTGAGAACTGTCGTCCCCGCGAATCGCCGGATTTCTGGGCCATCGGCGCGAGCACGCGACGCTCATCCGCCTCCATCTCCTCACGCGCTTTCCATTGTCCGCGTGAAATTCCAGCCGCATCAGAACCTTTGGTCACGGCGGGAATATCCATCCCAGGGACATTTCTTGCGAGTCTGGAATTGACCGCGCGGAAGGCGCGGCTCCATGGTGGCGCAACTCAAATGCCCCGGCGATCAATCAATCGGATCGGTCAGAAAAAGGTCGCTGCCCTTCAGCCGGCCGCTTCGCGAGATCGCTGGCTGCTTCTCGGCGTCTGCGTTTTCCTCCTCGCTCTTACGTGGATCGTTTTCGGCCAGACCGTTTACTTCGATTTCATTAATTTCGATGATGGCGACTACGTCTATAAGAACCCGGAAGTCGCGCGCGGCCTGACGCTGGCGGGCCTCGCCTGGTCTTTCACGCATCTGCACGCTGGCAACTGGCACCCGGTCACCTGGATTTCCCACATGCTGGACTGTCAGCTTTATGGTCTAAGTCCCGGCGGCCACCATCTCAGCAATGTTATCATTCACGCGGCGACGGTGATTCTTCTCTTCTGCGTCTTACGGTGGATGACGGGCGACTTGTGGCCCAGCGCGTTTGTCGCCGCCGTTTTCGCCATCCATCCCTTGCGCGTGGAGTCAGTCGCGTGGGTTGCCGAACGCAAAGACATGCTGAGTGGACTATTCTTCATGCTGACTATTGCCGCCTACATCCGCTACACGCGCCGGTCGTCAATTTGGTCGTACGGTCTTCTTCTTCTTAGTTTGGCGTTAGGGCTGATGTCCAAGCCAATGCTTGTCACCGTGCCTTTCGTGTTGCTTCTGCTGGACTATTGGCCATTGAATCGCCTGGCGCCTTATGACGCTACGAAGTCGCCGCCCCGACGACAACTTCTTTTCGAGAAGCTGCCCTTGGGACTCCTCGTCCTCGCTTCCTGTGTGGTCACGGTCCTGGCCCAGAAGGTGGCTATCCAGCCATTGACTCATCTTCCCCTCATGACGCGAATCGGCAACAGCGTTATCTCCTATGCCTTCTACCTCTGGCAGATGCTTTGGCCTTCTAACTTAACTCCTTACTATCCGCTCCGACCCGACGACATCGTTCTTTCAAAGGTTCTGTGCTCTTTTTTCTTGCTGACTGCGATTTCCGTCCTCGTCGTCGTTTGCCGTCGCCGCCGTTACCTCGTCACAGGTTGGTTCTGGTACGTCGTAATGCTTGCACCGGTTATCGGTATCCTTCAGGTAGGCTATCAGGCGCACGCCGATCGGTACACCTATCTTCCTCAGATTGGCTTGTCCCTGGCGTTGGCATGGGGGACCCGTGATTTCTGCGCCAATTGGCGGCAGGGTCGTCTTGTCCTTGGTGTTCTGGCCGCCGCTATTGTCACCCTTCTGGCGGTGGCTGCGCGAACTCAAGCGGGCTATTGGAAGGACAGCGAATCGCTCTGGAGTTACACTCTTAGCCGGACTTCGAACAACGCCATGGCCGAATTGAACCTCGGCGAAGCTGTGCAGAAGAAAGGAAGGGGGGACGAGGCGATCGCCCACTTGACAAGGGCCGTGGAAATCCAGCCCGGCAACTTCACCAATCACGCCTCCCTGGGTATCTCCCTGTTAACAAAAGGACGACGCGACGAGGCTTTGGCTCACTTGCGCGCGTCCCTCGCGCTGAATCCGAACCAGGCTCCCATTCATTCCTCTCTCGGCGTGGCTCTGCTGGAGGCGGGACAACCAGAGGAGTCGGCGGCTCATCTACGCAAGGCATTGGAGATCGACCCGAACGATGGCGACGCCCATTACAACCTGGGAAACACCCTTATGCAAATGGGGCAGGCCCGCGAAGCAATTACTGAGTTCGAGCAGGCTGTGAGGATCAACCCAAAGGATACTCAAGCCTTGAACAACCTTGCCTGGATTCTGGCGACCTGTCCGGATGCCCTCATCCGCGATGGGACGAAAGCGGTTGAGTTCGCGGAACGCGCGGAGGCCCTGACCCAACGCCGCAGTCCTGTGATTAGCGCCACTCTGGCGGCTGCCTATGCCGAGGCAGGTCGATTTGGCGACGCTATAAAGACCGGCCAGCACGCCTTGCAGTTGGCTCAAACCGAGGGGAATATCTCGCGTGCCGATTCTATCCGCGCTCAGATTGAGTTATATCAGTCAGGAGCGGCTTTTCGTGACCGTCGCTATGCGCCCACGCCTCGCTAGACACTGATGCTTACTGGCCACAAGATCGTTGTCGTAATGCCCGCTTATAACGCGGCCAGAACACTTCGTCAGACCTACGATGAAGTAATGGCGCAGGGGATCGTCGACCTGGTCATCCTCGTAGACGATGCCAGTCATGACGATACCGTTGCCATCGCCCGTACCCTGCCGGGCGTGCAAGTGGAGATACATCCCATGAATCGCGGTTACGGTGGAAACCAGAAAACCTGCTATCGCCTCGCCCTGGCCGCCGGCGCGGACATCGTCATTATGATTCATCCCGATTACCAATACACGCCACAGCTTATCCCCGCGATGGCGGCCCTGGTCGCGAGCGGTCTCTACCCGTGCATGCTTGCTTCGCGAATTCTGGGCGACGGCGCACTTCGCGGTGGAATGCCGGTCTGGAAGTATGTGGCCAATCGTTTTCTGACTTTGGTAGAGAACCTCCTGCTGGGCGCAAAGCTGTCTGAATATCACACCGGCTATCGCGCCTTTTCCCGGAGCTTACTCGAACGTTTGCCTCTCGAAGTAAACTCCGACGACTTTGTTTTCGACAATCAAATCCTGGCTCAAGTGCTCTGGCTCGGCTGCCCCATCGGAGAAGTTACCTGTCCGGCAAGGTATATGGCTGAAGCCTCTTCAATAAATTTTCGGAGAAGCGTTCGTTACGGTTTCGGCTGTCTTTTCACAGCTCTCGAATATCGCTGGGCCAAAATCCGCGGAGGTGGACGGTTGTTTCCACCGGTGCAAACAAACGCGTGAAACGCAATCTTGTGCCACGGAGCAGCAGCCCCCCCCCCCCTGTTGCGGGGAGGGAGGGTTTCTTGTCGTTCGGCACCTTGCTCACCGGCCTTGCCCTCCTGCTCGTCGGCGGACTGATATTTGGAGCGTTTTTGTTCGGCACCGCTGTGCTTCTTTACACAGACATCGGGAGCGATTCCGTTAATAGTTATTATCCGGATTTCGTTCACCTTTCGAACTACATCCGCAGCCAGGGTTTTCCTTCGTGGTCTTTCTGCGTGGGGATGGGCCAGGATATTGCCTATGCGACAGGATATCTAATCTGGCAGCCCGTCAGTTGGCTGCCCAGCTATCTCATTGCTCCAGCGCTTGTCTTTCAGCATTTGGGTAAGGTTCTCATCGCTGGTTTGCTCTTCTTTCGCTTTCTCCAGCTTCACCGTCTTCATCCGCCGGCCCCGCTTCTGGGTTCGCTTCTCCTTTCGTTCTCGGCCTACATGTGCATAGGCAGTTGCTGGTATCCCTTCGCCGACGAAGTGGTTTGTTTCGCCGCGCTCTTGCTAGCGACGGAGAAAGCAGTGCAACAAGGCCGCTGGTTACTGCTTGCTTTAGCGGTTGCGCTGGTTGGAATGATAACGCCATTCCACCTGTATCTTTGCGCGTTGTTTCTTGTGTCTTATCTGCCGATTAGGCTCTTCAGCCAATATGGATGGCAGCCGCGGCTTATCCTGGGCAGCTGTCTTAAGCTTGCCGCTGTCGCGACTCTGGGTGTTGGGCTCGGCGCGACAATCACTCTGCCCTATCTCCATGCGGTTCTAAACAGCCCTCGCACGTCCGGGACGACGTCGGCCGTGGCGGCGCTGAGCTCCTTTAGTATTTTTGGTCTTGAGTCCCCTCTGCACTACATCACCGCGGCGTTGAAACCGTACGCAAACGACATGCTTGGCACGGGAGATGACTTCCGCGGTTGGCAGAATTATCTCGAAGCTCCATTGACCTATTGCGGCCTTCTTTCCCTTATAAT
>Ga0190265_10001786_pt1 | contig 14189 bp, 15 predicted proteins | sample Popmic124T_FD_133135 | JGI IMG/M metagenome (GOLD analysis project Ga0190265, IMG submission 133135) | Populus adjacent soil microbial communities from riparian zone of Indian Creek, Utah, USA - 124 T | ecosystem: Environmental > Terrestrial > Soil > Riparian zone | place: USA: Utah | collected...
AGTCGTACGGCGTGTGGTTCACGGCCCGGACGACCCAGTCGTCGCCCACGTCGAGAACGTTGATGCACGCCGGCGACTGCTCGAAGTTGCCGAAGAGCACGCGGCCGCCGGTCAGCGCGTAGGAGAGGATCGCGCGGTTCACGCCGGCGTGCAGGACAGCGAGGAGCACGTCCCACTCGGGGTCGGCTCTGAGCCGGTCGACCGCGGGTAGAACGCGGTCGAGCAGTGAGCCGATCGTCTCGCCGCCCAGGAATTTCGCGTCCTCGGGGACGACGTCGCGCCAGGCCCCGACGAAGGTGGCCTCGAGCGCGTCCTCCGGGATCTCGTCGAGGCGGCCGGCTTCGATCTCGCGCAGCTCCGGCCACGACTCGGGCTCGACCGACGGCGCCACGATGCGGGCCGTTTCGACCGTCCGCGGCAGGCCGCTGGTGACGACACGGTCGAAGGCGATCCCGTCGAGCAGCCTCGCGGCGGCGGCGGCCTGCTCGCGTCCCTCCGGCGTGAGCGGCACGAGATCCTGCCGCAGCGGCCGGCCGTCCTCGAAGTAGGCGACCTGGCCATGGCGCATCAGGTAGATGCGGCGGCGGTTCACTCGTACCGCTCGAGGTACTGCGGATTGGAGATGCGGAGCTTGGCCGCGACGTGCTCCTTCAGGACCGCGTGCGCGTCGGCGGGGACGTCGCCGGCCCGAATCGTGCGGGCAAGCTCGCGGATCTCGTCCTCGCCCAGGCCCGGCTCGTCCGCTTCCAGCTCGCGGCGCGCAATCCCGAGGGCGTTCATCGCCACGAGCGTGCGGAACTTCAGCCGCTGGTCATCGAGGGTCGGTAGCAACTCGGAGGAAAGAAACTCCTCGACGGCCTCGAGCAGCTCGAGTGCGGTCGGCCGATCGCTCATCGGCTCTCGATCAGGTAGAGGAGCTCGTACTCCATCTCGGCGGCCATCCGGCCGAGCACCGCGTACTCGACGCTGCGGTCGAGACCGGTGAGGTGGCGGCGGCACTGCGTGAGGCAGCCGGTCGCCCACTTGACATTGCCGAGCACCTCCCACCAGTAGAGCTCCTCCTCGGAGACGGCGCGGCCGGTGCGCTCCGCGTAGCGCTCGAGGTAGGGCGCAACCTCGCCCACGCCTCCGAGCCGCCGGTCGTCAGCGCCGAAACGCCACGCGCGGACGAGCGGCCAGGCTAGATCCTCGCGCGGATCGGACAGGTGCGCGAACTCCCAGTCGAGCAGGTATTCGAGCCCACCCTCCGAGACGACGACGTTGCCGATTCGGAAGTCGCCGTGCGTGACCACGTCTGGGAGCGGCTACGGCCGGTGCTCGCGCAGCCACCAGAGGCCGTATTCGATCGCGGGGTGCGGGTCGCCGACCGAGTCGAGCTCCCCGGCGAACCGCTCTAGGATGTCGCCGCTGCCGAGGAAGGGCAGCCGCTCCGGCGGTATCGCGTGGATCTTGGCGAGCTCGTCTGCAAGCTGGACGTCGAGTCCCGGCGGCGGATTGCGCGCGATGCGCCTCCCGATCGTCTCGCCATCGACGCGCTCCATCGCGAATGCCTCCCGCCCGCCGAGCTCGCCGAGATACGCGACCGGCCGCGGCACCTTCACGCCGGCCTCGGCAGCGGCCTCGAGCACGTGGAACTCGTCCTCCAGCGAGAGCGTCGCGGCGTGGATGACACCGCGTGACGCGCGGCGCACCAACAGCGCCGAGCCCTCAGCGTCCACCGCCCACGCTTCCTTGGAGGCGCCGCCGGCAAGCAGATGCATCGACTCGACGCCCCGTCCGAGCCGCTCCTCGAGCTCGGCCGCCCAGGGGACGTCGGCTACCAGGCCGATTCGCCTCCGTCCACCACGAGCGTGTGGCCGGTGACGTAGGCCGAGGCATCCGAGGCTAGGAAGACGACGACGCCCTCCAGATCGTGCGGTCCGCCGAAACGACCGAGCGGGATGTGCTGCTTGAGCCGCTCGGCGTGGCGCTCGAGCACGTAGCCGGACATGTCCGACGGGAACCAGCCCGGGGCGATCGAGTTGACCCGGATCCCGTGCTGCGCCCACTTGCAGGCCAGGTCGCGGGTGAACGCGATCACGCCGCCCTTGCTGGCGTTGTAGGCGATCGTGTTCATGATCTCCGGCGGCCCGCCCTGCAGGCCTGCGACCGAAGCGATGTTCACGATCACGCCCCCGCCGCGCTCGATCATCACGCGTCCTGCGGCCTGCGAGAAGAGGAAGACGCCCGTCAGGTTGACGTCGATCACCTTCTGCCAGCCCTCGAGCGGCATCTCCTCCGGGCTCGCGCCCCAGACGGTGCCGGCGTTGTTCACGAGCACGTCCACGCCGCCGAGCTCCTCGACGGCCTGACCGACGACGTGCTGAACCTGATCGGGATCGCGCACATCGCAGCCGAGGCCGATGGCGCGAACGCCGAGCTGCTCGAGCTCGGAGGCCGCCTGCTCGCAGCGCTCGGCCTTGCGCGCACACAGGACGAGGTTGGCGCCGGCCTCCGCGAGGCCCTGCGCCATCTGGCGGCCGATCCCGGTGCCGCCGCCGGTCACGATCGCCGTCTTGCCGCTCAGGTCGAAGAGCTTCGTCACAGGCTCAGCTCCGCGACCGCGCGTAGCGTGGCTGGATCACGCGTCGAGACAAGCATGGTGGTCGCGCCCGACTCCTTCCAGGCCTCGAGTCGCTCCGCGACCCGCTCCCGCGGGCCGACCAGAGCGAGCTCGTCGACGAGCTCGTCCGGCACCGCGGCCGCCGCGTCGCGCTGCTTGCCGTCGAGGAAGAGATCCTGGATCCGCTGCGCCGCCTCTTCGAAGCCGTACTCGCGGGCGAGCTCGTTGTAGAAGTTCTTGCCGCGCGCGCCCATGCCGCCAACGTACAGCGCGTAGTACGGCTTGAGCGCGTCACGAGCGGTCTCGACATCGTCGGACAAGACTGCCGGTACGGCAGGCGCGATGTCGAGCCCATCCCTTCCGAACGGGACCGGGAAAGTCTGCCGCGCCCGCTCGGGCGAGAAGAAGATCGGCAGCCAGCCGTCGGCGATCTCCGTGGCCAGCTCGACCGACCGCCTTCGCAGCGACGCCAGGTAGATCGGGATCTCGGCGCGGAGCGGGCGCATCATCAGCTTCAACGGCTTGCCCAGGCCGGTGGCGTCCGGCCCGCGATAGGGGACGCTGTAGTGCTCGCCCTCGAGCTCGAGCGTCTCGCGTCGCAGCGCTGTCCGCACGATCTCGATGTACTCGCGCGTTTTCGCGAGCGGCTTGCCCCACGGCTCTCCGTGCCAGCCCTCGACCACCTGCGGCCCTGAGGTGCCGAGCCCGAGCAGGAGCCGTCCTCCAGACATCAGGTCGAGCGTCGCCGCGGTCATGGCCGTGTTCGCGGGGGTGCGGGCAGGCATCTGGAGGATCGCCGAGCCGATCTTGATCGTCGACGTCGTCGCCGCGAGCCACGCGAGAACCGTGACGGCGTCTGTCCCCCACGCCTCGGCGGCCCAGGCGGAGTCGTAGCCAAGACGCTCGGCCTCCTGCGCGAGCGTGACCAGCTCGGTGGGGTTCGTGCCTGGTGGGGCGTAGCCCATGTAGAAGCCGAGGCGCACGGCGTGCGATGCTAACCGCGTGGCGGTCACCGAACTATCTCCACCGCCGGGCCTGGACGAATTGCGCGATCGCTACCGCGCTTTCATGGAGGAGCACCTCTACCCCGTCGAGGCCGAGCTCGACCGGGAGGACGATCCCTCGCACCGCGTGATGGTCGAGTTGCGCGCCGCAGCGCGCGACGCCGGGCTCTGGGCTCCGCACCTGCCGCCGGAAGCCGGCGGGACCGGGCAGGGATTCCTCGTCTATGCGTACCTCAACGAGGAGATCGGAAGGAGCGTCTGGGCCCAGCTCATGTTCGGGTGCCAGGCTCCGGACGCAGGGAACGGCGAGATCCTGCACCTGTTCGGCACCCCTGAGCAAAAGGAGCGCTGGCTGCGGCCACTCGTGGCCGGCGAGGTGCGCTCGTTCTTCTCCATGACGGAGCCCGACGTCTCCGGCTCCGATCCGACTGGTCTGAAGACGCGCGCCGTCCGCGACGGCGACGAGTGGGTGATCGACGGGCGCAAGTGGTTCTCGTCGGGCGCGGAGGGAGCGGGGTTCGGGATCGTGATGGCGGTCACCGACCCCGACGCCGAGCCGCACCGTCGAGCGACGCAGATCATCGTCCCGGCCGACGCGCCCGGGATCGATATCCGCCCGGTGCCGATCTTCGGCCACGCGGGCAGCGGCTGGACGACGCACTGCGAGGTCGACTACGTGGGCCTGCGCGTCCCGGTCGAGAACACGCTCGGCGAGGTCGGTGCCGGCTTCCTGATCGCGCAGAAGCGGCTTGGCCCGGGCCGCATCCACCATGTCATGCGCTGGCTCGGCCAGATGCAGCGCGCGTTCGAGCTGCTGTGCCGCCGCGCGCTCGAGCGTGAGACGTTCGGCGGGCCGCTCGTGGAGAAGCAGACCGTCCAGAACTGGATCGCGGACTCGGCGGCCGAGATCCAGGCTTGCCGGCTGATGACGCTGGACGCGGCGCACAAAATCGACGCCGGCGACGAGGCCCGCGTCGAGATCTCGTTGATCAAGTTCTTCGCCGCGCGCGTCCTCAACGACGTGATCGACCGGGCGATCCAGGTGCACGGCGCGCTCGGTCTGACCGACCGGACACCCCTGGCGACGATGGCTCTACACGCGCGCGGCGGCCGCATCTACGACGGCCCCGACGAGGTGCATCGCATGGTCGTCAGCCGGCGGATCTTGAAGGAATTCCAAGGAGGGGGCTCGTGGCAGTTCAGGTAGGCACGAAAAACCGTCGGGTGACGATGGCCTCGCGTCCGGTCGGTTTTCCGACCGAGGCCAATTTTGCGTTCGACGAGGTCGAGGTCGGCGAGCCCGGGCCGGGGCAGGTGCTCGTGCGGGCGCTATGGCTGTCTGTCGACCCGTACCAACGGGGCCGCATGAGCCAGATGCGCTCATACGCGCGCTCGCTCGAGGTCGGCGACGTGATCACTTCGCAGACGATTGGTGAGGTGGTCAAGAGCGAGGACTCGCGATACTCGCCGGGCGACCTCGTCATCGGCCAGCTCGGCTGGCAGGAGTACGCGATCGAGCGCGGCGGGTCCTTGCGCCGCGTCCCGGGGTTCCTCGATCCGCCGACGCTCGCACTCCACGCCGTCGGGGCGACCGGCTTCACGGCCTACTTCGGCCTACTGGACGTGGGGCAGCCCAAGCCCGGCGAGACCGTGGTCGTCTCGGGCGCTGCGGGTGCGGTGGGCCAGATCGTGGGCCAGATCGCGAAGATCGGCGGCTGCCACACGGTCGGGATCGCCGGCGGCCCGGAGAAGTGCAAGGAGTGCCGGCTCCACGGCTACGACGTCGGGATCGACTACAAGGGCGACGATCTGCGGGCGGCGCTGAAGCAAGCGTGCCCGGACGGCGTGGACGTGTACTTCGACAACGTCGGAGGTGAGGTCTCGCAGGCCGTCGTGTCACGCCTGAACGTCGGCGCGCGGATCGTCATCTGCGGCCAGGTCTCCCAGTACAACCTCGACGGGCCCGAGCCGACATTCCATCCCGGGGCGCTGATCGTCTACCGAGCGCGCATGGAGGGCTTCCTGGTCACCGACTACGCGCATCGGTGGGAGGAGGCGGCCGTGCGCATGGCGCGCTGGGTCGCGGAGGGAAAGATCCGCTGGACGGAGCACGTCACCGAGGGTCTGGAGAACACCCCGAAGGCCTTCATCGGGATGCTGAACGGCGAAAACCGCGGCAAGGCTCTCGTCAAGATCGCCGAGCCCTCAGGCGGGTAGGCTGTCCGTCAATGAGAAACGCTTGTGATTGCCCGTGCGGCCCGGACTGCAAATGCGGTCCGAACTGCCCCTGCGCGAGATAGGCCCGATTCCGGGCGTTACTGGGCTCTGACCACCTGCGTGCAGCGGGCGCTCGCGATGTGGTCGCCGTCGGCGTCGTAGAGCTCCGCGGCGCAGAAGACGACTCGCTTCGTCCGTCGGACGACTCGGCCGTCCGCCCGCAGGAGGCCCGGGCGGGCGGAGCGCATGAACTCCACGCGCAGGTCTGCCGTCAGGAACGACTCGCCCTCCTCGAGCACCGTGGCACAGGCGCCGCCCATCGCCGTGTCGAGCACGGTCCCCACGAGGCCGCCGTGGACGATCGAGCCGTTGCCGTCCGGAAAGGTGTAGTCCTCCGTTGCGTACCACTCGATCTCCATGCGCCCGGGCTCGGTCGCCGTTCTTCGGTAGCCAAGCGTGCGCCAGACGTGCGGGCCGCCCGGCCGCAACTCCTCCCAGGGGCCTTCGCTCTCGCTCACGCCGAGTCGAAGAAGCGCGGGAACTCGTGCCGGGCCGGAGCGCGGCCCGGGAGGCACGTCCAGATCTGGCCGCTTGTCTCGTCTCGCGCCGCCGAAAGAGCCGCGTCCGCGATCTCTTCGGGGCGCATCAGCTCGATCCCGGCGTCGAGCGTGCGTTGACGCATCGGTCCGAGGAGCGGCGTGTCGACGATCCCCGGGCAGACCGCGCTGATCCGGATCCCGCGCTCGGCGAGTTGCGGCGCCACCGACCGCACGAAGCCGACGAGGAAGTGCTTCGTCCCGGAGTAGATCGGGTCGGCAACCATCGTGGTCAGGCCTGCGAGAGATGCGGTCACGACGATCGCGCCGCCCTCGGGCATTACCCGCGCGAGCCGGCGGACGCCGAAGACGACACCGTCGACGTTCGTCCCCACGATGCGGCGATAGCGTTCGTCCGTCAACTCGCGCATGTCGCTCTCGCCCGTGCCAATGCCGGCGTTCAAGCAGGCGAGCTCGGCCGGCTCGACCGCTTCCCAGGCCGACGCGTCCGAGACATCGAAGCCGTCGGCAAGGTCGAGCACCGTTACCTTCGCGCCGTCGCCCTCGAGCCGTTCGACGAGCGCGGCTCCGATCCCCGAGGCGCCGCCGGTGACGAGCGCCGTCTCAGGGAACAAGGACGACCTTGCCGACGCTCTTGCGCTCCTCGATCAGCCGGTGGGCGGCGGGCGCGTCCTCGAGCGGGAAGCTAGCGCCGACGAGCGGCTTCACTGCGCCCTGCTCCCACAGCGCGATCAGCTCCGCCGTTGCGTCCCGCACGACCTCGGGCCGGAGCTTCATCAGCCGCCCCAGGTAGAAGCCCTGGAGCGCGAGGTTGCGGCCGACCATCAGGGCAGTGTCGAGCGGATCCCACCAGCCGTCGGCGAACCCGATCCCGACGATCGTGCCGAGCGGGTTGAGGACGCCGATGCTCCGCTGGAAGACGTCGCCGCCGACGGCGTCGAGCACCACGTCGGCCTGCACGCGATCGGCGAACTCGTCGTAGCCGTACGCCTCGTCGGCGCCGAGATCGACCGCCACCTGCCGCTTCTCCTCGGTGCTCGCCGTCGCGACGACGGTCGCGCCCAGGTGCTTCGCGAGCTGCACGCCGGCCGAGCCAACGCCACCGGCCGCGGCATGGACGAGCACGGTCGCGCCCGGGCCGACCTGCGCCCGCCGCAGCGGGATCCAGGCCGTCAGGAACGTGATCAGAAACGACGCGCCCTCCTCGAACGAGGCTGACTCGGGCAGCGGAACGAGCCAGGCCTCGTCGACGGTCGTGAGCTCCGAGTACCCGGTCGCACCCGAGGCCGTCATCACACGGCGACCGTCCACCTCGCCTGCGACCTCGCCTCCGAGCACGGTCGGCAGCGGAGGCGCCTGTGGGTATCGCCCCTGCCGGATGAGCACGTCGGCGAAGTTGACGCCGGCAGCTCGGACGCGCACGAGCGCCTGCCCGTCCCCGGGCTCGGGGTCAGGCAGATCTGCGAGCTCGAGCTGCTCCGGGCCGCCCGGCTCGCGGAGGACTACCGCTCGCACTAGGCCTCGACGGTGTCCTGCGCGAACTCCTCCCGCAGCGCCGTCTTCTTGAACTTGCCGACCGACGTCTTCGGAATCTCCGCCACGAACTCGAAGCGGTCGGGGAGCCACCACTTGGCGAACTTTGGCGCGAGGTGCTCGCGCAGCTCGTCGTCCGTGGCAGTCTGGCCCTCCTTCAGCACGACGACGGCCAGCGGCCGCTCGGCCCACTTCTCGTCTGGAATAGCGATCACGGCCGCCTCCGCCACTGCGGGATGGGCCATCAGCGCGTTCTCGACGTCGACAGACGAGATCCACTCGCCGCCGGACTTGATCACGTCCTTGGAGCGGTCCTTGATCTGGATGAAACCGCGCGGGTGCATGGAGACGATGTCGCCGGTCTTGAACCAGCCATCCTCGGTCCAGCGGTCAGCCTGGGTGTCGTCCTCGAAGTAGCCGGACGCGACCCACGGGCCGCGCACCTCGAGCTCACCCATCGACTCGGCGTCCCACGGCACCTCTTCCTCGCCGGCCCGGACGCGGATCTCGACGAAGGGAAGCGGAATGCCGGCCATCGCGACGTAGTCGAACTTCGTGTCCTGGTCGGCCTGGGCGATGTCGCCGATGAAGTCGCTCACTGACGCGACCGGCGAGGTCTCGGTCATGCCCCAGCCCTGCACGACGCTGAGCCCATGCCGCTCCTTGTAGGCCGCGATCATCGCGCGCGGCACGGCCGAGCCGCCGACCAGCATGCCCTGCATGTGCGAGAGGTCCCACTTGCCCGGGTTCGCGTCGAGCATCTGCAGCATCCCGAGCCAGATCGTGGGAACACCGGCCGTCCAGGTCACCTTTTCCTGAACGAAGGCCTCGAGCAGGCTCTCGGGGTCGAGGTGCGGGCCGGGGAAGACGAGCTTCGTGCCGATCATCGCGGCGAGGTAGGGGTAGCCCCAGGCGTTCGCGTGGAACATCGGGACGACCGGGAGCAGGGTGTCGCTGTGGGCGACGCGCAGGCCGAGCGGCGAGGTGGTCGCGACACCGAGCGCATGCAGGACCGTGGAGCGGTGCGAGTAGACAACTCCCTTGCAGCGGCCGGTCGTTCCACTCGTGAAGCACATCGCGGCGGCTGTGCGCTCGTCCAGCTGCGGGTCCTCCCACTCGTCGGCGCTCGCCGAGTCGAGCAGCTCCTCGTAGCCGTCCTCGACGACGATCACGTGCTCGATCCTCGTCTGGTCCTTGAACTGGTCGAGCAAGGGCAGCAGCGCCTTGTCGACGATCACGGCTTTGTCGTGCGCGTGGTCGGCGATGTAGGCGAGGTCGCTCGGGTGCAGGCGCAGGTTGAGCGTGTGCAGGACGAAGCCGCCGCACGGGATTCCGAAGTACGCCTCGAGGTGCTGGTAGTGGTTCCAGCAGAGCGTGGCGACGCGATCTCCGGGCTCGAGGCCTAGCTTCTTCAGGGCGACCGCGAGCTGCTTGGCTCGCCGGGCCATGTCCGCGTACGTGTAGCGGTGGAAGCTCTTGTCGGGGAGCCGAGTGACGACCTCCTGGTCGCCGAAGAACGTCTCCACGCGCCTCAGGATCGGGGGCAGCGTCAGCTGGTAGTCGTCCATCATCAGGCCCTGCATTGGTTCCTCCTCGGTCGCTCGCCGGTGAATCGTCGCTGAAATGCCTGCATCACGTCTAGTCGCGTAGCAGCAGCCGCTCGTAGAGCCTGTCGCGCGCCCGTGCCGGAAGGCGCTCCACGCCTGCCCGGATCCGCGCGTCTTTCCCCACGAGGTACCGCGCGCGGGGTCGCTCGGCGGTCAGCGCGCTCTCGACTACCTCGGCCACCTTCTCGGCGGGAGCCCCGCCGGCACCGCGCTTCGCGGCCACGCGCCTGAACGCTGCGACGCGGTCGCCGTACAGCTCGGCCGCGCCGCGGTCGTCCGCTGCTAGCAGCTCGTCGGCCTTCTCCGCGCCGCGGGACCAGATCGGCGTCTTGATCGAGCCCGGCTCGACGATCGAGACCCGGATCCCCCAGGGCCGGAGCTCGAGCCGCAACGAATCGGCAACCGCCTCGAGCGCGTGCTTCGATGCGGCGTAGGGCCCGAGGAACGGCAGCGCGCTCTTGCCGGCGATCGAGCCGACGAAGACGATCCGACCGCGAGCGCGGCGGAGCGCGGGCAGAAAGGCCTGGGTGACCGCCACCTGGCCGACGAGGTTCACTTCGAGCTGATGCCGAAGCTCGTCGAGCGGGACGAATTCGAGCGGCATCGCGATCGCAATGCCCGCGTTGTTCACGAGTGCGTGCAGCTCCTCGACACCTTCGGCCGCCGCCTGGATTTGCGCGGCGTCCGTCACGTCGAGCTCCACCTCTTCGGTGCCCTCGGGCGCCTCGCCTGGCCGCCGCACGCCGGCGAGCACCCGCCAGCCTGAGCGCGCCAGCCGCGCGGCGCTGGCCTCACCGATGCCCGAAGACGCACCGGTGACCAGCGCCGTCCTGACGGTCAATCGAGCAGCCAGGCGGCGATCCGGACCCGCTGCTTGCGCGGGTAGCCGTCGTACGCCTGGATCCAGAGCGCGCGCTTGTAGTACTCGTGCAGCACGTGCTCCCACGTGAAGCCGATGCCACCATGGACCTGGATCGAGCGCTCGCAGGCGACCACCGCCGCGTCGCTCGCGTACGCCTTCGCGGCCGCCGCCGCGATCGGTGCCTGCTCGTCGTCCTCTGCCACGGACCATGCCGCCCAGTAGGCCAGCGATCGCGCGAGCTCGGTTTCGACGTACGTGTCCGCGAGCGCGTGTGAGACGGCCTGGTACACACCGATCTTGCGACCGAACTGCTCGCGCTCCTTCGCGTACTCGACCCCGAGGTCGAGCGCCTTCTGCGAGATGCCGACCGCTTCGAGCGCGAGCGCGGTCAGGCGTTCGTTCTCGGGCCGCGTCTCGTCGAAGAGCGACTCGCCGAGATTTGCGCGGCCGGCCTCCTCGTACAGGATTGCCTGGTCGACGAAGCCGAGCTCGGCGGCGGCGATGTCTTCGCGGCTCCAGCCGCCGTTGCCGAGAGCCTCGCGCGCCTCGCGGCGCAGCAGCTCCTGCTCTTCGGTGAACGCGAACTGCATCAGCGCGACCTCGGGAGCCCGAGCACGCGCTCGGCGATGATGTTGCGCAGGATCTCGGAGGTCCCCGCCTCGATCGTGTTGCCGCGGCTGCGCAGCTGCTGGTGGCGCCAGTAGCCGTCGTCCTCCCCCTCGAGGACCTCCATCGCGAGCTTCGTCAAGCGCTGGTTCTGCTCCGACCAATGCAGCTTCGCCCCCGAGCCCTCGGGGCCGGGGATGCCGGTCTTCATCAGCGCGGTCAGCGAGCGGTAGTTCGTGAACTTCAGCGCCTGGAGCTCGATCCACTCCTGCGCGACGCGGTCGCGGATGATCGGGTCGTCGGCGCCGCGCTCCTTCACCAGAGCAACGAGCTTCTGCACCTGCGACTCCAGTACGCCGCTGAGCGCGAAGCCGAGCGTGCCGCGCTCGTGCAGAAGCGTTGTCATCGCCACCTGCCAGCCGCCGCCGATCTCACCGAGGAGGTTCCCTCGCGGGACCTTCACGTCGGTGAGGAAGATCTCGTTGAACTCCGCTTCGCCGGTGATCTGCCGCAGAGGTCGGACCTCGACCCCCGGGCTCTTCATGTCGACGATCAGGTACGTGAGGCCCGCGTGCGACTCGGAATCCGGGTCGCTGCGACCAACGAGGATGCAGTGGTCCGCGATGTGCGCGAACGACGACCAGACCTTCTGGCCGGTCACGTTGAAATGACTATCGGTGACCTCGATGCGCGTGCCCACCGCCGAGAGGTCGGAGCCCGCGCCCGGCTCCGAGAAACCCTGGCACCAGATCTCCTCCGCAGAGAGGATCTTCTTCAGATAGCGGCGCTTCTGCTCCTCGCTGCCGTGCGCCATGATCGTCGGGCCCGCCATGCCGAGCCCGATGACGCCCATGTGCTGCGGCGCCCCCGCGCGGGCGAACTCCTCCAGCACGATCGCCTGGTGGCTGTAGGGCGCGCCCTTGCCGCCGTACTCCTCGGGCCAGGTCAGGCCCGCATAGCCCGCGTCGTAGATCTTCCGGCTCCACTCACGGCTGTCGTCGGCGGGCAGGTTCTCCTCGAGCCAGCCGCGGACCTCGGCGCGGAAGGCTGCTTCGTCGGGGCCGTCCCTGAGGTCCACGACCCTTAGCCTATAACGGTGATCGAGGCCGTCACCAGCGACTTCGGCGAGGTCGTGATGCAGGTGATCGACCCTGCCGCTGCCGAGGCCGAGCAGCAGCCGCCTCGGCTCGGAGCCGACGGGCGGGTGGAGTTTCACCCCGCTCACCACCGCGCGGGCCGCGCCGTATGGGCTTCGGGAATCGTCGGCGCCGGCGCGCGCGAGCAGGCGGCGCTGCTCTACCAGCTCGCGCACGCGGGCGAGGCGGGCCATGCATGCCCCGTCGTCTGCACCGCCGGCCTCGTCCGTGCGCTGCGAACGCACGCCGACGACGAGCTGCGCGAGCGCTTCCTGCCGGCGCTGCTCGAGCCGGACTACGACCGCGCCCAGCGAGGCGCCCAGTTCCTGACCGAGCGCCACGGCGGCTCAGACGTCGGTGCCAACCGCGTCGAGGCGGTCCCGGACGGCGACGTCTGGCGCATCTCGGGCGAGAAGTGGTTCTGCTCGGTTGCGGACGCCGACCAGTTCGTCGTCACGGCGCGACCGAGGGGCGCCCCTGACGGGACGCGCGGGATTGGCTGCTTCCTGGTTCCCCGCTCCGGTGGCGGCTTCAGGATCCGCCGGCTGAAGGACAAGCTCGGTACGCGGGCGCTGGCGACCGGCGAGATCGAGTTCGACGGCGCCCCGGCCTATGCGCTCGGTGCGGTCGAGCACGGTTTCCGGATCGCCGTCAACATCCTGAACACCTCTCGCTGGCTGAACGCGCTCGGCTCGACCGGGCTGATGCGGCGGGCTTTTCTCGAGGCGTCGAGCTTCGCCCGGGAGCGCGAAGCCTTCGGCGGTCCGATCGCCCGCTTCCCGCTCGTGCGCGAGAACCTCGCGGTGATGAGCTCGGAGGCGGCGGCGGCGCTCGCGTCCTCCATGCACCTGACGGAGCTCGTGGCCCTGATCGACGAGGGGTCCGCTACCGAGGAGGACGTGGCCTGGCACCGCATCCTCGTCAACGCGAACAAGTTCGTCACGTCGCTCGCCGCCACGCAGATGTGCAGGCGCGGGATCGAGGCGCTCGGCGGCAACGGCACGATCGAGGACTTCTCGCCGCTTCCGCGGCTGTACCGAGACGCGATCGTGTTCGAGAGCTGGGAGGGCACGCACAACGTCCTGTGCGCGCAGGTGCTCCGGGATTTGGCCCGGTTGGACGCCGTCGACCTCGTGCTCGCCCGTTCCGGCGCGCCTGCGGAGCTCGGTCCGAGGCTGCGTCGCTCGGTCGCCGACGCGGACTTCGGCGCGCTGCACATCCGCCGACAGCTGGACACGCTCGTGCGCGCACTCCAGGTCGCGTGCCTGCGCGCGGATGGGCAGCAAGCCGCCGCCGAGCTGCACACGCGGCGACACCTCATCCCCGGCTACGACCCCGAAGCTGACCCGGACTACGCCGACCTGATCGACCGCGTCCTCGCCTCAGAGCCCAAGTAACAGTCTGTTACTAGCGTCCTTGGGCGGCTTCGCCGCGGAGGGCCAGGCAGGTGCTCGTCGCCTTCGCGATCAGGCGATCGTTCTCGTCCACGACGTCGCACTCGGTCATCCCGACCGTCCTGCCACGCTGGACCACCCAGCCGTGCGCGAGCAGCGTGCCCGTCCAGAACGGGCGCAGGAAGTTGATCTTGAGCTCGAGCGTCGTGAACGTCTCTCCCTCGACGCAAGTCGAGAAGAACGCCATCCCCATCGCCGCATCGGCGAGGTCGCACAGCACTCCTCCGTGGATGGTCCCCATCGGGTTCGAGTGCTGCTCGCCCGCTTCCATCCGCATCGTGCACTTGCCGTCGCCGAAGGTCAGGCGCTCCATACCGAGCAGCTCGGCGATGGGAGGAGGGATCTTCATGGCACCACGACGGAGCGGATGACCTCGCCGGCCTCCATGTCGGCAAAGGCCTGCTCCACGTCGTCCAACGCGATCGTCTTGGTCACCATTCCTGCCAGGTCGAGCCGGCCGTCGGCCGCGAACTGGGCGAGCCGCGGAAAGTCCTCCTCCGGGATCTGGTCACCGCCGTGCGAGACGAGGATGCGCAGCCGCCGGGCGAAGAGCTGCTCCAGCGGAACGATCGCCTCGGAGCCGGGTTGGGGCAACCCGATGTAGACGAGTG
>Ga0190265_10001787_pt1 | contig 14189 bp, 8 predicted proteins | sample Popmic124T_FD_133135 | JGI IMG/M metagenome (GOLD analysis project Ga0190265, IMG submission 133135) | Populus adjacent soil microbial communities from riparian zone of Indian Creek, Utah, USA - 124 T | ecosystem: Environmental > Terrestrial > Soil > Riparian zone | place: USA: Utah | collected...
ACTTCTTTTGTTCCAGGGCATAGGTGCCCTAAAGGTGTTACCCAGGCTCTGAGTCTAAAGTGTCACCCAAGGTGTGAGTCCGTGCCGAGTCTCGCCCCACCGCTTTACCGCAGCGGCAGGCGGCGCACCTGGCCCTCCCATGCACCGGGCCGGGAACATTCCGCGATCAGCATAATCAGCATTTGGTTCAAATGAACCCCAGCCAACGCACCAAACGGAGCTTCGCAGCGTTTCCTGCCGCGGGTAGCAGCCGACGTGAGGAGGCTCCAATTGAAAAGTGGAAAGCGGAAACGAGTCAGAGCCTCCTTACGTCGGCTGCTACGGATCACTTCTTCTCCGGCGCGGGCGCGCCGGTTTTCGGCGGCAACGGGTGCAGCTTCAACACACCGGCCAGCGCGCCGAACTCCGGGTCTTTGCGGACGAGCGTGGCGTTGAGCCGCAGCGCGGTGGCGGCCACGAACGAGTCGGCGAAGGGAGCCTTGTGCGCCGCTTTCAACTTCGCCGCTTCGGTGCAAAGAGCGTCATCCGAGTGGTGCCATTGGACAGGGAATTTTCGGATCGCTGCGCTGATCCGGGCGGCCTTCTCTGCGCCCCGATCATACGTCAGGACGATCTTCCAGAGTCGATGCAGCGAATTGCTTCCCGCCGTGCAACCGGTCACTTCGTCGAGGGCCGCTCTGAACTCCTCGTCCGACACACGCTGGTGGGGACGGTGGCTGCTCCATTTCCGGAGTCATTTGATTGATCTGCTCGCGCAACTCGCGCAGTTCCGCCGGAGACAGAGCTTGGATTTCTTCCAAAATGGCCTGTGCTCTGGTGCTCATGCCCTAAACGCTACGCGCCCGGCATGAAAACGACAAGCGCCAGACACACCGGACGGAGCGTCGCAGTGATGTCAGCGATTTTGCTGATACTCTTCGTTGCAATTGGTTTCGCACCACTCGTTCGAGCGGACATCACGAATGGACTCGCCGGGTACTGGAGCTTTGACGGAAGTCTGGGGCTTGCCGCCGATCAAAGCGGAAACGGACTCAACGGGATGTTCCTCGGCAGTTTACAATCGACCGCCGCTTGGTCGGGAACGGGCCTATCCTTCAATGGCACGAATAGCAGTATTAACTTCGGAAGCTTTGGGTCTCATCGGGATGTCACCGTATCTGCTTATGTATTGGTCGATTCGCAACTGATCACTTCCCCAACGGACAGCGCCGCCATTGTCCATCACGGGCGTAACTATGTCCTTCGTTTGCGGAATGTCGGCTGCTTGTTGAAATTCGAAGCCGCGTACGGAGGTTGGGCTGGCGTGAGAGTTGACTTTCCACCCGTGCAGTCGATCACGACACTTTCATCCAATCAGTTTTATCACGTCGCAATGACTTGCAACAGTGGAACGCTCAAGTTGTACGTCAACGGAACCGTCGAGAATCAGACGGTCCCAACCTTCAGTCAGTGCTGCGATGCGGGAATAGGCAGCCCACTACTTACCTTCGGTAGCCAGAACAACACCAACGAGCTTTTTCGAGGAATCATCGATGAGGTCCGCATTTATGATCGCGTCCTTTCTGACATTGAGATCGCGCAACTGGCAGTTCCGGCTACTCCGCCACGAATTACTCAAAGGCCGGTCAGCCAGACCGTGGGCCTTGGCACCAATGCAACGCTGCAAGTAGCTGCGGAAGGAACTGTGCCGCTGACATACCAATGGTTCAGAGACAATGTCCCCGTCACGAACTCTGCCACCATTGCCAGCGTGACCGCCTCTTCGCTCACAATCTCAAACGCGCAGGCACAAGACACTGGAGCGTATTTCGTTATCGTCACGAACGCCGGAGGAAGCGTTACAAGTCTCGTCGCGGTGCTCACGGTTTACGACAGTGACACTGATGACGATGGTTTGCCAAATAGTTGGGAAACTGCGTTTGGTAGGAATCCCAACAATCCCTTGGACGCGGCGGAAAATCCGCCGGGCGACCAACTCACGTATTTGCAAAAGTACCTTTTGGGCCTGAACCCTGCGACCCTCGACGCCGATAACGATGGCCTTACCGACTACGCAGATTTTTTCATCTATGGCACGAATCCCTTGGCGGCGGACACGGACGGCGATGGTATTCCCGACGCTTGGGAAATCGCCAACGGTCTGAACCCACGCGCGAACGATGCCCATGATGATCTCGACCTCGACAGAGTTTCTAATATCCAGGAATATCAATACAGCATCGCCCATACGAACGAACCTGCGCTTGACCCGCGGAATCCATTCTCACGCTCCGGAGTGAGTGATTACGAAGTGTTCACCGGCGGGCACCGAGCGACACAGTTTTATTACGACCGGACCGACCGGCTGATCGGCGCGGACTACAATCGCGGCTCGAACGGCTTCGCCATCGCCTACGTGTATGACGGCAATGGCAATATGCTCCGCCAGAAAAATCTTGCGCGCGATGCGAACCACAACGGCCTGCCCGACATCTGGGAATTTCTCCACGGCCTCACGAACAATGCCAGCACCTTCGCTGATAGTGACGGTGATTTAACTGGACGGATTATCAGGAATGGAAGGCGGGGACAAATCCGCGCGATGCCGCAAGTCAGCCGGGACTGCTGGGCAATCCGGGAGCCAACATTGCCTCACTGACGCTGCCATTCACACCCTCCAATTTCGTCGTGGGCGTTGGCCAACTCGACGGTTTGGGCGCGGAAGAAATCCTCATCGGCGCGGATGGGAATCCGGGCACGAACACGAACTTTCTGCTCGTGCTCACTCAAGGCCCGACGAACTGGCTCACACAGCGCGTGGATGTCGGGTCATTCGGGATTACTTCCATTGCCGTTGGGCAACCGACGAATCGGCCCAGCGCGGGGATTTATGTCGGATTGCGCGGAACAAATGGAACGGGGCAAGTCATGGAATTTAGCGGTGGCGGCGGAAACTGGCAGTCGAACGTGGTCACGGTTTCGACGAATGATGTTGCAGACGTTCTCGGCGTTCGCGCGAACACCGAGGTGCTCGCGTCATTTTCGACCAATGGAATAGACGGCGGTCTGTTTGCACTCTCTTTTTCGGGCAGCAATTGGAATTCGATCCTACTCAGCACGAATCGAAGCCAACGCAGCGTCGGCACGCATGGCTCCGTCTGGTCACGCGTATTCCGTGACGCGAGCATTAGATTGGTTGCGCCCAACAGTATCGAGATTGTCGCGGCGGATCGAGAGGCGACGAAGAATGGCTTGTTATTACCGTCAAACGCGGTGTTCAACCCGGCAACCGGAAAACACTATTTCCAAAGCTCGAACACGCTCAGTTGGTACGCTGGGCAAGCGTTCGCCCAGCAATACGGCGCGAATCTTGTCACGATCGGGGATTTGACTGAGAACACGTGGATTGCGAATCAGTTCACAAAGCCTTACTGGATCGGCCTCTACTTTGTCGAACCGCCCGGAGGCAGTGGTAACACACGCGGAGCTTGGATCGCGTCAGGGTTGCAACCAAGCCTGCTCTGTTCTTTCGGTTACTTCAATTCTTTGTGGGAAAATAACCCCTGCATCAATTTCGAGATATTGCCGCCATATACACGCCCCGCTACGGACGGTGTCGCCGTTGGCCTGAATGCCAACGAAAGATGGAATCCCAAACTCCCGTCCAATCTGTATCGAGTCGTAGCAGACGCGACCGGAGTTCAGGTTTTTTCCAACCGGTGGTTACTCCCTCTTGGCCCACAACTGATCCTTTGGAAGGAAGGTCAAATTGCAGCCGCGTCTCCGCGTCCGCAGGACACAAATCATTCATTCCTTGTGGCATGCTTTGTTTCCGACTTGGATTCTTCAAGCACGGTGAGTCCCGCCGATGAGTTCGTCTTTGTCGAATATCGAATTTCAGGTGATGTGGTCGAAGCAAATACTTTGACGCGAACACCGGTCGGCGTCGGTCTTCTTTCTCAAAGTTTTGCGCTGGCGTCCGTGGATTTCCTGAAAACCGGCGCGGATTTTGCCTTCACCGCCGAACCAAACGGAGGAATCTACTCTTGGTCAGCCAACGGCTTGCTTGGTCCATTACAGCGTCAGAAGTTTACTGAAGATTACTTTGGCAAAGTCTGGCACGCGCTGGCCGGTGTCAGGACGGCCGCGAGCGGCGAGGGTTTGGTGGGGCTGATGGTTGATCCGACCAACCAAAACAAGTGCAAAGTCATGTTCTGGCCGCCGCAATCAGTGCTTTCTTCGCCGCACGGCACAGTGATTCAGACGGCACCCCTCGCGCGCGTGCTTCCTTCCGTCGCCCCACTTGGTGGAATGGCGACCGTCACCAATCGTTTATGGGATGCCGAAGGCAATGCGGCCACGCTGTATCTCCAATATCAGCTGGCGGGAGCGGCCGACTGGCGAGACGCCACAGTGGTCGCGGTGGATGGCGTGGCTTACAATCCCGCGTTCCCTGTGGCCGCTTTACCCGGCGGGGTGAATCACACCGTTGTTTGGAACGCTCTTGCTGATCTCGGCTGCATCACCACCAACGTCATGCTCCGCACGCGCGCCAAGGATATAACGCTGCTGGGAGACTGGTCCGCCGCTACTCCGTTCCAAGTCACCGCGACAACGGACTGCGACGGAGACGGTTTGCCCGATGATTGGGAAACGGCGGCGTTCACTAATCTCACTCAAGCAGCGCTCGGCGATTTCGATGGCGATGGGTTCAGCAACATCAATGAGTATCTGGCCGGCACGAATCCGGCGGACCCGAATTCGTCATTGAAACTGCGCATCGAGCGGCTGCCCGGCGCCGTGAAACTTTCGTGGCAAGCCGGGAGCAACGCGCCGCAAGTGCTCCAGCAGTCATTCGCCGTTCCGTTCGGCTGGCAGGATGTGCTCACGAATCCAGCCTCCCTGCCGGGCGCTTTCACGAGTCCGATTTCCACGACGAACTTCTTGTTCTACCAACTGAGGTTGGGGCCGTAGGGTCTGGAGCGCCGGTCTCCGCACCCGGCGTGCTGGCGATCCGTTGTTGCTTCCAGCCGGGTCGGAGACCGGCGCTCCAATGGCAAAGTGGTCACAAAGGAAATGTCCGGTGCGCGGCAGTTCCGATTTTGCATCCAGAAGCCCGTGCTCGAACCGAGCACCAGGCCGAGCCGGTGCCCGATGGCAAATGATTGCAGCGCCATCGAAAGGCGGGAGTCCGGGAAAGAAGTTGGATAACGAACGTGTGTCGAGTTGGCAAAGATGTCGAGAGATGAACAAACGCGCGCGAGTAACAAACTGGAAAATTCTTCAGCAGCGTGTTGATTTGCAAAAGTCGCTGCCTATAGTCGCGCGATTGATCAACCAACATGAGTGAATCTGCCGCGGACGGCCTGGCGTGGGACATCCAGTCCGCACGCAATCTCTACAACGTCCATCGCTGGGGCTCGAAGTATTTCGACATCAATGAAGCCGGACATGTCGTCGCGACGCCGTTGCAGGAGAACGGCATTGCGGTAGATATCACCGATGTGATCGAGGAGGCGAAGGGACGCGCGCTGAAATTTCCCTTGTTGATTCGCTTTCAGGACATATTGCGCCACCGGGTGGAGTCGTTGAACACAGCGTTTCGCAATTCGATCAAGGAGTTCAATTATCAGGGTGAGTATCGTGGCGTGTTCCCGATCAAGGTGAACCAGCTCCGGGAAGTCGTGGAAGAGATTCTCGAAGCGGGCAAGCCGTTCAACTTTGGTTTGGAAGTCGGCAGCAAGCCGGAGCTTTTCGCGGCGCTGGCGCTGCAAGCGGACAGGGGCAGCCTCATCATCTGCAACGGTTACAAGGACGCGGGCTTCATTCGCATGGCCCTGCTTGGAACAAAACTGGGCAAGCGCGTCATCATGGTGGTCGAGAAGTTGGAGGAACTGAAACAGATCATCATTCTCTCGAAACAAATCGGGGTGGAGCCGACGATTGGCATTCGTGCGCGGCTCCTGAGCAAAGGCGCGGGCAAGTGGGCGGAGAGCGGCGGAGAGAATGCAAAGTTTGGTCTGAGCACCGCCGAGTTGCTCGCCGCCACCGAACTCTTGCAGCGTGAAGGGCTGACGCATTGTTTCAAGCTGCTGCACTTCCACATCGGTTCGCAGGTGCCGGACATTCTGACGGTCAAGAAAGCGGTGCAGGAGGCGTCGCGGTTTTACGCGAAGCTGCGCAAGATGGGTTTCGAGCTGGAATTCCTCGATGTGGGCGGCGGCCTCGGCGTGGACTACGACGGGTCGCGCTCGGCGTTCGAAAGTTCCACCAACTACACGTTGCAGGAGTACACGAACGACATAGTTTATTACATTGCCGATGTTTGTAACGCCGAAGGCGTGCCGCACCCCACCATCGTGAGTGAAAGCGGACGCGCCATCGTCGCGCATCACAGCGTGCTCATCGTCGAGGTGTTCGGCGCGATCGAGAAAAGCCCGGCGGGGATTCAATTCGATTACGGCGACAACGAGCATTCCATCGTGCGCGAGTTGCTCGACATGCGGAAGAACCTGACCAAGCTCAACAAGCTGGAAGCTTTTCATGACGGCCAGGAGCGGCGCGAAGACGCTCACCAGATGTTCACGCTCGGCCTGATGGAATTGCCGGACAAAGCGAAAATCGAAAGCCTCTACTGGGAAATTTCGCAAGCGGTCGTCGAAACATTCAAAGGCCAGGCTTACATCCCGGAAGAGATTCGAAAGCTTGAAGACAGCCTCGCCGACCAATACCTGTGCAATTTTTCCGTCTTTCAATCGCTGCTCGATCACTGGGCGCTTGGACAACTCTTTCCCATCATGCCGCTCAGCCGGCTCAACGAAAGACCGACGCGCGAAGGCACGCTGGTGGACATCACGTGCGACTCGGACGGACAGATTAACAAGTTCATCGACCTGCGCGACGTGCGCGACACTTTGCCCATGCACTCGCTGCGCCAGAATGGGAACGGACAGGAGCCGTACTATCTGGGCTTTTTCCTGATGGGCGCCTACCAGGACATCATGGGCGACCTGCACAACCTTTTTGGGCGCGTCAACGAGATGCATGTCTTTCTCGATCCCGATGAACCAGCGGGTTACTACATTGAGGAAATTCTCGAAGGAACGACCATTGTGCAGGCCCTCACGTCCGTGCAGTATGACGAAAAGGATTTGGCTCGCCAATTGAAGGCGCAGATCGATGACGCCATCAAAGGCGACCGAATGAAACCGTCCGAGGGTATGCGATGGCTGGATGATTATGAGCGCGGTCTCCGGGACTACACTTACCTCACCTTCTAGTGCGGCCATGCCGGAGGCAGATCGTAACGCCGAGTTGCTGTCCTCGTTGCGCCGGCTGGTGCGGGGGCTGTCGGCGCTGTTCTGGGGATTGCCCATCGCCCTTGTCGTCACCGTCCAAACGACGATTGGGCGAGGCGATTGGCTGAAGTCATTTGGTTTCGCTCCCATGGCCTGCGTGATGGCGCTGCTCTTTTACGGGACGATTCTTCTGGGAAGGTTTCAGTCGCAGGAACGCATTTGGATCAACGCTCTCGAACGCGCCCGGCTGATTGCTCTGGTGAACCTCGGCCTGTCCCCATTCCTTTTCTTTTGGAGCAAAGTGCCGGGCAATATGTTTTTCACCGTCATGATGGAATTGCTGTTTCTGACCCTGCTGGCGTTTCTTTATCTGTTGAACAGCGTGCTCGCGAGACTGGCGGCGATGTTGCCCGATGAAACGTTGCGGAGCGAAACCCATCTCTTCACCCGCCTGAATCAGACGATCCTCCTGATCATTATCCCGGCGCTTCCCATCTATTTTCTGATCCGCGGTGCCAGCACCTTGCCGCGCATCGTGGTGGACATGATGCTGTTGTTCGAGCGTGGCGGCGCGATTCTGCAAATGATGCTCCTGATGCTTTTCCTTTTGCTGCCCGTCGCCATGACGATGGCGCTTCTTTGGAAAACCAAAGAAGTAATCATGGCCGGAGTGTTCACCCATCTCGGACCGGAGCAGCCGCCACGGATCAATTGAACCGCTCTAGCCGTCACCTTCCCCCCACAATGGAATGCCTGCGGCATTCCTTTCGCACTTTTACAGCCGTTTGATTTTCCAGCGGCTGCAAGTAGAGTGGCCGCACAAGGAAGGTTAACCAATGCCTGGAGATTCTGGATTTGCGGACAAGAACGTACGTCGTCCCGCGACGGATCTTTTGCAGCGCAACACCCTTAAAGTCGTCAACATGATGGATCTGGCCCGTGAATTGTCCGGCGTCACCGAAGCGCCGCCGCCGATGGAACCGCCGACCGAACCCGCCGCATTCTGGAGGCGCCGTCTGGCCAACTGGCGCTCGGCCACGCCACTCGTTGCGACCATTCCGCCGCAGAACATCGCGGCGCGCAAGCCGGTCCTGCGCAGCCGCACGCTCGACGAAAACAGTTCCGATGGCCTGCGCGTCTTCGCGGACCAGATCGGCGTTCCGTTCGGCGTGCTGTTCCAAGCCACCTGGGCGCTGCTGCTGTACCGTTACTCCGGCGAGGACGACATCGTCTTCGGCATCGTCAAAGGCTGCATGGAACGCGACACGGCGGACAGTGAACCGGGCGTTCACGTTGTGCCTTCCCGCGTGGTCTTCGATTCCGGCACCAGCATCCGGCAATGGCTGCGCCTCATCGCTGCTCAGGCCAGGGAAGCAGCACCATTTGAGTTTATGTCGCTCGATCAAATTCGCGCCGCGGCGGACATCTCCACGACACAGCCGATGTTTGAGAGCGTGATCAGCGTGGGCCATGATTCGTTCGAGCCGCTTTCAATTGCGACGGCGCAACCCCAAGCGAGCCAATCGCAGGCGGGCGCTGACACTTATCCCCTCGTCGCCGCAGTTCATTTTGCGCGGGAGATTTGTCTGCGCGTGGCCTACTCGCCGCAAAAGTTTTCTGAAGGTGCGATCAAGTCACTGTTCGATCACTGGAGCACGCTCCTGGCGAATCTTTGCGAGCGCGCTGAAGAACGCGTCGCGGCGGTGCCGATGCTCCATGCGTTGGAGCGCGAGCAATTGCTTTGCACCTGGAACAATACCCAGGCGCCCTGGCCATTCGCGTCCACCGTGCATCAATTGTTCGAGCAGCAGGTTGAACGAACGCCTGACGCGCCGGCGGTTTCCTTCGGGAAAGAAAAACTCTCTTATCGCGAATTGATCTATCGCGCGAACGAGATCGCGAACTACTTGCGGACGCTCGGTGTGGGGCCGGACGGCGTCGTCGGCATTTGTTGCGAACGCTCGTTCGACATGGTGGCGAGCGTTCTGGGAACGTTGAAGGCGGGTGCAGCCTACCTGCCGCTTGATCCGACGTATCCCCACGAACGTTTGCGCTTCATGCTGGAAGACTCGCGCGCAGCCGTTCTTCTCACACACTCCAAGCTGCGGCATGTGTTCTCAAACATCACGACGCCGACGCTTTGCCTGGACGCAGATTGGCCGGGTGGCACACGCCTGAATCGAGAAAACCCCACGGACATCGCTACGCCGGACAATCTCAGCTATCTCATTTACACGTCAGGCTCGACTGGAAAGCCGAAAGGCGTGGCGATGATTCATCGCGCCCTGGTCAACCTCATCGATTGGCAAACCAAGGAATCGCGGCTGGGCGTGGGCGCGAAGACACTGCAATTCACCTCGCTCAGTTTTGATGTCTCCTTTCAAGAGATGTTTTCGACATGGTGCAGCGGCGGCACGCTCGTGTTGATCTCGGCGGAGATGCGTTTGAGTCCGCGCGAATTATGGAACTTTATTGCTCGCGAGAAGATCGCGCGCATTTTCCTGCCCTTCGTCGCGCTTCAGCAACTCGCGGATGCCGCGGCCCTCGAAGGCACCACGGCCGATGCGTTGCGTGAGGTGGTGACGGCCGGCGAACAACTGCAAGTCACGCCGCGCTTGCGGGAACTCTTCGCGCGCCATCCTGAGGCCACGCTCCACAATCACTACGGCCCTTCAGAAACGCACGTCGTCACCGCGCTGACCTTGACTGGTGATCCGCAGCTTTGGCCGGCGCTGCCGTCGATTGGCCGTCCCATCCAAAACACACAGATTTATTTGCTCGATCAAAATCACGAGCCGGCGGCCGTGGGCTTGCCTGGCGAATTGTTCATTGGAGGCGTGGCACTCGCGCGCGGTTATTTCGAACGGGCTGAAGTGACCGCGGAGAAATTCATTTCCGACCCATTCGCCGACGAAGTGGCGGTAGGACAGGCGTCCGCGCCGGTCGTACCTACGGGCATGGCTGTTCCTGACACTGTGACTCCCGTCGCCACAGGGGCGCGGCTTTACAAGACCGGCGATCTCGCGCGCTATTTGCCCGATGGCCAGATCGAATTTCTCGGCCGCATCGATCATCAGGTAAAAGTTCGCGGCTATCGCGTCGAGTTGGGCGAAATTGAAGCAGCACTGAACAAGCAGAAGGGCGTGCGTGAGTCAGTGGTAGTGGCCCGTGACTCCGCCGGCCAGAAACAACTTGTGGCCTACGTCGTTCTCGAATCAGGCGCTGAAGTGACGGCACCCGCGCTCCGCACCCCATTGAAAGAGCAGTTGCCCGACTACATGGTTCCGGCGCTGTTTGTGTTTCTCGACAAGCTTCCTCTCACGCCCAGCGGCAAAGTGGATCGCAAATCATTGCCCGCGCCCGAACAGGTGAGCACACCGGTGGCAGCCACAAGCCCCAAGCAACGGCCCTGGCTCCCGATTCAGTGTCAACTCGTGCAAATCTGGGAGGAACTGCTCGGCCTCAGTCCCGTCGGCATCGGCGACAATTTTTTCGAGTTGGGCGGCCATTCACTGCTGGCCGTAAAAATGATGGACCGCGTCGAAGAACTGACGGGCAGGAAACCTCCGGTCACCGCGCTGTTCGAGGATGCCACCATCACTCACCTCGCCGAGTTGATTCTGCACGGGGATTCACCAGTTCCGGCCCCGGTTATCGAACTGCAAACGTCGGGCGACCGGCTGCCCGTTTATTTTCTGCACGGCGACATCATTGGCGGCGGTTTCTATGCCCGGGACATTTCACGGCTCCTCGGTGGGAACCAACCGTTCTACGTGTTGCCACCGACGGAGATCGCGGATGGTGTCCTGCCCACGGTGCAGGAAATGGCCGAGCAACATTTGAAGGACTTGCGCGCGCACCGGCCACACGGGCCTTACCTTCTCGGCGGCTTTTGCATCGGGGCTTTGGTCGCTTACGAAATGGCGTGCCGGTTGGACGCGGCGGGTGAAAAGGTTCCCTTCGTCGCGCTCATCGATCCTCAATTGCCCAGCGCCCTGCTCCGCGGCACTTGTCTGGCGGTCAAAAAGCTCGCGCGCAGACGTGGCCTGACCGTCCGCGAAAAAACGCGCCTCTTCGCGCGCGGGCATAGAATCCTTTATCGCCTGCGCGAAGAGTGGAATTCGCCTCTGCGTGAAAAGGCTCGCTTCGCCGTGGGCAAGGCGCGGCGACTCTTGACGGGGGCCAGTCAATTCACAGCAATTCCTGAAACTGCCTCGGTTAATGGCGTGGCCGATTCTGTGGACGAGCAGGACATTCTCTCGAAGTTTCACTGGATCATTTCTTCCTACAATCCGCCCCGCTACAGCGGGCCGGTAACAATCTTCCTCACGGACGAACAAGAGGCATTCGCACCATTCCTGGAACGCAAGTGGTCCAAAATCGCGCCGCGCGCTGAAGTGCATCACATCGCTGGCAAACACCTCGGTGCGATCACGACGAACGTGGAAGTACTCACGGGAAAATTAGACGAGTGTCTGGGGCGTATTAACGCACGTTAGCTTCGGACTCGGTTTCACTCGCCGCGGTGAAATCTTCCTTTACTCTGTGCCGTGTGAAGTTCCGACAGGTCGGTCAGACAGTTGTTATCATTGTTATTGTGGCTATCGCGACGATAGGTCTCGCCTTGGTTTTCGCTCCACGTCCTCAGCCGCCCCTCAGGCCCTCTCCAAACGGCTACGACGATCTTCTCGCTGTTGCTCCACTCGTGATTCCCAATCACGGCGACTGGCGAACACAGAGCATTGCGGAGCTGCGAGCTGTGTTCAGCGCAAACTCAAATTCCGTCGCAACGATCCGGGACGCCCTGCGTAAAGATTGGGCCGTACCGATTTCCTACGACACGAACTATACGTTCGCAAGGATCTCGAACCTCACTGCGTCGAAGGTGCTAGCGCAATTGCTTCGCACCGAGGGCGAAGTCGCAAAATTGGAACGCCGAACGAACGAAGCGCTTGGTGTTTTCACGGATTGCATTCGACTTGGCCAGAAATACACGCACGGCTCGCTGATGCTTGAGGATTTGGTTGGAATTGCCTGTAAAGCGATCGGCATGGAAGCGGCAGAAACAATTTGGAGAAGTGCCGACGATGTGTCTCTTCAGATCTTTCTCAAACGACTCGCCGAAATTGACACGTCTAATCAATCACCTGCTGAGGTAATACGTCGAGAACGGGAGTGGGCACGTGGCACTCACGGCCCACTACAATATGCCTGGATTTCGCTTTTTCTCAGATCGACCCTGCAACAGTCAGAAGAACGGCTCCGTGCACGGCACCTTCGAGATGAGGCGGAGGTGCGGCTGCTGCGAACAGCCGTGGCGATGGAATTGTTTCGCAGAAAGATGGGTCGTTATCCCGGCAAACTTGGTGAGCTTATTCCAGAATATCTCGAATCTGTTCCCGCCGATCCATTCACCGGAAAGTCTCTGTTTTATCGTCCTACTACAAACTCGTATCTTCTCTACAGCGTCGGGGCAGACAGGAAAGATGATGGCGGCACGCCCTTCACGCGCGGAAGCCGAACGTTTGAGATAAATGGAATCGAGGTCGAACCAGGCGATCTGATTTCAACTCCGCCGCCCAATCGATAATCAATTCTTCCCCGCCGCCCATTGCACTGAGTTTCGCAGCAGCGTTTTGAACGCGGGCAAATCATGGGCGCGTGCGTCATGGCCGAGCGCGATACCGGCGATGCGTGCTTTCGGATGCTTTACGATCCAAACACTCGGATGTTCCTTCTTCGTGCCGGTCGAAATCGAAGTTTGCGCCAGCACTTCGATGGGCGAGCCGGCAGGATTGGGGTTGAAATAATACAACTCGTCCGTGATGCGGAAGCTCTCCGGCACGCCTTTGGTGATCGCGTGCGATGAGTTTACCACCTTCACTTCAAACTCACCGAGCCGATCGTGACCGCGCGACATGCCACCGACAATCTGCGCGTTGTACTCCGGCCACTTCGGATAATTGAGCCAGACACCGGCGTGCAGCAGCACGATACCCTTGCCGGCTTCCGCGAAATCGAAAACAGCTTTGCGCACTTCCGGCGTGTCCCATCCGGCTTTGTTCACGCTCAGAACGACCACATCCACTTTGGGTAATTCACGCGCGGTGTCGCCCGCGTCTTCCGTGTAGTTCACGCTGTGACCGGCGGCTTTCAGAATCGCTGTGTCCGCCAGGTTGAAGAACTTGTGGTAGTCATGTGAACTGCCGCCCCCGACCAGCAAAACCTTCGTGCCCTCGCCCCACGTGAACGGCCTTTGCGGGACGGCATCGCTCGCGGTTCCAGTGGCGCCGGAGGCAGCGGCCAGTTTTGTCGTCGCCGGACCGCTTTCGGCGGTGATCGCGGCGAACACCGGCGCGACGGAATTGGCAAAGCTCTCCAGCGCGATGCTCTGAATCGTGCCTGCCTTCTTCAATTCGCGCGTGAACGTGCGAATCTGGCTGGCTGAAACCAGATCCTCGACTTGCTTCGAGCCGGGCACGTCGTTGTTCGTGTTGATGTAATCCACAAACTCGACGCCGTTCTTGAACACGAATTCCTCGGTGTCGCCATCAGCATAAGTCACGATGGCTTTTGCGACGGGCAAGTCCTTGTTGCCGCCGGTGCCGCAGCACGGCCACGCCCAGCCGCCGACGCCCCCCAGGAAATGCAAACGGTTGGCCTTCACGTTCACGTTCGGAATCTCCACCCGCTGCGGCTGTGTCCGCGCGAAACCGTTGCCCCCTTTCAGCACCACAAGGTTGCGCCCGGTTGTGACCTTCGCCGGGTTTTCGACCGTGAACGGCACATCGCCCGCCTTGATGATTCCGAACTTTCGGAAGCGCAGCGTCTCGCGCGTTTCCTCTTCGCTGTTGAACAGTCCCCGCCGCGAGTCCGCAGTGAAGGCGCCCTTCATGTCGATGACGCGATACT
>Ga0190265_10001788_pt1 | contig 14185 bp, 12 predicted proteins | sample Popmic124T_FD_133135 | JGI IMG/M metagenome (GOLD analysis project Ga0190265, IMG submission 133135) | Populus adjacent soil microbial communities from riparian zone of Indian Creek, Utah, USA - 124 T | ecosystem: Environmental > Terrestrial > Soil > Riparian zone | place: USA: Utah | collected...
CCAGTTGACGGTCAGGCGTTGATGCCCCGGCGCGTAGGAGAACCGGTGCTCCGCGAAGTCTTCGACCGCATCCGGCGACAGGATCTGGGTCACTTGGCGGTACGTCATCACCCCGGTCCCATCAGCCTCGTAACGCACGACGCCGTCGTCCAACAGGAGGACGACGGACTCATCCGGGTACCTGGCCGGGTCAACCGCCAGCCGGTAGAGCGTGTCGCTCTGCACTGAGGGATCGCCGGCCGGCGTGATCACGGGAGCCTGGCCTCGAAGGGGCGACGGGGCGAGCAGCAGAATCAGGGCAAGCGGACGCAGGCAAGCGGGCATGCGAAGCCTCGACAATGGGCGCGGACAAATCACTGGAACGGGTGTCGGGCCCGGCTTGCAAGAGGAAGGCCAGCCTAGGGGTCGCTACGGCTGCGGGTTAGCGGGTCAGCAGAGGCGCGAGTACGCAGGAGCAACGCAATTCCGCAGCGCCGGAGCAACAGCGGCGATGACATTCCCTGCACTCAGAAGAGGCGATGGCACCAGGAGGATCCGATCTCCATGGGTGCCATCACGCCTCGTCCTCAGTCCTCAGACAGTTACGCCCTGGGGAACAGAACGGCGCAACGCAAGATTGGCGACGCCACCCACGATGCCGATGGCGATCGCCGCCAACACGACTCGCGGGGTCCACAGCGACGTCAACCCCAAGACAGCATCGAGCGAAATGAGGCCTGGGCCGGTGAGCGCAATCGTCAATGCCATGGCCGCGTACAGCAGGGGAAGCTCGATGCCATTGGTGCTCGCGAAGAGGCCGTGCTTCCAGTGGACACTGATCGCCGCGACGATCATGACCGAGATAATCAGGGCAGGGCCCACCGGGCCCAGGAAGCCGAGGGCCAACAGCAGGCCACCCGTGATCTCAGTGAGCGAGGCCGCAGCGGCGAATGCCTTGCCCGGGCGAAAGCCGAGCGAGTCGAAGAATCCGCCGGTGCCGGCCAGCCCATAGCCTCCGAACCAGCCGAATAGCTTCTGAGTCCCGTGGGCCACCATCAAGGACCCGAAAACCAGCCGCGCGATCAGCAGACCGCTACTCAAGGTTGCGCCGTCAGTCAGGGATGACATCTCCGTACTCCTCGATAAAGGTTTGAACAGTAGCTGTTATAACTCACATAACACGAAAAAAACTCACGGGTTCCCGCGTATAGTGTTCAGCACCTCGATCAACTGTTTGAGCTGGCCGGTCGGGATCTGCCCGGCCCGTGCCCGCTCCACCACCTCGAGCCGTGGGGTAGCCTGGTCGAGCAGCGCGAGCCCTTTCCGGGTGATCCGTGCGGTAACGTGGCGCCGGTCCAAGGGGTCCCGCTCTCGGCTGATCAAGCCGGTTTCTTCCATCCGGTCGAGGAGGCGAGACACATCCGGCACCCTGGAGACCATACGCTCGCCGACCTCACGCCCACACAGCCCGTCAGCGCCGGCCCCGCGCAAGATCCTCAAGACGTTGTATTGCGTATGGGTGATTCCGTACGGCTTGAGCACCTCAGTCAGCTGATGCTCCAGGACCGCGGCGGTTCGCAGCACGCTCAACAGCGCCTCGGCCGTTACCCGGGCAAAAGGCTTGGTCTGCTTGAGCTCGGCCTGGAGATTCTCGGACATGACTTAACAATAGCTGTTATAACATATAAATCAAGAGGGGTGCCCTTACTGTGCCCTTTTTCCGGCGACCCTCAGGCGGCAAGCGAGGTCAGGCGGCCACTGGAAGGATGGTTGCGGTGGTTCCGATCTCGGGGGCCACGACGCGCCAGTGCTCGTCCCCAGCGGCGGCGAGGAAGCGCCTGATGGGCTCGTCCACCGGCTCCCGGCTGAGGCGGAAGGTGGAGTGATGCACCGGCAGGACGTACTCTGCACCCAGGGCTTTGAACATGGCCCAGGCCTGCTCGGGTGAGGCATGGTTAGCAATCCAGGGGTCATATGCACCGATGGGCAGAATCGCCAGGTCGATGCGCCCCCGCCGCCCCAGCGCGGTCAGGGCATCGGTGTACGCCGTGTCTCCGGCAAACAGCACAGTGCGACCCTTCTTCTGGAGGAGGTAGCCGCCGTAGCCACGCTGGGTGTCGGTGATCATCCTGGCTCCCCAATGACGCGACTCGGTGGACTCGATGCTGATGCCGTGGACCTCGGTTTTCTCTCCCCAGCCGAGCTCGCTCACCCGACGGAAGCGGCGGACCAGGTCGGCATTGCCGGTCTGCACTACGATTGGAGTCTCAGCCGGGAGCCGACGGAGGGTGCCGAGGTCGGTGTGATCCATATGGGCATGTGACAAGAGCACCAGATCGAGAGGCGGCAGCTCCGTGGGCCGAAGCGCCGGCTCTACCAGCCTTCTCGGTCCCAGCTTGGCCAATCCGCGTCCCAGTCCGATGCGCCGTTCCAGTGCGGGATCGGTCAATATCCATGAGCCGAGGAAGTTCAGGAGCACGGTGGCATGGCCCAGCCAGCCTACGGTAAGCCGATCGTCAGGCCATGCGTCTGGCTGCGGGCGGTGCGGTGGGGGAGCGATGTCGGTTAGTGGCATGGTGCTCTAAATTTACTCTCCTTCGGATTGAGGGAGTCCATGAGGGTTGTGCTACAACGAGTCAGCCAGGCCTCGGTAACTATCGACGCTCAGGTAGTCGGCGAAATCGGCCGAGGGTTCTGTCTCCTGGTCGGCTTTACCCACGGGGATACGGCGGCTCAAGTAGATTGGATGGCCGAGAAGGTGGCCGGGCTCAGGCTCTTCACCGATGTGGCGGGGAAGATGAACCTGGGTCTCGACGAGGTGGGCGGCGCCCTTCTGGTGGTCTCCCAGTTCACCCTCTACGGCGACACGGCCAAAGGACGGCGTCCATCATTCATTGACGCGGCTCGGCCGGAAGATGCCATCCCACTCTACCAGCGGTTCCTCGAGCAGCTGAGAGGACGCGGGATTCCCGTGGCGGCCGGAGAGTTTGGCGCCGACATGCAGGTGGCCATCCACAACGACGGGCCAGTGACACTCCTTCTCGATCGCGTGCCATGACTGCTGCTCCGCTGACGCTCGCGTCGTCCTCCCCGCGGCGCCGCCAGCTGCTGGAGATGCTGGGCATCCCGCTGCGGGTAGTGCCTTCGAACATTCCCGAGATCCGGCGCTCGCTGGAGACGCCGATGGACTACGTGGAGCGGCTGGCCCGGGAAAAGGCGCTCAGTGTTCCGGGCGATCTCGTGTTGGGAGCCGATACCACGGTCGTGGTGCGCGACGCGGTACTGGAGAAGCCCGCCGACGCGGCCGACGCGCTCCGAATGCTGAAGCGGCTCCAGGGGCGCACCCACCAGGTCGTGACCTCGGTGGCGCTGGTGGCAAAGGAGGTCGTGCACCAGGCAACGGATGTGACCAACGTGACGTTCCGCCGGCTGGACGACGCCTTTCTGGAAGCCTACGTCGCCACCGGCGAGCCGATGGACAAGGCCGGGGCCTATGGCATCCAGGGGTACGGTGCGGCCCTTATCGAGAGGATCGAGGGAGACTTCTTCAGCGTGATGGGTTTGCCGATTCGGCTGGTGTTGAATCTGCTGGGGGAAGCGGGGAGGGAGTATCGGTTCGGGAAGTAGGCGTCCCCCTACAGCCCCTTTACCCGATACACCTGGACCGCCCGGGTCCTTCCTCTCAGTGCCATCTCCGGCAGGTACTCATAGTCCACCCGCTCCTTGACCACCTGACACAAGGCCTCGCTCACCAGGATCTCACCGGGGCCTGCGGCCGAGCAGAGCCGGTTGGCGACGTTCACCGCATCGCCGATGACGGTGTACTCCAGCCGTCGGTGGCTCCCGATGTTCCCCGCGAAGACATCGCCGTAGTTGATCCCGATCCCGACGCCGATCTCCGGCCGGCCGGCGCCGACCCAGCGCTCGTTGAGCCGGGTGATCGCGTGCTGCATGGCGACGGCGGCCCGTAGCGCCCGGTCCGGGTCGTCGGCGTGCGCGATCGGTGCGCCCCAGAGCGCCATCACCGAGTCGCCCACGAACTTGTCGAGCGTACCGCCATGCTCGAAGATGATCTCCACCATTTCGCTGAAGTACTCGGTCAGCAGCTGCGCGATGGCGTCAGGCCGCATCGACTCGGCCATGGAGGTGAACCCGCGGATGTCGCTGAAGAGAATGGTGATCGGCCGCCGGTCGCCGCCCAGGGGGACCACGGTATCCTGCTGCGCGATCTCGGCGGCGATGTTGGGGGCGAAGTAGCGCTCGAAGTTCATCCGGACCTGCGCCTCGCGCTTCACCTGGTCGGCGTAGGCGCTGTTCCGGATGCCGATGGCCACCAGGCCGCTGAACGCGACCAGGAACTGGAGGTCCTCGTCGCTGAAGGAGTTGGTCGCGGTCACGCTGTCCACGTAAAGCAGACCGAGCACCCGGTCGCCCGCGGCCATCAGGGGCGAGCACATGGCGCTGCGTACGCTCTGCATGACGATCGACTTGCCCTTGAACCGGCTGTCGGTCGCCGTGTTGTCCGACACCACCGCCACCCGCTCCTGCACCACTTTTTCCGCGATGGATCGGGGTACCTGCTGCACTTGGGTATCGCCCAGCCGGCTCCTCGACATCGAGGGCACCAGCTCGCCGGTGGTCTCGTTGCGAAGCACGATGGTCACCCGGTCCACGTTCATCACCTCGAACATCATGTCCACCACATTCCGAAGCAGCTTGTCGAGGTCGAACTCGCCGGAAAGCTTCTGGGCGATGTCCAGCAGGAGCGAAAGCTTCTTCGCCTGCCGCTCCTCGGCCGACGCCGCGGCAACCCGGAGCTGCCCGAAGCCGGAGGACTGGTCCCGGCTGGTGATGCCGGGCGGTCCACCGCCGCTCACCATGAGCTGGCGAACTATGGTGTCCCCGGGGGACAGGCTCGCGGGCAGGGGGAGACCCTCCTCCGACCGGTTCGGCCCGGAGGTCAGATCCTTGAGCTGGAATAGCACCTTGCCGAAGGTGACCGAGTCGTTGGTCTTGAGTCGCCCTGAGCTGACCCGTGACCCATTGATGCAGGTCCCGTTGGAGCTCCCGAGATCCTTGACCTGGACCCCGTCGGCGCCGACGATCAGCTCTGCATGCCGGCGGGAGATGGTGGGATCGTAGATGGCAATGTCGCTCGTGACCCCCCGACCGACCACGAGGCTCCGTCCGGGCAGCAGCTCGAAGGTTTGATCGCCGGCGAAGCTCACGAGGCGGTAGGGCATGGTGGAAAGATGAAGGGCAGCGGGGCAGCAGGGCAGGGGGGCAGGAAAAGCGGTGGGGGCCGTCGGCTACTGCCCCGCCGCCCCGCCGCCCCGCTGCCCCGCCGCGAGCGTCAACGCCAGCAGCACCGCTCTCGCCTTCGCCTCGGTCTCCCGCCATTCCGACGCCGGATCCGAGTCGGCTACGATGCCGGCGCCGGCCTGGATCCAGGCGCGGCCCCCCTTCATGACGCAGGTTCGGATGGCAATTGCTGTGTCCAGCGTCCGGGCGCCCCAGCCGATGTATCCGACCGCGCCGGCGTACGGACCGCGGCGGACCGGCTCCAGCTCGTCGATGATCTCCATCGCGCGGACCTTGGGGGCCCCAGACACCGTGCCGGCGGGGAAACACGCGCCCAGCGCGGCGACGGCATCGAGCTCAGGCCGAAGCCGCCCGCGCACCTCGCTCACCAGGTGCATCACATGGGAGTAGCGCTCGATGGCCATGAAGGTCGTCAGCCGCACCGATCCGTACTCGGCCACCCGCCCCACATCGTTGCGGCCGAGGTCGACCAGCATCAGATGCTCGGCCCGTTCCTTGGGGTCGTCTACGAGCTCCGCGGCGAGCGTGGCGTCCTGCTCTGGACTGGTCCCTCGGGGACGGGTCCCGGCGATAGGACGAAGGGTGACCTCGCCGGCCTCCACCCGCACCAGGATCTCGGGCGAGCTGCCGATGATGTGGATGTCGTCGCAGTGGAGATAGTAGAGATACGGCGCCGGGTTGAGCGCCCGCAGGTAGCGATAGGTGAGAAAGGGATCCGGCGCGGGAAGATCGAGCCGCCGCGATAGGACCGTCTGAAAGGTATCCCCGGCGCCGATGTATTCCTTGATTCGGCGGACGTCGTCCTGAAAGCGATCATCGGGGTAGGGTCCCGAGGGTTGCGGCAGCGACGGGAGCGGCTCGATCTCGAGCGGCGTGCTGGTCGTCGGCGTGGCGAGTCGTTCCAGCCAGCACTCGATTCTGGCCTCGGCCTCGTCGAACAGCCGGTGTAGCTCCTTCCTGCCGGCACCAGCGGGCACTTCCACGGTCGCGATGACCGTGGCGCGGTTGAAGAGGTTGTCGAGCACCAGCAAAGTGTCGGTCACCATCAGGATCGCGTCCGGAAGATCCCGGTCGTCGGGCGGGGCATTGGGGAGCGATTCAATGGTGCGGACCACGTCGTAGCCCAGGTAGCCCACCGCGCCTCCGGTGAACCGGGGCAGCCCCGGCACCTCTACCGGAGGGTGTCGCCGCATGGTGCGGCCCAGATGGTCCAGCGGCGCGATGTCGCTCTCGACCACCGCCCACCCCGTTTCCTCCGACCAACGGGAGCACTCCCGTCCCAGATAGCGGTAGACCTCACGAGGGTCGGTGGCCAGAAAGGTGTAGCGGGCCCAGCGCTCTCCTCCTTCCAGCGACTCGAGGAGAAAGCCGTATTGCCCTCGATGCAGCTTGGCGAAGGCGGTGACCGGAGTATCTCCATCCAACACCACCTGACGGATCACCGGGACCATCCCTCCGGCCCTGGCGCGCTCGGCAAAGAGCTCGAAGCCGGTGCTCATTGCGGGGCAGCCACGAGATAGCCGCCGGGCGCGGGGAGCGCCGCCTGGAGATTGTCGGCCGCGGGCCGGGTGGAGGGAAGCAGCTCGACCTGATTGTCGGGCAGCATTCGCCCCACCCCGAGCACCTTTTCGAACCCCACGTCGCTGCCGTAGACCTGCCTGGCGCGCGCCGGGGCGGAGAAATAGCGGGAGTACTCGAACGTCACGGTCGCGGCTCCGCCCCTGAGCGGGAGACTGGTGGTGAAATCCAGCCCGTAGATGCCGGGCCGGGGGCGCACCTCCACCTGCACGGCGCGCCCACTGTCGCCAAAGGCACTGGGCGCGAAGCTCAGCTGGGCAAAGGCGATGCTCTCGCCGGCATGGTAGAGGACGATGACCCGGGGAGTGCCGGTTGTGAAGGTCACCGAGGTGTCCGATGGCGGAGGACCGGAAGTCTCCAGCACAAGTGCCCGGGCCAGGGAAAGGGTCCTGGGCGCAGTCGGCGTGGCCGGACTTTCCGGCGCCGAAGCCGGTCGGCCGCCACACGCCGTGGCGAGGGCGCAGATAAGAAGCCAGGTTGCCCCACCTACCGGCCCCCGGGATATTGCGGCCATTCCCCCGGTGAGAGGTGAGAAGTGAGAAGTGAGAGGGGCTGGCGGGCGAATGTCATCCTGAGCCCTTCGACTGCGCTCAGGCCAGGCTGCGCGAAGGATCTCTTCAGTAGAGTGACAGCCGTCCTCACGTTCCTTCTCACCTCTCACTTCTCACCTCTCACAGCTCAACAGTGGAACTCGCCGGCGACGCTCACGCTGGTGCATCGAGCGGTGGATCGTAGGCTGGTTGTTCAGGCTGATTCGGCGCTCACGAGCTACCGGGCGCGGGCCCACGGATTCGTGTTCTTCCTGGCCCAGGTCGGCGAGGGGTTGACTGAGCCGCCCCGTCTGGTCAAGGCGGATGAGCTCGACGTGGAAGTGTATTGGCGAGCACCTGACCGTAGCAAGCAGGTCATCCTGGGCTGGCGCGACGGCGCCTTCCTGCCCACCGACATCAACTATCACCGCGACCACCTCGGTATCGTCACCAACAATTTCGGCGCCCGCATCCGGATCGGCGAAGGGGACGAGGTGCGCGACGCGGTTCATCCGCTCTCACCGGAAGGCCTCGAGGCGTACGACTACGCGCTCGCCGATTCGCTCGCCATTCGCACCGCCGACGGGGAGGTCACGGTCTACCAGGTGCAGGTTCGGCCCCGCGACTTCAACCGTCCCCTCGTGGTGGGCACGTTGTCCATCGACGTCGCGACCGGCGAGCTGGTCCGGTTTCGCTTCAGCTTCACTCCGGCGGCGTATCTCGACCGCCAGCTGGAGGACATCAGCATCGTTCTGGAGAGTGCGCTCTATGAGCACCGCTACTGGCTGCCGCGCCGCCAGGAGGTCGAGATTCGCCGGCGGGTGACCTGGCTCGATTTTCCGGCCCGTGGCATCATCCGCGGCCGCTGGGAGATCGGTGACTACGAGCTGAACGCCGACATCCCGCCGGAGCTCTTTCAGGGGCCGCCTATTGCCGGGCTACTCCAGCCGCGGCCGACCGACTCCACCTGGGCGGAGCCTCTGGAGCAGGCAATCGCAGACGTGGCGCCGCCGGTCAACCGGCAGGACATGGACGCGCTTCGGACCGAGGTCGAACGGCTGGCCGGGTCTCGAGCGCTGGGAGGGTTGTCCTCCAAACGCCTTGCCGCCGGCTCGGTCAGCGACCTCATCCGGGTGAACCGGGTGCAGGGGCTCACCCTGGGGTTCGGCGGCATCGTCGGTCTCGCGGGGACGAGGGTCCACCTCCGGCCGGCCATTTCCTATGGCACGGCTGACCACCGGCTCGGCGGTTCGCTCACAGCGGCCTTGAGCGTAGGCGCCACCGCTCTGAGCCTCGGCGGCTCTCGCCGGGTGGCGGACTTCAGCGACCTGCCGGTGATCTCACCGGTTCTGAACTCGGTGCTCTCGCAGGAGGCCGGTGAGGATCATGGGGACTATGTCCTCCTGCACACCGCCGAGTTGGGGGTACGCCGGCGGCTCGGGGGCCGTACGTCATTGGGGTTGAGCCTGGGGCTGGAAGAGAGTCAGTCGGTGTCAGTGTCGGCGTCGCCAGCGTCCGGCAGTTACCGGCCCAATCCTCCGCTCGGTTCCGGCACCTATGGGGTGGCCCGACTCAACCTGGAGCGCGCGAGCGGCGGCATTGCGGTGCGGCAGGATCTTCAGGGCCGCCTGGCGCTGGAGCTGGGGGAGGGGCCGGGCGACTACGTCCGCGCCACCGCGTCCGGCCGGTGGCTGGCAGGACTGGGCGGCGGCGAGCTTCTGTCGCGCGTGTATGTTGGCGTCGGCAGTGACCCGCTCCCACCGCATCGCAGCTTCGTGATCGGGGGGCGCGGGACTCTCCTCGGGGAGCCATTTCGAGCCTACGGTGGCAGGAGCGTCGCGCTGGCGCACCTGGAGTGGCGGGTCCAGGTTCCCGTGCCGGCACTGAAGCTGGGCTCCTTCGCGTCCACCGGACGGCAGATGACGCTGGCACCTTTCGTGTCCGCCGGGTACGCGGCCCAGCCCCTAACAGCACTGCCCTGGGGACCCACCGACGGCATCCGTCCGGTTGCCGGTGTGGCGCTGGAGTGGTTCATGCGCCTGCTTCGAGTGGAGGCCGGCGTGGGGCTCCGGGACGGTGGCGTGGGGGTGACAGTGGACATCAATCGGGACTGGTGGGGCTTGCTGTGACCTTCTTATCTTTCGCCAGGCTCCCCTGGTTGCGCGTCCTGTCAGCTCCTCACCCTCACTGAGCCGTCATGCAGTTCACCGATGAGTGGTTAGTCCCCTCCCTCGAGAGTCTGCTGCCACCGGAAGCCGTACCCGGATTGCGGGCTGAAGCCGGGCCGGACGTGTCTCTCTGGGAGATGCTGGTGCAACGGAAGCTGGCCAGCGACGAGCAGATCCTCGGTGCCATCGCCGCGCGGTTCCGTTTTACCATAGCCGACCTGACCAAGCCCGACGCCAAGCTCATTTCCGCCGTGCCCGAGCAGGTGGCGCGGCGGTTCAATGTGGTGCCGGTGCGGCAGACCGATTCCTACCTCGAAGTGGCCACCGCCAACCCGTTCGACATCGACGCCGAGAAGATGCTCGCTTTCGCGACGGGTCGCGAAGTGCGCCTGCTGCTGGGCTCGCCCTCGAAGATCAAGGAGAAGCTGGATGAGCTATACCGGGAGACGGATACCGTAGTCTCCCGGCTTCTCGAGGGCATCGGCGGCGACTTCGAGGTGGAGCAGATCAAGGAAGAAGAGGAGAGTGTCGCGAGCGCGGAGCAGGCGAGCCAGCGCCCGATCCTGCGGCTGGTGGACATGATGATCGCCGATGGGGTAACCAATCGCGCCAGCGACATCCACGTCGAGCCGATCGAGGGCGGCGTAGTGATACGGTACCGCATAGACGGAGTGCTGCGGCAGGCCATGAAGATTCCGCGCAGCGCCGGCATCCCGCTGGTCTCACGGGTCAAAATCATGTCGGGCCTCGACATTGCCGACCGGCTCCGGCCCCAGGATGGTCGAGCCCGGGTGTCGATCAATGGCGAAGCCATCGACCTGCGCGTCTCGACCCTTCCGGCCTCGCTGGGCGAGAAGGTCGTCATCCGGATCCTGAACCAGAAGGCGACCTCGCTCAGTCTCGACTCGCTGGGCATGGCGGAGGACGAGCTGACGGCGATCCGATCGCTTCTGAATCAGAAGGAGGGGATCATACTGGTCACCGGTCCCACCGGCTCGGGCAAGACCACCACGCTCTATTCGGCGCTCCGCGTGGTCCAGGGTGAAGGCACCAACATCGTGACGGTCGAAGACCCGGTCGAGTATCGCCTGGGTGCCAACATCGTCCAGGTCCAGGTCAACGAAAAGGCGGGGCTCACGTTTGCCTCGGCGCTGCGATCGATCCTGCGCCAGGACCCCGACGTCGTGCTGATCGGTGAGATCCGAGACAAGGAGACGGCGCAGATTGCGCTCCAGGCGTCGCTCACCGGCCACCTCGTCCTGTCCACCCTGCACACCAACGACGCGGCGAACGCTGTCACCCGGTTGGTGGACATCGGGATGGAGGCTTACAAGATCGCCCCGGCGCTCCGTGGCGTCGTGGCCCAGCGGCTGATGCGCCGGCTGTGTCTGGCGTGCCGGGTGAGCACCACGGACGAGATCAGCGACCGCCTCAAGCGTTTCATCCCGGCCGGGGCACCTCTATACAGCGCCGTGGGCTGTACTGACTGTTCGATGACCGGGTACCGGGGCCGGTTCAGCATTGTCGAGGTTCTGACGATGAGCCCCGAGCTGGAGCGGCGCATCAGCGAAGGAGCCGCCGCGGAGAAAATTGCCGAAGCCGCCCGGGCCGGAGGCATGCGCTCGCTCTTCGCCAGCGGGCTTCGCCATGTTCTCTCCGGGGAAAGCACCATCGAGGAGCTGCTGCGTGTCACCGAGCCGCCCCAGGAGGAAACGGCGTCCCCGCCCGAGGCTCCCCCCAGGACCAAGCCTTCTCGCTCCAACCGGACTTCGGCTCCCCATGCCGCGCCCCGTGCCGAGTCCAGCGTCCCACCCGTCTCACTCGAGTTCTCCATGGACCTGCTCGAGGCCCCGGCCCAGACCGGTGCCGGCATCGGTGAAGGGAGGGGGAATGGTGCCTGTGTCCTCCTGGTAGAGGATGAAGAGCAGCTGCGCCGGGTCATGAAGGATCTGCTCCAGCGGGAAGGCTACACGGTGGCCGAAGCGCGGGACGGCATCCAGGCGCTGGACGAAGTGGATCGTCATGCGCCGGACGTGATCATCCTGGATCTGAATCTGCCGGGGCTCGACGGCTACGGGGTGCTGGCCCAGCTTCGCTCCCGACCGGCAACCCGCGAGATCCCAGTCATGGTGCTGACCGCCAAGGGCGACGAGGACAACGAGGTCCGGGTCTTCGAGCTGGGGGCCAACGACTTCGTCACCAAGCCATTCCGGGCCCGCTCCCTGACGGCGCGACTCGAGGCGGTCCTCGGCCGCCACCGCGCCCCCTGAATTCCTCGGATGGCCTGGCGCTGATTAAACCATCGGTGCGGGCCCAGGCGGCCTACACCCTCGCCGCTCCGCCTGCCCAACGCAAGCTGAACCAGAACGAATCTCCCTTCGATTTCCCGCCCGAGCTGAAGCAAGAGGTGCTGGAGCGGGTCGCCGCCCGGCCATGGCAGCGCTACCCCGAGTTCGCGCCACCCGAGCTGTTGGCCCGTCTGGCGGCACACTACGGATGGGTGGCCGATGGGATCCTGGTTGGCAACGGCTCCAACGAGCTGATCCAGTCCACCCTCGCAGTCGTCCTCGGTGCCGGTGACCGGGTGGTGGCAGCGGCTCCCACGTTCTCGCTGTACCGGCTGCTCACGGCTGTGCTCGGCGGCCGCTACGTGCCGGTGCCCCTGGGTAGCGGCTTCACCTTCGATGTGGATGGTTTGATCGACGCGGCGAGGCTCGAGAGTGCCCGGGTTATCGTGCTCAACTCCCCCAACAACCCCACCGGCTCGGCCCTCCCCGAGGACGCGGTTGAGCGTATCCTGTCGCACACCGATGCGCTGGTGATCTGTGATGAGGCCTACCAGGATTTCGGGGGCCCCAGCGCCATCCCACTGCTGGCGCGGTGGTCGAGGCTCGTGGTGCTCAGGACGTTCTCCAAGGCGCTGGGCCTGGCCGGGCTGCGCTTCGGCCTGGCGCTGGCTCACCCGGCTGTGGCGCGCGAGATTGCCAAGGGCAAGCTGCCCTACAATGTGAACCTCATGACCCTGGCTGCCGCGCGAACCGCGCTCGATCACGCCCCGTTGCTCGCGGCACGCACCCGGGAGATTGTCGAGATCCGCGATCGCTTCCTAGCCCGGCTGCGTAAAGTTCCGGGGCTGACGGTGTTCCCTACGGCCGCCAACTTCGTGCTGATCCGAACTGTGAGTCTGTCGGCCAAGGATCTCTGCCGCCGGCTGCTGGATGACTACGGGATCCTGATCCGCGACGTCTCGGATTCTGCTCAACTATCCGAGTGCGTGCGGATCTCGATTGGGACAGCGGAGGACATGGATGCGGTGATCGACGCGCTGCATGAGATCGTCTTGGGTCCAGGTCAACATCAGGCCGCAGATTTACGCAGATAAACGCGGAGAACACTCGTTGTAGGTTCATCAGGCGGTATCGGCGTTAATCTGGGTTGATCGTGCGGCAAAAATCAGTCAGGAGCCCGGCGTGTCCCGTGTAGGCGAGATCAATCGTAAGACCAAAGAGACCGACCTTCACGTCCGGGTGAACCTGGACGGGACCGGCCAGGCCAAGGTAAAAACCGGCATCGGCTTCTTCGACCACATGCTCGAGGCGCTTGCCCGCCACGGCCTGTTGGACCTCATTGTCGAGGCGCGGGGCGATCTGCACGTAGACGGGCATCACACCGTCGAAGACACCGGTATCGTGCTCGGCCAGGCCATCGCCCAGGCGCTGGGTGATCGGGCGGGCATTCGGCGATACGCCGACGCGATGGTGCCGCTGGACGAGGCCTTGGTGCGCTGCGTGGTGGACGTGTCCGGGCGGCCCTACCTGTCGTACCACATCGATATCCCGAAATGGCAGATGCTGGGCGATTACGATGTCTTTCTCACCCCGGAGTTTTTCCGGGCTCTGGTACTCAACGCGGGGCTGACGGTACACCTTGACCTGATCCGGGGGGACAACCCGCATCATATCGTCGAGGCGGCCTTCAAGGCCTTCGCCCGGTCGCTGGACGACGCAACGGTGCTGGATCCCCGGGTGACGGGAGTCCCATCCACCAAGGGCACGCTATGATCGCCGTGGTCGATTATGGGGTGAACAACCTCGCCAGCGTCGTGCGCGCGCTCGGCGCGGGAGGCCACCAGGCCAGTCTCACCAGCGACCCCGACGAGGTCCGTCGAGCCGACCGGGTGCTGGTGCCGGGGGTCGGCAACTTTGGGCAGGCATCGCGCACGCTGACCACCACCGGGCTCGGCGATGCCGTTCGGGATGTCGCCGGTGCCGGGCGCCCGGTCATGGGCATCTGCCTTGGTCTCCAGCTGTTTTTCGAGATGAGCGAGGAGGCACCCGAGGCGCGAGGTCTGGGCCTGCTCCCCGGGCGAGTTCGCCGGTTCTCGAACGGCCTCCACGTCCCGCACGTCGGCTGGGCACGGGTAGATCTGACCGAGTCCGGACGCACCCATGCCCTGCTGGGTCCGGCCCTTGGCGCCACGGCGCAGTTCTTCTACCATGTCCACAGCTACTATCCCACCGGTTTACCCGAGCAGGCGGTACTGGGAACCGGTGACTACGGCGGAGTCTTTCCGACGCTGGTAGGGTGGGGAACGGTCATCGGGGCGCA
>Ga0190265_10001789_pt1 | contig 14185 bp, 14 predicted proteins | sample Popmic124T_FD_133135 | JGI IMG/M metagenome (GOLD analysis project Ga0190265, IMG submission 133135) | Populus adjacent soil microbial communities from riparian zone of Indian Creek, Utah, USA - 124 T | ecosystem: Environmental > Terrestrial > Soil > Riparian zone | place: USA: Utah | collected...
CAGTAAGGTGAAGCGCGGGCGGGAGAAGATCGTGAAGGCGTAGCGCTCGTTGCTTAGCTCAACGAGGAGAAAAGTTCTAGATCGGTCTCGACCAAAAGGCGGAAGCATTGCTACTCGACACTTGTAACTTCGCTTCGAATCCTTCGCCCGAGACCGTTACGTGAGTTGGTGTCGCTGAGATGATCAAGAAATCCGCTCATCATCGACAGAGAGTGCAACTTTGTATCGAAGCATTCCTGCCTCAGCGATAAGTGTTCCTTGAATCGACAGGTAACCACCAACTTATATGGCGTCTGAATCACACCAATTCCTCGAAGCGGCACTTTGTTCAATAGCGACGATCACCTTCTCCAAAGTGCTGAATCGCCTCCTACCAACCTGTACCCTATCAACGACGTACGGGAATTAACCTGATAGCATCACAGAAGCCTGCGTTTCTTCAGATCATCCAAGAGTGCGTCGGCGGTTTCGAACGCATCTCGGAGGTGCCCTTTGAGCTTCTCGAGTTCAGCATCAAGTCTCGAGCCTGACAGCTTCTCTTCGTGTTGAAGGTAGACTTTGGTCGCGGCAACCTCCAGCGTCTTTCGATCCTTCGACTTTAACTCTCTAGCAATGGTTTCCAACGCTGGCGATCCTGCTGGAGTGGCAATGTCAAAATTCTCACGCAGAAAGGGCGAGAAATTCTCACGTACCTCGTAAGAATACTGCACGATCGGTTCACCGCTTGCGTTGCACTCTCCGAGTTCCCGAGTGGATTCGACCAGAAAGCCACCGCCTGTCAACAGATCCGCTGAGCAAGCGACTGCCCTAGAGTAGGGCCCTTGCTGACGAATGGCAAAATCGTCAAAAGGCAGGTCAAAACCCATCGCCTTGAGCAAATACACAATTTTCTGCATCTTCACGCGCCCGTCGATACCCCCTGCCGCGTCGATAACCCTCGCAAGTTTCATTTCATCCAAGTCCCTCATACGCTGACCTCCTCCCTGTCGTCCGGCTAAGCCGGCAACCAACCATCCTCAACTAATTTCGCAACCATCAGCGGATCATTCTCGTCGTAGTAGAGACGGTATATCGTCGTCTCGATCTCGGATATGGCTCGAATGACGCTTGATTCTTGTTCAGCCGCCCAAGTTCGGCCTCCCGGCTCCACGAAGTGAATCATCCAATCAGCCTGCTCTTCCGACTCCTTTCCCTTCCGGTAGTGAATGTTTCGATAAGCGCGGTCGACAAAGTCGTCCCGATGGCATGAGAACGCCAGTGCAGTGCCCTCAAGGCTCGTCACTAGGCGTAGCGCCTTATCCTGCTTTTCACGGCTATCCAGAGCGATGGCCTTATATGGCTGTCGGCGATTAACGAGTCGATCACACTTCTGCTTCAGGGCGGCACGCAACGGATCATCATTATCCGCGAACTGCGACCAGTCGATGAGCGTTCCCAACAATCGAAAATCGTCCAGTGAGAGATATTCTATTATCGAAACCGGTTGATCGGCCAGAATCTTCGCTAAGGCACTCGGACATGGTGTTGGCACTTGAGCAGGCTCACCTTTGCAGATGTGACGAGCGAGCGACAATATGCTCAAGAGCATCGCTTCGTATGCCCGAGTCGTCTTGTGGATATAGACCTGCACATACATGAACTCTCGCGCTTGGATGTACTCCTCGACAACGTGAATCGCTTTACGACTGTCGAAACAGAGCCGCGAAACTTCATCAGTCCTTCCCATGACCGGCACTCGGCCGATTCGAAGCGAGTGGAGAAGCCAAGCGAGATCAAACTCGCCGTATTTCGGACCGGCCGCCGCGCTGTCGCGAAGCAGGTAATCCATGCGGTCGGCGTCAAGTTGGCTACTAATGAAGTCCTTGGCAAGCAGATGTTGCCGATTTTTCTTGTCGATGAGTCCAAGAACGACCTCGACGTTTACGCCGTTCCCCCGAAGATGATCGCCGAACCGCTCCTCAATGATTCGGCGCGACCACCCTTCATGGTCCCTCGGATATCCGGTCGGCGCCTCCGTCGGGTACTTGATAGCCCGCTCGAAGAGGTGCGAGAACGGACCATGCCCCACGTCGTGAAGAAGCGCCGCCACCAAAATCTCCCGACGGTGTTGCTCTAGCTCTCGGTATTCGTCGCTGCTCTCGCCGTAGCGTTTACGTAACACGTCGAGCATCTGCCGTGCGATATGGCAGACGCCGACGCTGTGAACCCATCGGCTGTGCTCAGCTCCAGGGTAGGTCAGGAACGCCAAGCCAAGCTGCCGGACCCGCCGGAGCCGCTGAAATTCCGGCGTGTCGATCAGGCTGACCAGGATCGCACCCTCTTCGCCTTCGAGTGAGATCAGATTGTGCACCGGATCGCGGAGAACCTTCGGATATTCCAGCGGCGCCGTCCGAGGCATTACGATCACCTGCAACCTAACATACACCAAACCTCAAGAACTTGCAACCTTTTTCTATTTTCTTCCTCTGGGGGGATAAGTCCAGACTGGGGCCTCACTGCGTCATGTCCGTTGGATTCGTGATGCTCCGCAAATTTGGACAATGCAACGCATTTCTGCTTGTCTTACCCGCTTGCCGGCTTGCTCGCCAGCCGGCGGGCGAAGATGGCTGACGAAATCGCGATCAGGACGCCGGCGGTCGTCGTCAGCACGAGCAGCGGCATGAAGATGCCCCAGAACCCCTCGCGGCGGATCAATGCCATGAATCCGTCATAGGCCCAGCCGTTGATGGTGAACAGCCCCAGCTTCTGCATGAACACCGGCATGACAAAGCGCGGCACCATGCTGCCGCCCAGGGCGCTCATCGCCAGGATCACCACCGGCCCCAGCGAGTCGAGTTGCTCGGCCGTGCGGCAGAGCGATGCCATCAACATGCCGAGTGCCGTGGCGGCGAGGCACGTGGCCAACGTCAGCACAAACAGGCCGCCGGTGATGTGCCAGATGCCCACGTCAAACACCAGCCACGCGTAAAGGTACATCGCGTAGCACTGAATCAGCGCCAGCGTCACACAGGCCACGAGCTGCCCCGTCACGATGTGAAACGCGCCGATGGGAGCGGCCAGCAGCCGCCGAATCTCTCCGCGGCGGATCGCCTCCAACATGCTCCGCGCAGCGCCGGCCGCGCCAAACATGATGAACATCGGGACGATCGCCGCGAGAAAGATATTCTTGGCGGCGTTGGGCATGCCGGACTTGATGACGCCGGCGGAGTGGACTTGAATGAGCCGCTGCGCAGGACCTTTCTCAGGATCGGTTTGCTCCGTGCCGCGCTGCGTCGTTTGATCGCTGCGACGGGCGGGACCCGACCCCAACATGCCACCCATCTGCTCAAACAGCGCGCGCCCCGCGGCCATCTGCACCATGCCCGTCACGATTTCGGCTTCCCAGGTTTGCGATTCGTCATAGATCAAATCGATGCCCTGATGCGGGTTGGGAGAGAGCATGTTCGGCGACTCGGCGTAACCCTTGGGAATGACCAGCACGACCCGAAACAGGCCCTCGTGAAGGATCGAGGCGCGGGCGGATTCCTCGGTCAGCAGCGGCCGTTTCGGGTCCTCCTTTTCGTGCAGCACCACCTTCACCTTGTTGGCGCGAAGCATCTCAATCAGTTTTTTTGACGCCGGTGTATTGTCCTGATCGACGACCGCGACGCGAAACGGCCTTCCCGCCGATCCCGCGAAGATCGACGTGAAGATGCTGTAGAGAATGATGCCGGGAATGATCAGAAATACGGCCGTGGCGCGGTTGCGCAAAATGATCCGCAATTGCGTGCCGGCCAGGAGCAGGATAATTCGCAGCGTTCGCATGTTTCAGTCGCGCAGGGCGTGGCCGGTGAGTTCGAGAAAGACGGTTTCGAGGTTCGGCTCGGTGATGCTCGCGCCGCGGATGGGGATGCCGAGTTCGTGCGCCTTCGTGATGACATCGACGATGCCGTGGCCGCCGTTTTGAAGGGTCAGCCGGGCGCGGTCGCTTTCGATGCGAAAGGGCACGTTCCCCAGTCCGGCGGCGAGGCGGCCGATCGCTTCGGGCGCGAGGTGGTCGGCTTCGAGAATCACCTCACGCTTGGCGCGAACCAATTCGATCAGCTCGTTCAACGTGCCGACGGCCACGATGTTTCCGCGGTCGATGATGGCGGTTCGCGAGCAGAGGCGCTGGGCTTCCTCCATGTAATGCGTGGTATAAAGAATCGCCTTTCTCTGAGCGGAGAGCCGCTCGACGATTTCAAAAATATAAGCGCGTGCGTGAGGATCGACCCCCGCGGTCGGCTCGTCCATCAGAACGACGTCGGGATGATGCACGATCGCGCACCCGATGTTGAGCCGGCGCTTCATCCCGCCGGAAAAAGTGCCCACCTTGTCGTGGGCTCGATCGGAAAGCCCCACGGCGTCGATGGTCTCGGGCACGCGCCGCTTCAATTCATCACGGGATAGATCATAGAGTTTTCCGACGAAGGTCAGATTCTCCGCCGCGGTGAGTCGGTCGTTGAGGGAGAGCTCCTGGGGGACGTAACCGATTCGATATTTGTAGGGCTTGCTGCGGGAAGAAAGCGATCCGCGAATAATGGACTCGCCGGTATCCTGCTTCAGGATGGTCGCGATGATGTCGATGGTCGTGGATTTGCCCGCGCCGTTGGGCCCGAGCAGGCCGAAGACTTCGCCTTCTTCGATCGAAAAGCTGATCCCGTCGACGGCGGGAACCCGGTCGTAGGACTTCCTGAGATTTCTGACTTCGAGAACCGCCACGCGACCTCCGAAAACCGGAAGCGGAGCATTCTACACGCGAAGCCCAAGGGGTTCACCGCGATTTGCTGCCATTCCGTGCGGTTTTGCAGGCATGAAAGTAGACACAGCGCCTGCCGGGGGAAGATGGCAGGCGCTGTGTCGGATGGCTCGGGATGTTTGGTTCGAGGTTTGGAAATCAGCGCGGCGGTTATGCGAGCGCCAGCTCTTTCTCCTCGGATGGCTGCTCGCGTTTGTTGCCGCGCGTCTGGTTCGGATTCCCGTTTTGATTCGCGGGCTTCGGGAGAGCGCTGTTCTTGGGGCGACCTTCTTTGTCAGCGCGGCGACTGGCGTACGGCTTCAGGCTTGACACCAGTCCGCGGCAGACTTCGACCGCTTCCTCGTCGCTGAGGTAGAAAAACTCCTCGAAGAATTGCGGATTTGATCCGCCGCCGTTGAGGTCAAATTCGGCGGCGCAGAATCGGAAGAGCTTGCGCGGCGTGCGCTCGCCGAAGGCCTCGTTCATCAGGTTTTCGAGTTGCTCGCGCGGCGAGGGCGCGGTTCGTTCGACGTTGGAACTCATCGACTTCTCCTCGGATGTATGAAAAGGAGGTGCGCGGACCGCGTGGCGGTCTGCCCGGTCCAGGCTTCGGAAGCCGTGGGCATCGACTTAATGAAGTAAGATACGTTTGGGCGCGAGGCAAGCAGGCGCCTGCTTATCGGCGGTTGCGTCCTTTCAAGACCAGAGCCACAATGCGCGGCGAGGAAAGCAGCTTGATTGGAGCCGCCATGAACGCGCAACGCGTCAGCCGACTTACAGACGAAATGAAGCACGCGGGCGTCGATGCGCTGTTCATCAGCAATCCCAAAAATGTTCAATATCTCACCGGCTTCCACGCCACCATGCCGGGCGAGGTGCAGCTCTTTGGCGACCCCGAGGGCTTCGCGGTCGCCTTCGAGGGCAAGATCCATCTGCTTTGCGATGGACGCTATATCGCCGGGGCGTCCGAGCTGCCCGGGGTGATCGCACAGCGCATCGATTCTCCCACCACTGCCAAAGTGCTGACCGACGGCCTGCGTGCGATCATCGGCGACGGCCGCAACGTCATCGGCTTCGAGGCCGACGCGATGCTGCACGCCGATGCGGTCGGCTTTTTCGAGAATCTCAAAGAAATGGAGTGCCGGCCTGCGCAGGAAATCGTTTCGGGCCTGCGGTTGTTCAAGTCGAAGGAAGAAGTCGATTGCATCCGCAAGGCGCAGGAGATCACCGGAGCGTGCTTTGATTTCATCGCAAAGCAGCTTCGCGTGGGAATTTCGGAGCACGATGTTGCGTTTGAAATCGATACCTTTCTACGGAGGCACGGCGAGGGCAGCAGCTTCAAACCGATCGTCGCCTTCGCGGAGACCAGCGCCCGGCCGCACTATACGCCGGACCCGAATCGCAAACTGCAAAAGGGGCAGATGGTGCTGCTCGATTTCGGCGGAATTTATCAGGGCTATTGCGGGGACATGACGCGCATGGCCGTTATGGGAAAGACGGACGCACGGCAGCGCGAGGTCTATGATCTGGTGCTGGCGGCGCAGACGCGATGCCTGAACGGGATCAAGCCGGGCATGGCCTGCCAGGAGGTTGACGCTCTGTGCCGCGAGTATTTTCGCGAGAAGAATTGCGTCGAGGCATTCATGCACGGGACTGGACACGGCGTGGGGCTGGCGATCCACGAGCCGCCCCGGATCAAACCGACGTTTCAGGAGCGAATTCAGCCGGGCATGGTGTTCACCGTCGAACCCGGACTCTATTTCCCCGGCTGGGGCGGCGTTCGCATCGAGGACATGGTGGCGATCACTGAGAACGGCTTCGAGAATCTGACCCGCACGTCCAAAGTGCTGGTGGAGCTGAGCTAGATTCGAGCCCGGGGGCTCGATCGAGATACCTACGTTTCAAAGGACCAGAAGATGAAATTCAAAGCTATGCGAATCGCGCCGTTGTGTCTGCTGTTGAGCTCGTTCAGCGTCGGCTGCGCGAAGAACGACGATGCGGGCGTCAAAGAGATTCACACTGCGCGCGAAATGCAGGACAAAATGAATGTCAGCAACATCACGGTGATCCACGCGCTGAGTCGGGAGAATTACGAACAGGGTCACATCCCCGGCGCAAAGAACATCGATGTACAGGAAATGACGCCCCAAGACCTGCCTGAAAACAAGGACCTGCCGCTGGTCTTTTATTGCGGCAGCGCAACATGTCCTGTCGGCCACCGCGCCGCGTCGAAGGCGTCAAGTTGGGGGCACACGCACGTCTGGGTTTACAAGGGCGGCATGGCCGACTGGCGGTCCTCGGGCATGCAGGTCGCGACCGGCCCGAACTGAAGCGCCGGACTTTCTTCCCCAACGATCAGCGGTGACATCAGTGTGTCGTCGATTCACCCGCGGTCTGTAACTCGATCCGGCGCTGGTCCTCGGCGCCGGTGGCGTTCCATATCAGCGTGTCGATCGGCGATTTCGTGGGAGGATCGCGCGTCGTCGACGCCAGGCAGGCAGCCAGCTCCCGGTCGGCGGCGCGCGCGAGCAACGCGGGGCGCTTCATTTCCTCCCAGGTGAGGCGAATCAGCTCCACCATCTGCGCTCCGTCTTCCCGCGCTTTCAGGCACGCGAACGTCAACAGCGCGGCGGATTCCAGATCGCAATCCCGATGAAACGCGAATCCGAATGCCCGGGCTGCGTCACGCACCCGGCCCTTGCGCAGTGCGATCGCCCCGAGCAGGTACCACGCCGCGGCGTTTTGGGGCTCACATTCGACCAGCCTGCTCATCCGCGATTCGCGCGATTCGGTTGGATCGGACGTGAACTGGGCGACGGCCCTCGAACGGCAGCGGCGCTGAAATCGGGCGTTTCGCCACCCATCGGCGACACAAAGCAGGGTGAACACCCCCATCAGAATTGCGGCCGCTTGCAGCATGAAATCGTTGTACAAATCGCCCAACAGGACGTCAAACACCCGGAAAGAACCGCCGCTCTGCAAGAATCTCGGACGCTCCCTCCTCCAGAGCTGACGCAATTCGGGCAATTGCCGCGATCATCGCACTCCTAAACGGCGGCGTGCGACGGTCCGATGATTTGAGAGCCGGTCGAATGGACTCGCATCGGATTCCGATCGCAGCCCTCGGAGATGGTCCGTGAATTCGTCAGCGCATACTTCGGTGCCGGAGCCTCTGATCAGCCAGCTCGCGCACGAGGCGGACCTGCTCGATCTGATCGAGTTGTTCGTGCACGAATTGCCGCGTCGCGTCGAGGCGATGGAGGCTGCTCTGCACGCAAATGATCTTTCCGCCCTGGCCGGCATTGTTCATCAGCTCAAAGGGGCGGCCGGCAGCTACGGCTTTCCCATCATTACGCTGGCAGCGAAGCAGTTGGAGGACGCGGCGAAATCGGGCGCGGCGCCCGAGCAGTTGGCGTCGGACATGCGCCGGGTGGCGGGCCTCTGCGCTCGTGCCCGCGCGGCGCCGGCGTGCGCGGAAAGAGGCGTATGAACGACGACCAGAACAAGAAAAAGTTACTGGTGGTCGACGACGACCCGCAGCAACTCGCGATCATGCAACGCCTGCTTAGCTCCGGGGAGCATGACGTTCTGACCGCCGGCAGCGGAGCCGAGGCCATGGGCATCATTCTCGGCGAAGAGCCTCGCATCGTCATCACGGACTGGTTCATGCCGGGCATGGACGGCATCCAGTTGTGCAAGACGCTCCGGCAACATGAAGGCGTCCGATTTGTTTACATCATCGTGATGACGGCCCAGGGCGGCGAAGAGTGCATGGTGCAGGCCCTTGACGCCGGCGCGGATGATTTCGTCCGCAAACCGCTGAAACAGGCCGAGCTGCTGGCGCGGCTGCGAGCCGCGGACCGCATCGTCTGCGCAGAGTCCGATCTGGCCAAGCGCACCCGCGAACTGCACCGCACCAACGCCGAAATGGCGCTCACGCACCAGAAACTCAACAAGGCCAACGAACAGCTCCGCCGCATGGCGACCACCGACGAGCTGACCGGTCTGTTGAATCGCCGCGAAGCGATGAGTCGCATCGAGCAATTCTGGGCTTCCATGGAACGGTACGACCAGATCTTCTCGTGCATCATGCTGGACATCGACTTCTTCAAGAAGTTCAACGACACGCACGGGCACGCCGCCGGGGACAAGGTGCTGAAGACCACCGCACAGGTCCTCAGAAGCACCTGCCGAAAGACCGATCTGGTCAGCCGCGTGGGCGGCGAGGAATTCCTGATCCTCTGCCCCGGCGTCGGCGCCGACGGCGCAAAAATCTGCGCCGAACACCTCCGCGCCGCCGTGGAGAAGACAGCGATCGAGTACGAAGGCACTCCGATGCTGATCACGGCCAGCCTCGGCGTGGCGGGAGGGTCGAAGCTGTATGAGAATTCAGACGCGCTGATCAAGGCGGCGGACGAGGCGCTCTACGCATCAAAGGCCGCGGGACGCAATCGCGTGACGGTCGCCGCGGATTTGAACGCGCCGCGGACGGAGCCTGGCGCCAAGCCTGCGGCCGCGCCCAAGCCAATCGTGGTTCGCACCGGTCCCTGAATTCAATTGCCGACGTCAGGGCGCCTGGCTGATCCAAATCTAAAATCTCAAATCTCAGATCTCAATTCTAATTCTTGATTCTTAATCTTAAATCTCAATTCTCTCCGCCGAGTATTTGTGACCGCATCATGATCTCTTGGCGCGCGACCCGACCTCTCCGATAGTGTCTCCATGCACCGCGATTATGCCGATCTGCTGAAGTTGATCCGCGTGACGCCGGATCGCCGCCACGCGATGCAGGCTTTCGTCGACGCCCTCTGGCCGGCGCTGAACAAGACCGGCGTCTCGTGGATGGGCTTCTACCTTCGATCCGGTCCCGACGAATTGACCCTCGGCCCGCGCCGCGACAAACCGGCCTGCTCGCCGATCGGCCTCCACGGCGCCTGCGGCCAGGCGTTGATCTCAAAAAAACCGCTGGTAGTGCGCGACGTCGCGGAGCTGGGCGCGGGCTACATCGCGTGCGACCCGATGGATCAATCGGAGATCGTCATTCCGCTGCTCGACGAAAACGGCGACTGCTGGGGCGTCTTCGACGCCGACAGCCACGAGATCGGCGCCTTCACCAATGCGGACGCCGACGGCCTGACGGCTTTGCTTCGAGAAGCGGAACTGACGAAGTGAGCCAGCCCGCCGCGAAGCGGCGCAAAAACAGAGCCGCGCCCGTCAGGACACCCTTCGCGTGGAGATTGGCCCCAGAAGCTCCGATGATGCTGCTCCCGCATTGATGCAAACGCGAATGCCGTGACCCTCAAGGCTTCGCCCGCACCCGCAGGTCTTCCCCCGCTTTCGACTTCTCCTGCTTGCTGGTGAGCAGCCCATTCAGCCGCGTCTTGAGAGATTCGAAGATTTTCTCAAGTTCAATCTCGTGCCGGTTTGGCCGCTTGGGCTTCGCGCCGTCAGTCTCAGCCTTCGCGATATTCGGCGGCTCCGTTGACGCTTTGCCGTTGGCGACGCCATCAGCCGGCGCATCGCCAGACGCCTCCTGATCCGCAGTTTCCTCTTTGCCTATCGTCTTCGTAACGGGGGGCCTCTCCATGCGCTGCAGGATCGGCGCTGCACGCTTACGGCAGTCTTTCAAGATGCCCCACGCAGCTTCGACTTGCCCGGGGGTCAGCCTCTCCCCAGGGTTGCCTGCCGCATCGTGCGAATGGCGAATGATCCAGCGACGAACATAGGCCTCCCACAGATCAGGCGTATGCTCAACATTCTTCAATCCCAGCGTCTCCTCGCCGGCACTCCACCAGCGCGGAAAAAGGCCTCTGCCGTGCTCGGTGGCATTTTGTACATAAGTTGCCTTGGCGCCGGCATCAAATTGTTGATGAATTGAATGCCATTCTATACCCGACACCACCGTCCCGCCGCCAATGTAACGGCCCACCCGAAGCGAACCCGATGCGGGGTCGTAATTGATCCGATCCACTGCTTCAAGTCCGGGTGGAACGCCCAGGATATCGGGGTCAAGAACTGCGGGGTGCTGTTTGCGGTCAAACTCAACCTTTGAAAACGAAAACACTTCGCCTCCGCCTTTGGTGAACCTTGTCTCGCATCGCTTCGGCCACCAACGGCCATCGACTCGCTGATGCGTGGCCTGCATGTGTTCGATAAGTTTTCGCGATCCATCGCGCTCTTCCACAAAGCCTCGGATATCCACGATTGCATGGTCCCTCTTTGGATCGATGCGCCATATAAAGACCACAAAAGGTGAATCCGAAGCGGCCGCATCCTCGGTAGAGGCCGTTACTTCAATCAGGTCGTCGACTTGCCGTTCCGACCATTGTTGGTCGATGCTCTGAAACTCTTCGAGCCAATGGTCAGGGCTTCGCTCGGAATACGCCCTTGGAAACAATCCCGCCGAGCGTGGATCGAGCAACTTTTCGGGAGCACGTCCGATGAGCTTAGGGATTCTCTCCAGCGTAGGGCGTCCATGAAGCATGAACTCCCCGTCACGGATCGTCCACTCGTCCTTCCCGCTGTTAGATCGCACTGTGCGCACGGGAGAGCACGCATAATTCACCCCAAAGCGAGGCCGGCCCGTGCGCGGATCGCGCTTGACGATGCCGTCGTGATCTCCAAACTCCGTCCAATAGACATCACCCTCACCGGCGAATCGCGCTTCGTAACGATGCGCGGGATGATGCCAAATGCCCGGATTATCCGCCTCGTATTCATACTGAAAAAAGGCGGTATTGAAGCACATCCGCTTGCTGATCGCCCGGCAAAGCGATGCGGGAACCGTGTGCTTTGATCCATCACCAGCAAGAATACAGCAAACGGGGAAGAGCGCGAGGTTCATACAAGTCTCCCGATTCGAAGGCAAAGTCCTTGAGGCAGCTTCCGGCGAGTTGGGTCGGATCCCAGTTAGCTTCCTCAGTGTGCCCAGTAACAGCAGTCCTTTCCCGTTGACTGCCAACTTCCAGCTTGCTGGGTCTCAAGAAACCGCTCTGCGCATCCGGTAGAAGACCCAGCGCATGGGTAACCGAGGTCAAGATTCAAACATTTATAAACCAAACGGCAGTCCTCGGCGCATGGCTCGTAACAGGTCCAACAAGGATCGGACACCCCGGCACACGGCGCCCGTAAGGAAGCGGTTGGCGCTCCACGCGGAAGGTTCATCGCCCAGTGGAAGGAGTTTCTACTGTCCTCGCCTTGTCGCGAGAGTCTCCCCCGTCCGCGTTGTCCTGCTTGGTGGTAAGCAGCCCATTCAGCCGCGACTTGAGCGATTCGAAGATTTTCTCGAGTTCAATCTCGTGCCGGTTTGGCGGCTTTGGCTTGGCTACTTCACCACCCGCCTTCGGCGCGTCAGACGACTTCTCTTCCCCTTTGTCGTTCGCCTTCGCAATTGCGGGCTTCTCTATGCGCTGCAGAATCGGTGCCGCCCGCTTGCGGCAGTCTTTCAGGACACCCCATGCAGCCTCAATCTGAGACGCAGTGATTTCCTTCGAATGCCGCTCGCCCCGACCGACGGAGGGATCGTGAGAATGAAAGAGAATCCAGCGGCGGACGTAGGCCTCCCACAGGTCGGGCGTGTGGGCAACAGCTGAAAGGCCCAGCGTCTCGGTGCCGGCGCTCCACCACTGGGGATATTGCCCGTGACCAAATGCACGGGCAGTTTGAAGAAAGTTAGCGAATGCAAGGACATCCGACTGTTCTTGAGGAGTGTTATTCCATTCATCACTCGACACAACCCTGCCGCCGCCGGCATAGCGACCCATTCTCAGAGGACCATCAGCGGGATTGTGGCTTATTCGGTCGACTGCCGTGATTCCGGGCGGCACGTTCAGCGTGTCGGCATCCAGGACCTTGGGGTGTTCATTACGATCAAACTCGACCGAGGAAAACTCGAAAACTTCGCCGCCTCCTCGTGTAAATTTGGTTTGGCATCGCTTCGGCCACCAACGGCCGTCCACTTTTTCGTGTTTTGCCGTCATGTGTTCGATAAGTTCGCGGGAGCCGTCCCGATGTTCGACGAATCCCTTGATCTCCACGATGGCATGATCCCTTCGGGGATCGATCGTCCAGGCCATCACCTCATATGACTGACCCACAGGAGCTTTTGGCTTGGATGAGGCCGAAACGGCGATCTTGCCGCCGATCTCTTGTTCATCCCAGTCGTAACCGAGGCCCCGCAGATATTCGAGCCAGTCAGTCGGAGATGTCTCCGAGCACGCTCGGGGGTATAAGCCGGCAGATCGGGGATCAAGCAGTCTTTCGGGAGCACGCCCGCCTATCATGAATCGCTCGGGGGTTGGCCGGCCGTGGATCATCGTCTCTCCATCGTGGGTCGACCACTCGTCCTTTCTGCCGTTGGTTCGAACGGATCTCGCGGGAGAACACGCGTAACCTAGTCCCAGCAGGGGACGTCCTGATATGGGATCATGGAGAACAATCCCGTCCTCATCTCCGAACTCGGTCCAGTAGACGTCATCGCTGGCAAATCGCGCTTCGTAGTGAAAGGTCGGGTTATTCCATTGACTTGGTTTTTCAATTCTGAACTCATAACTGAAGTAGGCTGTCTTGAATTCAAGGCGCCGACCTACGGCCTTAAGAAGTGCGTCAGGAACCCGCTCTTCTGGTCGATCAATGGCAAACAAGGAGCAAATTGCAAAAAATAACATGCCCATCGTGCATTTCCAGATCATGTGCTTTGTTCCTGTTTGGGAAGACTATGCGGCCCAATAACAACAGTCTTTTTCGAGTGGAATCAGACCTTCGGCATAGTGAATCTGATATAGTCTGGGCAGACAACTGCCAAATGATCCACCGCATGGGTAGCCCAAGTTTTGATTTAAGCAGCGATAATCCAATAAACAGACTCGTTCGATCAGCAAAAAGCACTGGTAACATGGTCCGTCCCATGAACATCCGGGAGGTGTGCCGTCCTCTATGGCTTGAGCAAGATCAGTCCTTGCAGGGTCGATCCTAATCCACGGCGTGCATTTATCGTCGATTTCGCACGTGCATCCAACGCTTGGGTTCGCGCTATAGTAGCACGTTGTCTGATCGACAACGGGATCATACATGCAAGCATCCCCTGGTTCGCACGGTATATGCGGGCATGCCTGAGATTGAGCTTTGATGGCCGCGACGACGCCGCACGCCGTCACGATGATCAGCACGCTTGATTTGCCTCGTAGTGTCATTGCAGTTTCTCCTTTTCCATGACGTGAATTTTTGCCAGCCACACGAAACTGCGCGGTAGTGTACCCCCCCCCCGTTGGAGGAATGCAAGCAAAAAATCGGCTTGCCGAAAAAATGTGGTTCTTCACGGATTTCCGGGAAAGGCGGCACGGATTTTCAAGAAGAAGTAATCGTCATCTCGAAACCCGTACGCCATTCGTTTGATCACTTTGATTTTGTTGTTCATTCCCTCCAGCAGGC
>Ga0190265_10001790_pt1 | contig 14182 bp, 12 predicted proteins | sample Popmic124T_FD_133135 | JGI IMG/M metagenome (GOLD analysis project Ga0190265, IMG submission 133135) | Populus adjacent soil microbial communities from riparian zone of Indian Creek, Utah, USA - 124 T | ecosystem: Environmental > Terrestrial > Soil > Riparian zone | place: USA: Utah | collected...
GTTGGTCGAGGGCGACTGGCTGCACTCCACCCACGGCGTGCGCACCGTCTCGCTGATCGAGCCCCTGAATCTCAGCTCCGAGGTCCTCGACGGGATCAGGGCCCACTCCTGGCGCATCGACCCCCCTCCTCAGACACCGGAGGGCCGGCTGGTCCGATTCGCCGACCGCATCGCCTATCTCACCCACGATGTCGCCGATGCCCTCCGGGCCAACGTCCTCGAGTATCACGACATCCCCACCCGGGTGTTGACCACTTTCGGGGCCACGTCCCGGGAGTGGATCGGGTCGCTGGCGACTGCGGTGATCGAGGCCAGTCATGAATCGGGCACCGTGGAGATGGAAGCCCGTCATCTCGAGGTAATGGAGGAGTTGCGGGAGTTCATGTTCTCCCGGGTCTATCTGAGCCCGGAGAGCGAGAGTCAGAAACAGAAGGCGATAGTCGTGATCCAGGACCTGGTCCGCTGGTTCACCGATCGTCCCAACGACGTTCCCGACTCGGCGACCACGCCGGGCGCCGAGCCCCTGATGCGGGCGATCGACTATGTGGCAGGGATGACCGATCGCTTCGCCCTGCACACCCATGACCGACTGTTCCGACCCAGCCTCCTCGACTGATACGGGACAGAGAGCGGCCCCCACCGGTGTGGGGGCCGCTCTCGGTGGTCGCTTGCTCGTTGTTGGATCAGACGCGGAGCGCATCGCGGAGTCGGATCGGCCACCGACGACGCTCCGTCCGCTGCGGGGCTATGGCCTGCGACCGACGGGCCAACCTCACCATCCGCAACTTCTGAATCTCGCGTTCCCGATCCTCCATCACGGCCTTGATGAATTCTGGATTGTGGTACATCTCTCTGCCTTCGCTAGTGACTCTGACAGTGGCGAAGGTACGGCTCGGACGCCATCCCCGAATCGGTGTCGATGCCTAGGAATGGGCCCCTATATGCCTAAATCGCCGGGCCGCTTTCGCCTAGGTGGTGTCGAGAATGCCCTCGTCGCCGGCGAGCGCCACCGCCTCGGCGCGGGTGGTCACACCGAGCTTTCCCAGGACGGCCGATACGTGGTGATCCACCGTCCTGCTCGATAGAAACAGGCGATCGGCGATTTCGGCGTTGGTCAGGTCCTCGGCCATGTGCCGCAGCACATCCATCTGCCGGGGAGTGAGCCCGAACGGATTCTCCCTGGTCGCCCGGATCGGGCCCCGGGGCACGCCGGTCAGGCCGGCCTCGGTGAGTTGGGAGCGAAGACGTGCGGCGAGCGGCTTGGCGTCGAGCTCATCGAAGATCCTGAGCGCCTCCAGCTTGGAGTCGGTGTTGCCGTGAGCCAGGGCGACGGCGCGGTCGTATGGGATGCCACGCTCCTCCCAGAACGAGGCTGCCTCCTCCCAGTTCCCTTCCCCGGCAAGACGGTAGGGCTCGGCGATTCCCTCCGGCATCGTCTCGGTATCACCGATCAGGTAGAGCCAAAATGCCAGCTCCCCTCCCCGCCACAGGGGTTCGCGATCGAGGCATTCGGCCAGCACCTCGGCGAGACGGGGGAAGATCCCTCGATCGAGGGTCCCGCCGATCCAAACGTACTCAGCCAGCCCGGCCGCAGCGGTGCCGGTCCGCTGGATCTCGTCGGCCTGCAAAGCCAGCTCCCAACCCTCCAAGAGGTGACCCTTGGCGTCGGGGTGCCCGCTCCGGGCCTGAAGACGTCCCAGGAGGGTGTGGGCCACCATCCTGGCCGGGGCCAGCTGACTCAAGTCGTCGAGCACGTATTGCGCGTTGGCCTCGGCGCCGGCCCACCTGCCTCGCATCTCGTCGACGAGGCCTCTCGCTCCTACGGTGTAAGCCTCGAAGGTCGGCAACTCCCGCTGCATGGCCAGGTCATAAGCCCTGCCTATCCAGAGCTCGGCAGTATCCAGATCCCTGAAGTACAGGGCAGACCACCCGATGTTCACCGCAGCGCGCGCTTGGTCGTGGGAGGTGCCCAGGCCAGCCGACATCGCGTAGCTCTCCTCGACCTCCTCCAACCCTTCCGGATAGCGGCTCACCATTCTGACCGCTCCGATGTTGTTCAGGGCGTGGGCCCGGGCCTCGCTCGGGCCGTCCCCGGCTACGGCGAGTGCCTTGTGCCCGTACTCCAGCGTTCGCTCCTCGTCGCTGGCCAACATCGCGAGTTGGGCCACGGTGGAGTAGGCAAATGCCAGGTCGTGACCGCCGACCGGCTCGAGGACGCTTGCTGCCTCGTGCGCCAACTCGATGGCGGAGGCACGACGGCTGCGCACCCAGGCGATCCGGCTCGCGATCAACAAGGACTTCCCCAAGCCGGCCGGGTCACCCAGCCGTCGCCGAAACGCGAGCCCCGACTCGATGAGGTCCTCCGCTCTTTCGGTCTCGTTTATCAGGTATTCCTCGTAGGCCCAAAGGTCGTAGTGATCGGCGCACATCTCGGCATCGAGGCGATCGAGATACGGCTCGAGGGCACGGAGGTGGGCGACGGCCTCGCCGTGACTCTCCATGTCGGCAGCGCGGCGGGCCGCCAGTGGTGCCAATCGGATAAGCGACTCGAAGTCACCGCCGACGCGTGCGTGATGGGCAGCGCGAGCCACGTCGAAGCCGAGGGCCTCGACGGCGCGCAGCACCGCGAGATTGATTTCGCGACGCTTGATCTCCGGGAGATCGGCCTCGACCGAGCGACGGGCCAACTCGTGCCGGAACGAGAGCGTGCCGTCCCGGATCTCGAGGACTCCGGCGGCCTCCACTTCTGTTGTCGCGTCTTGGGCAGGACCCAGGACTTTCTCCACGAGATCGAGCTCGGCCCGGCTCGGAACCACCGAAACCAGATCGACGAGCGAACGCGCCTCGGGCGAGAGTCGGCTGACCCGCGCCATGACCGCGTCGCGCACCGAGATCGGCACCGACCCTCGCTCCGAGGCGAGGAGCTCGGTGAGGAAGAACGGGTTGCCTCCCGAGACCTCCCACAAGTCCCCCGATGACCCACCTCGCCCTGCAGCCATCTCCGAAACGGCGCTCGGGGACAACGGCTCGAGTGCGATGCGTTCCAGCACCGACGCCGGAACATCGCCCAGGGCTGCCCGCAAGGGCAGGTCACCGGGGACCTGTCCGTCGCGATAGGTGAGCACCAGGAGGCCGTGGGTGCGATCGATGCGCCGCCCCAGGAACTTGATCAGATCGAGTGTGGCTTCGTCTGCCCAGTGGATGTCCTCGATCACCACGATGGTCGGGCGAAGCGCCCTGGACATGAGCTCGAGGATTGCCGAGAAGGCTTCGTAACGATCCGGGCCGCGGAGCGCGTCACCAAGCGTTGACTCGTCGAGGGCCATGTCCCAGAGGGGGCCCAGCGGACGAGCGGTGAGCAGGTCGTCACATCCGCCCCACAGGGTGTGGGAGTCGTCGGCGTGCGACGTGGTGAATGCCCGGACCACGGAGGTCTTCCCGATGCCGGCTTCGCCGCGGACGAGGACGGCATGGCCGCTGCCATCTCGGGCATCGCCGAACAGGTCGTCCAGACGACGCAACACTCCGCCCCGTTCCAACAGTTGCATGGACAGGCGATGGTACCGAGGTGCGATCTGGCCACCCATGGGGAATCACACCTATCCTCATCCGGTGCTCGCCCTCTCCGACCTCCACAAGCGGTATGACGACGTCCTCGCCCTGAATGGGTGCACATTTCAGGTGGAAGGAGGGCGGATGCTGGGGTTTCTCGGTCCCAACGGGGCCGGGAAGACCACCGCCATGCGCACCATCTTCGGACTGGTGACACCCGATTCCGGCGAGGTGACCTGGGACGGCAAGCCGATCACCACCGACCGGAAGCGGCGTTTTGGCTACATGCCCGAGCAGCGCGGCCTGTACCCCAAGATGAAGGCGCACGACCAACTCACCTATCTGGGGCGCCTGCGGGGGATGGAAACCAAGGAGGCGGCGGCGTCGGCCGACCGTTGGCTGGAGCGATTCGGGCTCGCGGAGAGGCGTATGGACCGGGTGGAGGTCCTATCTCATGGCAATCAGCAGAGGGTCCAGTTGGCGGCCGCCCTGGTCCACGACCCCGAGCTGCTGGTGCTCGACGAGCCTTTCAGCGGTCTCGACCCGATCGCCACCGAGACCATGGCCGACATCCTGCGCGAGGAGACGGCGAATGGCAAGGCGGTCGTGTTCTCCTCACATCAGCTCGACCTGGTGGAGGACATCTGCGAGGACGTGGCCATCATCAACGCCGGCCAGATCGTGGTCGAAGGCAATGTCCGCAAGCTGAAGGACGCCGCCCCGATCCGTCACCTGGAGCTGGAGTTGGACGGTGAGGTGGACGACCTGTTCCAGAGTCTGGAGGGGGTCCGTCAAATCACCTCCGACGATCACGCGCACACCGCGATCATCGATGCCGGCACCGACGTCAGAGGATTCCTGAGCCGGGCCCAGGAGATGGGGCGTCTCCGTCATTTCACCTACACCACGCCGTCGCTCTCCGATCTGTTCCGGGAGGCGGTGCGATGAGCGGCCTCCGAACGATGTGGCAAATCGCCCTCCGTGAGATCCGAGAACATGGGAGGTCGAAGTCCTTCCTCATCACGACCGCGATCACCTTTCTCCTCGTGGCGGGGTTGGTGGTGGTCCCGGGACTGATCGGAGGAGGCACGTCGGAGTACACCGTCGGCACTGTCGGCCAGGGCAACGAGCCGATCGTCGCCGCGGCAGAGCAATTGGGGAATGCCGCCGACGAACCCAATGCCGAGCCATCGATTTCGATCCAGACAGAGCCCTTCGAAGACCGGGCAACCGCGGAATCGGCCCTGGTGGAGGGCGACATCGACGCCGTCCTCATCGACGGGGAAGACGTCATCGTGGAGAGCGTCGGCGGGTTCGGGGAGTCGAGCCTCGTTGCCCTCCTGCAACAGGGGGCTGCCTCGGTCGAGCTGGAGGCGATCGTGTCGGAGCAGGGGCAGGCCGCGGCCGACGTGATCGAGGTGATGACCTCGGATCCTTTGGGGATCACCACCCTCACTGGCCAGGAGGCCGGCGACGAGACGCGAGGAGGGGTGGCCTACGCCGGGCTCCTCCTGCTGTACATGGCGGTCTTGCTCTATGGGAACTGGATGTTGTCCGGGGTCACGGAGGAGAAGTCGAACCGGGTGGTCGAGGTCCTCCTGTCCAGTGTCAAGCCCTGGCAGCTCTTGGGCGGGAAGATCATCGGGATCGGTTCCTTGGGAATAGCCCAGTTCGCGGGCACCATCCTCGTGGCCCTCCTCGCCGTGAACCTCACGGGCGCCATCGACCTCCCCAGCCTGAATGCCGCCTTGGTGGCCAACCTGGTCCTCTGGTTCGTCCTCGGCTTCCTCCTCTTCGCCGTCCTCTACGGAGCGGCCGGGTCATTGGTCAGCAGGATGGAGGATGCCCAGAACGTCGCCTTCCCGCTTTCTATGGTCGCCGTGGCCGGATTCTTCGTCTCCATCGCCGCGCTGTCCGACCCCGATGGGCCGGCCGCGGTCATCGGGACCTTCATCCCCTTCACTGCCCCATTCGTGGTGCCGGTGCGCGCCGCTCTCGGCGCCATCCCCGCCTGGCAATACGTGCTCGCCGTCATCATCACGCTGGCATCGATCGTGGGACTGGTCCTGGTGGCCGGACGGATCTACGCCGGCGGTCTCCTCCGGTTCGGGACCAGGGTGAAATTGCGTGAGGCCTGGCGATCCGCCGGGACTTGACACCCGTTCTGTGCGGGTTGGCGCGGCCGGACGCGCGGTAAACCCGCACAGAACGATGGATAGGCTCCCGGCGTGGGCTATCAGCACGTAGAGGTCGACCTAGAGGACCACGTCGCCACCCTCTGGCTCAACCGGCCGGAGAAGGGCAATGCCATGTCGGCCGACATGTGGGTGGACATTCCCGCGGCCATGGCCGAGCTCGACGCCGACGACTCGGTGCGAACGGTGGTCCTCGCCGCCCGGGGAGAGGCGTTCACCGTCGGCATCGACATCGGGATGCTCGCCACGTTGCAGCCTGCCGGAGAGTCACAGGCAACGGCCAACATGCAGCTCTACCGCCAGATCAAGGAGATGCAGCGGACTGCGAGCTGTTTCGCCGACTCACCGAAGCCGGTGATCGCCGCCATCCAGGGCTATTGCCTGGGAGCCGGTATCGACCTGATCACCGCCTGCGACATCCGGCTCGCCAGCGAGGACGCCACCTTCTCGATCCGGGAGACCCGGATGGGTCTCGTCGCCGACATCGGGACCCTGCAACGTCTGCCCGCGATCGTCGGGCCCGGACAGACTGCGCAGCTCGCCTTCACCGGCGAGGACATCGACGCTCGGCAAGCGGCAGCCATCGGTCTGGTCAACCAGGTCCATCCCGATGCCGGGTCGACCGTGGCGGGAGCACTTGGCATTGCCACATTGATCGCCGACAACTCCCCACTCGTGACCCAAGGCATCAAACAGGTCCTGAGGGCCAACGTCGGTCGGGCGATCGAGCAGGCCCTCGACTACGCGGCGCAATGGAACTCCTCTTTTCTCATCTCCAACGACCTGATGGAGGCGGTCACCGCCTTCCTGGAGAAGAGGAAACCCGACTTCAAAGGCAGCTGACCGGAACCAATCGGGCATATCGTGTCGTTCCTGACGCGCGACAGAAGGACGATGTGAGATCACGCACCGCCTGGACCTGCCTGGTCATCGCGGCCACTCTCGTGTCCGCCTGTGTCGAGGTCGTCGTGGAGGACACGACGACTAGCTCAGCGCCGGAGGCCACGACGACGACTGAGGCCACCGCCACATCGACCACAAGTGCGCCGACGACGACGACAACCGCAGGGACCACGACCACCGTCGCAGCATCGACAACGACCACCGGGTCGGGCGGGCTGCCAGGTGAGCCGATCGAGTTCGGCCCCGCCGCCGGTGACACCGTCGCCGTTGTCGGCGTCGCCCACGACGATGTGCTCAATCTGAGGGCCGTTCCGGGGGCAAACCAGGACATCCTGGAGGGGATCCCGCCCCTGGCCGACTCACTGACCGCACGGGGGAACACGAGACAGCTCGCCAACTCGTTCTGGATCGAGGTCGACTATGCCGATACCCAAGGCTGGGTCAATCTCCGATACATCGCCTATCTGGGGGACACCGACGACATCACCGCGGCGATCGTGGAGCAGCTAGGAGAGACTCCCATCGAGGAGACGATGGAGGAACTCGGGATGCTCGTCGCCGAGAGTGTCGCCGGAAACCCGTCCGCCGACATCGTGATGAGCGTCGCCCCGACGATCGGACCCATTGCCGAGGTCACCTTCGACATCACCGGGTTCGAGGACGACTCGGTGCGCGGCGGTCGGTTCCACGTATTCGGTCAGGCGGGCGACGACGGATTCACACTCGAAGCCGTGGAGGCTACGCCGTTTTGCGCCCGGGGGGTCGACGACGGCGCCTGTGTCTGACACAACGGGGCTGCCCGGACCGCTGGGGCCATAGGTCCCACCACCTCGGGCCCTACGGCCCTCGTGCATTTCTTCACAAGCTCCGATGATGCTCCTGTAAGGCAGTTGGCCGTAGGAATAGGAGGCATCAAATGACTGCCATCGACCGAGAGAGACTGGTCGTCACGGAGGACACCGGCTCTCATCGCAAGTCCCCCCTTCTCCTGACCGCCGCCATCCTGGCCCTGGTGGTCGGGTTCGGCGCCCTAGCCGGAGGCATCTTGGGCGCCTGGTACACCTGGGATCAGGCGGTCACACAGGATGTGACCACGCCCGATGATGCGGTCTTCCCGGAGACCCCGGTGAGGGGTCCGTTCACGATGTGGGCACAGTCCGACATCATCACCCACCACCAGCTCGACTCCACAGAGGGCTTGTACTACTCACAGATGCCTCGGATGATCCCGCAGGTGGACGAGACCGGTGAAGCCGTCCTCGACGATGTCGGAGAGCAGGTCATGGTCCCCAACGAGGCACGTGCCTCCTGGCTGGACGCCACGACCCTGACCACCGCCCTCGGCCTCGGAATCGTCGCCTACGCACTGTCCGCCTTCGCAATGGTGATCGGGCTGACGCTGATGGTGATCGGATATGTGTTCCTGCAGATCCGCAAGAAGGCCGTCCTCCTCTAGAGAACGACGATCTGCGGATCAGAGTCGGGCCCCGAAAGGGGCCCGACTCGCGTTCCCGGATTCACCGGTCTCGACGGAGCATGGTGCGCAGTGCCGAGTTCTTGTAGATATTGGACATCTGGTTCCACTGCCGCTTCTTGTCGATCAGCACCACGCTGGCGTCGACCTGAGGGTCGGTGACCCCGAAGTGGGATGCCACCTGGGTCAGGGTGTGGTTCCAGATCTTGTCTTCCAGCCTCGAGGTGTAGAGCTTGAAGCTCATCTCGTAGAGCGGGTCGTTGGCCCGAACCAGCAGATGGATCCGCGCCACGGTCACCCCGTCTTCGGCCTCGTGTGCGCTGAAGGTGATGATCGCCGCCCAGGGATGACCCTCGGGTGTCATGTAGGACCAGGAGCGCTCGTCGGCATAGATCACCCTGACTCCGGACGTGATCTTGGTCGGGCCCTTGCCTCCTCCGATCACCGCCACCTCGCCCGGGGCGATCCCGCCGGCCGGGGCGTAGAACTTGTTGGACGGGTACCAGAACTCGCCGAAGTTGGCCTTCCAGGTGGCGATGACCTCCTCCGGAGTCGGCCCCGGGATCGGCACCTCGTAGGTCTTCTGCCAGAGCCGGCCAAAGCCCTGGAGGGGCCCGGTCGGTTTCCGCCCTTCGACATTGCCCTTGCGCGCACCTTCGGCGACCTCCCCGACATGGAAGGCGTCGACCGGTTGGGCCCAACTGTCGGTGTTTCTCGGCTCGGTCAACTCGGTCCTTTCTCCGATGTCACCATCAGATCACAGCGCCGTTCCCACATCGTTACGGGCCGGCTCCCCTCTCTGAGTCGTGCTGGTCACCATCTCGTAACGGCGGCGAGGCACAATTCATGGTGAATGGCTGAATACGACGCGGTCGTGATCGGAGCAGGCCCCAACGGACTGGCTGCCGCAGCCGAGCTGTCTCGTCACGGAAAACGGGTCTTGGTCGTGGAACAGGCCGACGAGATCGGCGGTGGGACCCGAACCGAGGAGCTGACCCTTCCCGGGTTCGCCCACGACATCTGTTCGGCAATCCACCCGCTGGGTGTCGCCTCACCCTTCTTTCGTGACCTCGGGCTTGAGGTGGACTGGGTCCACCCCGGCATCCCCCTGGCCCACCCCCTTGGAGACGGGCGAGCAGGAGTGATGCTGCGTGACGTCGAGGACACTGCCGCCGGCTTCGGGGCGGATGCGAGCCACTACCGCCGGATCCTTGGTCCTCTCGTCCGGTCGGCCGACGAATTGATGGAGGATTTCCTCGGCCCGATGACCCTGGTCCCCGACAACCCGAGTAGTTTCATCAGGCTGGCCACGCGGGGCGCCTTGCCGGCATCGGTCATCGCATCGGGGTTCTCGTCTGACGAAGCTCGAGGCGTTCTGGCTGGATTGGCCGCCCATGCCATCGCCCCCTTCAGCTCCCCGCTCACCGGTGGGATAGCACTCATCTTCGCTGTATCTGCCCACGCCTACGGATGGCCCATGGTGCGGGGAGGCTCCCAACGCGTCGCGGAAGCCCTGGCCAAGGTCGTTGTAGATGCGGGCGGCACGATCGAGACCGGCCGGATGATCGGCTCGCTCGACGAACTGCCCGCGACCAGGTCGACATTGCTCGACGTCATGCCCCGGGCAGCGGTCCGGATCGGTGGTGACCGGGTCAGCCCCCGGGACCGGCGCCGGATGTCGGCCTGGAAGTCGGGGCCGGCGGTGTTCAAGGTCGATTGGGCCATGGAGGGGCCAATTCCGTGGGCCGACGAGTGGAGCCCTCAGGCCGGAACCGTTCACGTCGGGGGGACCTGGGAGCAGGTGGCCGCGGCCGAGGATCAGGTCCACTCCGGTTCGCACCCGGAGCGTCCCTTCGTCCTGGTCGCCCAGCAGTCGCTTTTCGACCCGACCCGGGCACCGGAGGGAAAACACACCGCCTGGGGTTATTGCCACGTGCCATCAGGCTCCGACGTGGACATGACCGAAGCCATCGAGGCCCAGGTCGAGAGGTTCGCCCCCGGGTTCAGGGACCTGATCATCGGCCGTCACACCATGAGCGCCGGCCAGTTCGAGGCTCACAACCCCAACTACATCCGGGGCGACATCGCAGGCGGTGGATTCGGGTTGAAGAAGGTCTTCCAGCTCGGGTCGACTGCCCCTTACAAGATCGGGGACGGTCTCTATCTCTGCTCCTCGGCCACACCACCAGGTGCCGGGGTCCACGGTATGTGCGGCTATTACGCGGCGAGGGCCGCCCTCAAGGGCTGAAACGGGAGACAGCCGCCCACACCTTTCAGGTGGGTCGGATCCATACCGCGACCGCCGAGGGCTGCATCGTCTCGGAGACCACGCTCACCCATCCCTCGACCAACGCATCGGAGTCGACGCTGCCCTGCAGCGAGCCGGAGAAGTCGTCCATCACCCTCTCGGTGTTGAATCGAGAGCGGTTGAATCGGCGGTCCACTGCCGATCGGATCCGACGTCGCACCGGGTTGAACAAGGCGGCAACGCTCAGGGTTGCCGCGGCCACTCCCAGGTCGTCTTCGAAGGGAAGCACCTCGGACACGAGGAAGAAGCCTCCGAGATAGACGACGGCCAGTGACCCCACCACCAGAACGTACGACACCGTCCTCGAGACGATGCGATCGATCTCGTAGAGGCGGTAGCGGGTGACCGCCATGCCGATGGCGACCGGGATGAGGACAAAGGTCAGCCCGGCGGCGAGGGGAAGCGTCTCCCCGTACACCTCCTCCAGGAAGATGCTGGGCAGAAAGACGCAAGCAGCCACCGCCCCGGCGGTCGTGAGCCACTTGAGCTGCTTCCGTTCGATGCCCGAGGATCGTCGGTGCCTCACCAGAACCGAGACAACGGAGGCGACGACACATGCCATCAGCAGCCCGAAGATCAAGCCGCTATCGAACATGAAGAAGATCACGTCGCCGACGTCGCCAGCGGGGTGCAACGGGTTGGCGATACTCGGGCGCCCGTAACCCGTCTGCGCAGGCTGGAGCAGCGTCACGACGAAGACGACGGACAGGGTGAAACCGGTGAGCCATTGCAGCCAGCGCCAACGCCGAGAGGGAAGGTTGCCGTCCGGGAAGAGCATGAGGATGAACGTGGGGATGATGAAGATCCCCGGCACCCAGAAAGAGTCACCGATCGCCGCCCAGAGTTCGGGGTTCGACACGGTCTGGGGGTTGGCTATCCCGTACAGGGCGATCCCCCAGAAGAACTGCTCCAGGCCCCAGGCAAGGCCCACCCCCAAACACAGCCAGGCGATCCGGTTGTCTGGTCGGCGGTAGGCCACGAGCACGCCCACGACGGGAAAGGCGAATAGGGCCAGGACGACCATCCTGGCCAGCGAGAACCGCTCACCGGCCAACTGGCTGAGAGCAAACCCGGCGCCGTACAGCGCAGTCACCACGACGAAAGCGGCCACGGCCCAGCGTTGGCCCCTTTTTCTCACCCTCGTTCCCGAACCAGCCATTTCGTCGACTTGCATCGGGATGTCTCCGTCGCTCAGGCTCGTCCGGGAATCGCCGCGGCCGGGCGGCTCAGACGGCTTCGAGAGCCCCAGCCTCGTCGTCGAAGATCTCGATCGCCTCGTCGAGACGGGTCAGCGAGAAGATCTGGCAGTAGTGGTCGGTCAGCCCATAGGCCATCAGACGGTGGCCGCTGCGCTGGGCACGGATCAGCGTGGTGACCAGGAGGCCGATCCCACCACTGTTCATGTAGTCGAGATCCTCGAAGTTGAGGACGACGGCGTCCACTCCACCTTTCGATGCCGCCTCATGTGCGGCCGAGATCTCCTTCTCGGAGAAACCGGTGATCTCCCCCGATATGTCGATCACACGGACGCGGTCGGTCGCTTCGCGCACATTCATGGTCACATTGGCTGTTGGCATTGCTTCCTCTCCTCATCCGGCCGCAGCAGCAGCCGTCTCATCCTCGTAAATGGTCATGAAGTCGGCCAGCCGGGTGATGGTGAACACCTCCCGGTAGTGATCGGTCAGACCGAATGCGCCCACTTCCCGATCTTCGGCCCGGGCCATGGCGAGCACCCCCACGATGACCGCGATCCCCGTGGAGTTGATGTAGTCGACTCCCCGGAAGTCGAGCAGGACCCTCCCCGGCCCCGACGCAGCTTCATCGTATGCCGCCTCCAGCTCGAGCTTGGCCGCCCGGTTCACCGTCCCGCTCATGACAACGACCGCGCCGTCATCGACCTTGGTGACCATCGCCTCGAACGCGTTCTCCATCAGAAATCTCCTTCCCGGTTCATGACAAGCTCAATCGTGTGTGATCCGCCCTCACTCGTCGAGCGCACCTCGTCGACCATTTGCTCGACCAGGAACAACCCCCAGCCCCGCGGCGACTGCTCGCCGGCGAGCTTGGCCTCGATGTCAGGAGTCACCGTCTCAGGCATCGGCGTATCGCCGCCGTGATCGGTCACGCGGACACTGACCACCACATCGGTGGCACTGACCTCGACGCCGACGTCCAGCTCGGGCCGGTTCTCGTTGCCGTGCTCGATGGCGTTCATGACCGTCTCCCCGACCGCGGTCTTGAGTCGCTCCAATCGAGCCGGATCCAGATCGAGATGATCGACGGCAGCAGTGACCTTGTCGATGGCGATGCGCTCGTTCCCCTCCTCGCTGGCGAGAGTGAACCTGTCCAATACCTGATTGGCGTCCTGGGGAACGAATGTCGAGGCCGAATCCTGGGCGGACGAGGTCCGCTTCACGACGACCAGGGTGATGTCATCCTCCTGCTCGGCGTCGGCGCCGGTGAATCTCTCCAGATCGGTGACCAAGGCCGCAACCACGTCACCGTCGGGCGGCTTCCGGGCGACCTGGCCCATGAGCCGGGCGAAGCCGTACATCTCGCCTTCCTGACTGTGGGCCTCGGTGATGCCGTCGCTGGTCAGGACCATGACCTCGCCCGACGCCATCTCGTATCGCTTCTCGTCATAGGGCATGCCCGGCATCAGCCCGAGGGGCATGCCGGTCGCACGCAGCTCGATCACTCCGTCGGCGCTGCGGACGTACGGAAGGTTGTGCCCGGCGTTGGCGAAGACGATTTGGCCCGCCTCGGTGTCGATGATGGCGTACAGACAGGTGACGAACATGGCCGGTGGGATCTCGGGGACGAGTGCGTCGTTGACGTCGGCGAGAACGGCCGAAGGCGAGTTGTGCCGTTGCGCCGCGGCCCGAAGCATCGATCGGCAGGTGGCCATCACCAGGGCCGCCGGGACGCCTTTGTCGGTGACGTCACCGATCACCACGCCGAGACGCCCGTCATCGAGCGCAATGAAGTCGTAGAAGTCGCCGCCCACCGCCCGGGCGGGCCGATAGAAGGCATCGACGTGCCAGCCGGGGATCGCCGGCAATTCCTTGGGAAGGAGGGTCTGCTGGATGAGGGCGGCAACCTCGAGCTCCTGGTGGATCCGCTCCCTCTCCTTGGCCTCGGCCTGTTGCTCACGCACCAGTTGCGCCACCTTCATCGCCGGCGCCACCTGGGAGGCGAGGCTGCCGAGGAGTCTCCGGTCGTCGGTGGAATAGGGCTGGTCGGAGAGGCGGGGGCCCAGGTAGAGGGCACCAAGCAGCTCGCCTTGGCCGATCAGGGGCACAATCAGCTCCACTCCGGCAGAGTTGATTGATTCGAGGGTCTCCGATTCGAGCTCGAGGTCCTGAAGCACCAACGGCCCGCCCGACGAGAGAAGCAGGGTCTCCAATGGGTCGCCGGCCGGGATCGGGATCGCCTCGATGAGCCGGGTCTTCGACTCGGTCACCGCCGCCGGAGACGGATTGGTCGTCGCTTCCTCGGTCCTGCGTCGTTTCATCACCTGAACCATGGCCCCATTTCTATCTCCCCATCGTCCCGAAAACGTTACGACATTCGCTCTGTGCCGACCCTGGGACCGGAACCCCCGTCGCGATCGTCACCGTCATCGGCCTTCCCTCACCCACACCGCCACTGAGACCGGTTGCATCGTCTCGGACACCACCCCCACCCAGCCTTGGACCACTTCCTCGCTGTCGACCCGATCCTGGAGCGACCCGGCAAACCGGTCCATCA
>Ga0190265_10001791_pt1 | contig 14179 bp, 11 predicted proteins | sample Popmic124T_FD_133135 | JGI IMG/M metagenome (GOLD analysis project Ga0190265, IMG submission 133135) | Populus adjacent soil microbial communities from riparian zone of Indian Creek, Utah, USA - 124 T | ecosystem: Environmental > Terrestrial > Soil > Riparian zone | place: USA: Utah | collected...
GGTCGCGGCCGCGTCGTCGTGCGCGGCAAGGCGCACATCGAGCCGCTGCGCCAGGGCAAGGAGGCGATCATCGTCACCGAGCTGCCCTACCAGGTGTCGAAGGGCGACGGCCGCGGTGACGGCTCGGGCCTGATCAAGAAGATCGCCGAGGTCGTCAAGAACGACAAGATCAAGGAGATCTCGGACCTCCGCGACGAGTCCGACAAGTCGGGCATCCGGCTCGTGATCGAGCTCAAGCGCGACGCGATCCCAAAGGTCGTCCTCAACAACCTCTACAAGCACACGCCGCTGCAGTCGACGTTCGGTGTCAACAACGTCGCGCTGGTCGACGGCGTGCCGAAGACGCTCGCGCTGCGCGAGCTGATCGGCTACTACATCGAGCACCAGCGCGACGTGGTCATCCGTCGCACGAAGCACGAGCTGCGCGAGAAGGAGGCCCGCCGCCACATCCTCGAGGGCCTGCTGATCGCGATCACCGACATCGACGCGGTGATCGCCTTGATCCGCGGCTCGGCCGACCCGGACATCGCCCGCGACGGCCTGATGGAGAAGTTCGACCTGACGCGGATCCAGGCGCAGGCGATCCTCGACCTCCGCCTCCAGCGGCTGACCGCGCTCGAGGCCGACAAGCTCAAGCAGGAGCACGCCGACGTGCTCGAGCGCATCCGCGAGCTGCGCGCGATCCTCGGCGACGAGCAGCGGATCCGCGACATCATCAAGGAGGAGCTGCAGGAGATCCGTGACGCCTACGGCGACGACCGCCGCACGGACATCACGCACTCCGAGGACGACATCGACATTGAGGACCTGATCGCCGATCAGCAGATGGTCATCTCGATCACGAAGTCGGGCTACATCAAGTCGCTGCCGCTCTCGACCTACCGCACCCAACACCGCGGCGGCGTCGGCGTGCGCGGGATGGACATGAAGGACGAGGATTACATCGAGCACCTCTTCGTCTGCTCGACGCACGACTACCTGCTGTTCTTCACCAACCGCGGCAAGGTCTACCGCCAGAAGGTCTATGAGCTGCCCGAGGCATCGCGCACCGCGAAGGGGCGCGCGCTCGTCAACCTGCTGCCGCTGCGCGAGGGCGAGTTCGTCCGCGCGGTGCTCTCGACGCGCGACTTCACCGAGGGCAAGTACCTCGTCTTCGCGACCAAGAAGGGTCAAATCAAGAAGACGGAGTTCCTCGCCTACAACACGCCGATCAAGGCCGACGGCATCATCGCGATCAAGATCCGCGACGACGACGAGCTCGTCGCCGTCCGGCGGACCTCGGGCGACGACGACATCATCATGGTCTCGCGCTCCGGTCAGGCCGCCCGCTTCAACGAGGACCAGGCGCGGCCGATGGGCCGCGACACCGGCGGCGTGCGCGGCATGAACGTCTCGCGCGGCGACAACTGCGTGCTCGCGATGGACATCGCCCGCGACGACACCGAGCTGCTCGTCGTGACCGAGAACGGCTACGGCAAGCGCACCCTGATTGCTGAGTACCCGGTCAAGGGACGCGGGGCGATGGGTGTCAAGACGATTCACCTGACCGAGAAGAAGGGCGGCGTCGCCGGCGCGATGATCGTCCGCGAGCACCAGGACCTCGTCTTCATCTCGCAGAACGGGATGGTCCAGCGGACCGGCGTCAAGGGCATCTCGCAGCAGGGACGGCCGGCGCAAGGCGTACGGGTCATGAACCTCCGCGAGGAGGACATCGTCAGCGCGGTTGCGCTGGTGATGGAGGATGAGGCGGATACGGCTGCAGTGGCTGAGGGCGAGCCGGAGGGCCTGACGCCGATTGTCGAGGGTGATGCGCCGGTTGCTGATGACGCAGCCGTTGAACCGGAGGCTGAGCAGCCGGCTGACGACGAGTAGCGCCTGCCCTACCATCGGCCCCAGGTCGTGGGCGTCTGCTTCAATGGGGCCACTAGGGAAAGGAGGTGGTCCAAAGTTGAGTGACAGACGTTTTGGGACCCTGGAGGTGTCCGGCCGCTAAGACCGGCACTGGACCCCGTTTAGCGGAGTCCAACCGTGACACCCTCGGAGACGGAGGCCGGGAGAGGTCCCGCCGGTCGTCGATTTCGTCGCCGAGCTGGTCCAGTCAAGAGCAGTAGCGAGGGGCGTCCTACGGGGCGCCCCTCGTCGTTCCGAGTAGAGGGCGCGGGCTAGGGGCTCGCGGCGCCGTTGTCGGCGGTGCTCTCGAGCGAATTGACCTGCCGCTCGAGCGCCTCAACGCTGGTCTTCAGGTCGGCGTTGGCGTCGGAAGCCGTCTTCACATCGTCGGCCGCGGCGTTGGCGTCCTTCTGGGCCTTGCGGACGCTGTTCTGGATCCGGCTGACCTGACTCTGCGTCGGCAGGGCGTCAATCTGGGTACCAAGCTCGTCGATCTGCTTGCTGAGCTTCGAATCGAGACGGTCGAGGTCGGCTTGGGTGGCGTTGCTGGCCGAGTTGGTCGCGTCCTTGGCGTCGCGGGCCTCGATGAAGGCGATAATCGCGACAGCGGTGGCGGCGACGACCCAGACTCCGGCGACGATCAGCCAGCGGCGGAGTGAGCGGACCTCACCGATCGTTGCGGGGACGCTGGCATCCGGTTTCGGTTGCTTGGCCTTCTTCGGCTTGCCATCTCCCGCGGGCGGTGGCGCGGCCGGGGCGGCTGGAGGTGGTGTGGTCGACTCCATCTGGGTCAGGCGGCCTTGGGGATGTACCGCTCCCATGACTGTGGGATGACCGGTACGGCCACGTGGATGAAGATCGTAGAGTTTGGCGCGGACGGGGGATGGCGCGGGACCATGTTCGCCTGGCGTGGGAGGCGGTCGCCTTTGCGGCGGTTGCACGGTGCGCAGCAGGTGACGATGTTGTGCCAGTCGGTTGGGCCACCCTTTGAGCGAGGGATGACATGGTCGACGGTGAGGCTGCCTCGCTCCTCACCGCAGTACTGACAGGTCCACTGGTCGCGCGCGAAGACAGCGCGGCGCGTGATCTTGCGACGGTGGGCGTCACGTGGGACGCGGACGTAGGTCTTGAGCCGGATCACCATCGGGCGCGGCAGGGTGAAGCTCTCGGCGTGTAGCGCCCACTCACTGCGCTCGAGGATCTCGGCGCGGTTCTTGAGGATCAGTACCGCAGCCCGGCGGACGGTGCACACGTTGATCGGCTCGTAGGAGGCATTGAGGACGAGCACGCGGCCGGATGAGTTAGCGCGTCCACCAGACCGGCCGCCTGGAGGCGCGCTGCTAGGTGCTGGGTCCTCGTCCCCAGGCCTCAACTCGGGTACCGGTTGCACCGTCACGGTGCGGCCAGTGTAGCGAGGGTCTATGCCGCTTCGGAAGACGCGGTGGGATACGAACCAAGGATGCGCAAGGTCTCAACGCGGGCGCCGAGAGCGGCCAACGCCTCCTCGACACGTGGGTCGCTGCTGCTCGCGTCGAGGTCCGCGAAGAACATGTAGTGACCCAGTCGCACGCGTCGTGGCCGCGACTCGATCTTCGTCAGGTTGATCTCGCGGTCGGAGAGCTCGCGCAGCACCGACACGAGTGAGCCGGGGGCGTCGTCGTTGAATCCCCAGAAGACGATCGACGTCTTCGCGGCTCCCGACGAGGGCGGCGCAGCATCCTCGGCTCGGGCGAGCCAGACGAAACGGGTGACGTTGTCGGGGCGGTCCTCGATCCGCTCGGCGAGGATCGTCGCGTTGTAGAGCTCGGCGGAAAGACGAGAGCCGATCGCCGCCCACGGCCGGTTGCCGTCGGCGAGCGAGCGAACCGCCTCGGCGGTAGAGCTGGCGGCCTCGATCTCCACCGCGGGGAGTTGCTCCCGCAGGAACCGTGAGCACTGGCCGACCGCGTGAGGGTGCGACAGCACACGCTCCACCCCGCCAATCGACAGTGGCCGTGCGGCGATCAGATAGTGATGAATCGGTTGAACAGTCTCGCGCACGATCCGCACGTCGCTGGCCTCGCTGGCGAGGGTGTCGAGCGTCGCGGCAACGCCACCCTCCAGCGAGTTCTCGATCGGCACCACGGCTCGGTCGGCCTCGCCGCTCTGCACTGCGGCGATCGCGGCGGGCACCGTCGCTGCTGCAATCGGTTCGATCGGACCTTCCGACGACGCACGCAGCGCCTCGTCGGTATTCGTGCCAGGCGGGCCGAGGTAGGCGACCCGCTGCGGTTCCGCGGTCACGATCTCGCTGGACTGGCCAAAGCCTGTTCGACGGCTGCCTGCTCCTCCGGCGACAGCTCGAGCTCGGCCTCGCCCGCGACGATCTGCTTGAAGTAGACGCGCGCGCTGTCGCGGTGATGAATCGACGAGACGACGATCCCCGAGCGGTGCGCGTCGAGCAGCGCCAGTGAGCTGGACTGCTGCCCGGACAACTCCCCGTAGGCGTCGTAGCGAACGAGCGCGCGGTGCGCCACGCAACCGTCGATCCGCGCCTCGGCGCCACCCATCCGCGTCTCGATCCCGGCAGCGGTGTCCTCGACCCAGTCACGTAACTCGACGAAACCCTGCTCTAAGCGTGCTGCATGCTCGACGAGGTCACGCTCGCCTGCGGTTCCGAGTACAGCCCGCTGGTCAGCTCGCAGCCTTCGCAACTTGACCGCCAGGACGATAGCCAGCACCAGCGCGACCAAGCCAACGGTCACACCAGCAAGTGCTACGAGCCCCTCGGTCGAGCTAAGGCCATCCACCGTTCGCAGCCTACTCGGGGCTACGACGTGAAGATCACTGAGAACTCACCGACGTTGTTGCCGACCGACTCGTCCTCGCCTGGCACCAGCTCGATCTCGATCGTGATCGGAACGGCCTGGCCGGTCGGCGGCGCCCCGTCGAGCGGGATGTTGACCGCTTGGGCCTCGCCAGCCGCGATTGTGTCGATCACGCCCTCGGCGGTGATCTCGTCGCCGCCGCTGCCGACTGTGGCGGTGACCTTGACGTCGGTCTCGGTGTTCTCGCCCTGGTTGAGCACCTGCACGTCGAACGAGAGGTCGCCGGTCGCGGTGATGCTGGTCGAGCCGCCGGGCGTAAGTGTCTGACCGCCAAGCGTGACGGTCCCGAGACCGTTGCCGTGCAGGCCTGGGGCGGCCTCCTCGTCGGTGGCGCCACCTCCGCTGCTGATCCCGCTGAGGCGGTCAGCGACCTCGGCCGGGTCGAGCCAGGCCAGGTCCTTGAGGAAGGTGCTCTCGGTCAGGCTCTGCTTGAGACCGGCATCCTTCAGCACCTGGTTGATCTCGAAGATCACCCGCTTGACGTAGATCTGATCGCTGGTCAGGAAGAGCTGCATCGCGTCGGCGATCTGACCGGCGGCGCCCTCGGCCTGGTCGCCGTCGGTCAGCGCGTTCGGCAGCGCATCGGCGATCTGAGCGATGCCCTCGGCACGGAAGGTCAGCGTCTCGACCAGTTGGGCCTGCGCGGCGTCGAGATCGCCAGGATGGTCGAGGCCCGTGGCGCGGTCGACGAGTTGCGCCGACTGGATGCGGAAGCTGTTGAGCGCGTTCTCGACGTCGACATCGGTCCCGCCGTCACCACCGCCGAGCTGCTGGAAGAGCGCGTCGCTCTCGCCGTTGGACTCCTTCATCAGCGCGTCGACGTCGCGTACCCAGTCGTTGATCGCGGAGTCCTTGCGCGAGTCGAGGCAGCCACGCACGCCGAAGACCAGGATGATCAAAACGAGCAGACCTGCGCCCACGGCAAGCGAGCGCCGTACCATCATGGTTTGACGGTCGGTCGAAGGCCCCGGTCGGGGCCTTTGTCGGGCCGGGCGAGCGCGGCCGGCTGTTGGCTGGTCCGGTTCGTCGAACAAGGACTGAATCCGCTCCTCGTGTGAGGCCCTGCAGTAGGGGAAGTATGACCTTTCCATCGGTTGTCCTCCCTCCGGCCCCTCAGCCGGCACGGCAGGTGCCCCCTCTCAGGGGCCGAACAACGAACCCAGATGAGTAGCCCCAATACCACCGAGCGGATCGCGGGCGAGGCCCGGACCGAGCGTGTCGGCACGACTCCCGCGCGCCGGCTCGTGCTCGGCCGCTACCGGCTCGGTGAGCGGCTTGGGGCCGGTGGCTTCGGTGTCGTTTGGCAGGCGCACGACGAGCGGCTGGAGCGCGACGTTGCCGTCAAGACGATCCCCTTCAGCGGCGGTGCTGACGACGACGCGCGAATTCAGCGCGAGGCGGTCGCCGCAGCGCGGCTCAACCATCCCGGCATCGTCGCGCTCTACGAGCTCGGCCACGACGACCACGCCGCCTACCTCGTTTCAGAGCTCGTCGACGGCGCGACGCTCGCCGACCTCAGTCGCGAGGGGGCGGTCTCGGACCGCGACGTGGCGCGCATCGGCGCGGCGCTCTGCGACGCGCTCGAGCACGCTCACGCGCGCGGCGTTGTGCACCGCGACGTCAAGCCCGGCAACGTGATGGTGCTTGCCGAGCCGGCGGCCGGTGCCGGCTTCGCGAAGTTGACCGACTTCGGAATTGCCCGACTCGCGAGCGGCGACTCGCTGACCGCCACCGGCGACATCGTCGGCACGCTCGCCTATATGGCGCCTGAGCAGGCGGAGGGGCGGGCGGTTGGTCCTGAGTGCGACGTCTACTCGCTTGCGCTGACGCTCTACGAGGCTTGGACCGGCACGAACCCCGTGCGCGGCAACAGTCCGGCGGCCACCGCCCGCCAGGTCGGCGCGCCGCTGCCGCCGCTGCGCCGTCAACGGCGCGACTTGCCGACTGCCCTTTGCGAGGTGGTCGACGCCGCCCTCGACCCGGATCCCGGATACCGGCCGCCGTTGAGCGAGCTGCGCGAGGTCTTCGCGGATACCGAGGACCAGCTGTCTGACGAGGGTGGCCTGGTCGAGCCGGAGATCATCGAGCGCTTTGGCTTGACGGCGGTCACCCGCCGCGGCACCCGGCTGACGCGCATGCTGCGTGGTCGGCAGCTGCCACCGCCGATTTTGGTGCCCGGTGAGGAGGGGCGGCATCTCGAGGACGTCCACGGCGAGCTCGGTTCACGGCGACAGCCGTGGCCGGCGCTGATCGCGGGTCGCGCCGCCGCCGGGCTTGCGGCAGGACTGCTCGTTCTGTTGGGGGTCGGTCTCGGTCCGGAGCCGTCGTTCGCTGTCGGGACCGCTGCGCTGGTGGTTGTCGCCGCGGTCGCGCTCTTGCCACGCGTCGGCTGGATCGCCGCGGCGATGGGCGTCGGCGCTTGGCTGGCGACGGAGGGCGGGCAGGAGGGGACAGCACTCGTGCTGACAGTCGCGCTGCTGCCGATCCCGCTGCTCTTACCGCGCGCGGGACTGCTTTGGTCAGCCCCGATCTTGGCGCCGTTGCTTGGCGCGATCGGCCTTGCGCCGCTGTTCGTCGGCGCCGCGGCATGGCTTGGAAAAAGCGTCTGGCAGCGCGCCGGACTAGCGATCGCTGGGCTGCTGTGGTTGCGCATCACGGAGGTCCTGACCGGCGACGATCTGCTCTACGGCAGCGCGCCACCAGCTTCGCCGAGCGCGGGTTGGGAGGCGTCGGTCGTCGATGCCACGCGCGAAGCAATTGAGCCGGTGTTCACGTCGATCGACCCGCTGCTGGCGATCGCCTGGGTTGGCGGGGCTGTCGCGCTGGGCTTCCTGGTCCGCGCATGGCGGGGCGCGGCATTACCCTGATGGATCGATTTCGATGAGCATGCTGCGTAATCTCGAGTCCAAGTTGGGCGGCCTCGTCGAGGGGGCGTTCAGTCGCGCCTTCAAGTCGAGCGTCGAGCCGGTCGAGCTGGCGCGCAAGCTGGCGAAGGAGATGGAGGAGTCGAAGATGGCCTCCGTCTCGCGGACCTATGTGCCGAACCACTACCGCGTCTTCCTGTCGCCGCAGGACCGCTCGCAGTTCGCCACCTACGAGCCGGCGCTGCGCAAGGAGCTGTCCGACTATCTACTCGAGCACGCGCGTGCGGAGAGTCTCGCCCTGACCAGTCGCCCGGCGGTCGAGTTCCTGACCGACGAGCGGCTGCAGCTTGGCGAGTTCGGCATCCAGGCCCAGCTGCTGAGCCCGCCCGAGGAGGAGCAGGCGCCGGTGGCCGCGCCAGACGTAGCGCCGTCGCAGGGCGACTTCGGTCACACGATGGTCTACTCGCCCGACCGCGCCGGCGCGCGTGCGCTGGCACCCGAGCGTCCGCGCCGTGGCCCGGGCCAACGAGCGGTGCTCGCCGGCGACGGCCGCCGCACGGTGATCGAGAACGACCCCTTTACGGTCGGCCGCAGCCGCGACTGCGATCTGGTGATCGACGACCCGAACATCTCTCGCCACCACGCCGAGCTGCGCGCCGACGGCGACAGCTGGCGGATCGCCGACCTCGGTTCGACCAACGGCGTCAAGATCAACCGGCGGCGGGTCGACGAGGGGCTGCTGAAGAGCGGCGACCGGATCACGCTCGGCCTGACCGACTTCGACTTCGAGCTCGAGTAGAGAGGCACTGAGGATGGACGAGCCGCTCGCCGTGGCGTTGAAATTCGGCTTCCTGTTGGTGCTCTACCTGTTCCTGCTCTGGGTCGCGCGTAGCGCGCTGCGCGACCTTTCGCGCGGAGTCGAGACCGTCAGTGGCAACGCGGGCGCGCCGCCGCCCGACCCGGGTAGCCGTCAGCGCGACGAGCCCGAGGGCGGCGGGATGCTCGGTTCGATGGAGCCGCGGCTCGAGGTGATCGCCGCGCTCGGCTTCGAGCCTGGCACGACCTTCGACCTGCGCGACGGCGCGACGATGGGCCGTTCCGACCACGCCGAGATTCGCGTCGACGATCCGTTCGCTTCGTCGGCGCACGCGCGCATCTTTGCCCGCGGCGACTTCTTGCTTGTCGAGGACATGGGCTCGACCAACGGCACCTACCTCAACGGGCGCCAGCTGCGCGGCGCCGAGCGGCTCAAGGTCGCTGACGTGATCCGTATCGGCGACAGCGAGTACCGCTACCAGGAGTAGCTATGGCGCTGCGGGTCGTCGAACAAGCGGGGCTGACCGACGTCGGCCGTCAGCGCGAGGCGAACGAGGACAACCTCGTGCTCGCGTCGCCGGTCTTCGCGGTCGCGGACGGGATGGGCGGCGCGCGCGCGGGCGAGGTCGCGTCGCGGATAGCAGCGGAGACGTTCCGCGATGCGCGCGATTCGAAGCAGACCCCGGAGCGTCAGCTCGAGCACGTCGTCCAGGAGGCCAACCGCCGCATCTACGAGCTGGCGCTGCGCGATCGGTCGCGGCGGGGGATGGGCACGACGCTGACCGCGACCCTCGTCGACGGCGACGCCGTCAGCATCGGTCACGTCGGCGACAGCCGCGCCTACCGGCTACGCGGCGAGGAGCTCGTCCAGCTGACCCAAGATCACTCGCTGGTAGCCGAGCTCGAACGCTCCGGGCAGCTGACCCCGGAGGCCGCCGAGCACCACCCGCAGCGCTCGATCATCACGCGCGCGCTCGGTCCGGAGCCGGAGGTCGATGTCGACACCCACACCCATCCCGCACGCGCGGGCGACGTCTACGTGCTCTGCTCTGACGGTCTGACAGGGATGATCTCCGACAGCGAGCTGGCCACGTTGTTACGTGCCGCACCGTCGCTGGAGTCCGCCGCCGAGGCACTGGTGCGGGCCGCAAACCAGAGTGGTGGCAAGGACAACATCACGGTCGTCTTGTTCCGTCTCGACGATGACGGGACTGGTCCGGCGGGCGACCCGCCAACGGCTGAGGAGACGATCCACCAGGGGCTGACGGTGGGCGACGTCGAGGCCGAGCGGGAGCGCGTCGCCGCGATCCCTGAAGCGCGCCCAGCGGCGCGCCCTCAGGCGGCCGGCGGAGTGGGACGTCGCCGCTCGCGCGCCCGGCTCGTCGCCACGGTCGGTGTCCTCGTCCTGTTTGTCGGCGTGCTCGCGGTTGGCGCCTATGCCGCAGCCCGCCAGGTCTACTTCGTCGGCACCGATGACGCCGGCCTGGTCACGGTCTATCGCGGCCTGCCTTACGACCTTCCGTTCGGCGTCGAGCTCTACTCGGCGCAGTACCGCAGCGGCGTTCCGGCGACGTCGATTCCTGCTGGCCGTCGTGACCGTGTGCTCGACCACGAGTGGCGCAGCGAGTCCGACGCCGACGACCTGGTGCGCCAGCTCGAGACGGGCTCGCTCGACCCGGGGCGGCAGAGCGAGTGAGCGCGCGGACGCGCGAGCTGTTCGGCCTGATCCCGGTCTCGCTACTCGTTTGCGCTGGGTTCGCCGCGGTGCTGGTGGCGCAGTCGCAGCAGGCGAGTGACCTGACGGCGACCTACGGCGCGGTCTTCCTCGGGCTGTGCGTCTTCGGCCACCTGTTCATTCGCGCGCGACTGCCCGACGCCGACCCTTACCTCTACCCGCTGGCCGCGCTGCTGGCGGCGTTCGGCCTGGTGATGATCTACCGGATCGACGCCGAGCTGGCGCGCGAGCAGGCGCAGTGGTTCGTGATCGGGCTGGCCCTCTTCTGCGCGACGATCTACCTGCTGCCCGACCATCACGTGCTCGAGCGCTACCGCTACACGATCGCGGTAGTCGGAATCGCGCTACTGATGCTGCCGCGCTTCCCGGTGATCGGCGAGCAGGTCAACGGCGCGTTCCTCGCGGTCAAGGTCGGCCCGGTCCAGTTCCAGCCGGCGGAGTTCGCGAAGCTCGCGATCATCGTCTTCCTGGCGAGCTACCTGCGCGACACGCGCGACGTGCTCGTGCGGTCGCGGCTGAAGCCGTTGACACCTACGGCCCAGGCGCTGCTCTACGGCATCCCCGCGCTGTTCTTCCTGTTGGTCGTCCTAGGACTTGGTCTCGCTCCCGTTCCCGCCGTCTTGTTCGGAGTCTTCACGTTGTCGGCGGTGTCGCTGATCCGTGAGCGGCCGTCGCTGAAGCACTTCGGACCGCTACTGCTGATCTGGGGCCTGGCGATGCTGATGCTGATCGTCATCCGCGACCTCGGCAGCTCGTTGATGTTCTTCGGGGCCTTCCTGGCGCTTGTCTATGTCGCGACGTCGCGCCTGTCGATCGTCGGCGTCGGCGCAACGCTCTTCCTTGGCGGCGCGGCCTATCTCGGCACGACCGTCAGCCATGTCCAGAGCCGCTTCGATACCTGGCTCGACCCGTTCGACCCTGATCTCTACGAGGCGACGGGCGGCAGCTTCCAGATCGCCCAGTCGCTGTTCGCGCAGGCTGACGGCGGGCTGTTCGGCCAGGGGTTTGGCCAGGCGCTGCTCGAGCTGCCCGGCGGCGGGACGATCCTGCCGGCCGCGCATACCGACTTGATCTACGCGGTGATCACCGACGAGCTCGGGTTGTTTGGGGCGACCGGCTTGATCCTGGTCTACCTGCTGTTTGTCGCGCGCGGGTTCAAGACGGCGCTGGTCGCGAGCGACGGCTTCTCGAAGCTGCTCGCCACCGGCCTGACAGCGGTTTTCGCGCTACAGGTGTTCGTGATCGTTGGCGGAGTCACGAAGGTGATCCCGCTGACCGGCGTCACGCTGCCGTTCGTCTCCTACGGTGGCAGCTCGATCCTCGCCAACATGGTGCTGCTGGCGCTGCTGCTAATCGTCTCCGATCACGCGCGCCGCGACCGCGACCGTGCCGGTCCCGGGGGTTTGGTGTGAGCAAGATGGCCGCATGAACCGCCAGATCGTCCAGCTGTTCGCGCTGACGCTCGTCCTGTTCGGGGTGCTGATCGCGTTCACCTCGCGCTGGACTGTCTTCGAGGCGGCGTCGCTGGAGGACAACCAGCTCAACCGGCGCGGGCTGATCGAGCAGCAGCAGGTGCCGCGCGGGCTGATCCTCGCGCGCGACGGGAGCACTGTGCTCGCGCGCAGCGAGCCGCGCGGCCATGGCAAGCAGCTCACCTACGTCCGCTCCTACCCGGAGGGCGAGACCTTCGGCCACCCGGTCGGCTACTCGTACATCAACATCGGCGAGAGCGGGCTCGAGCGGTCGCGCAACGATGCGCTGACCGGTGACCTGAACGAGTTCGGGACGATCTTCCGCGAGTTGCAGAGCAAGGAGCGCGAGGGCGACGATGTCGTGACGACGCTCGACCCCGCCGCCCAGCAGCAGGCGATGGAGCTGTTGGCCGGCAAGTCGGGCTCGATCGTCGCGCTCGAGCCGTCGACCGGCCGCGTGCGTGTAATGGCGTCGACGCCGGGCTACGACCCGAACACCGTCGACGACCCGGCGGTCTTCAAGGCGCTCAACGCCCCCGGCAATACCGAGCGGCGGTTGACTAACCGCGCCGTTCAGACGAACTACCAGCCGGGCTCGACCTTCAAGGTCGTGACGGCCGCCGCCGCGCTCGACACGGGCAAGGTGACGCCGGACTCGATCGTTGACGGCTCGTCGCCGCAAACGATCAGCGGCGTGCCGCTCGCGAACTCCGGCGGCGTCAACTATGGGCCGATCACGCTGACGACCGCGCTGACGAACTCGGTCAACACCGTCTTCGCCAAGCTCGGCGAGCAGGTCGGCTCGCAGACGCTGGTCGAGTACATGGAGCGCTTCGGCTTCTACAAGGACCCTCAGCTCGACTACCCCGAGGACTCGATGCTCGCCAGCGGCATCCGCAACGCGGATGGGCGGCTCGTCACGAGTGGCTTCGACGTCGGCCGCGCCGCGATCGGTCAGGGCGGCGCAGAGGGCCAGGTCCAGGTGACGCCGCTACAGATGGCCGAGGTGGCGGGCGCCGTCGCGAACGGTGGCAAGCTGATCCGGCCGCGGCTGACCGACCGGATCGTCGGCCAGGACGGCCGCGTCGAGGAGCAGATCGACCCTGCGACGCAGTCGCAGGTGATGAAGCCCGAGACCGCCGCCGAGCTGACCGCGATGATGACCGACGTCGTCAACGAGGGCACGGGCGTCGCCGCCGCGCTCTCTGACGTCCAGGTGGCGGGCAAGACCGGCACCGCCGAGGTGAGGAACGAGACGCTCAACCAGGTTTGGTTCATAGGCTTCGCGCCCGTGGACGACCCCCAGTACGCGATCGCCGTGACGCTCGAGGACCAGCCGATCGGCACGTCGGGCGGCGCCAACGCCGCGCCGCTCGCAGCTCAGGTCCTCCAGACCCTCCTGGGGGGTGGATGAGCGACCTGGCCGACGGCGCCGTCGTCGACGGTCGCTACCGCATCGTCCGTCGCATCGGATCCGGTGGGATGGCCGACGTCTATCTCGCTGAGGACACCCACCTCGGCCGCGAGATCGCGCTCAAGGTGCTGCACCGCCGCTTCGCCCAGGACGCTGAGTTCGTCGAGCGCTTCCGGCGCGAGGCCTCGGCCGCCGCCGGCCTTCAGCACCCGCACGTCGTCGGCGTCTTCGATCGCGGCGAGCACGAGGGGACCTACTACATCGCGATGGAGTACCTGCGCGGCCGCACGTTGAAGGACGTGATGGTCGCCGACGCGCCGCTCGACCAGCTGCGCGTGATCTCGATCGGCAGCCAGATCCTGCAGGCGGCCGGCTTCGCGCACCGCAACGGCGTCGTCCACCGCGACTTCAAGCCGCACAACGTGATCGTCGACGACGCCGGCAACGTCAAGGTGACCGACTTCGGCATCGCCCGCGCCGGCGCTTCGGAGATGACCGAGACCGGCTCGATCATGGGCACCGCCCAGTACCTGTCGCCCGAGCAAGCGCAGGGCCAGGAGGTCACGGCGCGCTCCGACGTCTACTCGATCGGCGTGATGCTCTACGAGCTGCTGACCGGCAAGCTGCCGTTCGAGGGCGACAGCGCGGTTGCGATCGCGCTCAAGCACATGCAGGAACCGCCGCCGCCGATGAACCGCGAGGGCCTGCGGATCGAGCCGAATCTCGAAGCCGTCGTGCTCGGCGCCCTCGCCAAGGAGCCGGCGGCGCGCTGGCAGTCGGCCGAGGACTTCGCCGCGGCGCTCGAGGCTTGTCGCCCGTATGTTGAGGCGTTCCTCGCTGGAGACGGGGTTGGCCAGGACACGGCGATCTTCGCGGTGGTGCCGTCGCCGCCGCCCGCCGCCGCGGCCGCCCGCGACAAGCCACGCCGCTGGCCGGCGATCGCGCTCGCCCTGCTGGTGCTCGCACTGGTCGCGCTGATGGCCTGGGTCTTCACGCGCCCCGAGCAGATCGACGTGCCGAAGGTCACGGGGATGCAGCTCAGCGAGGCGCGCGACCGGCTCGACAAGGCGGGCTTCGAGACGGTCGAGGTCGAGCGCGAGCGCTCGCTCGCCACGCTCGAC
>Ga0190265_10001792_pt1 | contig 14175 bp, 12 predicted proteins | sample Popmic124T_FD_133135 | JGI IMG/M metagenome (GOLD analysis project Ga0190265, IMG submission 133135) | Populus adjacent soil microbial communities from riparian zone of Indian Creek, Utah, USA - 124 T | ecosystem: Environmental > Terrestrial > Soil > Riparian zone | place: USA: Utah | collected...
GGTGGTCGATTCGGAAGGCCGCCTGGTCACCGGCCTCACCAAAGACGACTTCGAGATCCTCGAAGACGACGTTCCGCAAACCATCACCCAGTTCACCGACGAGCGCGTGCCGGTCAGCCTGGGCGTGCTGCTCGACGCCAGCGACAGCATGCGCGGCCAGCCGATTGTCGACGCCCGCGGCGCCGTCGACCGGTTCGTGGGCGGTCTGCTCGAAAGCGGCGACGAGGTCTTCATGGCGGCCTTCAACCACCAGCCGCACCTGGTCGCGCCCTGGACGCAGCCGCCGGTGGTCCTCAGGGGGCGACTTGATACCTTCCGGCCGACCGGCGGCACGGCAATTTATGATGCGCTCGTGGCTTCGGCGCCGATGTTCGGCCGCCGCATTCATACCCGGGCGGCGCTCGTCATCGTGTCGGACGGCGCCGACACCGCCAGCGATTTCACTCTGCGGCAGGCACGCGACGTCCTGCGCCGCACCGATCCCTTTGTTTATGCGATTGCGATCGACGCGCCCGGCGCGCTCTTGAGCACGCGAGTAAACCCCGAAGCGCTGCGCCAAATCACCGGCCAGAGCGGCGGGTACACCGAAGTGGTGAGGTCGGCGGAGGATCTGGGGCCGGCGACCGAGCGGATCGCCAACGAGCTGAACAAACAGTACATGCTCGGCTACGTGTCGTCGCGCCCTCCTGACGATGAGTGGAGGGCGATTCGCGTGAAGGTGAAGGACCGCAACTACTTCACGCGCGCCCGCCGCGGGTACTACGCTTTGCGACGTTAGTTGAGCGGTTCACAGCCACGGAACACCGAGACACAGAGGCAGCGAGGCTGAACTGGAAAGAAATACTCAGTGTCTCGGTGGCCACATGAAAGTGAAAGCGGCTTTTGGTTAGCGCAGGCTGAGGGCCGGCGGCGCCGTGTTATCGATCAGGCGCTTCAGCCGTCCGTCGACGCAGATCCCCGTAAACTCCTCGACCAGATCGGTGCGCCGCCAGCCGCGCTGGGCTTCCTGCCGCAGCTCCTCCAGCGCCGCTTCCTGTGTCAGCGCCTTCCGGTACGGCCGGTCGCTGGTCAGCGCGTCGTAGACGTCGACGATGCCTGTGATCTGCGCGAGCAGCGGAATGTCGTTGCCCCGAAGGCCGTCGGGATAGCCGGAACCGTCGCTGCGTTCGTGGTGATGCCGCGCGATGGGGCGCACCGGCCGCAGCAGACGGAGGTCTCCGCACAATGCATCGCCGATCACCGTGTGCCGCTTCATCGTCTCGAACTCGGCGGGGGTGAGCTTCCCGGGCTTGTTGAGGATGGAGTCGGGAACGCCCACCTTCCCCACGTCGTGCAGGTAGCCGCCGCGGTGTAGCGCGGCGATGTCTTCGGAGGGCAGATCCAGGTGCGCGCCGAACGCGGCAGCGTACGCGGCCATCCGCTGGCAGTGGTTCCCCGTCGTGCCATCCCGCGCTTCGACGATCATGCCGAGACTGAGAATCACCGAATCGGCCGAATCAAGATCGTCGGTGAACCGTTTCAGGCTCACGAGCGAGCGGACGCGCGCCCGGAGCTCGTGGGGATCGAATGGTTTGGTGAGGAAGTCGTCGGCGCCGGCATTGATGCCTGCGATGCGATCCTCGCGTTCCCCAAGAGACGTCACCAGGATGACGGGCGTGAGGCGCGTGGGCGGGTTGCTCTTGACGCGGCGGCACAGTTCGAAGCCGTCGATCCCGGGCATCATCACGTCGCTGACGACGAGGTCCGGCATCTCGCTGACGACCAGGTCGAGCGCGGAGAGACCGTCGCCGGCCGAATAAACGGAATAACCTTCGCGGGTAAGGATGCCCGACAGCAGGTTCAGGTTCGCCTGCACGTCGTCCGCGATTACGATCTTGCCGGTGGGCCTCATCGAAGACCGAAGGTATCGAGGCGGCGGTACAGCGCCCGCCGGCTGATGCCGAGCTTTCGCGCCGCCGCGGATCGGTTGCCCCCCACCTGCTGCAGCGCCTGCTCGATCATCCCGCGATCGAGCTCCGGCATCACGTCCTCGGGCTCCAGAGGCGCCGATGCCGCCGCGGCAGGGGGCGCGGCCAGCCGCGCCCCTCCGCCCAGCGCCGCGAGCACTTCGCGCTCGCTCAGAATGCGCCCGTCACTCAGGATGCAGGCGCGCTCGATGACGTTCCGGAGCTCGCGGATGTTTCCCGTCCAGGGGGCGTTGTGCAACAGCCGCTCGGCGCCCGGGCTCAGGGCGTTGACGCGTTTCTGGAAGCGCGCCGCGAACTCCTGCACGAACGCGGCGGTCAGGCAGGGGATGTCGTCGCGGCGCTCGCGCAGCGCAGCCAGCTGGATCTCGACGACGTTGAGGCGGTAGTAGAGGTCCTGGCGGAACCGGCCTGCCGCGACCTCTTCCGGCAGCCGCCGGTTGGTGGCCGCGATGATGCGGACATCCACCTTCCGGCTGTCGGTGGCGCCAACGCGCTGCACCTCGCCGTACTCGATGACGCGCAGCAGCTTGGCCTGCACCGGCAGCGGAAGCTCGCCGATCTCGTCGAGGAACAGCGTGCCGCCGTCGGCCTGCTCGAACAGTCCGGCTTTCGCCTCGACGGCGCCGGTGAATGCGCCGCGCACGTGGCCGAACAGCTCGCTCTCCGCCAGCGTCTCGACCAGCGCCGAGCAGTTGAACGCGATGAACTTGCGATCCTTGCGCGGCCCCATCTTGTGCAGTGCGCGCGCGACGAGCTCCTTGCCGGTGCCCGTCTCGCCGGTGACCAGCGCCGTGCGGGCGTGCGGCGCGAGCCGGCGGATCAGGTCGAACAGCTCCTGCATGACCGGGCTGCGGCCCACCATCCCGCAGAACTCGAAGCGGCTGGCCAGCTCGGTATCGGCCGCCAGCAGGCGCTGCCGGCGCGCAATGCTGTAGCGCACGCCGCCGAGGATCTCGCGGAGCCGATCGAAGTCGAGCGGCTTGCTCAGGTAGTCGAGCGCGCCGAGCTTCACCGCTTCAATCGCCGAGTCCACCGTCGCGTCGGCGGTCATCAGGATCACCTGGCATCCCGGGTCGGCTTCGCTGATGGCTCTGAGCAGCTCGAGGCCGCCCACTTCGGGCATGTTCCGATCGAGCAGCGCGGCGTCGGGATTCAGATTGGGCAGCTCCTTGAGCAGCGCGTACCCGCCGGGGCGCGTGATGACGTCGAAGCCTTGCCCCTCCGCGAACCGCTGAACCAACGTGAGCATGCCGGGCTCGTCGTCGACAACCAGCAGCAGGGGGGCAGTGTCCGGCATGGCGGCGTCAGCGCATCCGCGCCGAGAGGTCCGGGAGCAGGGCCAGCGCGGCCTGGCCGGCTTTCCGCATTTCCTGGATGTCGGCGCGTTTCGGATCGTCCTGCGGCAGGTCGCCGAGCAGCAGGTCGCAGAAGCCGATGACGATCGACAGGTGGTTCTTGAGCTGGTGCAGCAGCGGCGAGTCGACCACGTCGTCCGGCGGCGTCATCGCGACCACCTGGCCTGCACGAACACGCTGCGCTCCAACTCGCTGCGCCCGGGCGCGGCACCGAACTCGGGGTGCCGCTCGTCGAACAGGTTCTGGCCGACCACCGAGAGCTCGAAGCCGTCGAGGACGCCCCATGCGTAGCGGGCATCAACCGCCGTGTACGCGGGAACGGGGGTAATCGGCAGGCTGTCCACGCGGCGGACCATCGCGTCGAACTCGTGGCTGTTCCAGACCGTCACCGAAGACCGCAGCGACCACTGGTAGTCGGGATCGTTCGCCAGCTGGGGGTTGCGGATGCCGACGATGTCGGTGCTGCCCGGCTCGAGCCGCAAGTCCTTGCGGAACGCCGTGACGCCTCCCGTGATCCGCCATGCGCGCCACACCTGCCACGCCGCCCAGTTCTCCAGGCCGTAGACCGGGCCTTCAATCCCGTTCTGGATGAACACCGGCGGCGCCGAGCCGCTGCGCAGCTTGTCCCACTGGTGCAGGTAGCCCGTCGCGGACCATGTGATCACGCCGGCCAGCTGCGAGCGGTAACCGACCTGGTAGACGGTCGCGACTTCAGACTCGAAATCGGGACCGCCCAGGACGTTCCCGCCAAGTGGGTTGATGACCTCCCGATCGAGCCGCGCCGGGGCGCGGACCGCGCGCGAGACGCCGCCCCAGAGCAGCTGGCCCGCGGCCGGCGTCCACGCGAGGCGCACGCTGGGCAGGTACTCCCACCCCGAGTAGTCGTTCCGCTCGAACTTGATGCCGCCCTGGAGCTCCAGCGTGTCGCGCAGCTGCACGCTGTCCTGCACGTAGGTGTTCACCCAGTTCAGGCTGCGGCTGGTCGGGCGGAAGCCCACGAGGATGCCGTCCTCGACCTCGTCCCGTGCGTGCCGGTATCCGGCGCCCCAGATCACCTGATGGGCGCCCCGGGCAAGTCCATGCTGCAGCTCGACGTCGTAGAGGTCCGATTCCGGCTGGAAGAGGATGTTCTCGTCGCGCCGCGCGTGGTCGACGTACGCCTGCAGCTGGAGGTTGGAGCCGGTCGAGAGCTCGCGCCTCCAGCGGCCGAGGAGATTCAGCCCCGTCAGCTCCGCGCGGCCCAGGACGAAGCCCGCCACCGATCCCCGATCCTCGGACCTGGTGCCGTGCGCATCCCCCTGCAGCGTGACGCCGTTCTGCACGCTGCCCCAGTCGGCGCGGAACCCCGCCTGCAGCCAGCGTCGGTCGTCGAGCGCCGAGGTGCCGTTCGCGCGCTCCGTGTGCTCGGCGTGGGTGGCCTTGCCGTAGACGCGAAACGCCGCGTCGCTGCGTAACGAGCCGCCGTAGCGGAAGGCGGCTGCCTGCCTCCCGGTGCCGACGCCGACGGAGGCGAGCGTGCCCTGCGTCTCGCGCGACGACCTGGTAATGACGTTGATGACGCCGTTGACGGCATTGGCGCCCCACAGCGTCCCGCCGGGGCCGCTGATGACCTCGATGCGCTCGATGTCCTCGAGCAGCACGTCCTGCTGGTCCCAGAAGACACCCGAGAAGAGCGGCGTGTAGATCGTGCGGCCGTCGACCAGGACGAGCAGCTTGTTGGCAATCGCGTTGTTGAACCCGCGGGCGCTGATGGCGTACTGGCTGCTGTCGATCTGCGCGACGTGGAGGCTGGGGGCGAGCCGGAGCGCCTCGGGCAGCGTCACCGCGCCCGATCGCCGAATGTCGTCGCGCGTGATCACGTAGATGGCCGCCGGGGCGTCGGCGATCGATTCGGGGAGCCGCGAGACCGACGTCACCTCGAGGTTGGCGAGCTCTTCGAGGCTCAGCTCGGCGAGCGCGCCGCGCGTCTGCGCGCCGGCGGTGGACGCCGCCAGGACGAGACCGATCGCTGTCGCCGCGAGCCGCACGCTACTGGCCCTGCCCGTTCGGCTCGAACGCCCGCGGCGGCGGCGCCTGGTTCATGACGACCCAGAACAGGCCGAGCTCCTTGACCATGCTGCGGAACTGCTCGAAGTCGACCGGCTTCTGCACGTAGGCGTTGACGCCCAGCTTGTAGCTGTCCACGAGGTCCCGCTCCTCGCGCGACGAGGTCATGATCACGACCGGGATCGCCTTCGTGCGCGGGTCGCTCTTGATGGCCTTCAACACTTCGAGGCCCTGGACCTTGGGCAGCTTCAGGTCGAGCAGCACCACCCGCGGCGGGTTCTGAAAGGTGCGCCCGGCGTGGGCGCCGCGGCAGAAGATCACGTCGAGCGCCTCTTCGCCGTCGCGCGCCACGGTGATCTCGTTGGCCAGCTTCTCGCGCCGCAGCGCGCGCACCGCCAGCTCCACGTCGTCCACGTTGTCCTCAACCAGCAGGATTTCAATGTTTCCGGTCGTCATACGCTCTGTTCGCTCACGGTTGGCCGGGTCGCCGGCACGGCGCCCAGCGTGAAATAGAAGCAGGCGCCCTTGTCGAGTTCGGCCTCGGCCCAGATGGCGCCGGAATGCTTGTGGAGGATGCGCTGCACTGTCGCCAGGCCGACGCCCGTGCCCTCGAAGTCCTCGGCGCGGTGCAGCCGCTGGAAGACGCCGAACAGCTTGTCGGCGTACTTCATGCTGAAGCCGACGCCGTTGTCGCGGACGTAGATTACCGGGTGGCCGTTCTGCTCGATCGATCCCACGTGGATCACGGCGTGGGCGCGCGGCCGGGTGTACTTCATCGCGTTCGAGATCAGGTTGGTGAAGACGACCTCGATGAGCGCCGGGTCGCACTCGACGAACGGCAGCGGCTGGATCTGCCACTCGATGTCGCGCCCCTCGGCATCGCGCTGCAGCGAGCTGGTCACGCGCTGGACGATCGTCGAGAGGCCGGCGACCTGCAGCTTGACGTCCTGCCGGCCGAGCCGGGCGAGGTTCAGGAGGTCGTCGACCAGCAGCCCCATCTGGCGCGCGCCGTCGCGCACGCGGCCCAGGTAGTGCCGCGCCTCGTCCGGCAGTTCCGCGTTGTACTCATCGACGAGGAGCTTGGCGAAGCCGTCGATTCGCCGCAGCGGCGCGCGCAGGTCGTGCGACACCGAATAGGTGAACGCCTCGAGCTCCTTGTTCGTGGCTTCGAGTTCCGCGGTCCGCTGCGTGACCCGCCGCTCGAGTTCCTCGGTCAGCTGCAGGTAGCGCTGGTTGGCCGCTTCCACCTCCGCCTCGCGCACCTGGATCCGCGCTAGCATCTCGTTGAAGGTGTCCACCAGCAGCCCCAGCTCGTCGTTGCTTCCGGTGGGTTGCACGCGGACCGCGTAGTTGTGCTCCTGCGACACGGCCCTGGCGGCGTCGGCCAGGAGCGCCACCGGGCGCGAGATGCTCCGCTGGATGCGGCGGGCCGCCAGCATGGCCACGGCCACCGACAGGATCAGCAGAACCGTGGCGATCTGCGCGTAGCGCGCGACGTCGCCGTAGAGCTCGTCGAGGCTGTAGGCGAGATGGACGGTTCCGAGCGACTCACCCTCGGAGACGATCGGGTGACTCAGCTCGAGCCGGCGTGGGCCCGCGTTGGTGCCGGTGTACGACGCGAACGGTGCACCGTCCGGCCGGGAGATCGCGGCGCTGATGATGTTCCGGTCGGCGCTCAGTGCCGACAACGTTTCCCTGGCCGACTCCGGATCGTCGAACCGGAGCGCCGGCACGGCGTTCAGCGCAATCGTGTTTGCCTGCACGACGAGGTTCCGGGCGATCGACGCGCGATACGAATAGACGTAATAGCCGACGAACGCGCTGCCGGCGACGAGCAGCGCGATCGAGGTGATCATCGCGCTCGTCCAGGTCAGCTTCGCTTGGATCGTCGAGGCCATGGCGCGGCTACCGGTCGACGCGGACGGCGACCCTGAGAAGCTGCGAGCTCAGCATCAGCTTCGCCGCATCAGCCGCCGCCAGGTTCACGACGAACCGCACGCGGCGGTCGTCAGAGGTGAAGCCGATCATGCCGCCGCGCCGCGTGAAATCGGCGCCGCGGCCGACGGTCAGGACGCGCGTGCCTGCCAGCGCTTTCAGGATCTCGGGTACCCGCGCATTCTCGGAGGAACTCACGAACAGGATCCGGCAGTCGCCCGACTCGCGCGGTTCGACGATCCGCTTCGCCGCCACCTGGCGGCCGGTGATCGCCTTGCCGGCCACGATCTCGTCGAGCGCCGCGCCGAGCGGATCCATGCCGAGCACGCAGATGTCGAAGGTCTTACTGTCGTTGACGAGATCGGCGGGCCACTCGACGTAGCGCCCGAATTGATAGAGGTACGCCGCCTCCACGTCTTCCGATGCCGGAGAGGACGACTGGGCCCACACCGCCTGCGGCGTGGACAGCACGAGCCACGCGGCAACTGCGGCGGCGGCTTTCACGTCGGCGGTGCCTGCGTTTTGCCTACCACCTCGTCCACCAGTCGAAGCACCGCGGCCACGTCGAACGGCTTCGTCAGGTACGCGATCGCGCCGGATGCCCGCAGCCGCCGCTGCGAGCGGGGGGTGGCATCGGCGCTGAGCACCGCGACGGGGACATCGCGGGTCGACGGATCCGACCAGATGCGGCGCAGCACTTCCTCGCCGGGCATGTCCGACAGGTGAAGATCGAGAATCACCAGGTTCGGCTTCTCGCCCTTCAGCATCGCCAGTCCGCTGTGGCCGTCCTGCGCGTGCTTCATGCGCACGCCCGGCCTTCGGGCCAGGAGGCGCTCCATCAGCACCACGTTCGGAGCGTTGTCCTCGATGTAGAGCACGGAGCCGGAGTAGGTGGCCTTGGCAATCGGGACCTGCGGCGCGACCGGTTCGTGGGCACCGTGGCCGTCGGACCGCGGCAGCGTGACGTGGAACACCGTGCCGTGATCGACCTTGCTCTCGACGGTGAGCGTCCCCCTCATCTCGGCGGCGAGACGCTTGGCGAGCGCCAGCCCGAGCCCGGTGCCCTCGATGCTCGTCTGCTCGGCCCCCAGGCGCTCGAACGGGGTGAACATCAGCGCCAGCTTCTCCGGCGGGATGCCCGCGCCGCTGTCGACCACCTCGATCCGTACATGCTCGCCCTCCACCTCCGCGTGCACCGAGGCTTTGCCGCCTTCGCGGTTGTACTTCACCGCGTTGGAGAGCAGGTTGAGCAGGATCTGGTTGAGGCGCTGGCGGTCGGCGAACACGTAGATACCGCGCGCCGCGTCGCTGGTGATGGCAATCCTGCGCTTCGCGGCCATCGGGCGGATCAAATCGAGGGCGTGTTCCACCGCGTCCGCCACGGAAACCGGCTCCAGCGACAGCGTGAGGTGGCCCGCCTCGATCCGGGCGATGTCGAGCACTTCGTTGATCAGGCTCAGCAGGTGTTCGCCGCCGCGCAGGATGTGCTGGACGCTGTCGGCCTGGTCCGCCGACAGGGCATCGAGGTCGAGGAGCTGCGCGAATCCCATGATGGCATTCAGCGGGGTGCGCAGGTCGTGGCTCATGCGCGAGAGGAACTCGCTCTTCGCCTGGTTCGCGCGGTCGGCCGCCTGCCGCGCCCGCTGCAGATCGGCGTTGGCGGCGACGAGCTCGCGCGTGCGCTCGATCACGCGCGCCTCGAGTTGCACGTTGAGATGCCGCAGGTCGGCTTCGGCGGTTGCGCGGCGCCGGCGCTCCTCGGCCTCACGCAGCGCGCGCTTCACGGCGGTCCCCAGCTTGTCGAGCCGGTCTTTGAGGACGTAATCGGTGGCGCCGCTCTTCAGGCGCTCCACGGCTCGCTCTTCGCCAATCGAGCCCGAGACGAACATGAACGGCACGTCGGGGCAGCGCGACCGCGCCATCTTCTGCGCCTCGTCGCCGCCAAAACCCGGGATGGAGTAGTCGGAGAGAATCAGGTCGGGCGGATCGTCCAGGGCCCGCTCGAAATCCTCGCGGCATTCGGCCTGCACGACGGCGCAGTCGATCCCCTCGGCCCGCAGTGTATGGGCAATGAGTTCCCGATCAGCTTCATCGTCTTCGAGGTGGACGAGCCGAACCCGCATCTATTTGATGTCTCTGAGGTTACCTATCGGCGGGGCTTTCGCAAATCGTTGTAGGACAACCTAGGACACCGTAGTAATCGGGCGGCCTTGGTGGTCAGTTCTGAGGCGCTTGTGGGCAGGAGTGCACGGAAATTTTGCCACCCCCTTGTCACAGACAGTTCGCAATTTCTGCGATCCCAGCCCGTAAGTTGTTGACTGAAAGCTCGCCACGCGGCCCATCCCTTTGCACACGGTCTCCCCGTGCCGCTCATCGGAGCAGTCCCCGCGACCGCGATGCTGGCCGGTGCGGTCTTCGGAATGCTGTCGGAAGTCCCGGCGACGTTCACGGCCACCGCGCTGCTCGTCTTCACCGCGTCTGCGTGGCTGGCGCGGTGGCGACATCGCGATCGCACGGCGCTGGCCGCGATAACGCTGGCGTTCTTCTGCGCCACGGCCGCGCTCGCCGCGGACGCGCAGCGCCACGCCCTGCACGCGTCATTGGCCCCCCATCGCGATCCCGTCGCGGTTCGCGTGGTCCTGCTGGAGGACGCATCGCCGCAGGCCGGGTTCACCACGCTGCACGCGGACGTGACCGCGGTCCGCATCGCTGAAGCGTGGGAGCCCGCACGCGCCGGCGTCACGATGACGGTGGGCGGATCGGTCGCCGCGGATCAGGCGGCGGAGTGGCGGGCGGGACGGAGCGTCGAGACGTTCGCGACGTTTCGGCGTCCGGCGCGGTACCTGGACGAGGGCGTTGCCGATTTCGAGCGGGACCTCGCACTTGCCGGCACGGCGCTGTTCGGGTCGATCAAGAGCGGACTCCTCGTCAACGTTCGCGCCCGCGCCAGTCGCCTGCAGGAAGCCGCGGCGGTGACCCGCGCGCACGTACGCCGCAGCGTCCAGCGATGGGTGGCGCCGCATGACGCCGTCTCTGCCGCCATCGTGACCGCGGTGCTGATTGGCGATCGCACCGGCCTCCCCGACGACATCAGATTGCGCCTGCAGGACGCCGGCACGTATCACGTGATTGCGATCTCGGGCGGCAACATCGCGATCCTTGCGGGGCTGATCTTTGGCGTCCTGCTCCTGTGCGGCGTCAGCGGCCGCCCGGCGGCGGGCATCACGCTGCTCCTGCTTGTCGCATACGCGCAGGTGGTGAGTGCGGGGGCATCGGTGTGGCGCGCCACGCTCATGGCGATCCTCTACCTCGGCGCCCGCCTGCTCGATCATCGCAGTCCGCCGTGGCACGCCCTGGCGGCCGCCGCCGCGATCGTCATCTGCGCGCGGCCGCTCGACGTGCGCGACGCCGGGTTCATCCTGACGTTCGGAGCGACCGCGGCGCTGCTCGAAGCTGCGCGTCGAGTGGCGCCGGTCCTGAACGGAATGGAACGGCCTAACCGCCGTGTCGTGGGCTGGCTGCTCGCCTCGCTGGCAGCCTCGCTGGCCGCGGAGATCGCGCTCCTGCCGGTCAGTGCCTGGACATTCTCGCGGGTGACGAGCGCCGGGCTCGTTCTGAACCTGGTCGCGGTGCCGCTCATGGCGCTGGTCCAGATCGGCGGGATCGTCGTGTCGTGCATGGCCGGCGTCGAGATCGTTGCGCGTCCGGCCGGCTGGATCGCGTACGCCGGAGCCGCGGCCCTCGTCGGCAGCGCCCGTCTGGTGGACGTTGCGCCGTGGCTGACCGCCAGGGTGCCGCCGCCCTCACTTGTGATCGTGGCCACGTATTACGCAGGCCTTGCAGTGGCGCTCTGCGCCAGCAGCGGCGGCCGCCGTGGCGCCCGCCTCCTTCGAGCCAGTGGAATCACAACCGTGCTCGTGTCTTCGATCGCGATCGTCACCGGTCAACCGGCGGGATGGCTGAACGACGCCGCTGCGCCCGGCGGGCTGCGCGTCACGATGTTCGACGTCGGCCAGGGGGATGCGACGCTGGTGGAATTGCCTGACCGTTCGCGGCTGCTCGTCGACGCCGGCGGCACGCCCTTTGGCGCCAGCACCTTCGACGTCGGCAGCCGGGTGCTCGCGCCGGCGCTCTGGGCGCGCGGTCTTCGACGGATCGACACGCTGTTGATCACCCATGGCGATCCCGACCACATCGGGGGTGCCTCGTCTGTCATCGACGCCTTCGCCCCAAAGGCGCTCTGGGAGGGCGTACCGGTCGCCCCGCATCGCCCGCTGCAGGAGGTGCTTCGGAAGGCACAAACGGCGGGCGTTGACGTGGAGCGACGCCAGGCCGGCGACGGCTGGCACGCCGGCACCGCCCGCGTGCGCGTGCTGCATCCTCCGCTACCCGACTGGGAACGCCGGCGTGTGCGAAACGACGATTCGGTCGTGCTCGAGATCGTCCATGGCGACGTTGCGGTGCTGCTGCTTGGGGACGTCGGCGCGGAGGTCGAGCGGTCCATCCTCTCCCACCTGACCCCTGCGTCCCATCGGATCCTGAAAGTCGGCCACCACGGCAGCCGCACGTCCACCTCGCAGGAGCTGCTGGACCACTGGCGCCCGCAGATTGCGCTAATCAGCTGCGGTCGCGGCAACAGCTTCGGCCACCCGGCGCCCGAGGTCCTGCGCCGCCTCGAATCGATCGGCGCACGGATCTATCGGACTGATCTCGATGGGCAAGTGACGATCGATACCGACGGATCGCAAGTAACCGTTCGAACATTCGAGGAGAAGAGGAAATGAACCACGAAGGACGCGAAGAACACGAATTGTTATCTCCAACGCCGCATCGTATGCGCCTGCCGTCCCCTCTGACGGCGGACGCTGAGCGTGTCATGTCAGAGACCATCGGATGCGCCATCAGGGTTCATCGTGAGCTGGGACCCGGATTCCTTGAGTCTATTTATCGGAAGGCGATGCACTACGAATTGGCCCGCGCAGGTCTCTCGTACCAGTCCGAGCAGTCCGTACGAGTCAAGTATCGCGACATCGAGATATCAGGACAGCGCGTCGACTTGATTGTCGAATCTCTAATCGTCGTTGAGTTGAAGTGCGTGGCTCGCTTTGACGACGTTCATCGCGCACAACTGATTTCGTACCTGCGAACAACGGGATTACGCGGTGGACTCCTGATTAACTTCCGCGTTCCCGTTCTCCAAAATGGTTTGAAGAGACTTGTGCTGTGAAAGATCGCCAGGAAACGAACACACGAACGAATCGAACACACGAAGGGCTAACACTCCTTCGTGATCTTCGTGTCCTTCGTGGTTTAAGACTGGCTCTTTACGCGCTTCCACTCATTTTCCATTTCCTGCAGCGTCGCGTCCTGGAGCGATCGGCCTCGCGCCGTGAAGGCGTGCTCGACCTCGTCGAAGCGGCGCGTGAACTTGTCGTTGGCGCGGCGGAGGGCGGCCTCGGGCTCGATGCCGAGCCTACGCGACAGGTTGGCGATGGCAAAGAGCAGGTCGCCCATCTCCTCCTCGGCGCGCGACAGGTCGCCGGTCGCCCCTGATTCGACCTCGCGGCGGACTTCGGCGACCTCCTCTTCGATCTTGTCCAGGACGTCCGCCGGTCGCGCCCAGTCGAAGCCGACGGCGGCCGCGCGCGCGCTGACCTCGTAGGCGCGCAGGAGCGAGGGGAGGGTCTTTGGTACGCCGCTGAGCGTGGTCGTGGGCCGCTGGGCCGCGCCGCCCGCCTGGACCCGTTCGCGCGCCTTCATCGTTTCCCACCGCTCGATCACCTGGCCGCTGGTAATCGAATCGTCGCCGTGTTCACGGGCGAAGACGTGGGGGTGGCGGCGGACGAGCTTGTCGCAGATGGCGTCAATCGCGTCGGCGATGGTGAAGTCGCCCGCCTCTTCGCTGATCTGCGCCAGGAACACCGCCTCGTAGAGGTAATCGCCGAGCTCTTCGCGCAAGGCCGCGGGCGCGCCGCGTTCGATCGCCTCGAGCACCTCGTAGGTCTCTTCGAGCACGAACGGGCGCAGCGACGCGAGCGTCTGTTCCCGATCCCACGGGCATCCGCCGGGGGCGCGCAGGGCGCGCATGATTTCGATCAACCGGTCAAATCGTTCGCCCGCGGTCTCGGCCATGACGTCTCCGGGCGTATGCTACCATCCGGATTTGTGACCAACGAGACGCACGATCAGGTGGCCCAGGATCACGAGGCGTCCACCATCAACTTTGTCGCCTTCGTGTTGTCGCTCGCCCACACCGCGGCCGTGCACTTCGGCGACGTCCCCGACCCGGTCAGCGGATCGAGGGTCGAGGCCAACCTGCCGGCGGCGCAGCAGATGATCGACATCCTCGCGCTGATGGAGGCGAAGACGCGCGGCAACCTGACCGCCGAGGAGCGCCAGCTGCTCGAGCAGGTGCTGTTCGAGCTGCGGATGCGCTTCGTCGAGGTCCAGGGCGGCTCCGGCACCGCCGCGCCAGAGCAGAAGTCACGCATCATCCTGCCCTGAGCACTGTTCCCGCCCGCATCACGGTCCTGGGGAGCGGCACCTCCGCCGGCGTTCCGATGATCGGCTGCACCTGCGCGGTGTGCAGGTCGGCCGACCCGCGTGATCGGCGCCTGCGGCCGTCGATCTTCCTGGACGTGCCGGGCCGCGCGGGAATCCTGGTCGATACGACGCCCGACCTGCGTCAGCAGGCGCTGGCCCACAGGCTGTCCCGCCTCGATGCCGTGCTGTTCACGCACAGCCACGCCGATCACATCCTGGGACTCGACGAGATCCGGCGCTTCAACTTCATGCAGGGCGGGGCGATCCCGTGCTACGCCACCGCCGACGTCTGGGAGAGCATTCGCCGCACCTTTTATTACGTGTTCGAC
>Ga0190265_10001793_pt1 | contig 14174 bp, 15 predicted proteins | sample Popmic124T_FD_133135 | JGI IMG/M metagenome (GOLD analysis project Ga0190265, IMG submission 133135) | Populus adjacent soil microbial communities from riparian zone of Indian Creek, Utah, USA - 124 T | ecosystem: Environmental > Terrestrial > Soil > Riparian zone | place: USA: Utah | collected...
CCGCCCGGCGGCAGCGCCGGCGCCTCCGCCGGGCTCTGGATCCGCGGCTCGCGGTCGAAGACTTCGAAGAGGCGGTTGCCGGAGGCGATCGCGCGCTGGGCCATCCCCATCGTCGACCCCAGCATCCGAAGCGGCCCCGCCAGCATCACCAGGTAGAAGTAGAAGGTGGTGAAGTCGCCGGGGCTGAGGCTGCCGTCGATCACCTGGCGGCCGCCGATCAGCAGCACCAGCGCGATCCCGAACTGCGGCAGCAGCCCGATCAGGGGCGAGAAGAACGCCTGCAGCTTGGTCGAGTAGATGCTCTGGTCGAAGACGCGGGTGACCGCGCGCGAGAAGCGGCGCAACTGGTGCTCCTCGCGGGCGAAGGCCTTGACGATGCGGATCCCGGAGACGTTCTCCTCCGCCTCCGCGGTCAGCTCGGCGAGCCGCTGCTGTACCTCCTGCACGGCCGGGCGGGAGACGCGGTTGTAGCGGGAGGCGGTATAGACGACGAACGGCGCCGGGGCGAGGGCGATCAGCGCCAGCCAGGGCTCGATCGCGAACATCACCGCGCTGGCCAGGGTGATCGTCAGCAGGTTCTGGGTGATGAAGATCAGGCCGTAGCCGAGGAAGAAGCGGATCGATTGCAGGTCGACCGTCGCCCGCGACATCAGTTGGCCGGTCTGCTGACCGTCGAAGAAACCCAGCTCGAGCCGCTGCAGATGGGCGTAGAAACGCTGCCGTAGGTCGAACTCGACCGCCAGCGAGACCCGCCCGGCGACCACCCGGCGAACCCAGGTGAGGCCGAGCCGGAGGACGCCGGCCGCGCCGATCGCCAGCGCCAGCGGCAGCAGGTCGGGCTCGCGCCCCGCCTCGATTGCGTTGATCGCTCGTCCGATCAGCCAAGGGATCAGCACGGTCATCCCCATTGCCGCCCAGGCGAACACGAGCGAGCCCCAGAGCTGTGGGCGATAGGGGCGCAGGAAGCCGATCAGACGGCGAAAGGTCCGCACGGAGTCACTATACAAAGTGAAGTTTTGGCGGCCCAGGCGAGGGACGGGCCATCCGGGCCATACTTGTCGCGATGTCCGGGCAAGCGAGAGCCACTCGCCAGGGCCTGCGACTCGTCCCTGTCGCGGCGGCGATCGCGGTGCTGCTGGCGCTGAGCGCGGACGCCTGGGAGCGTGGACCCTCAGGGCCCGCAATCGCCGCGAGCGGCGCCTGGCGGCCGCTGCAGGACGCCCACCTGGAACGCACCGAGGTCGGCGCGGCGCGGATCGGTCGCTCGATCTACGTCGTCGGCGGCTTCGTGCGGTCTTCGCGAACGACGGCGGCGGTCGAGCGCTACGACATCGAGCGCGATCGCTGGCGCAGCCTGGAGCCGATGCCGATCGCGGTCAACCACCCGGCCGTCACCGCCCACCGCGGTTTCCTCTATGTCTATGGCGGCTACACCGACGCCGGCTTCGATGCGGTTACCGCGGTGCTGCAGCGCTATGACCCGCGCCGCCGTCAGTGGTCGCGCCTAGCGGCTTCGCCGACCCCGCGCGCCGCAGCGGCCTTGGCCGCTCGCGATGGCAGGCTGTTCGCCGTCGGCGGGATCGGTGACGCCGGCGCCACCGCCCGGCTCGAGGTCTTCGACATCGCCGCGCAGCGCTGGCACACCGAGCCGGCGATGCGGTTTACCCGCGAGCACATCGCGGCGGTCTTCGCTCGCGGCGGCCTCTACGTGTTCGGCGGTCGCTTCCCGGGCGGCGACCTGGCCAAGGTCGAGCGCTACGACCCCGACAGCCGCCGCTGGACCTTGTTGCCGGACCTGTTGCACGCGCGCAGCGGAATCGCCGCCGCCACGGTGTGGGGAAGGCCGGTGGTCTTCGGCGGCGAGGAGCTGACTCCGGGCGGGACGACGATCCGCCAGGTGGAGCTGTTCGACCCGGAGCGGAACCGCTGGCTGCCGCTGCCCGGAATGCGCACGCCTCGACACGGGCTGGGCGGCGCCGCGCTCGGCCGCCGCGTCTACGCGCTACAGGGCGGTCCGACGCCTGGCTTCGACTTCTCCGCCGCGATCGAGTTCCTCGACGTGCCGCGCGGCGCCCTGCGCTGAGGCGAAAGCGCGGCGGCCTCAGTCGAAGGCGGCCGCTTTGGCGCTTGAGACTTTGCCGCCGCTGCACGCTTTGGTCTCGTGGCCCGGCGGCGTCAGGATCTCGAAGTTGGTGACGGTGTGGTGGGGGGTGGTGGCGCCGCTGTTGAGCGCCAGCGTCACGACCAGCCGGTAGAAGCCGGCTGGCAGGTCGCTGTAGTAGATCTCCGGTCGGGTCGCCGGCGAGTAGGCGCCGCCGGCGCCGATCCGCTTGCCGAGGACGCCGTTGGGACCGGCGTACTCGGGGAAGTCGAAGGAGGCGCCGACCAGCCGTCCCCGACCCAGCGCGCTCTCCTCGGCGCGTCGCAGTTTCACCGGGTCGACGCAGTCGGGGACGCGATTCAGGGAGAAGCGGATGTGGCCCTCGCCGAGTTGCGGTTCGCCGCCGAAGCGGAGCGGCGCCAGGCGGAAGTTGGCGAGCTTGACCTTGACCACGACCGAGCGGGCGCGCTGCCGGGCGCCGTTGCGGGGCGAGATCACCGTGACGCTGGGTTCTCCGGGCAGGGCGGAGGGGGGGGAGCTTGCGCCGCCGTCGTCGTTCAGGCCGAGCGCGAGCGTGGCCGCGACGGCGACCGCCGCTAGCACTGCGAAGACGCTGGCTCCGGTCCGCATCAGGGCCGGAAGACTACGCGCCGCTTCACCCCATAGCCTTGCCCGACCATGTCCCCGGCTACTGAGCTCGCTTACCGAATCGGCGCTGCCGCCCGCCGCCCGGCGAGCTGGGTGCAGTTGTTCAAGTTCGGCCTGGTTGGCTGCTCTGGCTACCTGATCAATCTCGCCGTCTTCGCCCTGGTCTCGGACAATCTCGGCCTGCACTACATCGCCGCCGCGATCGGCGCATTCGCGGTCGCCGTTGCCAACAACTTCCTTTGGAATCGCCACTGGACCTTCGGCCCCGGCGAAGATCACCCCGCCTTCCAGGCGATGCGGTTCTTCGCGGTCAGCCTCGCGGCGCTGCTGATCAACCTGGCCGCGCTCGAGGCGCTGGTCGCCGGAACCTCGTTGGGCGGTCTCGTCTGCCAGGCCATCGCCGTCGCCTTCGCGATGCCTTTCAACTTCCTCGGCAACAAGCTCTGGACCTTCGCCTGAGCCGGTCCGCCGCGGCGCGTTTTACGTCCGATCAGGCGACGAGAGTTGCCGACATCGTGGCTCGTCAAGCGAAGGGGGAGACCTGTGGAGAGTGAAGGCCGGCAGTCCTGGCTGTTGATTGCGATCGCGTCGCTCAGTGTCGTGCTCGGCGTGGTCGCCTTGATCATCGCCTTCAACGCGAAGAGCGCCAGCGACGATGCCGCCGATCAAGCCTCGGTCAATCAGGTCTCGGCAAAACTCTCGCGGCTGATCGACCGGCTGGGGATCGCCGAGCAGAGCCTCGGCGGCAAAGAGCAGAAGCTCCAAGGTGAGGCCAAGCGGACCGCGCGCGAATCGAGGAGCGCCGCCAGGAGCCTCTCGGCGCGGGTGGCCACGATCGAAAAGCAGACGAAGACCCTGGCCGCGAACCAGCAGAAGACCGGATCGCTGAGCAAACGGATCGACTCGCTCGAAACCGAGGTCGGCACCCTCGACACCAGAGTCGCGACGCTGAACCAGCGGGTCACCAAGCTCAGCCGGCGCGTGAACAACTCCGGTGGCGGTCAGGCGGCGCCCTGACCGGGCCGGCCTAGCGAGCCTCCTCGAGCCAAGCGAGCAGCTCGGGCATCAGTCCACGCAGGTTTGGGGCGGAGGATCCGAGCTCGGCGTAGGCGACTTGGACTGCCGCACCGAGGTCAAGCGTCGCCCGCTCCGGATCGCCGCCCAGCCAGGCCTCGACCTGTGCCAGGCGCTCGGGATCGCTGCGTAGACGATGCAGAGCAGAGCGGGCGGTGACGGCGTCGGTCTCGGCCTCGTCGATCGCCGCCTCCAGCCCCGCTCTGATCCGTTCCTCGGGTGGCGCTTCCTCAGCGGCTGCCACCACCCGCTTAACAATCTCTTCGTCCGGCTGCCCTTTTACCAGCAGCGTGGTTCTCGTACCCTCTCTCACGTTGGGACCTCCTCTTCAGGTCTCGGCCAGGCCCCGGAGCGTCGCAAGCGCTGCCGGGGTCGCCCTGTTCTTTGCGCGAGTGACGCTAAGCCCATCCCCGGACGGCGAAGGGCCTCCGATACCCCCGATCCAGCAACTTTTTGCACTTTTTTGACAATCTCGTCACACCTCGGCGTCTCTCCACCACTTCAGTGTGTCTGAGCATATGCGCAGCATAGGTCCCAGCGGCTCGGCGGTCAACGGTCCGTGCCAGACTCCGGAGCGATGAGCGGCGACAGATCGGGCTACGACGCGGGGGAGATCGAGGCCTCCAGGCAGGCCGTCTGGGCGGAGCGCGGCGCCTTCGACACCGTCGCGCCTGCCCCCGGCCAGAAGGGCGTCTACGTCAAGCCCTCGAGTCCCTTTACCTCGGGCAACCTGCACATGGGGCATGTCCGCGATTACTCGATCGGGGACGCCTACGCACGCTTCCGCCGCGCCCGCGGTGACGCGGTGCTGTTCGGCTTCGGCTTCGATGCTTTCGGCCTGCCGGCCGAGATGGCGGCGATCGAGCGGGGCGTCCGCCCTGCCGACTGGGTCGAGCGCTGCGGCGAGCGGATGCTGGAGCAGATGCAGCGACTCGGCTTCTCCTTCGACTACGAGCGCGCTTTTTACAGCTCCGACGAGTCGCAGTACCGCTGGTCGCAGTGGCTCTTCCTCACCCTGATGGAGGCGGGGTTGGTCTATCGCGACGACGCCACGGTGGACTGGTGCGACACCTGCCAGACGACCCTCGCCGCCCTGCAGGTCGAGGACGGCCGCTGCTGGCGCTGCCACAACAAGGTTCGCCTGATCCGCCGTCCAACCTGGTTCCTGCGCGTCGCTCCCTATCTCGAGGAGAACGACCGCAACCTCGCCCAGCTGACGAACTGGGACGAGCTCTCGTTGAAAACGCAGCGCTACATTCTCGGCCGCAGCGACGGAGTCGAGCTCGACCTCGGCTCGGGCGAGCGCCGGCTGACCGCCTTCACCCCGCACGCCGGCGCGGTGGGCGAGGCGCGCTTCGTCTTGCTCTCGCCGCGCCTCGACGGGGTCGAGGAGTGGACGAGCGAGCCGGGTGTCGCTGCGCAGCTCGATGAGCTGCGCTCGGGGGGCTGGGAGCGCAGCGCCCGCGATGTCGCTGCGGTTCCGGTGATCGACACCGGAGCCTCAATCGCCGGTCCGGGGGGTGGCGAGCTGCCGGTTCTGGTCTCACCCTTGGTCGACGCTCGTTACGGGCCCACTGCGGCGCTCGGCATCCCGGCCGTCGACGAGGCCGACGAGGCGATCGCTGCGCGGGTGCCGCGCCTCGCCGAGTTACAGGGGAGCAGCGCGGGGTCGGTCGAGACTCGTCCGGCGACCCGCTACCGGGCCTATGACTTCTCGATCTCGCGGCAGCGCTACTGGGGGACGCCGATCCCGGTCGTCCACTGTCCCGGTTGCGGTGTCGTGCCGGTGCCGCTCGACGATCTGCCGGTGCGGCTGCCTCGTGACGTCGAGCCCAGCGGTGAGGGCAACCCGCTCGCCGAGCGTCCCGACTTCCTCCACGTTGCCTGCCCGCGCTGCGGCGGACCGGCCGAGCGCGAGACCGACACGCTCGATTGCCACTTCGACGCGCTCTGGCTTTGGGTCCCGGCCGCGGTCCCGCCGGCAGACCGTGAGGAGCAGATGTTCGCCCACGAGGAGCTGCGCCGCTGGTTGCCTGCCGAGCGGCTCGTCGCCGGCAACGACAGCGGCGGCTTCGTCTTCGACCAGCGGGTCGTCAGCAAGGCGCTGCGCGACATCGGCCCCTTCGAGTTCCTCGCCGATGGCGAGCCGTTCGCCGGCTGCCTCTTCCACGAGATGGTGATCGCCGACGGGCGCAAGATGAGCAAGCATCTCGGCAACGTCGTCGACCCCGACGAGCTGGTTGCCCGTCACGGCGCCGACACGGTGCGGCTGGCAGTCCTCTACGCCGCCGGGCCGGCCAAGGCGCTGAACTGGACCGACGGGGCGCTGCGCTTTGCCGCGCGCTTCCTGCGGGGCCTCTGGGACTACACCCACGCCGGCATTGCCGCCGCGGCCGAGGCTCCTGAGGACGCCGAGGCCGCCGCCGACACCGCTTTCATCCGCGAGCGGCTGGGCAAATGGTGCGACAACGGCGTGGAGCGGATTACCGCCGACCTCGAGCAGCTGCAGATGCACAAGGCGGTGCGCAACGTGACCAGGCTGTTGGAGCGGATCCAGGATTACGAGAAGCGGATCGTCAAGCGCCGCGGCGCCCTCAGCCGCGCTGACTTCGACACCCTGCTGAAGGCGCTGGCGCTGTTGGCAGGCGTCCTCGCCCCCTTCGCCCCTCACATCGCCGAGCAGCTGCTGATCGACCTCGGTGAGGCGGACGGAGAAACGCTCCCCGGGACCTGGCCTGAGAGCGCGGGTCTGTACGATTCCGGTGGGGCTGAGGAGACAGCGGTCGCCAACACCCAGGATTAATTGATCGATGGGTAGGCGTCTGCTATACACCGAAATCTCATGGTCGGACGGATACACGGAAAGCGCAGAAAGCGGTTCGCGAAGGCCGGTGGCCTTCCGTCGCTAGCTGGGAGCACCGCGGGGCGATGAGCCCGTCGGCCGACCAGCGCACCCGCTCCTGCGCGACGGAGCTGGTCTGCCATGACTGCGGGCTTCGCCTGCCCCTCCTCGACACCACTTTCAAGTGCCTTGGCTGCGGTCAGGGCCTCGACATCGACTACGACTACGAGCTCGCCGCGGCGCGCATCGCCGAGCGGGGCATAGGCGACCGGCCGGCGGAAGCTCGTGAGCTCAACATCTGGCGCTTCGAGGAGCTGTTGCCGATCGTCGACGCGCGCGCCCAAGCGCGTGTCGGCCGCTACAGCGGGCGCACGCCGCTGATTCCCGCCGACCGGCTCGGCGCCGAGCTGGGCCTGCGCAAGCTCTACCTCAAGGACGACAGCACGCAGCGGCCAAGCCTCTCCTACAAGGACCGGGTCGTCTCGATGGCGGTCGCCCGCCTGCTCGAGCTGGGCAAGCCGGAGATCGGCTGCGTCTCGACCGGCAACGTCGGCACCGCGGTCGCCTCGCTTGCCGCCAAGGCCGGGGTCGCCGCCTACGTCTTCTACCCGAGCAATCTGGAGCGCGGCAAGGCGCGCGCCTGCCGCGCTCTCGGCGCCACCGTGATCCAGCTAGACGGCAACTACGACGAGGCCAACCGGGCCTGTCGTGAGCTGGCCCTGGCCAGCGGCATCCAGTTCGCCAACATCACCCTGCGGCCGTTCTACGCCGAGGGGGCGAAGACCGTCGCCTACGAGACGGTTGAGCAGCTGGACTGGGTCGCCCCCGACCACTACGTGATCCCGGCGGCGGGAGGGACGCTCTCCTCGCGCGTCCACAAGGGCCTGCAGGAGATGGAGAAGGTGGGGATGGCCGAGACCGCAGCCAGCAAGATCCACATCGCCCAAGCCGAGGGTTGCGGCCCGATCGCGACGGCGGTGCTCGACGGCAGCGGCGAGATCGAGCCGCAGCGGCCCAATACGGCGGCGCACTCGCTGGCGATCGGCGCCCCTGGGGACGGGCCGCTGGTGGTCGACGCGGTGATGTCGCGGGGCGGCTCGGCGGCAACCGCCAACGACGAGGAGATCTTCGAGGCGGTCGACCTGCTCGGGGCCACCGAGGGCATTCTCACCGAGCCGGCCGGCGGCACGACGATCGCGGCGACGATGAAGCTCGCCAACGAGGGCAAGCTGGGCCCCGACGACACGGTCGTCGCGGTGATCAGCGGCAACGGCTACAAGACGCTCGACGAGCACCCCGACAAGCCCTGGCCCGAGATGGTCGCCTGCGAGGTCGAGGCGATGGAGGAGACGCTCAACGAGTTCCGCCATGTCGCGACCGGCGCCGGCCTGCCCGGCTAGGCCGAGCCTGTCGAAGCGCGGCTCTGATGCCGGAGGAGGGACTCGAACCCCCGACACGCGGATTATGATTCCGCGTCGGGCGTTGCCAGAGTTTGCGGCTGTCCGGGGTTTTCGGCATTCCAGAGCCAATTTCGAGGTTTGAGCCTCGGCCGCATCTGCGGTTGTTTCCGGGTGTCTCCTTGCCACCCCCTTGCCACCCCCTATGTCCCTTGGGGCTACTTTGCGCGCCAGGACGGTTGCGGTCGTTCTAGATGACCTCCACCGAGGGCGGTACGTTCAGCGTGGGGGTGGACTCCGATCAAGTCAAAATTGGTGCCGAGGTCGTCAGGACCGGAATGGCCCTGTGGTCTTTCCTGGCCGAGCGGTCAGCGCGACAGTGCGCCAACGAAAAAGCTGAAGTCGAGCATCGACTTGAGATTAAGTCTGAACTGGAAGCGCATATGGGGCCAAATCGCGCAGACCCCGCTGCCGAGTTGATCATCATTGACGCCGCTAGGACCGACCTCTACCCCGACGCCGATGATGCTTTCCGGTGGGGCAGGCTCTCGCCGTGGTTCAAGACTGAGGGATGGGCCTTCTATGGCAATGGCTTGGAGGTTGGCTCAAACAGCGCACAGCGGATCAAGATCAGAGGCTCCAAGGCGAGGATCGTCCGGAGAGGCGGCGACTACATGGTGCCGATCTTGCGCATTCCTTTCACCAGCATCATCGCGGCTGATTGGGGTCCGGATCCGTTTACTGGCCTACCTCGGATTTTCTGCCACTTTGACCGCCACCACACGCCGTACGAGGCGGTAGTGCTGGAAACCCTTGAGACCAGGCAGCGGATACCCGGTGTCGAGTTGGCGGACCGAATCGGGCTGCTCTCCGTGAGGCGCTTGCCTGGAGACCTCAGGTTGCATATGGAGGCAAAGCGGGCGCAACGGCGCTTCGACCAAGAGGGAGCCAACCGTGTCCGCGAAGACGAGCGGCGAGCTTCCCTGAATCACTCAGGCGACTAGACGAGAGCGGCGGTCTGGTCGCCCTCGGCAAAGGATTCATGCCCTATGGCCTCATCCAAGAAGGCAGCGCTCCCCACGCCTGCATCCATCAAATGAATGTAGGTCTTGAGGGTGAACCCGGGATCGGCGTGGCCTAGCCAAGCCTGAACCTGCTTCACGTTCCGGCCCGCCTCAAAGAGCAAGCTGGCGCAGGTGTGGCGGAACGTGTGGAAGGAGACAGCCGAGCGCACCTTCTTCTTGCCCTTGACCTCCACCTCAATCTTGAATCCGGACCCGATGGCGGCGGGAGCCAAGGCACGCCGATAGACGTTTTCGGGCCGAAGGGGAGTGCCCGCCTTCGACGCGAAGACAGGAGACTCGGGGCCTCGGTATCCGTCGCGCCGCAACGCGAGAAGCTGCTGCGCCATGCCGGGGGAGAGAGGCGATCGAGCAGCAGACGGGACTTGATCCGGACCAGGTCGAGGCCGCCATGAAGATCCTGACCGACGTGGGGCTGATTCGCGAAGGGACGCTGGTCGGCTAAGCCTGGGCCATGACCCTGATCGGCGGGAAACCCATGTGTCGCGTCCGGCTACCATGGACGTATGGCAACTGCGGTAAAGAAGCTCGATCTGCACGTCGGCGAGTTGGTCGAAATCGAGGGGCGGCGCTACGAGGTCGTGCCGGACAAGACCGGTGGGCTGACGATTGAGCCGCCGATAACCCCGATCTCAGAGCTTTACGAGAAGCGGGGCATGAAACCCGCTTCGGCGGAGGATTTCGAGCGAATCGCTGGCAATCTCCCGACTGACGGCGAGGGCTAGTCTCGTCCCGTTCTGCGGTTTGGCTTTTCGGTAGCGCTTATCGTCCCGCCGCACGTGGCGTCGCCAGAACGTAGAAATCTGCCGCCAGTCTCGATCCGGTTCGACCGCGAGGAGTGGCAAGAAGAGGTTGAGCGCTTAGATGAGCGCTCAGAGGCGCGTATCCAGGCGGAGCGCGCTCGCCGAGAAATCGAGGGCGGAAAAGCCGCTCTCGATCTGCAGAAGTGCGAGGCTGACGACGGAGCGAGCGGGACGAGACTTGTCGGCTGCGTGAAGTCGTACGTGCCGCTCGGGAAGCAGGGAGCCTCTGAGGCGCCGTTCGGCTTCGTGTTCCAGTTGGCGCAAAACCCGGACGGCAGCCTCGTCTGGAACTTCATTGCCTTCGGGGAGCGCCATCCCGACAACCCGGCCACCCGCACCGTGTACGAGCGCGCCCACAAGCGTCTGCACGGCCGCTATCCCGAGTGATTTGCGGCTTTCGCCGCTAGACCCTTGCCACTTCCCTTGCCACTTCCCTTGCCACCCCCCTGCCAAATCGGACTCTCTGGACCTCGGGAAGCGGCGCGTTCCGCTTGCTGCTGCGATGCCGGAGGAGGGACTCGAACCCCCGACACGCGGATTATGATTCCGCTGCTCTAACCAGCTGAGCTACTCCGGCGGGAGCCGGGATGCTACCGGCGCAGGGCGGGTGGGGACTGCATCTGGCGGGGGCGCCGAATAGCCTTTGTCCTGCAGTGGGCAACGCTCTAGACATCGCGGTTAGAACCCTGATCAGAGGTTGCCTCGACCTCGAGCCGGGCGAAGAGGTGTTGGTGATCTGCAATCCCATCACCGAAGAGCTGGGGGCGCTGCTGCGGATCAACGCTCAAGGCGAGGGTGGCGAAGCGACGCTGGCGGTGATGTCGGAGCGCGAGACCCACGCCGCCGAGCCACCGGCCCCCGTCGCGGCCGCGATGCTGGCGGCCGACATCGTGATCGCGCCGACGATCCAGTCGATCTCCCACACCGAAGCGCGCCGGGCCGCCACCGAGGCGGGCGTGCGGATCGCCTCGATGCCCGGTGTCACCGGCGAGATGCTGGGCCGGGTGATGGGCGCCGACCTGCGACTGCTGCGCAAGCGGGGAACGCAGATCGGGCGCGTGCTCGGCTCCGGCGCCGAGGCGCGGATCACCTGCGCCCGGGGCAGCGACCTGCGGCTTGGGCTGGAGGATCGCACCGCGATCGTCGATGCCGGGGCGCTCAACATGAAAGGCGCCTTCGGCAACATCCCCTGCGGCGAGGCGTTCATCGCGCCGGTCGAGGGGTCGGGCGACGGCCGCCTTGTCGTCGACGGCTCGATCGCCGGGATCGGCCGGGTCGACTCGCCGGTTGAGCTGACCGTCCGTGGAGGGCACCTGATCGAGGCCAGCGGTGGCGAGGGCGAACGATTGATGGAACTGCTGCAGGAGCACGGCCCCGAGGGCACCAGCGTGGCCGAGCTCGGCATCGGCACCAACGAAGACGCGATCCTCACCGGCAACATCCTCGAGGACGAGAAGATCCTCGGCAGCGCCCACGTCGCTTTCGGCGCCTCGGCAGCGATCGGTGGCACCGTCCAGGTGCCCGTTCACCTCGACTGCGTGATGCTCGAGCCTACCGTCGAGGTGGATGGCGCGCCGATCGTGCAGGCCGGCGAGCTGGTCGTCTGAGCGGTGCCGCGACCGCTGCTCGCCGTCCCCAACCTCTCTGAGGGCTGTGATCCGGCGCGGATCGCCGCGCTGGAAGGGGCATTTGGAGGGGCCGAGCTGCTCGACAGCCACTCCGACGCCGACCACAATCGGACCGTGCTGACCCTGGCCGGCGGCGCGCAGGCGCTGCGAGCGGCCCTTCTCGCCGGCGCCGCGGAGGCGATCCGCTCAATCGACATGCGCGACCACCGGGGCGTCCACCCGGCGATCGGTGCGCTCGACGTCTGCCCACTGGTTTGGCTCGACCCGGGCGATCGCGAGCGGGCGGAAACCGCGGCGGCAGCCGTGGCCGAAGCGCTGGGTGAGCTGGGAGCCCCCGTCTTCCTCTATGGAGCCCTCGCCGCCGGCCCAGACCGCGCCGAGCGCGCCTACTTCCGCAACGGTGGCCTGGCCGAGCTCTGGGTGCGGATGGACTCGGGCGAGTTGCGCCCCGATCACGGCCCCGACCTGCCGCACCGGACTGCCGGCGCCACCCTCGTCACCGCCCGCCCGCCCCTCGGCGCATTCAACGTCGAGCTCGACAGCGACGACGTCGAGCTCGCCCAGGCGGTCGCGGCGGGGCTGCGCGAGTCCGGCGGTGGCCTGCCGGGCGTTCGGGCGATCGGGTTGCCGATCGGCGGCGGCCGCGCCCAGGTCTCGACCAACGTCCACGATCCGTCCGCGGTCCCGCTCGGCCGCGTGGTCGAGCGGGTGCGCGAGCTGGCGGTCCCGCTCGGAGCTGCACCGGTCGAAGCCGAGTTGGTCGGCCTGATTCCGGCGGCCGCACTTGCCGGCTACCCGGCGGACGTACCGCTGCGCGGCTTCGATCCGGACCGCCACACGATCGAGGCGCGGCTCGCCGGGCTGACCTGAGGTCGGCGGCGCGTTAGATTTCGCGTATGGCACAGACGAGGAAGAAGCGCCGTCGCAAGCATCGCGGAACCCAGGGTGGTCGCGTCGATCCAAGTCGCCGCGCCGGGCGGCCGCGCAGCCGCGAGGAGGCGAAAGCCAGGGCGCGGGCCGGCCGCAAGGCCGCTCCCCGGGCCGATGCGCCGCCGACCTGGCGCAGCGCGGTCATGCGAGGCGCGGTCGCGGCGGTGATCTTCACCGCCTTGCTGATGCTGATCTTCGGCCGCTCGATCGGGCAGGCGCTCGGCCTCGGCGCCTTCATGCTCGCCTTCTACGTCCCCGCCGGCTACTACATCGACACGATGATGTGGCGGCGGCGCGAGCGGGCTCGAATCCGCGCCCGAGAACAGGGATGAGCCTCGACGTCCAGATGCTCACCGTGGGACCGATCGCGGAGAACTGCTTCGTTCTGCGCCGCGAGGGCTCCGGCCGCGGCCTGATCGTCGACCCCGGCGACGACGCTGACAGGATCCTCGCCACAGTCGACGAGATGGGGGCGAAGATCGAGGCGATCCTGCTCACCCATTGCCACTTCGACCACATCGGCGCAGTGCAGCCGGTGGCGACGATCACCGGAGCCCCGGTCTACTGCCCGGAGATCGAAACCCCGCTGCTCGCCGACATCATGTCCTACGTGCCGGTGCCGGGAATCGGGCCGTATGAGAGCTATGAGGCCGACGAGACGCTGAAGGGAGGGGAGACCCTGGAGCTCGCCGGGATGACGATCGACGTGATCTTCACTCCGGGCCATAGCCCCGGCCACGTCGCCTACTCGGTTCGCGACGAGGAGGCGATGTTCTCCGGCGATGTGCTCTTCCAGGGCTCGGTCGGCCGGGTCGACCTGCCCGGCGGCGACGGACCCACCCTGATGCGCTCGATTCGCACCCTGGTCGATACCCACTCGCCGGAAACCGGTGTCTACCCGGGCCACATGGGTGTCACCACGCTCGGCGCCGAGCGCGCCACCAATCCCTTCCTCGCCGAGCTGGCACGCTGAGTCAGACCGCGCGCAGGTAAGGTCGCAGCCACCGTGGCGACCAAGTACCAGGCCCCGCGTGGGACCTTCGACATCCTGCCTGCCGCCGCCCGCTCGCGGGCGCGGATCGAGCGCGCCGCCGCAGAGGTATTCGCGCGAGCGGGTTATGAGCCGATCGCCACTCCCGCCTTCGAGGACACGGAGCTGTTCGAGCGCGGGGTTGGGCGCTCGACCGACATCGTCCGCAAGGAGATGTTCACCTTTGAGGACAAGGGAGGCCGTAGCGTCACCCTGCGTCCCGAGGGCACGGCGCCGATCTGCCGCGCCTACCTCGAGCACGGGATGCACAAGCTGCCGCAACCCGTGAAGCTCTACTACCTGGGGCCCTTCTTCCGCCACGAGCGTCCCCAGGCCGGCCGTCACCGTCAGTTCCACCAGATCGGGATCGAGGCGATCGGCAGCGACTCGCCGGTCGCCGACGCAGAGGCGATCGCGATGCTCGACGCGCTGTTCGTCGAGCTCGAGATCCCAGGGGTGGAGCTGCGACTTGGCAGCCTCGGCTCGCTCGAGGCCCGCCGCGCCTACCTGGCGGAGCTGAGCGAGCACCTGCATGCCAACGAGAGCGAGCTATCCGAGGACGTGCGCGAGCGAATCGACGTCAATCCGCTGCGGGCGTTCGATGCCGACGACGAGGGGACCCGCGCAGTGATGGCGACC